>Ga0105046_10010083_pt1 | contig 14729 bp, 9 predicted proteins | sample MAT03_FD_78385 | JGI IMG/M metagenome (GOLD analysis project Ga0105046, IMG submission 78385) | Freshwater microbial communities from Lake Fryxell liftoff mats and glacier meltwater in Antarctica - MAT-03 (megahit assembly) | ecosystem: Environmental > Aquatic > Freshwater > Ice > Liftoff... | reverse complement strand
GCCATGGTATCCGTGCCGTGGAGGATGACGAAGCCGTCCCAATCGGCGTATTCGCGCTGGAGGAGGGCGGCCATGGCGAGCCAGTCTTTGGCACGAATGCCGGAGGAATCGACGGGCGGGAGAGCGGGGTCAATGCGAAGCTCCCAGTGAATGCCATCGCGTTCCCCGATGCCTGGAATGTAGCGGAGGACGTCTTCCTTGGTACCGGGGCGACGGGCGCCATCCGGCCGGGAAGGATCGACAGGAACCATGCCGATAGTGCCGCCAGTGTAGAGGACCAGAACGCGAGTGGACGGCATGCCAGAAGTTTACCGCGCGGGACGAAACGGCGCTAGGCTGGATACAGGAGGTGGTGCTTCATGCAAACGCCACTATCGCCCGAGACGCTGGACCGGATGAATTCTTACTGGAAGGCGGCAAACTTCCTGTCGGTTGGTCAAATTTATCTGCAGTCGAATCCGCTGCTGAGCGAGCCGTTAACCGTGGAGCACGTCAAGCGCCGATTATTGGGACATTGGGGAACGACTCCCGGCCTGAATTTCATCTATGTTCATATGAATCGGATGATTAAGGCGCACGGATCACGAGTCATCTATATTACAGGACCGGGACATGGGGGACCTGGATTGGTTGCCAATACCTATCTGGAGGGAACTTACAGCGAAGTGTACCCGGATATCTCGCAAGATACCGATGGGTTACAAAAATTGTTTAAGCAGTTCTCGTTTCCGGGAGGAATTCCGAGCCATGTGGCGCCGGAGACACCGGGGTCAATTCATGAGGGAGGGGAATTGGGATACGCGCTGGTGCATGCGTTTGGCGCGGTTTTCGACAATCCGGATTTGATTTCATGCTGCGTGGTTGGGGACGGTGAGGCGGAGACGGGGCCGCTTGCCGCGAGTTGGCATTCGAATAAGTTCCTGAACCCGGCGCGCGACGGCGCCGTGCTGCCGATTCTCCATTTGAACGGGTATAAGATCGCGGGGCCGACCGTGCTGGCCAGGCTAAGTACCGAGGAGTTAACGCAGTTATTCTCCGGTTACGGCTACCGGCCCTATTTCGTTGAAGGCGATGAGCCGATGGCAATGCATCAATTGATGGCTGCAACGCTGGATGATATCTGGGCGGAGATTCACCGCATTCAAGAGGCCGCGCGGACCGGTGGCGTTACGAAACGTCCGCGGTGGCCAATGATCGTGCTGCGGAGCCCGAAGGGATGGACGGGTCCTAAAGTGGTGGACGGCAAGCCGGCCGAAGGCAACTTCCGCTCGCATCAGGTACCTTTAGCCGGAATCGCCTCGAATCCGGAACATCTGCGGCAACTGGAAGAGTGGCTTAGGAGCTATGAGCCGGATAAGTTGTTCGACGATTCCGGCCGGCTGCGGCCGGAATTGGCGGAATTGGCCCCTGAGGGAGATCTGCGAATGGGAGCCAACCCGCATGCGAACGGCGGGCTGCTGCTGCGCGATCTGGTGTTGCCTGACTTCCGCGATTATGCCGTGAAAGTGACGGCGCCGGGGACGATAATGGCCGAATCGACTCGCGTCATGGGTGATTTTCTGCGCGACGTTATGAAAACAAACGCGGACGCGAAGAACTTCCGTGTCTTTGGGCCGGATGAGACCGCGTCGAACCGGTTGGGCTCGTTATTTGAGGTGACTGATCGGACGTGGATGGCGCGGATTGAGCCGGGCGATGAGCATATGGGACCGGACGGCCGTGTCATGGAAATTCTAAGTGAACATATGTGCCAGGGCTGGCTGGAGGGATATCTGTTGACGGGACGGCACGGTCTCTTCTCGTGTTACGAGGCCTTTATCCATATCATCGACTCAATGTTCAATCAACACGCTAAATGGTTGAAGGTGTGCGAAGACATACCTTGGCGCCGGCCAATTTCGTCGTTGAACTACTTACTAACTTCGCACGTTTGGCGGCAGGATCATAATGGCTTCAGTCACCAGGATCCAGGGTTTATCGATCACGCGGTTAATAAGAAGGCCGGCATCGTGCGAGTCTATCTTCCGCCCGACGCGAATACGCTGCTTTCCGTCACGGATCATTGTCTGCGGAGCCGGAATTGCATCAATCTGATCGTCGCTGGAAAGCAGCCCGAATTGCAGTGGTTGGATATGGCGGCGGCCGAGCGGCACTGTGAGGCGGGGATTGGAATCTGGACCTGGGCCAGCAACGACGCCGGCCAGGAGCCAGACGCTGTGATGGCGTGCGCCGGCGATGTTCCCACATTGGAAACGCTGGCTGCCGTCGATTTGCTGCGGCAACAGGTCCCGGATATGCGGATTCGCGTGGTCAATGTTGTCGATCTGATGACGCTGCAATCGGCTTCCGAACATCCGCACGGATTGAGCGACCGCGAGTTCGATTCCATTTTCACGACCGACAAACCGATCATCTTCGCCTACCATGGCTATCCGACACTGATCCACCGTCTCACTTACAGGCGGCACAATCACGCAAACTTACACGTGAGAGGGTTCAAGGAGGAGGGCACCACCACCACGCCCTTCGATATGACCGTCCTGAATGACCTGGACCGGTATCATTTGGCAAGCGACGTGATCGATCGCGTCCCGCGACTACGAAATGTGGCCGGGCACACGCAACAGTTCCTCCGCGACAAACTGGCGGAGCACAAACGGTACATCGTCGAGTATGGCGACGATCTTCCGGAAATTCGCGACTGGAAGTGGCCGTACTAATATGCCGGACCAAGCCGGTTTGAACGATTCCGAGGTTGCCGCGAAGCGCGGGGAGTTCGGCTGGAATGAGTTGGAGACAGCCGGCGCAACGCCGTTTTGGAAACGTGCCGCGGCCCAGTTCAAGGATGCGCTGGTATTGCTTTTGATGGGTGCGGCCGCTGTTTCGGCAGTGGTCTGGTACGTGGAGCGGGAAGCGGCATGGCCGTATGAATCATTGGTGATTTTGACGATTGTGGTGATGAACGCGGCGCTGGGGCTGGTGCAGGAGGGGAAAGCCGAGCAGGCGATGGCGGCGCTCCGGGCCATGGCGGCTCCGGAGGTTTCGGTGATTCGCAACGGTCAACCAGCGCGGGTCCCGAGCCGGGATCTGGTGCCTGGGGATCTGCTGGTCATCGCTGAGGGTGATGCCGTAGCCGCCGACGCGAAGCTGGTGGAAACGGTTGAACTTCATACTCTGGAAGCGTCCCTAACGGGAGAGAGCGTGCCGGTTGCCAAGTCGCTTGACGCCGTCGCGGAAGACGCGGCGCTGGGTGACCGGCGAAACATGGTGTTCGCGGGGACCGCCGTCAGCACCGGACATGGCCGGGCTGTTGTGACAGGGACCGGAATGCGCACGGAACTGGGCCGGATCGCGGGGATGCTGAAGAGCACAGTAGACCAGACCACACCGCTACAAAAGGAACTGGACCGGCTGGGGAAGCAACTGGGCATCGTGGTATTGGTGGTTGCGGCTTTGGTGTCAGGCACGTTGCTGGTATTGCATGGCGTTGGCGACGCAGGACAGGTGATGCAGATTTTGCTGTTTGGCGTGGCGCTCGCGGTGGCCGCCGCGCCCGAGGGCTTAGCGGCGGTGGTTACCGTGGTGCTGGCGATCGGCGTAACGCGAATGGCGAAGCGCGGAGCTATCGTTCGAAAGCTTCCCGCCGTCGAAACGTTGGGCTCGGCGACAGTGATCGCCTCCGATAAGACAGGCACATTGACTCGCAATGAGATGACGGTGCGCTCGATTGTAACTGCGTCGGGGCGGGCGGAAGTGACGGGAATCGGCTACACGCCCAAAGGCGAGCTGAAAGCAGACGGGGCTGTAAAAGAAGAAGCGACAAGGCTGTTACTTGCCGCGGCGCTGGTGAATAACTCCGAGTTAGTGGAGAAAGACGGGAAATGGACGATTCACGGCGATCCGACCGAGGCCGGGCTGGTGGTGGCCGCAGAGAAGGCTGGGCTCAAGCAAGCGGAGTTGCGCGCGCAACTCCCGCGAGTGAGCGAGGTCCCGTTTAACTCGGAGCGGAAGCGGATGAGCACGGTGCACACGGCCTCAGGCGGGACGGAACTGTTCGCCAAGGGCGCGCCCGGCATCATCCTCGAGCTATGCGCGACCGAACTGGCGGGGACGGAACGCCGTCCGTTGACTGCGGCACGGCGGTCTGAAATTTTGGCCGCCAACGAGGCATTGGCCGCGGACGCGATGCGAACGCTGGGCGTGGCGGACGGGAAGGGCGGCGATGAAAAAGACCTTTGTTTCCTGGGAATAGTAGCGATGATTGATCCTCCTCGAGGGGAGGCGAAGGAGGCCGTGGCGAAGGCAAAGGCGGCGGGAATCCGTCCGGTCATGATCACCGGCGACCACCCAGCCACGGCTTTGGCGATTGCCCGTGAAGTTGGCATTACCGATAATGCCCAAGTGATGACCGGTGCCGCGCTCGATGGGGTGTCGGCCGGGAATGTGCTCGACTTCGCCGTTTTCGCGCGAGTGAATCCGGAGCACAAATTGAAGATCGTCGCTGCGTTGCAGAAGACCGGCGCGGTGGTTGCAATGACCGGAGACGGCGTCAACGATGCGCCCGCGCTGAAGGCGGCCGATATCGGCATCGCCATGGGAATCACGGGGACGGACGTCTCGAAAGAGGCATCCGACTTAATCCTGACCGATGACAATTTCGCCACGATTGTCGCGGCGATTGAGGAGGGCCGCGCGGTATTTGATAATATCCGGAAATTCCTGCGCTACTTATTGTCGTCGAATATCGGAGAAGTGCTAACTATATTCTTCGGCGTTATCCTGGCCGGTCCGTTGGGCATTACCGCGGACGGGGAATTTGTGCTCCCGCTGTTAGCTACGCATATTTTATGGATCAACTTAGTAACAGACGGGGCGCCGGCGCTGGCGTTGGGAATCGATCCGGCGAGCCCGGATTTAATGTCGCGGCAGCCGCGCGCCAGGACGGAGGGCGTTATCAACCGGAAGATGGTGTATGGAATCGGTGTGATCGGGGCGGCGATGGCCGTTGGTACGCTACTGGTTTTCGATGCCTCGCTGCCGGGAGGGTGGATCGACGGGACTGGTGAATTGGCATACGGTCGGACGATGGCGTTCACCACGCTGGTGCTGTTTCAGGTGTTCAACGCGTTCAACTGCCGCTCGGATGAACACAGCGTTTTTACGGGTCTCGGGGCGAACGGCTGGCTGTGGGGAGCCGCGGCGCTTTCGCTGGGTTTGCACGCGCTCGTGATCTACGCGCCGCCGCTGCAGGTTGCATTCAGCACGGTGCCTTTGTCCGGCCGGGACTGGCTTTTAGCAACCGGTGTGGCGAGTTGCGTCATCTGGCTTTCGGAGGTGATGAAGTGGGCCTCCCGCGGCGGGTTCGTGCGGGTGGAGTAGAATGCATTTAACCATGCCAATCACCGGACGCCGTACGTTTCTCCTCGCCGCCTCCACGGCCGCGCAGGCCTCTTTCGCCGCCCAGGCCAATGATCGGGTTCGCGTCGCTATCGTTGGCGTGGGCTCGCGCGGGTCGGCGCACATTAAGGAAATTCTGCCGCTCGGCAACGTTGAAATCGCGGCATTAGTAGAGGTCGACGGCGCGCGGGCGGAAGAGGCGTCGCAAGTCATTTTCCAGAAGACCGGAAAGCGCCCGATCATCGAATCGGACATGCGGCGAGTATTTGACGATAAGTCGATCGACGCCGTAACTATCGCCACCACGAATCATTGGCACGCACTGGCCGGGATCTGGGCGATGCAGGCAGGTAAGGATGTGTATGTGGAGAAGCCGGTTTCGCATAACATCTTTGAGGGCCAGAAACTCGTCGAAGCGGCGCGGAAATATAACCGCGTAGCGGCAGGCGGCACGCAGCGGCGCTGGTGGGGACGTTGGCGCAAGGCTGTCGAACTGCTCCATGCGGGGGCGATTGGCGACATTTATCAGGGCAATTTTTTCTTCCCTGGTTCGCGCGATTCCATTGGATTCAAGCCCGTGAAAGAACCGCCGGCAAACCTGAACTGGGATAAGTGGTTGGGACCGGCGCAGGTGCAGCCATATCATGAGAACTTAGTTCACTATAACTGGCACTGGTTCTGGAATTTCGGTAACGGCGAGTTGGGTAACAACGGTATCCACATGATCGACATTCTGCGGTGGGGGATGCGCCAGAAGTTGCCGGTGGCGGTGCGCTCGACTGGCGGGCGATACGGGTACAAGGATCAGGCGGAGACGCCGAATACCCAGAATGTCACCTGGACCTTCGCCGATGGAGCGACGATGGTGGGACAACTGCGGGGCCTCTACACCACGGAGCCGATGTCGTGGGATTTCTTCGGCGCCAAAGGCCACATGCACATGAAGGCCAATGGCGAGTTTCAGATCAGAATGGGGCGGAACAAGGGCTTGGAGCCGGCCGTCGAGTCGCCGGCGAACCTCGATCACTTTGCCAATTTCGCCGACGCGATCCGGGCTCGGAACCCGAAGTTGCTCCATGCTGAAATCGAGGAGACCTACCTCTCCACGGCGCTTTGTCACCTGGGCAATATTTCGTACCGGTTGGGCCGCGAACTAAAGTTCAACCCGGATGCCGTTCGTTTTGTGAACGATAAAGAGGCGGATGCGATGCTCACCCGCCCCTATCGGGCGCCGTATGTTGTGCCGGGGCGCGTTTAGCCCTTTAAGTGAGTGTTGAAAAACTCGAGGGTCCGCGTCCAGGCGAGCTTAGCAGCGGCATCATCGTAGCGAGGCGTAGTATCGTTGTGAAAGCCGTGATTCGACTTCTCGTAAATATAAGCCGAGTACGTTACTTTGTTCGCCTTCAGCGCCTCTTCGTAGGCCGGCCAGCCGCTGTTGATCCTAGTGTCGAGCTCCGCATATTGCAGCATTAAAGCGGCCTTGATCTTAGCGGCGTCCGCGGCCGTGGCCTGCGCTCCATAAAATGGAACCGCGGCGGAAAGTTCAGAGCCCATGCGAACGGCGAGCATGTTGCAAACGCCGCCGCCGAAGCAGAAACCAACCGCGCCGAGCTTCCCGGTGCAGTCCTCGCGGCCTTTCAACCACTTCGCCGCGGCGATGAAGTCTTCCGCCATCTTCGCGCGGTCCACCGAGCCGAAGAGCTTGCCGGCCGCTTCATCATTTCCGGGGTAGCCGCCAACACTGGTTAAACCGTCAGGCGCAAAGGCGACAAACCCAGCCGTTCCCAGCCGGCGCGCGACGTCTTCGATGTAGGGATTCAGCCCACGATTTTCATGGACTACCAGGACGCCCGGTGCTTTGCCCGCTTTTGCGGGGCGGACCAGATAACCTTTGATCGAGCCATTGCCTTGCGGTGATGGAACCGTCGCGTATTCGGCCTTGATCCGCGCATCGTCCTTGGCGATCTGCTGTGCCCAGGCGTAGTTGGGGCGCAGACTTTCCAATAGCATCGCCGTGGTCACACCTACGGTGGCGTACCGTTTGGCGCCTTCCAAAAAGTCCCGGCGGTCAATGTCGCCGTGAACGTACTTGTCGAACAGGTTCAACAACTCTTGAGGAAATTCCGCTGCCGTCTTTCGTTCCATGAAAAACCTCCTGATAAGGGCAGAGCATAACATAGCGAACGAGGGCTAGCGTGGGTTCAGGCGTGATATCCAAAGAGTTTCTCGGCGCGAATCCTTTCCGCAACCGGCGGTGGAACGTATTTCTCCCAGGTTGCATCGCCCGATTTGATGCGTTGTAGGATCTCGGCGGGCATAATAGGCAGATCTATAGGATCGAAGACTGGAAGCGAACAAATCCGCTTGTTTTCGAGCAGATGCCGGTACAGGTATTGCAAGTTTGCGGCGACCGCATCATTTTCAGCGCTGACCTGCGTTTTCGCTGTGGCGTCCCACATGGGATAGACGTAAAGCGTCGTATCGCCTTGTAGCAGTAATCCGAGCGCTTCCAGAATTCCACCGCTCAGATCAGCGTAGAACTCTTCCTTGAAAATGCTGCGCAACGTCCCCAGGCCCATCACATAACCGATTGGCAGCTTCGTGTATCGCCGCAAATATCCGGTCAACCTGTAGGACGCCGAGAAGTTGGAGATCATCACCGGGTGCCCCAGCGCGCCCAAAATATCGACGCGGGCCAGGAAGTCTTCGTGATCCACTTTGTCGGAAGGCATGAGGTTTTTCAAGCTCATTTCCATCACGACGGCCAGGCGCTTCTCGTCAATCTTCGTGTCCGCCACCATCCGCTCGCCACCGCAATAAAGCATGTCGAGCGTGACATTCGTAATCGGCCGGAAACTACCGCGCTGAAGCAGTACGGGATGTCCAAAGAGAATTTCCGCCGGCTCCACTGCTTCACCCTTGGCGGTGAAGACGGCCGCGTCCGTGAGCCCCTGGGCTACCAACTGGAGACTCATCAACCGGTTGTCCACCTTCGAAAACGCCGGTCCGGAGAACTTGATCATGTCGACTTCCAGACGGACGCGGCTCAATCCGTCCATCAAGTTCGCGATCAATTCTTCGGGCTGCTCATTGAGGTAGAACGCTCCGTAAATGAGATTCACGCCGAGGATCCCGATCACTTCCTGCTCCCGGAGCGTCACCGGATCCAGCAAACGAATGTGAATCAATATTTCCGATGGCTCCGTCCGCGGAAGGTTTTGAAATCGAATTCCCAGCCAGCCATGTCCCGAGCCCGGCTGCGAACGCCGGTTCGTCGCGACCGTATCGGCAAAGGCGAAGAATTTAGTGTTCGCCCCCCGCGCCGGATCCAGGCGTTCCTGGAGTAGCGAATACTCGTGATTCAGCATGCTTTGCAGCCGCTGACGGCTAACGTACCGGCTGGATGGACCGTAGATCGCGTCCGACACCACCATGTCATAAGCCGACATTGACTTCGCAACCGTTACCGACGCGCGCCCGCTGCGAAAGAACCAAGCCACGACTTCCTGCGCCGCGCCAATCTCGGCAAACGCCCCGTAGGTAGTCGGATCGTTGTTCACGCGAGCGGCTTTCTGGTGGGTGCTGATCGCTTCTTTTTCCATCAATGCCATTACCTATAGTGTCTATCGGTTCGAATGGAAAATAAACGCATTCAGTTAATTCCGAGCCAATCCGGCATGGTCCGGGCCAGGCTCCACCCTTCGCCCCGCAATACGATCCGAACGCCGTCCGCCGCCGTGCCCAGACTGGCGCGGGCTTCCCTCATCAGCATCGGCCGTCCCGAGGGCGCCGACGGAGAAATAATCGTAACCGCGCGCCCTTTCATCAATCGCAGCACGTCCGGCAAGTCCGCATATCTTAATATCCCTGGCGCTACGGTCTGCTCCAACCCTTCATGTATTGACGCCGCCACGACATCCATATAGCTGACGATGGACCGTTCCACGGCCAACTCCGCCACCTGGGCATGCAGCGCCCCGGTTATTATCGCCGCCGGGCCCACTGCGCCCTTCGCGTAGAGGGTTACCGGCCGTCCGTCAAAGTAACTAATGGCCGTCATTAAATCGCTTACTTGCATCTCCAGTAAGTTGCGCCCTACTAACATCGCCCGCGCCGCTAACTGGTATGCCTGCCGGTACCCGGTCCGCCCGGCCGCCGTGTAGCTTTCCCCCATTCCCCGCGGATCCACCGCCAACACCGTCGCTCCACCTTTGGCCAGCGCCATCACGTCCGCATCGCCGCCCTTCCCAAAAGAGCTGGCAAACACCACTCGTTTCGCGCCCCCGTGAAATAGCAGCGCGGGTACAATAACGCCGCCCTCCACCGTCATCTCCAATTTCTCCACCCGGATCCCCTCGCGCGTCGTTTCGCCCAATGACCGGACGTCCGGCTTTCTAACGGGTCCGCGCCAGCCAATAGCCTCCGCCAGGCTCGCCGGCGTTACCGGAGGCCGGACCAATCCCTTTGCGTACGCAAAGTTCAAACTCTGCACGGTTGCCGATCCGCCCGATGTCGCCAACTGCCCTGTGTCCGTCGCGTACAGCAAACTCTCTTCTTCGGGAAGTACCGCGGACTCACGCCCATCGATCTCTTTCCCCAGAAGCCACCGCCCCAGAAACCGGTAGGCTGCTTCCCGCCTTGGTTTCGACCAGCCATGCGAATCGTCGTACTCAAAATACCCGGCCTTTTCACCGCCGCCGAGTAAGTCGAACAACCGCTGATTCTGCTTATAAGTGGCGCGTCCGCCGGCAATCGGAAAGTAGTCCTGAATCGCGGTAGTCATGATGAATGGCCGCGGCGCCCAAGCCAGCGCAAAATCCCCAAAATCGAGACCCTTCGAAAGGAAGGAAGGGAAGACCTGCTCGGCGTCCTGCGGTCCGGGTCCGGACCAGAGTTCGCGCCAGCGTGTGATGTAGCAGGAGGAGACCACGGCCGCCAGTCGCGGCTCCACCGCCGCCAGATACGCCGCCTGCGTGCCCCCGCCGGAATTCCCGGCGACCGAAATGCGCCTGGGGTCGATCTCCGGCCGCGTCAGTAAGTAGTCAAGCGCCCGCACGCCGTCCCAAGTCTCGTATCGGGCCAGCGTATGTCCCGTAAGAAGGCACTGCAACCCCGCCATCGAATGCTCCGCCGTGCCTACGCCAATTCGTGACTTGCCAACTGCCGCGTCGAAATACTCCGACCGCTCCCCCTGTCCGGGCGGGTCAAACGCCAAAACCGCGAATCCGTTGCGGACAAATCCAATAAAAGCGGCCTGATAAGTGGCCGACGCTTTGCCGTTCACCGAGTGCCCCGCCACGCCCAGCACCGCCGGATAGGGGCCCTGTCCCACCGTGGGGAGATACAAGTTCGCCGTCACTTTCATACCCGGCTGGCTTTCGAAAATAACATTCTCGACGCGATACCCCTCGCGCACGAACTGACCGGTCACTCGCGCGTTCAACGGGGACTTCTCCGGAGGAAAACCGCCCATCAGTTCAACCATCGTTTTTCGCACAAAGTCCTGCCGCTCCCGAATCTGCGCGGCAGTGGAAAGCCCTGCAATCCGGGCCTCGCGCCGGTCCCAATGGCCCTCGGCCTGCCGTGTAAGCCACGCCTCAAATCCGGCGGCGTAATTTCCCCCAACAACTAAGGGTGGCTGCGCCATCACCGAAACCGAGGCCAATAGAAAGACTCGTGAACTAAGCATGCCGTTCCTCCACCAACCAAATTGCCGCAATTCCTAAAGCATATATCCCCGCGCAGATCGTTCCAACCCGCGAATAGTCGCCGCCCAGCGCACTGAAAAGCAACCCCGCGCCCAAAACGCCTATCGCCGTCGCGAACCTTCCGGAGTTGTACGCCAAACCGCTGCCGGTCGCCCGTACTTCCACTGGAAAAAGCGCCGGCAAATAGAGTGCGAGCCACCCGAAGATCAGCGTCGCCACGAGCCCCTGCGCGAACACGACGGCATGAAATCCGGGCTGCAGCGGGGCTGTCAGCTGAAACATCGCAATCGTCAAAGTTGTAGCGCCGGCGCTGATAAATAGATAGCTCCGGCGCCGCCCCATCCATCCGGCCAGTTGCGCGCCGAGCAGGCTCCCGATCACGGCGCCAATCGCCCACCAGCCCTGCGTCGCGGCCTTATACTCTGCATTCGCCGCTCCCGCTACCTTATCCGCCCACGGGATCATCCACTTACTTGCCGCCCAGGCGCCAACCATCGGGATGGAACTGATGACGATGGCAGCCAAAGTCACTCGAATTAGCGATGGCCGGAACAGGCCGGCCAACGGCGCCGGCGTCTTTTTCAACGAACCTCGCGATGCCAGCCATGCCGGCGATTCCGGCAACGCCACCAGGACGACAATCCCCAATACCGCCGGTACCCCCGAGAGTTGAAAGATCCAGCGCCAGGAGTCCGGCGTGATCGGCCAGAGCCGCGCCAGTTGAGACAACAGGAGAATTCCCAGATTAAGCCCCGCCGACATCACGCCGGAGACCAGCGGCTTCGACGCTCCGGGCCAACTCTCCGCCACCAACGCCATCCCATTCGGCCACATTCCGCCAACGCCCAAACCAACCAGGAACCGAAGGACCAACATCTGCTCCACGGTCTGCGCCCAAGCCCCCATGGCGGCGAAAATTGAATAGAACAGGATGCTCAGCCCCATCGCCCTCGTGCGCCCAATTCTGTCGCCCAAGTTGCCCAAGCCGATTCCGCCAACCGCCGCGCCGAACATCAACGCCGCGGTAAACCAGGCAAACCAATCCCCACCGGCAGCCGGTGAGAATGCCGTCCCTAAAAGGTTCCTGGAAACCGACAACGCGGCGATCGGCATTAACCCCAGTTCGACGCCGTCAAACACCAACCCCAGCACGGACGCCACCAACACTGCCATCCGCGCGCCTCGCGTCATTTCCATCCCCGCTAGTGTATATTGACCCGAGGTAGCCATGAACACTTCCCACCGCCGTTATTTTCTCGCCGCCGGCGCCGGCGCGTTATCTCGTCGAGCCGCCGCGGCGCCATCGGACACAGTCCGCGTCGGTATGATCGGGATGGGCGGGCGCGGCACCGCCATTATGACTTCGGAGCTCAAGAACGTTCCTAACATTAAGCTCACCCACGTCTGCGATGTTGACCAGTCGCGGCTGGAAAAGGCGCAAGCCAATGCCGAGAAAGCGGGCTACGGAAAAGTGCGCGGCAGTGGCGACTTGCGCCGAGTATTGGAAGACAAGGAAGTGGACGCCGTCATCGTGACAACGCCGGATCACTGGCATGCCCCGGCCACGATTCTCGCCTGCGCCGCCGGCAAGGACGTTTACGTTGAAAAGCCGGTATCGCACAATTTGCGCGAAGGACGTCTGATGGTGGAATCGGCGCGTAAGCACAACCGCGTCGTCCAGGCTGGAATGCAGTCGCGTAGCCGTCCCAGCACCATAAAGGCCATTGCAATCGCCCATTCGAAGCAACTTGGAAAAGTCTTGATGGCCAAGGCCTGGAACTCTCAGCATCGCGCGGATATTGGCGCGAAAACCAATGCGAATGTTCCTCCGGGCGTGGACTACGAGACGTGGGTGGGTCCGGCGGAGATGGTCCCGTTCAACGAAAATCGCTTTCACTACAAATGGCATTGGAACTGGAACTTCGGCACCGGCGATATGGGTAACGACGGCGCCCATCAGATCGATCAGGCGCGGTGGGCGCTGGGCGTCGATCTGCCGAAGCGTGTCAGCGGATCGGGCAATACGTATTTCTTTCAGGACGATCAGCAAACGCCCGACACGATGAACATGACCTTCGATTACGGCGATAAGGGCTTGGTTTGGGAGATGCGCATCTGGCACGACTACGGGCTGGAAGGCATCGACAATGGCGTGGCCGTCTACGGCGCCGAGGGCTTTCTCCACATCGGCCGCTGGAATCGGAAGTGGGGGCACCGGCTGTTCGACAAGGCCGGCAAACTCGTCGACGCGCAGCAAGACGAGCTGCCCGATTTTCATATGCAGAACTTCATCGATTGCGTGATGAGCCGGAAACGGCCGAACTGCGACATCGAGATCGGGCATATTTCGAGCGCGCACTGCCATTTGGGCAACATCGTCACCCGTACCGGCCGCAACTTGGCGTTCAACGCTGCCAATGAATCGATTCCCGATGACGCTGAGGCGAACGGTCTGCTGCGCCGGAGATATCGAAATCACTGGGCCACTCCGAAAGGCGTCTAAAATGATCCTCCGCCGTAATTTACTACTGGGCGCCGCGGCGCTCTCCGCGCCGGCGCAATCCAAGAAAATCGCGCCGGTTGGCAAGGGGATGTCGTTCTACTACGGCGAGGAGTGGGACAAGCCGTTCCTTTATCCACTCCGCACCGTTTCCGGCCGGGTGGTCTGCCGCCGCTATCCGGTGGAAACGGTTCCCGGGGAAGAGACGGACCATGTTTGGCACCGCGGCCTGTGGTACGGGCACGGCATCATCAACGGCCACGACTTCTGGCGAGAACTGGGCCGGGACAAAACGGCGCGGATGATTATCTAGGGGGAACCGAAACTCAAGTTTTCCGGCGTCACTGCCAAATTCGCGATGGTGACCGCTGCCGGAGAGCGGCTGGGGAGTATGCAGCAGGGTTTCGTTACCTCGGATTCGGGGCCGCTCCGATTTCTGGATGCCTCCCTTCAAATCCTTGCGGATCAGAAGGGTGCGTTGACTTTTGGCGATACCGATGACGGCGGTTTTGCCTTTCGGTTGAGCGACCAGTTTCGTGAGGATCGGGGTGCGCGGCTTCGCAATGCCGAGGGCTTGGAAGGCACAAACAAGATTTGGGGGCAGGCGTCCCGATGGGTGGATTATTCGGCCAAAATCGACGGCGCCGCCACCGGAGTCGCGATCCTCGATCACCCGGCGAACCTGCGGCATCCGACGCAATGGCACGCCCGAGGGTACAGCCTCTGCGCTGCAAACCCCATTGCCAGCAAGAGCTTCAGCAAAGGTAAAGGACCGGACGGAGCGTTTACTTTAGCGGCCGGAAAGTCGTTGAGCCTTCGCTATCGAGTGCTGATCCACGAAGGGCCGTTCGAGCCCGAACAAATTGAATCACACTATCGAAAATGGGCGTTACGCTAACCTCCCCCTGACGGAATACGCGTGAGGAATGCGGCCGTTAAGCTTTCGTCCGCAGTGTATTTGCCGCTCTGGAAGAGTTCTGGAGATTGGCCATTTCAAAGGTTGATTTGAATAACAGTAAGCCCCCCCGGAGAGATTCAAGCGGCGAAAGTAGCGAGAGTGTCAGCGGCGAGCGGGAGTTTCGAGGGCTTTAGAGTGGAGGGGGAAGTGGCAGATGCGAAGTCAT
>Ga0105046_10010081_pt1 | contig 14733 bp, 10 predicted proteins | sample MAT03_FD_78385 | JGI IMG/M metagenome (GOLD analysis project Ga0105046, IMG submission 78385) | Freshwater microbial communities from Lake Fryxell liftoff mats and glacier meltwater in Antarctica - MAT-03 (megahit assembly) | ecosystem: Environmental > Aquatic > Freshwater > Ice > Liftoff... | reverse complement strand
GGGAATGAGGCGGATGCTGGATTTGGTGAGCAGTACGGGGGCGGCGGGCAGGGCAACGCATCGGAGCCGCCGACGTACCGCAGCTTCTCACCGGGGAAGAAGACGGGGCCGATTGAGAATCACCGCGATGGGGGCGGGCCGGACGCGGATGATGAGATTCCGATCTGATGGGATTGTAATATAAGAACACGCCACGGGTTGGCGTGGTACCCGGGCGTGGTACCCCGGAAATCAGAGGCCTGCTTTGACTTCGCCGCCGTTGAAGTCGACGCCTCGCAGGCCGCTGCGGGTCCAGCGGAAGTAGCCCGGCGTGGTTCCAGCGCGGACGGGCGGATCCCATGACGCGGGCGTGTAGTTGAGCTGGGTGGGGAAGTTGCCTGTGGGGTTCCCGGGGTCAAAGCCACGGTTCGCGTCCTGCGTCTGCTTGATCCTCACCGACTGATCGAAGAAGAGCAGCGGCTGGCGTGCCTCGGGATACGCGAAGTACACGGCGCGCTTCGCGAAGTGGCGGTCGCCCTGATCGTGCATCTGCACCTTCTGCGAGGGGAACATGACCTCGTGGAACTTGCGGCGGCCAAGGACGTTGGGATTGCCGCCGAGGAGTTGGTACGTGTTGGCAGATCCGGCCTGGACGACGGTGCTCGAGCCGGGCCGTAGCCAATCGGTTGAGTACGAGGCGGGGACGATCTGGTAGCTGCTGCTGAAGGGCCAGCGTTTGTTGTCCCCGCCGGCTGCGGGCTGGGGCGGTGTGCGGCCAAGGTCGAAGGATTTCCAGTCCTGCCAGCCGAGGCGTGCGGCATCTTCCGGGCAGACGACCATCTTCTCGGGGAGGCGTGCGGCGAGATAGTCCTGCAGCACGAGATGGGTGTAGAGGACGTGGGGGATCCAGAGGTCGATGGGGCCGATGTCCTGTCGCGGCGTGCGACGGCGGATGATGTAGATGGCCTGGGACGAAGCCGCGGCGAGATCGCCGCTCGCGGCGGCGGAGCGGAGGTCGCCAGCGGTGATGCCCGAGAAGGGATCATCTGGGAGTTGGCGGTTGGCGTTCTGCGGCGTGACGGTGAAGGAAAAGAGCTTGTCCTGAAAATCGGCGGTGTAGGTGTGGGTTGCGACGCCCAGCTGCTGGAGGTTGGCCTGGCAGATGGTGAGCTTGCCGGACTTGCGGGCCTTGCCGAGGGCTGGGAGAAGGATGCCGATGAGGAGCGCGATGATCGAGATGACGACGAGAAGTTCGATGAGCGTGAAGGCGCGGTGAGGTGCGGGAGGGCGTGCGTAAGGCATGGGAGATACTCCGAGATGCTTTTGCCAGTGGCCCATGGAGGCGGCGAGCGTGGGGCCCCGGAATCGGGGTTGTCCCAAACGCATGTTGCTAAGGTACCTCGCTTGGCGCTGGAACGCAAGCACTTCTTGCGGATGCGCTGTGTCACGTGGAGACGCCGCGTCGGTCGTTGGTCCAGGTGCGACAGTTGCGGTCGATGCCCATGCCCGTGCCTTCGAAGGGCCAGAGACGGGGCTGGAAGCAACTGGATTCATCTGGTTTGGCGGCGAAGTACTGCTTTGATGATGCGATGAAGGCGCGTTCTTCGGCCGCGGCGATGAGGTGGCCAATCGTAAGGCCGAGGATGAGGCAGACTGGCCATGCGTTGAGGAGTGTGATGCAGGGGCGTGCGGGCTCGATGAGCGTTGGGTTGCTGTTGCAAGAGGGGCAAGGTTGATCGGCGATGGCTGGAGTGCCGCAGGATGCGCAGAGGTTGCGAGCAACCCGGCCTTGCATCCAGGCGATTCGGAGCAAGGCCACGATGCCGTCGAGGAAGAGGAGTGGGAAGAGGCCCATGATAGAGGACGCGAGAAGTCCGCCGAGCCCAAAGCGGGGAAAGTCAGAGGGGTTGATTGGCGTTATGAACCAGGTTCTCATGCTGTACATCCATGCGATGGACGCGCTGAGGCTGACGAGGAGGCGAAAGATGAGCAAGGAGCACCTCCGGGGTGAAGAGGTGTGAGCGTAACGCGTGTAGGGTGTGTTCGATTCGCTGGTTAAGACATCGCCCGGGAGGGCGATGCTACTTGGTCAGCGGTCGGCGGCTTTGAGGAGGCGTTCGAGGTAGTGGATGTCGACGCCGCCGCGGCGGAAGTCGGTGTTCTCGACGAGGCGCTGGTGGAGGGGGATGACGGTCTTGATGGGGCCGACGTTGAACTCTCGCAGCGCGCGGGCCATGCGATCAAGGGCTTCCTCGCGTGTATCGGCGTGGACGATGAGCTTGGCGACCATGCTGTCGTAGTTTGGCGGGACGACGTAGCCGGGGACGACGTGGGTATCGAGGCGGACGCCGGGGCCGCCGGGCGTTTCCCAGAGATCGATCCTGCCGGCGCTGGGACGGAAGCCCTTGTCGGGATCCTCGGCGTTGATGCGGCACTCGATGGCGTGGCCGCGGATGGTGACGTCCTTCTGCTGGAAGGGGATCTTCTCGCCAGCGGCAATCTTGATGGACATCTTGACGATGTCGATGCCGGTGATCATCTCCGTCACGGGGTGCTCGACTTGCACGCGGGTGTTGACCTCGAGCATGTAGAAGTCGCCGCGCTCATCGAGGAGGAACTCGCAGGTGGCGGCTCCGGCGTACTTGGCGTTGGCGATCATCTTCGCGGCGGAGTTGCAGACCTTTTCGAGCTTCTTACGATCAAGATTGGGAGCGGGCGCCTCTTCGATGATCTTCTGGTGCCGGCGCTGGAGGGAGCAGTCGCGTTCCCAGAGGTAGACGGCGTTGCCGTGCTTGTCGCCGAGGATCTGGATCTCGACGTGGCGGGCCTTCTCGAGATACTTCTCGATGAAGACGGCGCCGTTGCCGAAGGCGGCGAGCGCCTCCTGGCTGGCGACGCGCAACTGGCTGCGGAGGGTGGTCTCGTTGTGGCAGACCTTCATGCCGCGGCCGCCGCCGCCGGCGGAGGCCTTGATGATGACGGGGTAGCCGATCTTTGCGGCGACGCGGACTGCCTCTTCCTCGTCCTCGATGGCGTCTTCGGAGCCTGGGAAGACGGGGACGCCAGCGGCGCGGGCGGTCTTCTTGCAATCGACCTTGTCGCCAAGCATCTGCATGGCTTCGGGTGAGGGGCCGATGAACTCGATCTTGCAGTCGCGGCAGGCGGCGGAGAAGTCTGGGCGCTCGCTGAGAAAGCCGTAGCCGGGGTGGATGGCGTCGACGTCGGCGATCTCGGCGGCGGCGATGATGCGCGCGATGTTGAGGTAGGACTCTTTGGAGGGTCCGGGGCCGATGCAGACGGTTCGGTCGGCGAGCTTGAGGTATGGAGCGTCCTTGTCGGCGGTGGAGTAGACGCAGACGGCCTCGACGCCCATTTCGTGGCAGGCGCGGAGGATTCGGAGGGCGATCTCACCGCGGTTGGCAATCAGGACACGCTTGAACATGCGAGCTCCGAGAGGAAGGCACAGGGCACTGGGCGCCAGGCGGGGGAAGTGGTCAAGTGATCAAGTGGAAGACAGGTGCAGGTGGACCGAAGGCGCTCGATCAGTTCGCCACTTGACCACTTTGCCACTTCTTACTTGATCGCGTAGAGCTTCTGGCCAAACTCGACGGCCTGGCCGTTCTTGACGAGGATCTGCTCGACGATGCCGGTCTTCTCGGCCTTGATCTCGTTGAAAACCTTCATGGCCTCGATGAGGCAGACGACGGTGTCGGGGGTGACCTGCTGGCCGACCTTGAGGAAGGCGGCCGCGTCTGGGTTGGGGGCGAGGTAGCAGGTGCCGACCATAGGGCTTTCGATGTGCTCGAAGCTTGGGGCGGGGGCGGCGGGGGTGATGGTTGAAGTGGGGCTGACGCTGGTGGCTGCGTGCTGCGGTGCCGGGGCGTAGCCAGCGGTGGGGATCGCGGCACCGTTGTAGATGACGGGCTGGTGATTAATGATGGTGGACGGCTGCGCGCCGCGGCGGATGGTGATGCCTGCGGGGCCAGCAATGATGATCTCGGAGACGTCGTTGGCGCTCATGAGGGCCATGAGTTCTTTGAGATGGGCGATGTCGGCCATGGAGGTTGCCCCAGGAGAGGGTGAGGAGTGTTCGGTCGAAGCGACGGACTTGCGGCCGCCGGACTTGCCTGCCTTCTTGCTCATAGTGTGGCCCACGAGAGGTCGGTTGGGAGCGAGCAGAGATTCTCGCAGCCCTTTGGTGTGATGAGGAAGTCGTCCTCGATGCGGACGCCTCCGACGCCGGGGAGATAGATGCCCGGTTCGATGGTGATAACCATGCCGGGTCGCAGCGCGACGGGCGCGGCCAAGTGGCTGACGCTGGGGGCTTCGTGGCCGTTGAAGCCGATGCCGTGGCCGGTGCCGTGGCCGAAACGTTCGCCGTAGCCGGCGGCCTTGATGACCTCGCGTGCGGCGGCGTCGACGTCGCGGGTGGTCTTGCCGGGAGCTGCGACGCTCGCACCGGCGAGGAAGGCCTCGCGGACGATGGTGTAGATCTCGCGCATCTTCGGGGACCACGTCCCGAGGGAGAAGGTGCGTGTCATGTCGCTGTGGTAGCCCTGGAAGATGGCGCCCCAGTCGATGAGGAGTGGCCAGCCCTTTCGGAGCTTTACCTTTGGGCTTGGGCGATAGTGGGGGAGGGAGCCATTGGCCTGGGCGGCGATGATGCTTTCAAAGCCGGGCTGGGAAGAGCCGCGAACCTTCATTTCCATCTCGAGGCGGGCGGCGACATCGGCCTCTGTCATGATCGTGCCGCGCTTCATCGCGAGGCGGATGGCGGGGAGGGTCGCGAGGAGGGCGGCTTCCTGGATTGCGACGGCGCGCTTGATGAGGCGGACTTCGTGCTCGTCCTTGATCTCGCGGAAGGGGGCGATCAGGCCTTGGGTCGGGAGGAGCTTGGTGGCTCGGCCGAGGAGTTTGGCGAGCGAGGTGCTGAGGGAAAGGGTGACGTGCTCGCTCTGGATGCCGACGGAGGCGATCAAGAGGCCCTTCATGAGCGCCGCGACGGTGTCGTTCATGGTGCCGCGGCGGATGACGATTGTCAGGAGCGCGGCGAAGTGGCTGAGTTCTTCCTCGTAGCGGGAGTCGCTGATGATGGTGACGGGTGCGAAGGCGTCGGCGGGGAGGAGGAGGTAGGAGTCACCGCCGAGGAAGCCGGTTAAGTAGGCGACGTCGAGGGGGTTGGTGATGAGCGCGTGGCCAAGGCCGGAGTCGGCGAGGCGATGGCGGGCGGCGGTGAGGCGTGCCGAGTACGCATGGGTCGGGACGGTTGGATCAGGCCCCGGGCGCCAGGGGCTGACCTTGACTGGGCGCTTGGATGTGGCCGAGCGGGCGGGGCTGGCAGACTTGGCTGTCGAGGCGGGCTTGGCCATGGGTCAGGATGATACACGGGAAACATGGGATCGGCGGAAGGGGCGGGGAGGGGCGGGGGATCCGGAGCGGGTGTGAACGGACCGGGTCCTTCGTTGACTGGCGTTTGGGGACATCAGTGACGCGTCGGATCTTGCTCTCAGTGACCTCGCGAACTCGCCGGGATCCCTCAAAGCACCGGATCACTGGCGCCCGGCATATCGCCATCCAGCAGTCTAGAACAAGCCAAAGTGATAGGGGTCTCGGGATGGATCCGACTCTTCGGTGGGGATCGATGGCTATGCGTCGCGCATCGTCGAAGCTTGCTGCCGGGATATACTTGTCTCCCTAAACCAGATTGAGATCACCGCGACAAGCAGGATCAATGCGACGAGCGTCGACGCGCGAGCGGTTGTCCGATCGAATTGTGACGAGGGGCTCCATCATGCCTCAAGCGCTCGTGCTGGCTTGGTCCGGTGAAATCCCTGGTTGGATGTCGACGGCGATGATCCTCATCGGAGGTGTTCTCGCCGGATTCTTTCAGTGGTACGTCTTGTTGTTCGTTCTCAGTTGGTTGACCCGGCGTTGGGGCGGCGTGCTCGGCCGTTCGCTCGTGAAACGGGCATCGCGGCCGCTTGTGTGGCTCTCGCCCTTCCCGTCGCTTCTTGTTGCACTCAACGCGACCGCGATCAAAGACCCTGCGCTGTCGATGCTGACACAGGCCATCTGGATCGCCATGATCATCATCTGCACGTGGCTGCTGACGCGCATTGCGTTAGCCGCCACCGACGCGGTCCAGGCGGCGTTCCCGATCGACGTTGCGGACAATCGGCGCGCTCGCCGGATGGTCACGCTCGTTCAGATCCTGCGTCAGGTCGCGACCGTTGTGATCATCGTGATCGGCGTTTCGGCTGCAATCATGACCTTCCCGCAAGCGCGGAGCGTTGGGGCGAGCATGCTTGCTTCCGCGGGAATCGTGGCCCTCGTGGTCGGCATGGCGGCGCGTCCGGCGCTGAGCAACATCATCGCGGGAGTCCAGATCGCCCTCTCCGAGCCGATCACCATCGACGACGTGGTCATTGTGGAGGGCGAATGGGGCAAGATCGAGGAGATCACCATGACCTATGTCGTGGTGCAGATCTGGGATCTTCGACGACTCATCGTGCCCCTCAGCCATTTCATCGAGAAGCCGTTTCAGAACTGGACCCGCCAGAACGCCAATCTTCTCGGAACGGTCTTCGTGCACGTCGATTTTGGCGTGCCCATTGACTCGGTGCGCTCGGAGCTTACGCGAGTGCTCGAATCGAGCGAGCTTTGGGACAGCAAGGTCAACGTCGTGCACGTGACGGACGCTGTGAATGGGCGGCTGGAGCTGCGACTGCTGATGAGCGCCGCCAACGCACCGACGCTCTGGGATCTTCGCTGCCACGTTCGGGAGAAAATGATTGATTTCCTGAGCGCTGAGCAGCCCGAGTCCCTGATGCGAACGAGGATGGAGATTGTCGGCGGGAGTGGTCCCGACGCAGAACGCCATTCGACGTGATCAAGCCGAGAAGATCGCGGGCATCGGCGGCAACGCATTCAATCCCCCGGGCGTGCACGGCCCCATCACGGATCAACGCTGGCTGCGGTGCCAGCCGCCAGATCTTTGTCGAGCCTGGCTACATCGCTGCTTTCGCGGCTGCCCCCGGGCTGTTGACCCCGCTCGCTTCGCGACGGAAGGCGGGTGCAGCGGCGTCGACGGGTGGGCGTGGGCGAGCTATCTTGAGGAGATGGCGGTGCCGGGATGGATGGCGAGCTTGGTGGCGGTGGTGCTGGTGGTGATGCCGCTGGTTGGGGTGGCGGCGCAGGCGTTGCGGGAGTGGATGGGGAGTGGGCGTGGCGGAGTAGGCGGAGTAGGGAGGGGACAGGCGGCGGTTTCGTTGGTGCCGTCTTGGGGGCTGTTGGGGAACACATTGGCGTGGAGTGTGGGGATTGGCTTGCTGGCGGCGGCAGTCGCCTGGCCCGCGGCTTGGATAGTGAGGCGAGTTGGGCTGGCTCGAGCGGCGTGGATTTTGGTGCCACTCGCGATGCCGGCGTACTTCGCATACGCGGGATACGGGTTGCTTCGGGCGCCGGGGACGCCGCTTGGAAACTGGGTTGAGGGGCTTGTGGGCAGGGGTTGGACGCTGGCACCGCTGGTGGCTTCGCGCGTGGTGGCGGTGGTGGGTTTGGTGCTGTGGGCGTGGCCTGCGGCGGCGCTGGTGATGGGGGGGATGCTGCGGCGGGTGGATGAGGGGGTGCTGGAGCAGGCACGCGTGGAGCTGGGGGCGTGGGGCCGCGCGAGGCTGATGGTGCGGATGGGGTCGCCAGCGTTTTTGGCGGGGGCGGGGCTGGTGGCGCTGCTGATGGTGGGGTCGGCGGTGCCGCTGCATCTGTCGCAGACGCCGACGTATGCGATTCGGATCTGGTTTGAGATGACGCTGCGGCCGGGGAGTGCGGTCGTGTGGGTGAGTGCGTGGCCGATTCTGGTTGTTGCGGTGCTGGCGGGGTGGGTGATGGGTTCGAGGCTCAATGCCTGGACGCGCGCGGCGCAACGGGGCGAGTCGCTCGCGGCGGTTGGGGGGGGCTTGGTCGGTGGGGGTGGAGGGGGTGGTGGGGGCTGGGGTGGAAGGTGGGGCGGGAAGGGGGCCCTGATGGGGGTGGGCGTGATGATGGTGCTGAGTGTCTGTGTTCCGGCGGTGATGTTCGTGCTCAGCGTGCGTCAGTGGGCGAGTGTGGGGAAGTTCTGGGCGCTTCATGGGGAGGCGATGCGGGACAGTTTGCTGGTGGCGATTGCAGTGGGCGCGGGTGTTGCGGGCGTGGCGATTGTGGTGTGGCGCGGGATGCAGATGGAGGGGTGGAGCGGAAGAGTGACGGGATGGAGCGTTCGGCTGCTGCTGGTGGGCGGGCTGATTCCTGGTGTTTTGGTGGGGCTGGCTTGGGTTCGTGCCGCGGGACTTGGGCCAGCTTGGTTTGGGGACTCGGTTGCGATTTTGGTGCTGGCGCATCTGACGAGGTATGGATTTCTGGGTGCGTTGGTTGGGTGCTGGCTTGCGGCGAGTGAGGCGCGCGGGCTGCGGGAGCTGCGGCTGATGGATGGGGCGACTGGGTGGGGAGGATGGTGGCGGACGAGCGGGCTGAGGCAGGGGGGCGTGATTGCGGCGGTGGGTGTGCTGGGCTGTGCGCTCTCGGTGCATGAGATTGAGGCGAGCGTGGTAGTTTCGCCGGTCTATGTGCAGAGCTTGGCGCAGGCGATGCTCGGCTATCTGCACTTTGCTCGGATGGAGGAGCTGAGCGTTGGGGCGCTGATGCTGCTGGGTGTAACGGCTGGCGCTGGCGTTGTGAGCGCGGTGGTTGCGAGCGTGGCCCGGGGGGTAACGGGGCGGGGGTCATGGCGAAAGAGGCTCTGATGCCGAGCGAGGGTGCGAGCGATGAAGCTTGGTTGAGCGTCTGCATCCAGAGGTCGAGGATCCGGTACGATGCGTGCGGAGCACTCATGGCGCGCTGGCGGAGGAAAACCTGGCAGGATGGGCTGCGCACGGAAGGGTGCGGGGGACCACTTTTCATGCGCGGCGTGGGGCGACGGGCATCGGGCGCGGCGGGGTTGTTGATGGTGCTGTTGTCGGCGGGTTTGGTGGTGGGTTGCTCGCGTGCAGCACCGAGTGGTGGGCCGCTGGAAGTAACGACCGTTGTGGGTGAGGTTGGGACTGCGCCGGGGCAGTTCTCGTATCCGCGATGTCTTGATAGCGATGGCAAGACTTTGTGGGTGATTGACAAGCTCGCGCGGGTGCAGCGGCTTGACCCGGCGACGGGCGACAGCGTTGGCGGATGGCGCATGCCCGACGTCGAGCTTGGCAAGCCAACGGGTGTGACGGCCTGGCGTGCGGCGGGCGCGAGCGACGCGGACGTGCTGGTCTTTGTCGCGGACACGCATTATCACCGCGTCATGATCTTTCGGGCGGGGGTGCTGGTGGAGCGTGCGGACGATGCGCGGGCGCCGACGGGGGAGCTTGTCGGCCAGTTCGGCTCGTACGGCGAGGGGCCGGGACAGTTCATCTATCCCACGAGGGTTGCGGTGCTGCCGAACGCGGACGGGACGCGGATCGAGCGGCTCTATGTGGGTGAGTATGGCGGCAACGATCGCATCGGCATCTGGGAGCCGCGCGTGCCGGGCGGGCTGGACTTCGAGTTCAAGAGGACGTTTGGAACCTTCGGCGGTGGGCGGACGGCCGAGCCGCTGCAGTTCAACCGGCCGCAGTCGCTGGTGATGGACACGGGCCGGCGGGAGCTGATCGTCTCGGACGCGTGCAACCATCGCGTTGGTCGGTTCACGCTTGAGGGGGAGCTGATCGCGTGGTACGGCGGGGGCGCGAGCGGGCAGGATCCGGGGCAGGGGCCGGGGGAGTTCAATTATCCGTACGGGCTTGCGCTCCTCGACGATGGCACGCTGATGGTTGTTGAGTTCGGCAACAGCCGGGTGCAGCGGATCGATCTTGCGACGGGGAAGAGCCTCGGGATTCTGGGTCAGCGCGGGCGGCTCAAGGGCGAGCTTGCGACGCCGTGGGCGACGGCGGTGGTGGGCGAGACATTGTTCGTGCTTGATAGCGGGAACAACAGGATGCTCGGGATCGATGTGCCGCGGGGAACGCGGACGCTCGCGGCGGAGGCGGTAGGAGGAACAGATTCGGGGGGTAAGCCACAGTGATGCCGCCGGTTCCAATCCTGGCCTCGATCGTCGTTGGGCCGCTCCAGTTTGATGAGCCTCGGTGGCTCATTGGGATTCCGATTCTGGCGTTGGCGGCGTGGTGGATGGGGCGGCGGAGCCTCTCGGGGCTTGGGCCGGTCACCAAGTGGGTGGCGTTGGCGATCCGGTTGATCGTGATTGCGTTGCTGCTCTGCGTGATGGCCGAGCCGCAGTGGCGGCGCGAGGCCAAGGACGTCGCGGTGACTGTGGTGGTGGATAGCAGCGACTCGATCCCGACGTCGCGCCAGCAGGAGCTCGAGGCGTTCATCGCCGAGTCCGTGCGGGCGCAGGAGGGGCGCGAGGATCGGCTTGGTGTTGTGACGACGGCGAAGGACGCGTATGTGCAGGCGCTGCCGAGCCGGCTGACGCGCGAGCTTGAGCGTCAGCACATCGGTGCCTCGGATGGGACGAACCTTGCGGGCGGTGTGCGGCTCGCGCTCGCGATCAAGCCCAATGACGCGGCGTACAGGATCGTGGTTGCGTCGGACGGGAATCAGACGCTGGGGAATCTGCTGCAGGCGGCGGAGGCGGCGAAGGCGCTTGGTGTGCCGGTTGATGTGCTGCCCCTGCGGTACAAGTATGACTCTGAGGTGCTGGTTGATCGGCTGGTGGCGCCGGCGAGTGCGCGCGAGGGGGAGACGCTGAACCTGCGGGTGGTGTTGCAGTCGACGGCGGCGACGCGGGGCCGGCTGACGATCCTGATGAATGGAAGTCCGGTGGACATCGATCCCGATAGCGAGGCGCTGTCGGCGATGGTGGACCTTCGGGCTGGGCAGAACGTGCTGAGTGTGCCGGTGAAGGCGCTGTCGACGGGGCCGCAGCGGTTTGAGGCGAGCTTTGAGCCGATGGTGGTGGATGGGCGCCGCGTGGGTGATAGCCTGCCGCAGAACAACCGGAGCCTCGCGGTGACGTTTGTATCCGGTGAGGGGCAGGTGCTGGTCATCTCGGACAAGCCCGAGGAGGCGGCGGACTTCATCGCGGCGTTGACGCAGTCCAGCGTGAAGGTCGAGCTTCGGACCACGGCAACGGCACCGGCGACGCTGACGGATTTCAATGCGTTTGATGCGATCGTGCTCTTCAATCAGAGCACGTTTGGCTTCAGCCAGCAGCAGCAGGAGGACCTGCGCCAGTACGTGCATGACAGCGGCGGTGGGCTGCTGATGATCGGCGGTCCGGAGTCGTACGGCGCGGGCGGCTGGATCGGGTCGCCTCTGGAGGATGCGCTGCCGATGCGGCTGGATCCGCCGCAGAAGCGGCAGATGCCTCGGGGCGCGCTGGCGCTGATCGTGCACTCGGTGGAGGCGCCCGACGGCGTATTCCTCGGGAAGAAGGTCAGTGAGTCGGCGGTGAATGCGTTGTCGCGGCTGGACCTTGTGGGGATCATTGAGTATGGGTGGGGCGGGAGCACGGACTGGGTGCATGCGCTTGCGCCGGTGGGCGATGGCACGGCTGTCAAGCGCTCGATCCAGAACCTGATGTTCGGCGACATGCCGGACTTCACGCCCAGCGTGCAGATGGCGTATGACGGGCTGGTGAAGGCCGAGGCGGGCCAGAAGCACATGATCATGATCAGCGACGGTGATCCGTCGCCGCCGCCAGCATCGTTGCTGGACAAATACCGGGCCGCGGGCGTCACAGTCAGCACGGTGGGCGTGTATCCGCACAGCGGGATGGACACGGGGCGGTTGAAGTGGATCAGCGAGTACACGGGCGGGCGACACTACCACATCGACACTGCGGCGGGGCTCGCGAGCATCCCGCAGATCTTCATCAAGGAGGCGCAGACGGTGCGGCGCAGCCTGATCTGGGAGGGGCAGGCGTTCACGCCGTCGTTCATCGGCGGGAGTGAGGCGATGCGCGGGCTGACCAGCGTGCCGCCGATCACCGGGTATGTCGTGACGGCCGAGCGTGAGGGGCTGGCCCAGACCACGCTGAAGGGGAAAGAGGGCGATCCGATCATGGCCCAGTGGCAGTATGGCCTGGGGCGCGTGGTGGGGTACACGTCGGATGCGACCAGCCGCTGGAACGCGAGCTGGATTCCATGGGATGGATATCGACAGTTCTGGGAGCAGCACGTGCGTTGGGTGCTGAGGCCCAGTGGATCGGCGAACCTGCGCGTCGTGACGGAGGCTCGAGGCGATCAGACTGTGGTGACGGTCGAGGCGCTTGACAGCAAGGGCGAGCGACTGAACTTCGCGAACTTCAGGGCGCGCCTGGCGCAGCCGGGCGGCGGCGGCGTGGATGTTGATCTGCGCCAGGTCGGGCCGGGGCGGTATCAGGGGACGGTGACGACGGACCAGAGCGGGTCGTATGTGCTGTCGATGCGGTTTGCCGCGCCCGATTCGAGTGTTGAGGGAGGCGTGCTGGAGGGGAGCGCTCAGGCGGCGATCTCCAAGCCGTTTGCGGATGAGTTCAGGGCGCTGGAGGACAATGCGGCGCTGCTGACGCAGGTTGCGGAGATGACCGGCGGACGCGTGCTGACCGGGGACCCGCAGCGCGACACGCTTTGGACGCGCGATGGTCTGACGATGCCGGTCTCGACGCGCTCGATCATGCTGTGGCTGGCGGCGGCGGCGCTGACACTCTTCTTGATGGACGTGGGCGTGCGGCGCGTGCGGATCGACATTCCCGCGATGTGGCGGGGCGTGCTCGCGGGCTTCGGCATGGCGCCAGCCAAGGGCGGCGAGCAGATGGGTTCGCTCCGCGCGGCGCGCGAGAAGGCGCAGGCCCGCATGGTCGAGCGTGGCAGTGGCGAGGGAGCAAAGGCCGCGGACCTCGAGCGCGAGGCCATGGAGGCGGCGCGTCGCGCGGCGCAGGCGGCGGCGGGCGTTTCGACCGCGAAGTTCGAGGCCAGCGCCGAGCAGGTGAGGGCGCAGGGTCGGGGCGAGGCCCCGGGCGTGGCGATGGGTGGCGCGGAAGCGCGTGTGCAGCCGCGCGGCCCGGGTGGTGTCGCGCCGCCGCTGCCGGGTGAGGGTGGGAAGGGTGGCGCGCCGGGCGAAGGGATGAATCGCCTGCTCAAGGCCAAGCAGAAGGCGCGTGACGACATGGACGAGGGAGCCAAGCAGTAGTGAACGTGATGGAGTGGTGGAGTTGCGTAGAGACGAAGTGGTGATGTGACCAGAAGTCAAAGGGTGGCGAAGTTCGCGGGTGGATCGACCCCAGTGCCTAGTGCCGAGTGCCTAGTGCCTTTGCGAAGGGATTTCCTATGTCAGTTGTGAACCGTGGGACGGACATCAAGATGGAAACTCCAGCCGAGGTGCGTGAGGCCTGCGACAAGTTCAGGGCGATCTTCACGAGCCTTCGCGCGGAGATCGGCAAGGTGGTCGTGGGACATGCGCCGGTGGTGGAGGGCGTGCTGATGGCGCTCTTCGCGGGCGGCAATGTGCTGCTGGAAGGTGTGCCGGGCCTGGGCAAGACGCTGCTGGTGCGAAGCCTTGCTTCGACGCTGAGCCTGCCCTTCAGCCGCATCCAATTCACGCCGGACCTGATGCCCAGCGACGTGATCGGCACGAACATCGTGATGGAGGATCCGGACACAGGGCGAAGGAAGTTTGAGTTCCAGCGCGGGCCGATCTTCGCACAGATCGTGCTCGCGGATGAGATCAACCGCGCCACGCCTAAGACGCAGTCGGCGTTGCTGGAGGCGATGCAGGAGCGGAGCGTGACGGTCGCGGGCATCTCGCACAAGCTCGTCGCGCCGTTCCTCGTGCTCGCGACGCAGAACCCAATCGAGCAGGAGGGAACGTACCCGCTGCCCGAGGCGCAGATGGATCGCTTCATCTTCAAGATCGTGGTTGGGTACAGCCAGCTTGATGAGCTGATCACGATCCTGGATCGCACGACCGCGAAGGACAACCCCGAGGCACAGAAGGTGCTCGATGGACCGGGCATTCTGGAGATGCAGGCGCTGGTGCGGGGTGTGGTGGTGGCGCCGCACGTGAAGGAGTATGTCGCGCGGCTCGTGCTGGCGACGCACCCGGGCGGGGCGATGGCCGCGGGAGGGGCGAGCGGACCGACGAACAAGTACATCCGGTGCGGCGCGAGCCCGCGCGCGGCCCAGGCGCTGATGCTGGGCGGCAAGGTCAAGGCGCTGATCGAGGGACGCTACCACATGGGCTACGCGGATGTGAAGCACGTTGCGGCGATGGCGCTGCGCCACCGCATCCTGATGAACTTCGAGGCCGAGGCTGATCGCGTCGATTCGGACACGATCGTGAAGCAGATCATGGACCTCACGCCGACGGAGCCGGTGAAGGGGTGACCGGGGCCGCGAGGTTGAGTGGCCGTGTGGTCAAGTGGTCTTTCACTTCGGGTGTTTTCTTGAGTGTTCTTGGTGATGGTTATGTTGATGTTGCTTTGGCGACACACCCGGACTTGGTTGCGGCGCGGGGCGTTGTTGGGGTTGGCTGGCGTCTTCATGGTTGGTTGTATGGAGCGGCCGATCCATGCGAAGATGACGGATGATCAGGCCGCGGGCGTGCTGAAGGAGTGCTTTGCGAGCGGGATGTCGCGTGATGAAACGGAGGTGGCGTTTGATGGGCTGAAGATCGAGCCGCGGCGTCGGCGGTGGTACGCGGCGACCGACGAGCGTGGACCTGTGCTTGTTGGGCGCGTGGTGGAGCCGGGTGGATACTGGCCGGGGT
>Ga0105046_10010079_pt1 | contig 14736 bp, 9 predicted proteins | sample MAT03_FD_78385 | JGI IMG/M metagenome (GOLD analysis project Ga0105046, IMG submission 78385) | Freshwater microbial communities from Lake Fryxell liftoff mats and glacier meltwater in Antarctica - MAT-03 (megahit assembly) | ecosystem: Environmental > Aquatic > Freshwater > Ice > Liftoff... | reverse complement strand
TCGACGACGTGCCACTTCTTGACCTGACCGCCGACAAGCGCCGTGACGACCTGCTTGCGCTCGTTGGGGCCGAAAGCGATGATCTGACCCCGGCCCCGAAGGGTCTGCTGCCACGGGACGAACATGAGGGCAAAGGGCGATAGCAAGAAGCCGAGCAACAGGAGTCGGGCGACCCACCGGGTCAGCCAAGGGGTGCTAACCCGCTGTAGGGATGAGAAGGGCACATGGGTGCTGAACGCTGGTCGGGCTTGTAACGCGAGGCTCATCGGCGCGCTCCTTGCTTCTTCGACTTGGGCACGTCAGGCGTTGGCGGCTGCGGGGCGTTCGGCGGTTGTTCACGGGATTCGAGCGACTGCGCGAGTTTGGGGAAGACCGATAGGACCGAGAGGGCCAGAACGGTACACAAGATCGCCGTCGCTTCGCGGCCCATCCCCGCAGCCACACCGATTGCGGCAGTCAGCCAGATGCCCGCCGCCGTTGTCAACCCCTTCACTTCCTGGTCGCCGACCCGGATGATGGCACCGGCACCCAGGAACCCGACCCCAGCGACCACCCCTTGCACCACTCGGGTCAGGTCCGCGTCCGACACTTTGGCCTGATGGGGGATCAGAACAAAGAGAGCCGCCCCGAGGGCGACCAGCATGTGCGTCCGCATCCCGGCCGCCTTGCCCTTCTGCTCCCGCTCGTACCCCAGCACCCCGCCCAAGGCCGCGGCGATCAGCAGCCGCAGCGTCACGCGGGTCACTTGCGCGGCGTCTGGGAGGTCGGAGAACTCCTCCCGCACGGTTTCCCAAACTTGTTGCCACCATCCGCTCATCACTGGGTCATCCTTCGCGTTGTTGTCACAGGTTCGCCGTCCCGCCGGCCGATGGTAAGCCGATGATCCGGTCGCACATCCCGACAACGGCGGGGTTGGTCGAGGCTACAAGCAGCGTCCAAGGTGCCGAGCGGTCGAACAAGCGCGGCAAGAGGTCGGGACAGTCACGCGGGTCGAGGGCGTCCAGAACGCCGTCGAGGATCAGCAGGCGGGGCCGACCGACCAGCGCGCGGGCGATGCCCAGCCGCAGTGCTTGGCTCGCCGACAGCGGCCCGCCGTCGGGCGTCAGCGGCGTGTCCAGCTCGCGGGGCAGGTTCTGAACGGCCCCGAGCAAGCCGACCACCCGCAACACCTCCCGAACGTCTCCGGGCGACAGGTGCGTTCGGCCGACCCGGACATTCTCCGCGATGGTCCCGGTAAAGATGCCTGACCCTTCCACCAACACCACCTGCTCCCGCATCCGCTCCAACGACAGCCCGCGCAGGTCGATCCCGTCCATCTCCACGATGCCGTGGCCCGGCTCCCGCAGGCCGCACAGCATCTCGAACAGCGTCGTCTTCCCGGACCCCGGCGGCCCAACCACGGCCACCCGCTCGCCGGCGGCGACGTGCCAATCGGCAGGCGTCGGCAACGTCCGGTGTGCGACGCGATCAACGCCGTTAACCCGGACCGCAATACCGCTCCCGCCGTCCGTGAGCGCCTCGCCGCCCTCCCGTTCCAACGGCAGGTCGGTCAGGAGGCCGAGCTTCTCCGCCCCGGACATCAGGTCGTAGTACGTCTCGGCATACTTGCCCAACTTGGCAACCGAGGCGACGATGAGCGCAACGATGAGTTCCGCCGCGACGAGTTGGCCGAGGGTTAGTTGCCGGTTGATGACCAAGTAGCCGCCCAGCCCCAACAGCGCGGTGCTGACGACGACCTGCAACCCGAGGGCGAATACCGTCTGCCGCCACACGACGCGGAAGTGCTCCCGGCGGGCGGTGACGTATTGACCGGCCAGGTGGTCGGCCTTTTCCAAAGCGAGTTGCCGACCCCCGGCAAACTTGAACGCCCGCAGGCAGCGGAGCAGTTCTTGCAGCCACGCCGCCACGTCGTACTTGGCGTGCGACTCGTGCAGGCTGGTGCGAACGCCGCCCCAGCCGAGGACGAACGTGAAGGCGATCAGCAAGAGCAGCACAATGTCGAAGCCAAGCAGGAAGGGGTGGTAGAAGGCCAGCACGATCATGCCAACCACCGCCGTGACCACGAGCGCCACCCCGTCGAGCAGTAGGAAGGCGAGGGACTTCTGGAGGTTGAGAACGTCGAAGAAGCGGTTCGCCAGTTCGGGACCGTAGCGCTGGTCGAACGCTTCGAGCCGCACCCGGGGTAGGCGGTGGGCGTAGTCGGCGACGACCCGGACGAACAATCGCCGCTGGACGCACTCGACAACGTACACCTGCACGGCCCGGATGGCCGCCGCCAGCCCCAGGCAGGTCATCAGTATCCCGGCAATGATGACCACCGGCCACAGCAAGATGCCGAAGGCGACCGTGTTCACCAGCGACTCGACGGCGATGGGGGTGGCCAGCGACAGCACGGCGACTGCCACGGCGAACACGACCACCGCCACGATATCCCGGCGCTCCGGCTTGAGCAAATGCCGGAGTCGGGTGAAAGGGCGGGGCGGGGCGTGCCCGTGCCCGACCTCGTGGGTTGCTGCCGAACCGTGTTCCGCCGATGAATCCGCCATCCTTCACGCCTCTACTTGGGTTTCAGTCTTCGCCTTGAGTTTTTGTGAATCCCGGTTGTCCGCCGAACTCCTGCAACTTCTCGGCGTGGACCCACCTGTACTTCCCGACGACCAAAACCGTGGATCGCCGCCGTATCAGACTCTGGCCAGAGTGACCCTTGTGGAGCTACTCATCCGGTTCATCCAGACCCAGTTCCCAGGCAACGCGGTCTAAAGCTCACTTGCTTGTGAGGTTCACCCACGACATCCGCCTGCTTCGCAACGACCTCCCACGAGATGGGAAAGTCAGACAAAAGCTCTCATTCCGGGGGCAAGAGCTTAACTATGAGTCACCGTTGTATTGACGCCGCCGTCCGCCTGCGATATGCGCCGGCCGACTCGCCATTGAGGTTCTACGCCTGGGGAATGGAATGGCCCCGTCGGTTGACGGGGCGAAGTTGGAAATGTTCGAGTGCAAGTCCGCGACGCTGGCTTGACCGCGACGCTGGCTTGACCGCGACTGGGTGCGCAACACGAGAGCCGTTACTCTCACCTTGTACACCCAGCCCACTACTTTTCCCGCGCCCGGTTACGGACGGACGATCGGCGGGCCCAGTCGGCGCAGTTCCCGTGGGGTCAGCCCGTAGTACTTGTAGACCTCGGTTCGATATGCTGGGGCATAGAAGGTCGGATACGTTGTTGTGGTATATGTCGGGATCGTTTTGTACTGGTCCGAGGTCAACGTCAGCACGCCCACTTTCTTCTCGAGATCGAACTTCGCGGCCTCGAACGGGACCGTGACCAACTTGTTGCCGTTCTCCACCACCAAGTACTCGAGGTTACCAGCGGCGTCGAACACGATGTCATCCACCGTGCCGATAGCCGTGTCCCCGCTGATCAAGATTTTCATGCCCAGCATCTGCTTGGCGCGGTAGTGGCCCGACGCGACCGCAGGCGGGTCGGCCGCCAAGGCCACGGACGTCACCGAAGTGGCGAACAGACAGGCAGTCAGCATTGCGGTGCGTGAGATTGAGTTCGTCATCTGCTAAGGCTCCTTTGGATTCGGGTGAATCAGTGTGAAACCGAGCGGTTACTCGGCCACAGGAATACATGCAATTTCCGCTCCGGAATCGGTTCACTCCCAAGATCGGGGCGGCTTATTTCGCGCAACACCCTAATGAGTCGGAGAGTGGGGAGTGCTGAACTGAGGGAATGGCGGTCCGAGTGATAGAGGTGGAAAGAGACTGCGTAGATAGGCGAAAGGGAATGCCGGATTTGCCTTGTCGCGGCATTCGGAACAGTTGCCCGAGTTTAGCTCGATCACTTCTTGGGAGGCTTTTTACCGCTGTTGGCTGGGGTATTCGCCTTTCCGCCACGGGCACGCTTGTTGGCCGGACTGCCCCCGACCGCACCTCCCGACGAACCGGCGTAGGCTTGGGCTTCTTCCTCGTTTTGCTCGTCGACGGGGTCTTTCTCGTCGCCGCCCGCCGCCGCTTCGAGGTCAACCCCATCGGGGTCGCCATCGCCGATATTCGTGCCGGCCAACCCACCGCTAGCAGTCCCTCCGCCCGGAGTTCCAGCGGCGTGGATGTCGTGCGCCATACCTCCCGTATCTCGGCCCGCCCCCCGGTGCCGAGTGCCGGTCTGGTGCTGTCCCTCATGGCCGGGAGCGCCGAGCCAGGTTTCGGGACGGCCGTCATTGAGGTTCACAGCCCGTCCTGAATGCAGGACCGTTGAACATGCCACGCAGTGCCGGGTATACGGCAGCGCGTCGAGCCGTTCAGGGATCATGTCCTGATGGCACTGCTCGCAATGGCCGAAAGTCCCGTTGTCGATGCGGTTGAGAGCAGCCACGACTTCATCCCGCAGATACGCCTCGTTTTCCAGGAGCGTGGCCCCTAGTTCCTGAGTGTACGCCTCGCTGCCGATGTCCGCCAAATGGACTGGCGCGTTCGAGATACCGCCAGCAGTTTCGCCTCCGGTAGGAGTGCGGACTTGATCTTCCAGCGCCGCGACCGTGCCGCCCAGTCGCGCATCCAGCTTCTCCAAGCGTACCCTTTACTTCTGGATTTGTTTGGTTGTCATGGCTGATTCCGGTGAGGTAAAGGTCATCTCGTTGACTGAAAGCCAGCGGAGCATCACTCGTGCCGGTGGGTATAAAGGCTAGCAACGATCCCGTCAGTGGTGCAAAAGCGAGCACTGGCACGGAGGTTGCAGGGATTCATTCGCCAACTTATCCTTCACGGGAGCCGCGCCAATGCCCGCGACCACGAGTTCCGTCTGGAACCAGAACCAACCAACGCTGCAAGCCTCCGCGCTCACGACTGACGTGAAGTGCGACGTGTGCATAATCGGCGGCGGAATTGCGGGCCTCACGACTGCATATCTACTTGCGGGCGAAGGTAAGAAAGTTGTGCTCCTGGATGCTAAGCTGGGCGTGGCCGAAGGCGAAACGGCTTTCACGACCGCGCACCTGGCATGGGTACTCGACGATCGGTTTGCTCGACTGGCCTCAATTCGCGGGGACGATGTCGCCCGCGCCGCCGCCGAGAGCCACCGGGCAGCGGTTGCACTTATCGAGAAAATCACCACCGAAGAGCGAATCGCCTGTGACTTCCGCCGGGTGGATGGCTACTTGTTCCCAGGTTCGGATGGTCCAGAGTCAGTGAATCGTGAGATCGAGGCCCTGAAGCGGCTTGGAATCCCTTTCGAGCAAGTCGCCGCACCTTCGGTCGCGGGGGGAGCCGGGCCATGTCTGCGGTTCGCCGAACAAGGCCAGTTCCACCCTCATAAGTACCTCGCCGCGGTGACGGGCGCGATCAGTGCCCGTGGCGGTATTCTTCACACGGACACACGAGTCGTTCGGATCGAGGGTGGTGAGTCGTGTACCGTCCGCACCGAGCGTGGTAATGCCGTGACCGCGAATTCCGTCGTGGTCGCCACCAATGCCCCATTCGATGCCGGGTTGCTGCTTCACACGAAACTCGCCGCCTACATGACCTACGCTGTCGCATTAGAGATTCCCCGTGGCACGGTCCCCGCGGGACTCTATTGGGACACCGAAGACCCGTACCACTATGTCCGCACTCACCCGGAGACACATGAAACCGACTTCCTGATTGTCGGCGGCGAGGATCACAAAACCGGGCAAGCCAATGACCAATCCGACCGCTGGGCACGACTGATTTCATGGACTCGTCAGCGAGTTCCCGCCGCTGGGGCGGTTCGTCACCACTGGTCCGGTCAAGTGTTTGAAACGCCTGACGGGTTGGGATTGATCGGAGCCGCCCCGTGGGGTCGCAATGTTTATGTGATCACCGGCGACTCCGGGATGGGTATGACACACGGAACGCTCGGTGCCCGGCTGGTGGCGAACCTGATCCGCGGGGAAGCCGACCCCCTTGCGGCCGTCTACGACCCGTCCCGGTGGATGCCGCTCGCGTTGAAGACGTTCCTTTCTGAGAACCTGAACCTTGCCAGTCAGTACGCCGACTGGCTCACCGGTGGGGATGTGAAATCCGTCGAGGAGATTCCGCCAGGCCAGGGAGGGATTGTCCGCCGAGGGCTTGCGAAACTTGCAGTGTACCGAGCGACGGACGGTACGGTCTGCGAACGTTCCGCAGCGTGTCCGCACCTCAGCGCGGTCGTCCGCTGGAATCCGGGGGAACAGACCTGGGACTGCCCCGCCCACGGCTCGCGGTTCGGGTGCGAGGGCAACGTCATTCACGGTCCGGCCGTCGAAGGACTGAAGCCTGCCGATTGACGGGTTGGGTTCACCCATTGACTTGCGAGTTGCTCGGCATTTCAATCACTGTACTCCGCCCGACGGAGAATTGCGCCTCGGAGATACCCCATGCGAGTTTGGCCTGGCCGACCATTCCCTCAGGGGGCGACTTGGGACGGAACTGGTGTGAATTTTGCCGTTTTCAGCGAGCACGCCACCAAGATCGAGTTATGTCTTTTTGATGACGTCAATGACCATGTCGGTCAGCGGATCGAACTTCCTGAGCATACCGATCAGGTGTTCCACGCATACTTACCAGATGTGCTTCCAGGCCAACTCTATGGCTACCGCGCCGATGGTCCCCACAAACCCACTTCTGGGCATCGGTTCAACCGGAACAAACTCCTATTCGACCCGTACGCGAAGGCCGTGGGTCGCGGTCTGACGTGGCACGATGCCCTTTACGGCTACACTATTGGACATCCCAAAGGGGACTTGTCGTTCGACAACCGAGACAGTGCGGCTTTCGCTCCGCTGGCGATGGTGGCGGACACGGCGTTCACATGGGGCGACGACCGACCGCTCGACCACAGTTGGCACGAAACGCTCATCTATGAACTGCACGTCAAAGGCTTCACGAAGAACCTTCCTGGGGTGCCCGACCATCTTCGTGGGACATTCGCGGGCGTTGGGTCCGCGGCCGCGGTTCGTCACCTCAAGGAGATGAATGTCTCAGCGGTGGAACTGCTACCCATCCACTATCGGATCGATGACCGACACCTGATGGAACGCGGTCTGACCAATTACTGGGGGTACAGCACCCTGGGGTTTTTCGCGCCCGACCCGCGTTTTGCCCGGAACCGAGGGCAAGCCATATGGGAGTTCAAGTCGATGGTCCGAGCGCTCCACGCCGCTGGAATCGAAGTCATTCTCGATGTCGTTTACAACCACACCGCCGAGGGAAATCAGAACGGGCCAACGCTCGCCTTCCGCGGACTCGACAACGCCAACTACTACTTCTTATCGCCCGACGACCAACGTTACTACATGGACTTCACCGGATGCGGCAACACCCCGCGTATGTGGCACTCCCGTGTCTTGAAGCTCATCATGGACAGCCTGCGGTACTGGGTGCTTGAGATGCATGTGGACGGGTTCCGATTCGACCTCGCCACTGCCCTCGCCCGCGAATCACTCGAAGCGGACACACTTGGCGCATTCTTCCGGATTGTTCAGCAAGACCCAGTGCTATCGCGCGTGAAGTTGATCGCTGAGCCGTGGGACACCGGCCCTGGCGGCTACATGGTGGGAAACTTCCCGCATGGGTGGGCTGAATGGAATGGCGAGTACCGCGATGCGATTCGTGAATTCTGGTCGGACGGGGACGTCTTAGCCCGTCGGATGGCTCACCGCCTGTGCGGCTCCTCGGACCTGTACGACCGAACCGGTCGCCGGCCCCATGCGAGCGTGAACTTTGTGACCTGTCACGATGGTTTCACCCTCCGCGACCTTGTGACTTTTCAGAAGAAGCAGAACATGGCGAACGGAGAGGACAACGGCGACGGCGAGAACCACAACCGGAATTGGAACTGCGGCCACGAGGGACCAACCGACGACCCCGACATCATCGCCCTGCGCGAACGGCAGCGACGAAATTTGCTCGCCACGATATTTCTCTCTCATGGTGTCCCAATGTTGCTCGCCGGCGACGAACTGGGCCACACCCAGCAGGGCAACAACAATACCTACTGCCAGGACAACGACCTCTCATGGCTCGATTGGGAGCCATCAGGGCCGCGAACGGATTTTCTGGAGTTCGTCAAAAAGATCACTCGCCTTTGGCGCGAACAACCCGTCCTACGGCGTCGGACATTCTTCCAGGGTCGGCCGATTCGCGGCGAGGGCGTGGCCGATATCACATGGTTTACTCCGGTCGGACGTGAGTTGACCGATAGCGACTGGGAACGCCCCACCAAGACGCTGGCCTTTCGCATGGCCGGGAATGCTATCAGCGAGCCAGATGAACAAGGCGAACCCGTAGTTGGGGACACGCTTTTCATCACTCTGAACTCCAGCGCTCAGCGCACGCTATTCACATTCCCATCGTTGCTTCCAGGTCAGGTTTGGGAGTTGCTCGTCGATACGGCGGACGATGCCTGTCGTCCAGAGTTCTTCGTCGAAGGTGATCGTTACCCAGTGACTTCCCGATCCTTGGTGGTCTTTCGCACCCGGCCGCGTGTCGAACGCGAGTCGAATGTGACTCCCCTTCAGGCGGACACGATCCGCAAGGCTGCTGCCGCCGGCCGTGTCCGACCACTCCCCACGGACACGCCATGACACAACCTGTGACAACTATGAACGCTCGCGTACCTGGAGCGACCTACCGGGTCCAGTTCCACGCCGGATTCACGTTTCAGGATGCCATCGAAATCGTTCCGTATCTGCAGACGCTTGGGATCACGCATCTCTACGCTTCCCCCATCCTGAAAGCCCGGCCGGGAAGTACGCACGGATATGACGTGATCGATCACTCATTACTGAATCCAGAGGTCGGAACCGATGCGGATTTTGTCCAACTTGTGACGAAGTTGCACGAACACGACATGGGGTTGCTTTTGGACGTCGTTCCCAACCACATGTGCGTTGGGAATGGAAATGCGTGGTGGCAGGATGTGCTGGAACATGGCCCGTCATCGCCTTATGCGGATTACTTTGACATCGCTTGGTCCGACTCTCCGCGACCTCAGATGCACGGCCGTCTGCTGCTACCGGCGCTGGGCGACCAGTATGGGACCGTCCTCGAATCCGGACAACTTGTCCCCACCTTCGAGGCTGGCGAGTTCGTCATCCATTACCACCAGACTCGGCTTCCGATTGACCCTCGGACCTACGGATTGATTCTCGAACCAGCCGCGGACGCTGTCCGCGCGAAGTTCGGTCCTGAACACGCTTCCGCCGTGGAAATCGCCAGCATTCTTCACGCTACACAGCACCTCCCGCCACGCGGTGAATTGAACACCGATGCGATGCTCGAAGCCCAGTCGGAGTATACCGCTATTCGTCGAAGGCTCGCGGAACTGCGTGACCGATTTCCCGAGGCGGCCGACGCCGTGGCCGATTCCGTCGGAACCATCACGGGCGTACCCGGCGACCCGACCAGTTTTGTTGCTCTCGACGAATTACTAGAACGGCAAGCCTACCGCCCTTGCTTCTGGCGGGTGGCGTCCGACGAAATCAACTACCGCCGATTCTTCGATGTGAACGACCTCGCCGCGCTCAATACGGAACGCGAGGACGTGTTCCAGGCCGTTCACGAGCGGTGCCTGAGGTGGGCCGCGGAAGGGTTGGTGGACGGTCTTCGGATCGATCACCCGGATGGCCTCTTCGATCCGAAGCAGTACCTGAAACGATTGCAGGAAGCATACCGTCTTGCCCAGGCCAACAGAGGTCACGAGCCAGGTCGCGCTCCTCCGACTGATCCGCTCGCTGACGGTCCAACTTTGTCCGAGTCACTGTATGTTGTCGTTGAGAAAATCCTGGGCGAAGGTGAGACACTTCGGAACGATTGGGACTGCAACGGAACCACGGGATACGAGTTCATCAATGCTCTTAATGGACTGTTCGTGGACCCGGCCGGCGAGAAACTGCTCACCGCATTCTACCAGGATTTCACGGGTGTGGTGGATACTTGGACCGAGATCGCTTACCAGAAGAAGCGGCAAGTGACCCAAGCCTCGCTGGCAAGCGAACTGAATGGTCTGGCGCACCAACTCGACCGGGTCGCTCGACTGGACCGTCGATCCCGCGACTTCACCCTGAACGGGATACGCAAGGCACTGCGTGAGGTGGTCGCGCAATTCCCAGTGTACCGATCCTACATTGATGGCGAGGCTCACGACTCGGACAAAGCAGTTGTCGGGAAGGCCATCCATCAGGCGTATCGGCGGAACCCACTCTCCGGCAAAGCCGTGTTCGACTTCATCCGCGACACAATTTTGCTGAAAGACTCTCCAAGTGGCCCAGCGAACGAGGCATACCGCGAACTCCAACGTCGGTTCGCTGGCCGATTCCAGCAATTTACCGCTCCGGTCACCGCGAAGGGCGTCGAGGACACAGCGTTTTACGTCTACAACCGTCTCGGGTCACTCACGGAAGTCGGTGGCGATCCGGGCCGCTTTGGATGGCGACCCGAGGCTGTTCACAGCTTCCTCGCCGACCGAGTGCGGGGTGGCCTCTCGCCGTTGTCTACTCACGACACCAAGCGGGGAGAAGACATGCGTGCTCGCCTGAACGTGCTGTCCGAACTCCCCGGTGCCTGGGCTAACCGAGTCGCCGCGTGGTCGGAGCGAAACCGCCACCACAAGGTAGAACTCCACGACGGCGTTCTCGCCCCGGATGCGAACGAAGAATACTTCCTCTATCAGACACTCGTTGGCGCGTGGCCAGATGATCTCGTGAGCAATTCCGATGGCGACGAGCGAGACGAAAAGTCCGAACGCTTGCGGTTGTTCTCGCCGGCATCACAATCGGTCGTCACTGAACCTCTCGAACAATTCCACGGTCGCATCCGAGAGTACATACGAAAAGCAATGTCCGAGGCAAAGGTTCACACGAGTTGGCTCAACCCCGATTCCGAATACGAATCAGCCGTGGGCGTGTACATTGATCGCATCTTGAACCCAACTCTGTCGGGCGCGTTCCTCACTGACCTCGCGGCATTCTCGCAGCGAGTCGCATTTTTCGGGCGGGTGAACTCACTTGCCCAGACGCTCGTGCGGTGTACGGCTCCTGGGGTGCCCGACACTTATCAGGGAACTGAGGCGTGGGATCTTTCGCTGGTGGACCCGGACAACCGGCGGCCCGTGAACTATGTCACACTCGCCCAGTGGCTGCAAGAACTCGACAGCAGTGCAAATAGTCCCCGTGGGTTGCACCGACTCGCGCTCGAACTGTCGCGGCGTCCGACGGACCCGCGGACCAAAATGTTCGTCACAGCGATCGCCCTCCGGTGTCGTCGTGACAACTCCGACCTTTTTGGACGCGGTGGTTACCTCCCACTGACGGCCACGGGTGATAAAGCCGGACATGTGTTCGCCTTCCTCCGCACCTTGCCGGAAGCGGCGGCTATTGTTCTCATTCCACGGTTGTCGGTTGGATTGGTCCCACAGGCCGACCGTGTTCCAATTGGAAACAGCGTCTGGGGGAATACTGCGTTGGTGCTTCCAGGAGGCGTTGGTAACTCCTGGCGTAACGTCCTCACAGGCGAAACTTTGGACAACGTGAATGGTCAACTCCTCGTTGCCGAGGCGCTCGGCGTGTTCCCTATGGCCCTCTTGGTTCGGGTTTAGCCTGAACTCACAACGTGATGTCCATCAACCGACTTCCGATGCTGGGAAGCCGGATGAAGGGACATGGAACCGGTGTTCGATGGAAACTTGGTTACCAGCCGCGAGCCGGTCGGTTCGTGCAGTTGCCTGACGCTGATGGAGGTCGGAGCTATCCGAGTTCACTCCATCGACCCGCTGGCGGCATCGGCGGGGAGGGTGTAGCGGCTCTCAATCGCGGCCCGCATGGCCGCGCGAGTGACCTTTGGGGTTGCGGCTTGCTTTTCGACTTCCACCAATTCGTCAGCGAGCGATTGATCCTTGATCTGCTCCCGCGCCCAACTGGAGTAGTCACCATTTTCGCGGTGGAAGTCCCAGGTCTCGTCGTCCACGCCGTCGGCGAGTTGGAGAAAGAGGAACAGATTCGAGGCTTTCAGGTTTAATTTGCCTTCGGGACCGCGGAAGTAGAAACTGCGGTCCGCCCCGAGATTCCCCTCGGCGTATTTGCGTGAATGTCGTTTTCGCTCCGTCCTCGGCAGCTTGGTATGGATGATGACGGCGTCAGCATTGCCGCGCCGCCAAGCCAGCGCATACCCTGGGGGCAGCTTGTCCCCAGTCACCGTGGGACAACTCAGTTCCCTCTCGCCCGTCGCTTTCCAGAAGGCGCTTGCCGTTTTGGTAGGCTGGCCGCCGATGACGAATAGCGTTTCGACGTCCTTCAGAACGGTGGGTTCGACCGCCCCGGCGTGGACGGTGATGAGGAGCGTTCCGCGATCTGGCAGCAGCGGGGCCATCGCTGCGGATTCGGGACCGGCGGCCAGCATGTGGTGCGCTTCGTCGAGGACTAGCCAGTGCGGACGACCCGTGCGAGCCTTCACTTCCAGAATGCTCGGCAGAAGACCGGAGAAGAACTTGGGTCGCTCCGCGAGTGGGACGCCCAGCAAGTTTACGACAACCGACCGCTTCGGGTCACGCAGCGCGGACGTCACATCCTCGTGGCGCGGAGCTTGTTGTGGGTTCCCCAGAATGTGAGCGAATTCAAGGTTCGTGTAGTCGCCCTCCGGGTCCACGATCAGACTTTGGTAACCGGCGTCGGCGAGGCGTTCCAACATCGCCGTGGTGAGCGTCGATTTCCCACTGCCGGAGGTGCCACAGACCAGGACATTTCCGCCAGCCGGGTCGAGATGGAATTCGTCACCGCCTTCGGTTGACCCGACGGGGATACGATGCCGTTCGAGGGTTTTGAGGTCCGAAAGATCGTTCGCGATGAGTCGGTCAATGAATTCCGCAACACCGGCTCCACGCTTGCCGCGTGTCACGATGTCAGCGGTATCCTTGACGGCGGGAAGCGCGTTGGCGACGGCTGCCGAACACTCACATACTCGCATAAAGGCGTGGTCATTCTCAGCATCTCCGACACCGACGGTGTTGTGCGGCGAAAGCCCAAGTTCCGCCAAGGCAGCGGCTAACCCGGTCGCCTTGTTCACCCCAGATGGCAACACCATCACCGCGCCCTTATTGAAGATCACTTGCAACTCGAGACCGAGTTCCTGAATCGCGGTCAGCACGGTGTTCTGATGTGGTTCAAACGTGGCGACGATGACATTCCCGACAGAAAGTGGCTTCACACCGCGACGATGCAGTAACTCAGCGAACGCGGGTGGTGGAGCTTCAGCAAGGAAGCGGGTTTCCTTGGTTTGTGGGTCGAATATCACCGCACCGTTCTCGATGACCGCTCGTTCAAACAGGTCGAGGCGAGGAAAGATGACGAGCAAATCGGCCAACTCACGCCCCGTGACCAGGATGAGTTTGCGGCCGGACTTTTTGGCGCGTTCGAGGGCGGCAATGGTAGCTTCGTCCACCGCTCCGTCATGGGCAATGGTCCCATCATAGTCGGTCGCGAGGGCGTGGAATCGCATGGGGGTTGCTCCGGGGAGATGATCCCATGATAGCATGCAATCGGCGTGCCGATGGGAGAAATGTCATACAACCAGGTCAGGGCCATTCCGTGTTTGACGCTGGGTCGGTGCTTTGGCACCAGGGGCGTGCGCCTACTGCCCGTGAATTAAGCGTAAAGTGATATTTCACAAGCAGTTGAGGGATTACGCAGTTGGTGTCTGGTTATGGTGTATTGAGGTTCACTCGGAGTCTGACGACTTCCACTCGCCAGGTTAAACATGCCTTCGCGGCGCATGGAAAATGAATGCCTACGCCTTCGATGAAACAGGAATATCGACCCATACCAGCCCAACTCTTCGGACATCACGGCGACTCCAGGGACATCTCAGCAACTGATGCTCCAGTGGTGAAATATTTCCCGTTCCAACCACCGTGAAACAGAATCAATATGGCTTCGGCTGGTCAGGCTGACCGTTCGGCGGAGGTGTCGGATCCGGCGGCGTCGGCCAACACGATGGCTTTGTTGAGAAGGGCAGGTTCGAGCGTGGCATCGATTTTCAGGGCCGAGTTGTAATCCGCCAAGTCGCGTGCGGCCTCGACTCCGACCCGTTCCTCGTGCGGCCCAACTCAGAGCGTCGTTCGGCTCACGTCGGAAGCCTTCCGCACGGTCAATGGCGGCTCCACGTTCGTCTCCCCGAGCAAGTCGGATGCGGGACGGGAGGAAGTACAAACGAGTCGGTGAGCGCGGCGGTGAAGTCGGCTTCAGCCTCGGGGGCGCGACCCATGTGGGCACGGGCCAACCCGCGGTTGATTAGGGCGGTCGTCCAACCCGGTCGGAGTTCCCGCGATTATGAGAGGTCGGCTTCGGCCTCGGGTAACGCTTCTGTCCAATGCGGGACAAACCGCAGTTCAAGAGTGCTTCGGGGAAGTCCGGCCGCCGGGCGCTCTACGGGACAGTCAGCCATTTAGCCCCCGGCTTGCCTGTCTTTTTACGTTGACAGTTGTACAAAATGAGCGATTTCCAAGGGGAAAACGAGTGTCGAAAATCGTTCAGTTGCCTCGGAGACGCCTGTCTTATTATCTGATATGCGTCTTGGTCTCGATTCTCCTTGGATTTCGCCTTGTTTTCGCTTGATTCTGCGTTCTTTTTTGCGGCCTCGATCTGTACAGATGCCAACGTAAAGAGAAAGGGCCTGCCGGGGGTCTCATTTCGCGCAAGACCCTTAAATGTGGGCCGCTTGAACTTGCCTGTTATCCCAGCGTA
>Ga0105046_10010078_pt1 | contig 14738 bp, 10 predicted proteins | sample MAT03_FD_78385 | JGI IMG/M metagenome (GOLD analysis project Ga0105046, IMG submission 78385) | Freshwater microbial communities from Lake Fryxell liftoff mats and glacier meltwater in Antarctica - MAT-03 (megahit assembly) | ecosystem: Environmental > Aquatic > Freshwater > Ice > Liftoff... | reverse complement strand
GCTCGTCGACCCAGGTATCCAGGCGCTTGCGCTTCTCGGCGCGCGCGGCTGGCAGCCTGGCCTGGTCGACCGGGATGCCGAGGCTATAGTCGCCGCGCAGCGCGTCCTCGAGGTCGGCGAGCAATAGCTCGCGCAGGCTACGAATGATCTTGGAGAGCTTCGCCTTGGCTTCGGGGGTCATCGCGGACATGGGGGGATCTCAGCTCAGGTACAGGCGGACTTTTTCGGCCTTGTCGAGCTCATCGAGCAGGCGCTTGCGGATCTCCGCGAGCAGGGTATCGATGTCGGCGGCGCTGCGGATCTCGCGGTCGCGCAGCTCGAGGCTGACGCGAATGACCAGCTCGCCGCTGGTCTTGCTGGTCAGGCTGTCGAGCTTGTCGCGGGCCTGCTGGCGGGCCTCGACCAGCCTCCGGGCGAAGCCGTCGCTGACCTCGGAGAGCGGCGGATACACGGCCTGGTCGGTGGTCTCGGTCCGGGCCGCGGCGAGCGGCCGGAGCACCGCCTGGACCTCGTCGAGGGCCAGCGTGGTGGCCAGGCCCTTGAGGATCTGGCGCTCGTCCTCGACCTGGCGCTCCTGCTCGGCGAGCCGGCGCGCGCGCTCGCGGACGTAGGCGGCGCGGATCGCCTCGATGTCGGGCGCGAGGCCCTCGATGTCCTTCCAGGGCTGGTCGCTGCGGAGCTGCTCGGCGAGGCGCTGACCGGCGTGGGCGAGCTCGGCGGTGACGCCGAGCTCCTCGAGCTGGCGGTACTGGTGTTTCATGACCTGGTCGGCGCGGTTGACCTCGTCGATGTCGGCGTCGGTGAGCGCGTCGTCGAAGGTGCGCAGCATCGCGGCGCCCTCGCGCAGGGCGTCGAGGTGCTTACATAAGGCCTGGACCTTGGGTTCGATGTGCCGCGGGCGCAGGCAGTCTTCAAAGACCTTGCGCAGGTTCTTGAGCGCCTCGGGGGCCTCGGGGCGGCTGGGCAGGCGATTGAGGCGGCGCTCGACGTCGGCGAGGGTGTTGTTGAGCGGCGGCAGGACCTGGCCGATCGCGTCGGCGATGGCCTCGTTCTCGGGCTCGACGGCGCGACGAAACACCTTCTCGAAGACGGCCCGGATCTTGGCCCGGTCCTGGACCTTGATCTTCTGCTCGCCGGCCGGGAACACGTCGGTGATCTTGAAGTTGCGCTCGGACTTGAGGGTGTCCTGCGCGCCCGGGTCGCCGATCGAGGTGATCGGGTCGCCGCCGCTGGGCACGAGGCGGAGCTTGCCGGCGTGCAATAGGCCGGCGACGCAGGCCTTGACGACGTTGCCCGGGTAGCCGAAGGGCGGGGCGGCGAAGTGCTTGAGCAGCACGGCGCCCGAGAGGCCGGGCTGGCGCTCGATGATCTCGAAGACGCGGGTGGGGATCGGGCCGCTGCAGGTGGCCACCAGCTTGCCGGCGTCCTCGCCGAGGATGCCGAGCTCGCCCTCGAAGAACTTGCGGTTCGGGCCCGACAGGGGGATGACGGTCAACTGCGCCAGCTCGCCGGGCGACACCTGGGTCGGCGAGAAGTGGGGATAGATCTGCGGCAGGCGCTTGTTGCCGGCGCCGACCAGCGCGGCGGCGAACGACGAGCCGAAGTCGGCGGGGTCGTTGTCGGCGCCGTCGAAGTAGAGCCGTCCGGCCATGAAGGCCTCGGCGACGGCCTTGCCGAGCTCGGCGTGCAGCTCCTCCTCGCGGCCCTCCTCCTCGATCAGCAGGCGGCGCTTGTCGGAGCCGAGCGACTCGCGGGGGCCCTTGAACCGGCCGATCATCCGGCGCGAGCGGCCGAGGCTGAAGGTGAGATCGTCGACGCGGTGGTGTGGACCGACGACCCAGAGGATCCGCCGGTTATAGTTGGACTCGCCGCTGCGATTGACCCAGGTCGCGGGCTCCTGGGCGGCGACCGGGACGAAGCGGAAGTCGACGGTGATCGGCGCCTCCTCGCGCGAGGTCTTGAGCGGCTGCTGGTCCTGGCCGTGCTCGGCGGTGAACAGCCCGAGCCACGGGAAGCCGCGCCCTTGCAGGTTCGGGCGCCCGGCGTCGCCGACGAGCACGTCGAGCGCCTCGCGGATCGACTCGGCGCGGTCCTCCTGGGGCACGTTGATCGTGCGGCGCTCGGTCTCCCAGTCCTGGCCGGCGGACGACTGGATCTTGTAGCCGCGGCGCTCGGAGTAGCCGAGCAGGTTCTCGCGGCGCAGCAGCTCCAGGGCCTCGCGCACGGCCGGCTCGTTGTCGTCGTGGCGCAGGTCGGCGTAGAGGCAGCGGGCGACCAGCTTGGTGTCGGTGGCGACGCCCTTGTGCTCCTCGTCGCCTTGCAGGAGCTCGAGCAGCGCGACGGCCCTGGCGCAGCGGGCGGCGAGCTTGTGCTTGCCCTTGTCGCAGAACCGCCACACGCGCTCGAGGGTCTGCTGGACGTCGATGTCGAGCGCGGAGCCCTGGACCTCGAAGATGCGGTCGAGGGTGATGAGGGTGCCGACCTCGTCGTCGGCGAGGCCATGGGCCCGGAACAGCTCGCCGAGGAGCTGCAACAGGCCGCGGATCGCGTGGTCGTCGCCCTGCGAGCGGCGCGAGCGGGTCCGCAGCGCCGAGGTGATCTTCATGATCAGGTCGATGTGCCCGGGTAACAGCGGATAAATGTCGACGAACTCGTCCTGGGTGATGTCGTCGGCCTGGTAGGCGAACAGGCGCAAGTTGCTGCTGTGGCGGTCGTAGAGGGCGCGCAGGCCGGCCTCGCGGGCGGGCTGCTTATGCAGCAGGCGCCGGTGGACGACGTCGAGGATATTGACGGTGTCGAGGTGGACCCGCAGCGAGGGCGGGAACCGGTCCTTCATCTTGCCGAGCAACTGGCCGTCGTTCTGATCGTCGAGCTGCTGTTGACCGGTGACGAGCAGCCAGGCGCGGCCGTGCAGGCGCTGGCCGAGCGCGCTGACCAGCGACTGCATGGCGAGCATGCGGGTCTGGTCCTGGAAGATGTACTGGGAGACCTCGTCGATGACGATAAAGAGGGTCCTGGTGGGCGCCCGCCGGGTCAGCATATCGGCGATCGCGCGGGCGGCGTCGTCCGCGGACAGCGGGCTGGCGTGCTGGCCGGCGTGCGCGTTCACCCAGTCGAGCGGCTCGGGGTACAGCTCGGGGAACATGTGGTGCAGCACGGTCGAGAATTTGTCCTCGACCATGTGCGTCGATTTAATCTCGGCCCACGGCTTACCGAGCACCTGCGAGACCTTGGCGGCGAAGGCGGGGTAGTGGCCGTCGCGCTCGAGCTTGAGCTCGTAGTCGGCGACCATCGGCTCCTTGTCGCAATAGCCGAGGCGGACCTGGACCTGGCGGACGACGGCGGCGTGGATGTGCTCGTCGCCGCGCGAGACCCCGCCGATGTCGAAGACGACCGCGATCGGCTCGACCTTGGCGGTGAGGGCGTTCCAGGCGGCGTGCAGCTCGGAGGCCGCGGCGGAGGTGTCGCGCGCGAGCCAGGCGTCGGCGAGGCGGGCGCCGTCGGGCAGGCGGGTGTCGTCGAGCGCGAGCCCGAGGAGCTTGGCGAAGCTCGACTTGCCCGAACCATAAAACCCGGAGATCCACGCAGCCGGCAGCTCGGGGCCGCCAGGCTTGGCGAGCTCGCGGACGATGTTGCCGAGCAGCCGCACATAATGCTCGTGGATGCCCTTCTTGCCGTGATGCGGGTGACCGACGGGCCAGCCGCCAGTGACGATGTATTCGCGGACCTCGGCCTGGAGCTTGTCGGGAGATTGCTCGTGGAAGTAGACGACCGGGGGGATGTCGCGGGTGACGTCGGACTTGAATAGTTCGGAGATCTTCATGACATCATCCATAGATGCGAGGGCGATAGTCGGTGTCGGGTCGGTATTGGCCCATGAAGCTCAGGCCGGTGGCGCCCTCGCGGATCCCGGGGTACAGCAGGACCACGGGGACGTGGTGGGTGTGGCCGTCGATGTGCTTGAGCAGCGCCGAGTTGCGAAAGAACGGGTACAGCGCGCCCGCGCGGCCGATGAGCGCCAGGGTGCGCTCGGCCTGGTCGGGGTGGGCGGTGACGAACTCACCGATCTCGCGGGCGACATCCATGGCGATGCCCTCGGGGCCCTCGAGCTCGCGGGTCAGCTTCTGCTCGAGGACGGTCAACCCGCGCTGCGGATTACGGGCCGAGACGGCCTTCTCGCGCTCGATCAGCCACTCAATACCACCCTCGAGCCGGCGCAGCCGGGCGAACAGGAGCTGCTGCAAGGAGATGGTCTTGACGACCCAGCCGCTCTGCTCGAGGTTCTCGCCGAGCTTCTGGACCTCGCGGCGCAGGCCAAACTCCTTGTCGGGCGGATAAACGACGATACAAAACCGGTAGTTTCGCATGGTGCTGATGCGCGGCCCACCCTCGGGGATGAGGTCGCGCTCGAGCTCGGCGAAGGTCTTTGAGAGGCTCTGGCTCATGCAGCGTTACCCCGTGTGTTGCGGACCCAATCTTCGAGCGAATCGTAATCCCAGGTGAATTCGCTGACGTCGCCGGTGCGGCGGCACGCGAGCCCGGTGAGGGTGCGCAGCTTGTCGTCGACGGCGCTGCCCTCGAGGCCGACCGAGCGCAGATAAGGGTTGGCGAGCAGGCTGCCGGCGAAGTCGACGCCGCGCAGGAGATACATGAGATAGCCGAGCGCGCCGGCCGGCACGCGGGGGAGGCTGAGCGCCCGCGGGTCGCGGATACTGGCGACGAACCCGGCGCTGTGGGCGGTGGAGAGCAGCTTGCTGGCGAACTGGGCGCGGGTCGAGGCGCTCCACCGACCGTCGGTGTCCACCTCGCCGATCCAGCGGATCACAAGGCCGCGAGTCACGGTGTCGCGGCCGCCCAGACGCCGCTCGACCAAGTAGTCGCCGGTGAACCGGCGATACAGCGGATCGCTGAGCTGGAGGTGCCAGTGACACACGAGCACGCGGGTGGCACGATCGATGTCGGGCCAAATGCGCAGCGCCGCGAGGGCGCCCGGGAACGCGGCGAAGCGGGCCCGCAACACCGAGATCAGGGCGCGGACCCGCGGCATGGTCTTGGCCCCGAACCAAAACCCGAGGAACGCCTGCTCGGCCTCGTGGTCGGGCGCGGGCGCGTCAGGCAAGCTGCGCTGCCAGTAGACCCGTGCGTTGTCCGCCTCCAGCGTGACGCGCAGGAGCTGGGTGTGCGGCTCGGTGACCTCGGTGGCACGATCAAGCATTGCGGACGTGCGGGCACGGGTAGCTGTCAGTGAGCGGCACGAGGGCATGCACGAGGCGGCGGGCGACCTCGACAGGGTCGTCGGGCAGCGCGGAGGTGAGGCGTCGACCGCTGGGATCGTTGGCGGTGTTGGACGCCGGACCGCTGCGGGCCCAGGCCGTGAAGGCGTCGCGGTCCCAGCGGGCCGTCAGCGCCCCAAGCTCGGGGAGGACGGCCGCGGGGGGCTCGCCGGAGCGCTTGTGGAGGGCCAGGCGATCGGCGAGCTGCTCGTCGACCGCGTAGCCGAGGCTAAACAGCGAGCGCAGACGATCGGGGTCGGCGTCCCGGGCCCGCGCGGCCGCATCGGTGCGCCTGGCAGCCTCCCTGGCGACCTCGAACGCGGCCCACGGGGCCGTCCGCGGGGTCAGGCGGGCGAGCAGGGCGTGACCGCCATACTCGCTGACCATGTCCGTGGCCCACCAGCCGAGCCGCGGCTCGTCCCCGCTTCGCTCGCCAGCCCAGGCCGTGGCGAGCTGAAGCGTGAGCAGTGCGTCGAGCTGGGCGTCCGTCAGCATGTGCATGGCATGATCGCCAAGCACAGGGGCGACGGCAAGCAGCTTTAAAAGCCAGCCGCGACGGTCATAACCCCTCAAAACCGGTAGATTTGCGTGGGGGGCGCGCTGTCGCCTGCCGCCCGTGATAGCGTCCTGCATGGCCGTTCTGCGATCGACCGCTGTCCTGCTCGCCCTCCTACTCTCGACCTGCAGATCAGCGGACCCGGCGGACCCGGTCCCCTCCTGTCCGGATCAAACCGAAGCCACCGACTGCTGCTGCTTCGAGGAGCTGGCGGAGGGGCTGGCGACCTACTGCATGCCCGAGCCGCCATGCGGAACCGTGAGCGGCGAGTGCGTCGACAAGGGCGGCGTCGACTGCAACGTGGACGAGAGCGAGGTCGACGACATCGAGTGCATGCTCGCTGCCCTGCAGGCCAACCCCTCCGGCTCCTTTAAATTGGGGATGGAGTCGGCCTCGGCCCCATTCGACTGGAGCTACCAGATCCTCCTGTTCGGTGACGGCGCCGGCACCGTGTTCTGGGTGGATTACCTCGCGGATTTCAGCGACTTCTCCCATCGTTACGGCGGCGTGAAGCGCTTCGAGATCGCCAGTCTCGGGCTCGCGGCGTGCGCCTCATTGCCAGCCGACGACCCCGACGCCCGCTTCGATTGCCTGCGCGCCGCCTTCGTCGACGGCGACCCGGTCGAGGTGTGCATCGACCCCTTCGTTCAGTGAGCCTAATCTTCACTGCTGGAAGCAAGACAGGGCCTTCTTCCAGTTGCAGGTATGCCGGTGGTCGGTGTGGTCGGCGAGCCGGTCGTGCTGTCGGGGCCGGTGGCGTCGCCGGTCTCGCCGCTGCTGCCACTCTCGCTGCCCGTGAGGGCGAGCTCACCGCGGCCGCAGGCGAGCAGGAGCGTGGTGGCGGCCGGTGGCTGGCGGATCTACGCGCCTTCTTCGCGCCACTCGATCTCGATGCCTTCTTCACCCTCGGGCACGTGCGGCCGGAGCATCGCGAGCAGCGCCGGGTCCGCGCCCTGCTCGGCGAGGTAGTCGAGCGTGGTCGCGTCGATGTAGTAGTCCCGATCCTCGGCGCTCTCCTCGACCAGCAGGTCGACGAGGTCCTGGAGCTGCTTGTCGCTCAACTGGCCGATGACGGCGCCGCTATCCTTGTTGTAGAGCGTGATCACGGGTCACCGTATACCACGCGCGGACGCGTCCGTGCGGGCAGGGCGAAGCCTCAAGCGCTGCGTCGGCGCAGCACGAACATCGGGTCACGCTTACACCACGCGTGATCGCCCGCGGCGATCGGGCAGCGATCGGGCGGCTTGGCCCACGGCGCGACGGTCTTCTTCACGAGATCCACGAAGCTGCCGGAGAACGCGACGCCGCCGTCGTCGGCCGGGCTGAGCTTGACGAGCGCGATCGTGTTCGAGATCCCGGTGCCCATGTGATAGGCGGCGAGCCGGGCCCCGGCGGCCCCGGGGATCTCCAGCGGGAAGCCGACGCCGCCGGCGCCCTGGACATCGAAGGCCCTGGCGGCGATCGACTCGACGGTCGGGATGTGGCACGCGGGGGAGCTGATCAGCTCCCACACGCGACGGCCGTCGCCGACGTCGATCTCGAGAAGGCGGCTGTGGTGTACGTCGCCCGAGAGCACGGCGATGTCGAAGGGCGCGGCCGCGAGGGCCCTCCAGATCCGGGCGTACTGGGCGACGAAGGCGGGCGGGTTCCAGTCCTGCCAGTCGCCGCCGCCCTGCCACAGCGGCTGGCCGACGATCATCGCGCCGGGGGTCTTGAGCCCGGCGGCCCAGCGCTCGAAGGCCAGCAGCTCGGGCTCGCTGCACATCACGGGGCTGGCGATCTCGTGGCGGCTGCGACCGGCCCGCAGGTCGAGGGCGAACACCGACAACGACGGCAGATCGAAGCGGTACGAGAGACCCTGACGGGCCGCAGGCGGCGGGTTGAGGACCGACTGGAACGCCTTGATGCCGGCGAGCGCGGCGTCGCGGAACTCCTCGTGGCGGGCGTTCATGCTGCGCGGCAGCCAAAACTGGCTCTCGGGGTAGTTGTTCCAGAACTCGTGGTCGTCCCACATCGTGAAGGTCGGCAGGTACGCGAGCACGTCGGCGTAACCGCTGCGCCAGAAGTGCCGCACGTAGCGCTCGGCGGTCTCCTCGAAGCCGCTGCGGGCCTGGGCGCCGACGGGTCCGACGTCGACGTAGACGTTGTCACCGACCAGCAGCTTGGCCTGGAGCTGGCCGAAGCTGGTCGAGCCTTGCAGCACCTTGAGGTAGTCGTCGTGGCGCTTGAAGTCGTCGGAGTAGCAGGACGCGAGCGCGAAGCGAAAGCCGGTGGCCGGGAGGGTGCGCGGCAGGGTCTTGATGTGGGTCGCGCCGATCTGATAGTCGGCCGCAGGCCGCAAGCCGGAGGCCTCGGCGACGAACATCCGCAGGCCGGCGCCGATGACGTGCTGATCGAAGCGCTCGTCGCCCGAGCCGTGATGCTTGACCGACAGCGGCGGGGTCGGGGCGCCGCGAACATCCACGAGCTTGAGATCCGGCGGCGTGGTCTGGTCCGTGAGGACGAGCGCGCGCAGGCTGGTCGGGCTGACGGCTCCGGGGATGATGCGGATGGCCATGGGCCACGATACGCCCGCGACGCGGCGTCGACAATCGCAGTAGGATGCCGCGACAATGCCGACCCTGATCCGCGACGGACAGCGCGTCGTCTACAGCGCGCTCGGTTCCGGTCCAAGCACCGTGCTGCTGGTCCACAACTTGCTGGCGCAGCGCGGCAGCTTCACGCAGGTCGCCAGCCACCTGGCACATCGCTGCCGCGCCGTCGCGGTGGACCTGCGCGGGCACGGCGAGAGCGGCGGGGCGCCGCGGGCCTTCTCGGTCCACGACCTCGCCGGGGACCTGGTCGCCGTGATGGACGCGCTCGGGGTCGCCAGCGCGGTGCTCGTCGGGACCTCGCTCGGCGCGACGGCCTCGGCGCTGGTAGCCCTCGAGCATCGCGACCGCGTGCGCGGGCTGGTGTTGATGTCGGCGACGCCGTACGCCGCGAGCGTGGCGGACCGGCTGCGCTTCGGCGCGCTCGCGGGGGTGCTGCGGACGCTCGGCCCGGCCCCGGTGATGCCGGCGATCCTCGCCCAGTTGCTCGGCGCCAGCTACCGCGCCGCGGCGCCAGAGGGGGTCGCCGCGACGGTCGCCCAGATCCGCGCGAGCACCCGCCGCGACCTCGCGTGGGCGGTCCGGGCGTGGGCGGGCCGGCCCGCGCTGACGGGGCGGCTCGGCGAGCTCCGCGTGCCGACGCGGGTGGTGGTCGGCGCGGAGGACACGGCGTGTCCGCGGCGCTTCGGTGAGGCGATCGTCGCCGAGGTCGCGGGCGCCTCGTTGCACGTGATCGCGGGCGCGGGGCACAGCGTGCAGCTCGAGCAGGCCACGGCGGTCGCGGCGGTGATCGACGGGATGCTCGGACAATTGTCGTGAGCCCGGGCGCTGTCAGCCGGTCGGGGGCCGCGTGAGGCCGGCGAGCAGGCGCGCGTGCGCAGGCATCGCGAGCCCATACTCGCGGGCGGCGGCGACGAACCAACCGCCGCGCCACGACCACTCCTTGAGGCCAGCCCGGGTCTCGGGGATCCGGGCCGTAAAGGCGCGCAGACGGGCGAGTAGGGCGGCGTCCTCGAGATGGACGCCGAGCGCGGCGCGGCCGACGGCGTTAAGCTCGGCGACGACCCGCTCGAGGTCCTCCGCGTGGTGGCCGAGCACCTCGCCAGCGGTGACCCCGTGGCGCTCGCACAGCAATCCAAAGCCGGCGTTCCAGATCAATTTTTCCAGCATGCTGGCGGCGAAGTGCATGCGATCGACGGGCTCGGCCGCGACGTCGAGGCTAATCAGCCAATCTGCCAAAGCGGTCGCGTGCGGGCCGGTGAACGGGCTGATCGCGCCGGGCTCGATCGGTCCGCCGCGCCTCGACACCGCGAAGTACAGGAGGCCGCGCGTGCTGTCCGCGAGGTCGTGGGCCGCGAGCCAGCCGTCGAGCATGCCGTTTTGCACGAACACGAGGTCGGCGCGGCGCATCGCGGGGACGCGTGCGACGACGGCCTCGAGGTCGTCGTTGCGCACGCACACCAGCAGCGGGTCGCCGGCGGGCTCGAGCATGGCCTCCCAGCCGTGGTCGCGGGTGACGAGGGTGCATAACAGCGGGGAGGCGGCGGCGAGGGCTCCACCGATGCGTCCGGCGCCGATGATCACGATCTGCTTCATGGTTTGGCCGCGGGCCGCGACAGCAGGTCCTTCAGGAACTCGCCGGTGAACGAGCCCTTGATCTTGGCGACTTGCTCGGGGGTGCCCTGGGCGATGACGCGGCCGCCGTTGCTGCCGCCCTCGGGGCCGAGGTCGATGACCCAGTCGGCGCACTTGATGACATCGAGGTTGTGTTCGATGACCAGCACGGTGTTGCCGGCGTCGACGAGCCGCTGGAGCACCCGCAGCAGGCGATGGATGTCCTCGAAGTGGAGGCCGGTGGTCGGCTCATCGAGCACGTAGAGGGTGTTGCCGGTCTGGACCTTGCACAGCTCGCGCGAGAGCTTGACGCGCTGGGCCTCGCCGCCGGACATGGTCGGCGCGGTCTGGCCGATCTTCATGTAACCGAGGCCGACGTCGACGAGGGTCTGAAGGATCCGCTTGAGCGTCGGGACGTTGGCGAACACCTCGAGGCAGTCGTCGACGCTGAGGTCGAGGACCTCGGCGATGTTGTGATTTTTGTAGGTGACGCCGAGAGTCTGGGCGTTGTAACGCTTGCCGTTGCAGACCTCGCAAGGGACATACACGTCGCTCAGGAAGTGCATCTCGACCTTGATGACGCCGTCGCCCTGGCAGGCCTCGCAGCGGCCGCCCTTGACGTTGAAGCTGAAGCGCCCGGCCTTCCACCCGCGCGTGCGCGAGTCGGGCAACTGGGCGAAGAGCTCGCGGATCTGATCAAAGGACTTGGTGTACGTGCCAGGGTTGGACCGCGGGGTCCGGCCGATCGGGCGCTGGTCGATGGCGATGACCTTGTCGAGCGCGCCGAGGCCCTCGATCGCCTTGTGCTTGCCGACGCGGTCGAGGCTGCCGTGCAACTTCTGCGACAGCGCAGGCAGCAGGATGCCGTTGACCAGCGAGGACTTGCCCGCCCCCGAGACCCCGGTGACGGCGACCAACACGCCCAGCGGGAACGCGACGTCGACGTTTCGTAGGTTGTGCTCGGTGGCGCCGCGTACGGTGACGGCGCCGCGGGACTTGCGGCGGGTCGGCGGGACCTCGATCCGCTTGCGGCCCGAGAGGTACGCGCCGGTGAGGCTGTTCTCGCAGGCCTCGATGTCCGCGGGTAAACCACTAAACACGACCTCGCCGCCGAGGTGGCCGGCGCCCGGTCCGAAGTCGACGAGGTGGTCGGCGGCGCGGATCGTATCCTCATCGTGCTCGACGACGACGACGCTGTTGCCGAGGTCCCGCAGGTGCTGCAGCGTGCGGATCAGGCGCTGGTTGTCGCGCTGATGCAGGCCGATGCTCGGCTCGTCGAGGACGTACATGACGCCGCTGAGCTCGGAGCCGAGCTGACTGGCGAGGCGGATCCGCTGGGCCTCGCCGCCAGACAGGGTCGGGCCGCTGCGGTCGAGGGTGAGGTAGTCGAGGCCGACGTTTAGCAGGAAGTTGAGGCGGCTGCCGATCTCTCGCAGGGCGCCCTCTGCGATGGTCTTCTGGGCGCCGGTGAGGCCGAGACCGGCGAAGTGATCGGCGGCCTGGCGCACGGTCATCCCGGTCGACTCGGCGATGTTGATCGCGCCCTTCGAGCCGGACTTACCAAGGCGTACGAACAGCGACTCGGTGCGCAGACGCTTGCCGTCGCAACTGTCGCAGTTGGCCTCGCGCATGAACTTGCGCAGAAATTCGCGGGCGGCGTCGGAGTCGGTCTCGCGGAACCGACGCATGAGGTTCGGCAGCACGCCCTCGTAGCGCATGCCGAAGGTGCCGTGGCTGTTGCTGCCCTCGCTGCCCCACTCGACGGCGATGCGCTTGCTGCCAGCCTCGGCGCCGTGCAGCACGAGGTTGCGCTTCTTCTTGAGCAGCTTGGACCAGGGGGTGTCGAGGTCGACCTGGCACGACTTGGCGAGCGCCTCGACGATGCGGAAGGTCCAGCCCTCGCCGCGGTCCATCGCCGAGGCCCACGGGGCGATCGCGCCGTCGCGGATGCTGAGGCTGGCGTCCGGGACGACGAGGTCCTCGGCGGCCTCCATGCGGGTGCCGAGGCCGTTGCAGGTCGGGCACATGCCGAGCGGGCTGTTGAACGAGAAGCTCTGCGGGTTGAGCTCGGGGAAGCTCTTGCCGCAGCACGAGCGGGCCTCGCTGAAGGTGCGCTTGAAGCCGGCGCCAGGGCCAGTGGTATCAGCCGACTCGGCGCGGACCTCCCCGTGACCCTCGCGCAGCGCGAGCTCGACGCTCTCGGTGATCCGCCGGCGATCCGAGGCCCGCGCGATGACCCGGTCGACGACGACGGCGATGTTGTGCTTGAGCTTCTTGTCGAGCTTCGGCGGGGCGTCGAGCGGGTGGACCTCGCCGTCGACCTCGACGCGGACGAAGCCGCGGCCGCTCAGCTCCTCGAAGAGATCCTTGTACTCGCCCTTGCGGTGGGTGACGACGGGGGCGAGCAGGACGATGCGGGCATCCTTGGCTTCGTGTAACAGCTCCTCGACGATCTGCTCCGGCGACGACGACCGCACGGGCTTGCCGCAATCGGTGCAATGCTGGACGCCGACGCGGGCGTAGAGCACACGCAGATAATCATAAATCTCGGTGATCGTACCGACAGTCGACCGAGGATTGTTGGAGGCGCTCTTCTGCTCGATGGCGATCGTCGGCGAGAGGCCGCGCAAACTCTCGACCTTGGGGCGCTCGAGCTGGCCGAGGAACTGCCGCGCGTACGCCGAGAGGCTCTCGATGTAGCGGCGCTGACCCTCCGCGTAGAGGGTGTCAAAGGCGAGGCTCGACTTGCCCGAGCCGCTGACGCCCGTGAACACCACGAGCTTGCGCTTGGGGACCCGCAGCTCATCAATGCGGAGGTTGTGCTCGGTCGCGCCGCGGATCTCGATGAAGTCCGGCTCGCGCACGGGCTCCTTCGCCGGCACAGCCGCAGGCGCCGTGACGAGCGTGGCGGGCTCAGAAGAGATAGGGCGGAGGTCCGGGCGGGTGACGGCGTCCATGGCAGGGGTCGAATCGGGACTTAGCACGCGATCCCGCGCAGGGTAGGTGTGGAGCGGGTGCGAGCCACTGACCAGGACTGATAGTTTGCGCACGTGCTCGGACGTACAGGTGAGCAGAGTCCGATGCGGCAGGGTTGTTGTCGGCGCCCTCGGGCCTGTCCTAAGGTGCAGCTCGAAAACACGGCCCGGGTGGTGAAATGGTAGACACGGGGGACTTAAAATCCCTTGCGCAAGCGTGCGGGTTCGAATCCCGCCCCGGGCACCGCGATTGCAGCGTCCTGTTCGCACCTGCGGCGACGGACCTCGCTCTCGGCGAGGGCTACGACGACAAGAACGTCACGCCGGGCCACTTCAGCAGCGCGACCTGCGTGGCCGAGGTGTGCGGCGACATGATCGTCGATCCACGCGCGACCTGTGACGACGGCAGGGGTAACAACGACGACGTGTGCATGGACCTGTGTAAGAAGCCGACGTGCGGCGGCCGATCTGGAGTCGCGGGCGCGATCCGTTGTAGGGTCGAGCGCGGGCATGCAGGGGATCGAAGCGGCAGCACCAACGGACGAGCCGCAGTTGCGCGCGCAACTGGGGCCGTTCGTGCTCGAGCGACCGATCGGCGCGGGGGGCATGGGCGAGGTGTGGCGCGCGGTGCATCGCGACGAGCACACGCCGGTCGCGATCAAGGTCATCGGACCGCACTGGGCCCGCCAGCCGAGCTACCGCCAGGCGTTCGCCCGCGAGGTCCGGGCGATCGCGGGGCTGGTGCACCCGGGGATCGTCGCGGTGCATGACCAGGGGGTGGTCGGCGCGGCCGCGGCCCGGGCCTCGGGCGACCGACTCGCGGCCGACAGCCCGTACCTGGTGATGGAGTACATGCCGCGCGGCAGCCTCGAGGGCCTGCTCGGCGCGCTCGACTGGCCGCTGGTCAGAGTGTTGCTGCGCGGGATCCTCGAGGCCCTCGCACACGCGCACGCGCGAGGGATCGTGCACTGCGACCTCAAGCCGGGCAACGTGCTGCTGTCAGGCACGGTCGACGTGGCGATCAAGCTGACCGACTTCGGGGTCGCCCACGCGCTCACACCCGGGGACTCGCTGGCCGGCGACAACTCACCGCGCAGCGCCGGGACGCCGGCCTATATGGCGCCGGAGCAACTGCTCGGGTTGTGGCGAGACTTCGGGCCCTGGACGGACCTGTACGCGCTCGGCTGCATGCTGTGGGAGCTGTGCTGCGGGGTGCCGCCGTTCGTCGCCGCGAGCCTGGTGCGCCTCGCGGGGATGCACCTGCATGAACCTCCGGGACAGTTTAGGCCGTGCTTCGCGGTGCCCGCCAACTTCGAGGGCTGGCTGCGCCGGCTGCTGGCCAAGTCGACCCGCGACCGCTTCGCGTGTGCGGCCGACGCCGCGTACGCGCTGGCGCGTCTGCCCGGGCCCGACGCGCCGCAGGGCCTGACCTGGGCGACGGTGGCGATCCGCAACGCGGAGGTCGACCGTGCCGCACCGACCCAGCCGCTGCCGGCGCCCGCAGGACCGCCGACGACCGGCCGCGCGGCGGCGTGGAGCGCGACCTCGACGCTGGTGGCGAGCGCGGCGATCGACGTCGGCGGCGCGACGCGGATGGCGAGCGAGGCGATCGACGTCGGCGGCGCGACGCGGGTGGCGATCGACGTCGGCGGCGCGACGCGGATGGCGAGCGAGGCGATCGACGTCGGCGGCGCGACGCGGGTGGCGATCGACGTCGGCGGCGCGACGC
>Ga0105046_10010077_pt1 | contig 14739 bp, 8 predicted proteins | sample MAT03_FD_78385 | JGI IMG/M metagenome (GOLD analysis project Ga0105046, IMG submission 78385) | Freshwater microbial communities from Lake Fryxell liftoff mats and glacier meltwater in Antarctica - MAT-03 (megahit assembly) | ecosystem: Environmental > Aquatic > Freshwater > Ice > Liftoff... | reverse complement strand
GGCGGCTGCTCGTAGGGCACGCCAAAATCACTCAGGTCGTCGGTGATGTGCGCGCCGAGAATGCTGTCGCGCGGATCACGCACCCAGAAGATGTAGTCGATGTCGGGAAACATGCGAATGATCCATGGGTAGATCAGGGTGGTTTCGGGCAGCTTCCAGCCGCGCGGCTCCTGACGGGCCAGCACATGCCGCAAGTAGCGCTTCACCAAAAACTCGAAGGCCGAGTCGATGGGCATGCTGTGCAGCGGCGAGAAATCCCACTGGTTGTTGCCGAGGTGCACGACGTACTTGGCCATCACGCGGCAGGCATCGTAGAGGTCCTCGGGCGGCAGCATGTCGCCGGACTCGTTGATGACGCTGCCCATGAAAACGCCGCTGGACATCAAGGTGTGTGAGATTGCGCGCGTGCCGGAGTGGCCGCGGCCGATAATTGTGATCATGAATCAGATATCAGATATCAGATGTCAGACGTCAGATATCAGAAGTCAGATTGAACACAATGGACTTGCGCTTCTCCATCTGGCATCTGATGTCTGATATCTCTGTATCTTCCACTAGAGCTTCTTCGCCCCGCGTTGCGTCTGTAGCTCCTTCATCTTCTTTTTGTCGCGGGCTTGCAACGCGGCGGCGGCCTTGGGCGAGCCGATGTGCATGGTGTCGTAGGCTTGTTGCGAGCTCTCGAACGGCTTTTCGCCGTGGCCGTGCCACCAAATGTTGGTGAACACCGGGTTGGGGCGGCCGGTCTGTTTCTCGCGCTTGGCGATGTAGGCGTTCATGCGCTCGGTCAGCATTTGCACCAGCGCCGGCTCCTTCTCCGCCACGTTCACCAACTCACCCGGATCGGTCACCAGGTTGTACAGCTCCACCTCGGGCTTGAAGTGAAAATCCGGCTCCAGCGCGCGGATCAGCTTCCACTCCGGCGTGCGCCAGCCATGTTTGCGCATCCATGTGGCCTCGGTGAGATACACTTCGGGCTCCGGCGTGCGCGGCTTGTTGTTCATCAGCGTGGTCAGGCTGCGGCCATCAAACTTGATGCCGGTCTTGATCCCCATCAGGTCCAAGATTGTCGGCGTCACATCCTTGGTTTGCACCACATCGTCAAAACGCTTGCCGGCAGGCACTTTGCCGGGCATGCGAATAATCAATGGCACGACCAGCGTGGGCTCATACAGGCCGTGGTGGTCGTAGTTGCAGTCGTGCTCGTGCAGGGTCTCGCCGTGGTCCGAGTCGATGACGATCAGGGTGTCATCCTCCAGCCCCAACGTGGCGATGCTTTGCAGCAGGTTGCCGATGGCCGCGTCCATGTAGGCCACGGCCCCGTCGTACTGCGCATTTATATACTCGTCGTCGGTGCAGCCCGGCGGCATCCAACTGGCGTGAAAATCGCGGAACGGCTTGAAGGCGAACACATCCTCAAGCGACTTGTTGTTGGGATCAGTTTCGTTGCCGTCGTAGAACATGCGCTCGAATGGGCCGGGTGGCAGATACGGCGAGTGCGGGTCCATGTGCCGTAAAAATAGGAAGAAGGGCTTGTCATCGGCGGCCATCGCTTTTAGCTCAGGAATGGCGACTTTGTTCAAGTTCTCGGCTTTGGGACTGCGGCCCTCGTCCCAACTGCCCCAACCGGGGAAGTCCAGATATTTCTGAAAACCGCGTGAGGCGGGGTTGCCGCTGAAGCCGACGCAGGTGGTGGAGTAGCCGTTCTCGCCCAGAATCTCGGCCAGCGTTTTGAGGTGCGCGCCGATAGGGCCTTTGTGCCGCAGCGCCACCACATCGGTGCTGAACACATCCATGCCCGTAAACATGGAGGTGTAGGCCGGCGTGGTGGGAATCGATGGGCTGATCATGTTGAACACGCTGCCACCCTGGGCGAACTTGTCCATGTGCGGGGTGGTGAGCCGGTCATAGCCATACAGGCTCATGTGGTCGCGCCGCAGGCTGTCGATGCCGAAGAGGATGAGGTTGGTTTTCTTTTTTGCCATGGTGGTTGGAGAGAGACGACTGACGACGGACGGCCGACGACTGTTTGAGTCGTCCGTCGTCATGCATTTATCTTGCTCCCAGTTGCTTCAAAATCGCATTCAGGTAGCCGTAGCTCTCGGCCGCAATAATCGAGCATTGGGCCAGATCGAGCTGATTCGCGCCGATGATTTCGAGGCACACCGGGCCGTTGTAGCCGCCGTCGACCATGACCTTGCAATAGTGGACCAGGTCGATGTCGCCACGGCCACAGGCCTGCATCGGCGGCGTGCCGGGTGAGGGGCCGCGCCCTTTGCAATCGCGAATGTGGATGTGCTTGACCCGCGAGAGCACGGCTTTGAGCGCCGTGGCGGGATCTTCGTCGGCGCGGTACACGTGGCTGGGGTCCATGTCCACGCCGAACGCGGGTGATTTGATTTTCTCCATCGCGCGCAATGTGGTCGGCGTGTTGTAGATCGAGCCGCCGACGTGGGCTTTGCAGCACAGCGTCACCCCAAACGGCTCGGCCTTCTCGGCCATTTTGGCGATCAGGTCGGTCTGGCGCTCGAAGTCTTCCTCGACATCGCTCTTGCCGCCGGGGCCGATGTTGACGATGGGAATGCCGATCTCGGCACCGGCCTCGTAGGCCAGCATCAGGCGCTCTTCATCCAGCGCCGTCTCCTCCATCGACAGAAACTCAAGGCCGTTGTCGGCCACAATCTGCTTCAGCTCGGCCGCCTGCGTGCGCCAGTTGCCCAGGGTCAGGTGCTCGCACATGCCCTTGATGGCCGAGATTTCGATGCCGTCGTAGCCGGCCATCTTGATGTGTTTGGCCGCCGTGGCGAAATCGAAGCCGGCGAACAGAACGGAATTGACACCCAGTTTAATCATTTGTTCACTTGCTCATCTTTCATCTTTCATCTTTCATCTTTCATTGATCATCTGCGCCAAGTCAATTCTCGGAAGCCTTGAAAGATGAAAGATGTGAAATGAAAGATGAAAGATGAAAGATCAAAAAATGAAAGATTTAGAGATCGATGATGGTGTGCGTCTCAAACGACTTGATGGCGGCTTCGATGATGCGCTGGGCTTTCAAGCCTTCCTCGCCGCTGCCGTCGATCTGGTCGGCGGTTGCGCCGGCGTTGAGTTGATCCACCCATGCGCCGATGCGACTCTTGAAGGTTTCATTGAAGCTGCGCATGCCGCCGAGATAGCTATACGTCTCGGTCTCGATGCTGAAACGGGGCTTGAAGTGCAGATGTTCGCACGCATCCACCAGCTCGAACATGGCCAGCGAGCCGGCCACCTCGCAGCGCTCCAGGCCAAAGCTGCCGCCGCCAAATGAGCCGTCGTACGAGCCGATCAGATTGCCGACCACGCCGTTCTCAAAGTGCAGCATCACCTGGGCGTTGCTGTAGGTCATGCGGGTTTTGCCCTCGCGGGTCTGGCCGTGGTTCATGAACGCGCCCACGCTCTTCACCTCGCCGCAGAAATAGCGCATCACATCGAACGAATGCGGGTGCAGCGCGCGCATGTGAAACCACGGCGAAGTCTCGACCGGGTTGTTGATCCACATGCGCATGTTGATCGTGTGCAGATGGCCCAGCCGCCCTGAGGTCACCCACTCCCTGGCGCGCAGGGCGGCCGGGGTGAAGCGGTGGTTCAGGTTGATGGCATAGGGCACATTTTTGCTGCGCGCCACGGCCACCATCTCCTCGGCTTCCTCGACCACGTTGCTAATGGGTTTCTCGCCCAGCACAGGGATGCCGGCGTTGAGCAGCTCGATGGTGGGCTGGTAATGCGCGCTGCCGTTCTCCTCGCCCTTGGTGGCGACGCTGCACGCATCCAGTTGGATGCCGCTGGCTAGCATGTCCTGCACGCTGTAGAAGGCTTTGCCGCCGAATTTGGCCGCGGCCGCATCCGCCTTCTCAGGGATGATATCGCACACGGCCACCAGTTCGGCATCGGGGTTGTCTTTGTATACGCCGGCGTGGATGGAGCCGATATTGCCCACGCCCACTACACCAACTTTGAGTGTCATTGTGATCCGTCCTTTAACTTGGCTGGCGTGTCGGCCCCGAGTCTGGCGAGCCAGAAGTGCAGCGTCTTGTGCACGATGTCGAGCGCGGGCACGGCCAGGTGCTTTGAATTTGCTAGAACAAACACAGTATGAATGCAAATTCAACTCGTGGAAAGTGAATTTGTGGTTGCAACAGAAAAGTTATCGTTTCGGCAAGATTGAGGCTGCATGGAAAGACCCTTCGGGTGGCGCATGTACGCACAAACTGGCTTGGATTCGATATGCGCCACCCGAAGGGTCTTTTGACGCGAGTCTTCGCTTTATAGTTCGGCCCATGCCTGCCAATGTTTTACGCGCCGACAACTATGCCGACTGGAATCCGCGCTGGTTCGAGAAATCCGATGCGTCCGGCGACAACTATTTTTACCAGCAGCCGCGCAAAGTCGTGCACATTGATGATGATGCGATTGCCGCGGCCATCGAGCTGTATCGCGAACTGCTGCCAGCCGGCGGCATCATCCTCGATCTGATGAGTGCGTGGCGGTCGCATCTGCCGACAGATGTGACTTATGCGCGCGTGACGGGGTTGGGGATGAACGCGGATGAGATGGCCGACAACGCCCAGCTCAGCGACACCGTGGTGCACAACTTGAACACCACGCCCAAATTGCCGTTTGAGGCCGGCACGTTCGACGCGGCCTGTTGCACCGTGTCTGTGCAATATTTGCAAAAGCCAGTCGAAGTGCTGCGTGAGTTGAGCCGTGTGTTGAAGCCCGATGCGCCGATGATCTTCACGTTTAGCAATCGCTGCTTTCCATCCAAGGCCGTGAACCTGTGGCAGATGAGCGATGACGACGAGCATATGCAAATTGTGGCGTTGTATTTCGAAGCAGCCAGCACCTGGCGCGATATCACGATGCAGGATCGCAGTGCCGCGTGCGCCGAGACTCGCGAGTGTGACCCGTTGTTTGCCGTGTGGGCGTTCAATCGAGATGGGAGTGAGTTGCGCGCAATGTAGAGGCAAAGCAGCGGGCTGGTCACAGTTCAAACCCAGGCACGAGCTCGCCTGTGTAACATCTCAATTTAGGAGAACTCCATGATGAAGAAACTACATTTGACTGCACTGATACTGACGATTTCTGCGTTGTTGGCCACAGGTTGCCAACCCCGACCGGCCGCACCTGCGGCAATCACTGCGCCCTCCACCGGCGCCCAAGCCAACCCCGGCCTCGCCAACGTAAAGCGGGTGGTGTATCTGATCAACGGCGCGCTCGGCGACAACGCCTTTTACGACAGTGGCAAGGCCGGCATCGATGCCATTGCCAAGCAATACGGCGTGGAGACCCGCGTCATCGAAGCCAACTTCGACGCGGCCAAATACCAGCCGGGGTTGGAAGCCGCCGCCCAGTTTGCCGATGTGATTTTCGTCACCAGCTACGGCTTCGAGGACCAGCTCAAGGAAATTGCCGACAAGTACCCCAACAAGATTTGGGTGAACTTCGACTTTGCGATTCAAAGCCCGGCCAACACGATCACCAGCATCGACTACGTGGAAGAGGAGAGCGCGTATCTCAGCGGTGTGGCCGCGGCCCTGCTCAGCACCGACACCAGCATTGCCGGCGTGAATGCCGACAAGGTGATCGGCGTGGTGGCCGGTGACACCGACCCGGTCACCTCGGCGTTTGTGTTCGCCTACACCAATGGGGCCAGAAGTATTGTGCCGGATATGCAGGTGGAGCAGAAGAGCCTGGGCGGCGCGTGGGACGACAGCGCCAAGGGCAAGCAGGCGGCCCTGCAACTGTTTGATGCCAGGGCCGATGTGGTATTTCAGGTGGCTGCGGCGGCCGGCCTGGGCGTGTTGCAGGCGGCCAAAGAGCGCAACCTGTATGCCATCGGCGTGGACACCAACCAGAACGATCTGGAGCCCGGCCACGTCATTGCCAGCGATGTGAAAAACGTGGGCCAGAGCTTTGAGGTGGTGTTCAAGACCATCGCAGACGGCACCTACAAGCCGGGCCAGGTGCTGGAATTTGGCCTCAAGAACGGCGGTGTCGATATCGCGCTGGAGGCCAAGCAGCCGGTGTTATCGAAGGCGGCGCAAGACCAGATTCTCGCGCTTCGCCAGCAGATCATCGATGGCACGTTGAAGATCGAGCGCTATAAGCCGTAACCGCTCACACAGTCACTCACACATTGAGGGGTGTAAGAGGGACGTTGCATACAGACTCGTCATTCCCGCGATGTCCCCGCCTTCGCGAGGATGACAGGGAATCCAGGCGCAACCCCGACGCAACAGTGGATTAAGCCCTGGATTCCCGCCTTCGCGGGAATGACGGCTTAAGCTCGATTGATTATCAAAAAGGGCCGCGCAATTCATCAAGAATTGCGCGGCCCTTTTGTTTGAGGTTGTTGCTTTGCAAGCAGATCGTGCACGTGCGCGATCCGATTCACTACGCCGCAGCAGCCTTCAAGTTGGTCACCACCAGATGGCCAGTGTGCGCCCAATACGCGCCGTTGCAGCCGGGGCCGACGTTGGCCGCCGTCGGCCAGTTGGTCCAGTAGGTCTGGTTGTAGGCAATCCGGTGCAGCCATTGGATGATCGGGATGTCGATCGTGTCGCTCCAGTAGATCTCCAACGCCTGCAGCGCCAGTGCCTGGAACTTCGGATCGTCGGCCGGCAGCGGCGCCATCGCATCCACAATCTTGTCGTAGGCCTCGTTCTTGTAGCGCGAGAAGCGGCCGTTGCCAGCCCCAGTGCCGATCGGCAAACTGTAGCGGCTATGGAACAACTCGAACGCGGCATACGGGTCGATCAGGCTTGCGCCGTGGCCGAACATGTAGAAGCCGGCTTTGCCGTCGGCCATGTTCTGATAGCTGTCGGTGCCGAAGTTGATGGACGAATCGATACCGCCGTTGCGCAACAGCTCGACCAGCACCGGCACAATATCAGCGTGAATGTCTGCGAAGCCGTTGATCACGCCAGGGATGGTTGCGCCACCCTTCTCCCATAGGCCGTCGCCGTTCTTGGCATAGCCGGCGGCCTCAAACATCTTGGCGCTCTCTTCCAGGTCAAACTTGCGGGGTTGATATTTGTCGTTCAGCTCCTTGGCCGAGTCGGCAAAGGTCTGCAAGGCCGGGTAGAGTGGGAAGGGATATACGTTGGTCACCTTCGCGCCGTTATAGACCGCCTCATCAATCGTGTCGCGGTCAATCGTCAGCGCGATGGCGCGGCGAATGTTGGGGTCGTTGAACGGCTCGATCTGGGTGTTCATCCACAGCGAGTTCGGCCACCAGTCCAGATAGCCGTGCGGCTCGTCCGCGCCGGTGTGGGTGGTCACCTTGGCGTTCTGCTTGAGAATCGTGGACATGATGTCGTTGCGGAAGTCCAGGGCCGAGTCGAACTCGTTGTTGACCACCCGCTGGGCCACCGTGCCCATGTCGCTGCCGATTTGCTGGAAGATAATCCGCTTGACATCGGGCATGGTCGCCAGGCCGGCTTTGATCGCCCACCAATCTGGATTCAGATCCATCACTTTCTGATCCAGCGTCCAACTCTTGTTGGCAAATGCACCTGAATGGGGGATGTCGAGGCCGCCCAAATAGGCGTTGACATCGGCCTGTCCATCATAAGCATGCTTGGGCACAATCGGAATGCCGGTGTCGAACTTCAGGCTCAGCACCTCAAACTTGAAGCGCGGCGAGGGCTCATTGAAATTGATGACCAGGGTCGTGTCATCGGTCTTGCTGTAGTCTTTGACAAACTGCACGAACTGGGCGTGGTATTGCAGCTTCTCGTTCTTCATCTGGCCGTCAAAGGTCCAGATCACATCGTCGAGCGTGATCGGCTTGCCATCGCTCCAGGCGGCATCCGAGCGCAGTTTGATGGTCAACTGGGTGAAGTCGGCGTTGTATTCGCCGCTCTGGGCCAGCCACGGCAATTCCTTGCCCGCAAAAATCAGATAGTAGAACAATGGCTCCCACATGAACGCATTGCCGGACTGATGCGAGTAACCGGCTGCCCACGGATTGGAGATGCCGGGCGTGCCAACGCCATGACCCAGAATTAAGGTCTGGTTGCGGGGGACGTCGGCCAGGGGGACCGCGGTGGGGCCGGCGGCAGGGGCGGCCGTGGCTTCGGCAGCGGCTGGCGCAGCGGTGGCTTCAGCCGCAGCGGGTGCTGCGGTGGCCTCGGCCGCGGCCGGGGCGGCCGGCGCAGCGGCGGGTTGTGCCGGGGCGCAGGCCGCGGCAATGACGGCTGCACTACCCATGGCGGATATTTGCAGCAACTGACGACGGGTTAACTTCTCTCTTTTCATTGGTCTCGATCCTCCAGAAATTTGAAAATCCACGAACCTATTCAACTTTTGACAAACTCACTCAGGCTGGGAAAACCAAGAGCGGGTAGGCACTTCGCACATTCACAAAACATGGATATGTGCTGGTGCTGTTCACAAAATTGACATGTGCTTTTTAGCACGAACGAGTCTAGGGGGCAAATGGCCGCAGCGCCATAAGGCTATGTCCGCGGGGCGCTGATGAAGGTGAGGCAATAAAACCGGTAAGGCGTCGAGCGTCGGGGAAAGTCTTTATACAACAACGTCATTCCCGCAGCGGGGACGCCTCCGCGGGAATGACGGCATTCGGGTATGGCTTTCAATCATGATTCACAGTCGCCATTTTTCTTTTACCGGTTTTATTGCCTAACTTTCATCAGCGCCGTGCTCATAAACGAAGCCTCTGCGAGGCTGGGCAAGATCCGCCAGCCTCGCAGAGGCTTCGTTTGTGAGCTTGACCGTGGTCGTCTTCGACGCACGGTCAGTCGCTCTCAGCTCTCAGCTCCAAGCTCTCAGCTCCAAGCTCTAAGCTTCGACGGCCTTGAGGTTGGTCACCACAATCAGCCCGGTGTGATGCCAGAACGCGCCATTAAAGCCGTTGGCCACATTGGCGGCCGTGGGCCAGTTGGTCCAATAGGTCTGGTTGTAGGGGATGCGGTGCAGGAATTGCACCACTGGAATGTCGATCACATCCCGCCAGTAAATCTCCATGGCCTGCAGGAATAGCTCCATGAACTTCGGGTCGTCGGCTGGCAGCGGCGCCATCGCATCGACAATCTTGTCAAACTCGGGGTTCTGGTAGCGCGAGAAGCGGTTGTTACCGGCGGTGGTGCCGATGGATGATGCGAAGCGGCTGTGATACAGCTCGAACGCGGCATACGGATCCAGCAGGCTGGCTCCGTGGCCGAACATGTATAGACCGGCCTTGCCGTCGGCCATGTTCTGATACGCATCCGGCCCAAAGTTCACCGAAGCGTCGAAGCCGCCGGCCAGCAGTTGCTCGACAATGATCGGCACCACATCCCCGTGAATGCCTTCAAACCCATGGATGACAGCGGGTACCGTTTCGCCGTCCTTCTCCCACAGGTCGCTGCCGTTCTTGGCAAAGCCGGCCTCCTCCATCAGCTTGGCGCTGGCCTCCAGGTCATACTTGCCCGGCTCATACTTGGCCTGTAGCTCGGTGGTGGCTGCCACAAACTTGTTCAAACCGGGGTAGAGCGGCCAGGGGAAGATGGTGCCAATGTCGGCACCCTCATACACCACCTCGTTGAGTTGCGGCCGGTTGACGGCGTAGCTGATGGCCCGCCGGACCTTCACGTCACTAAACGGGGCTAATTGGGTGTTCACCCACAACGAGTTCGGCCACCAGTCCAAGTAGCCATACGGCGGCTGGTTGCCGGTGTGGGAGGTGATTTTGGGGTTGGCCGCCAGGGTGTTCTTGATCAACGCCACGGGGAAGCCCAATGCGTCATCGAACTCGTTGTTCACGCTGCGCTGCGCCACGGCCTGCATGTTTGAGCCGACCTGACCGCCGATGTTGAAGTAAATCTGGCGCTTGACATCCGGCACCCCGGCAATGCCGGCCTTTACCGCCCACCAGTCCTCGCGATAGTCCAGAATTTTCTGATTGATGTCCCAGAACACCAGCGAATACGGCCCGGAATGCGGCATGTCCAGTCCGCCATATAGCGCGTTCGGGTCGGCCTCCTTGCCCAGCACATGTTCTGGCACGATGGGGATGCCCGTGTCAAACTTCAAGCTCAGCACCTCAAACTTAAAGCGCGGCGACGCATCCTTAAACTTCACGATCACAGTCTGGGCATCCGGCGCGGTCACCTCTTGCACAAACTGATTGAACTGCGCGTTGTAGGGCAGCTTCGGATTTTTGGTCTGCCCGTCAAATGTAAATAGCACGTCCTTGGAAGTGACGGGTGTGCCATCGCTCCAGGCGGCGGTGGGGCGCAGTTTGATGGTGAGCGTTTTGAAGTCGTCGCTATATTCGCCGCTTTCGGCCAGCCACGGCACTTCCTTGTCACCAAACACGGCGTAGTAAAACAGTGGCTCCCACAACATGCAGTTGCCTTCCTGGTGGGTGTAGCCCGGCACAGCCCATGGATTGGTCACACCCACCGGCGCGCTCATGCTCCAGCCGTGAACCAGTGTGCGGTTGCGTGGCACCTCGGGGATGGTGTCCACTTTCAGCACGGCCGAGGTAGGGGCTGCGGTCGGGCCTTCGGCTGGCACCGCGGTGGCATCGGCGGGGGCGGCGGTTGCCGCTCCGGCTGTAGTGTCTGCTGCGGTCGCGGCTGGGGCAGCCGCTGGGGGCGCGGCGGCAGGGGCGGGAGCACAGGCCGCGACCATCGCCGCACCACCGGCCATGGCCGAGATTTGCAGCATATGCCGACGGGTTAGCTTCTCACGTTTCATGGGTTCTCGATCCTCCTGGAACAGACAAGAAATGGACAAACAATTTGTTGGATTGTGCGATTGACATGACCTGGTCGACAACAAACCGCAACGCCGTTGCAGGTTGAGGGCTGCCTTCAACATGGGTCAACCACTTTTTAGCATGGCCGGCGCGAATGGGCAAATTAAATATCCCATGCGCGCATCTATGTGCATCGGCTGCACATCCACTCCATATGAATCACACATCAACCCCATCCTTTTGGCAGATCAGTGTTCTAGCAGTTTGGCTATTGTGTAGCAATGGCGACATCAGGGTAAGGCCGGGTGAGAGACTGGTCATTCAGGCTGGTAAAGATATCATTCAATCGGATAGGTCGAACTTGGACATAAATACTTTAAAATTTGTGAAAAAGCTGAAATCAGACCAATTAATTAGAAATCACTTGTAGAAATGTGCTAAAGTAATGTCGAACCTATGGTAAAAGACATAATTAACCAGAGGAATCGCGCCGTTCTGCAATATACGCCCAATACTATCTATGTTTCGGCTTACTTGCATTACTGCCATACTCACAACACTACTGCCCACTTAGCCAGGTCAACGAACTCCCCCAAAAGTCGACCTGCCGCGCCCTTGGCGGCCCCAACACGTGTTCGTGCACTTCCGACCCGATGTGCGATTAAACGCACATTGCTCTGGCATCGCCAGCACTTTTAGTCTCCACGGACGCCCCCGTTTCGGACGCGCATAACCCCTGGACAGGCCATCCGGTGCTCTAGCCGCACGCCTGTTCCAGATCAATAGCTTTGCGATTTAACCCATCAGGAATCGACTTGATATGGGGCTGGTCCCGCTTTGTACAGCGCCGACCCGTGCCCGAAAATCTTGGATCCCGGCACCCAGCAGCCCAGCAGCATTGAAGCCGGTTGGTTAAACCGCAAATGAGGAGAGAACTATCCCATGAAGAGAAAATGGACCCTTGGAAATATTGCCCAAATCGCTGCCTTGCTGGTGGGACTGGCCGGCGGGAACTTTGCCAGGGCGCAGGTAGATCCTGGAATGACTCCCACCCCTGCCGCACAGGATTTGCATTACTTGAATCAGGCTCCTCCCGGCGGGGTGCCCCTGGAGTCGGCCACCGCCACCCCCATGCCTTATGCAGATGCGCTGTCTGTAGCCGTGCCGGCCAATGAGAACGCGATGCACAGTGATGCGCTGCATGGTAACGCGCCCCTACAGATCACTACGGGTGAGCCGTCGGAAGAGGATATCCTCGCCGCAATTGGCGTTCTGCCCTGCGACGCTGTCACCACAATCGACTGCAATCGCATTTACATTCCGGTGATGGTCCGAGAGAGTGAGAACGCGCCGAGTGAGGCCGAAGTGCTCTCCTGGCGGGCCACGGTGATTGCGTTTGCCACGCGTATTGCACAACAGCCCCGCACGCCCACGCCCACCCGGCCGAGACCCACGGCCACCGCGATCCGGCCTACCGCTACGGCGACTCGACCGGGGGCGACGCCGACCTCGGGACCTGCTGCCACCGCGACTCCACGGCCAGCGTCAACCGCAACCACGGCACCCAACCCTGTAGCCACCAGCACCGGTGTGCCCGCTGGCGATTGTCTGAACTGTGTTGATCCTAAAGCCATCGTGCCGGTGCCGAACCCCGCACCCAACGTGAGCGGCCAGATGTGTCCGGCCTGGGCCCACGATCTGTGGGTGGTGACGGGTCCGAATGGCAAGCTTTATCGCACCTGGCATCCGGCCACGCAACCCACGGGCATGGCCGGCACAGGCTGCAACTTCGATCACAGCCACGGCACCCAGCGCGATCCCCGGCAGAGCGCGGCTGAAAATACGCTGCCTGCCTATGGCTATGACGCAGATCTGCATGGCATGGCCGAGCCGCACGCCGGTTTCAAAACTGAGTGGGCGAATAAAGGCGACTGCAACACGCTGGAAGGCTTTTGCAGTACCTCAGACCTCAAACTCACCGTGCACATGGGCACAGCTGGCGCAGGCCGTTTGACGCTGGAGATGCACACCTTCATCTTTGACATGGTGGGCGATCGCGGCAGCATTGTTCACGTGCGAGGCATGGCTTCAACGGGCGATGCGATCACGCAGTGCGATCCGATCCCCGATGTGTCGGGGGCGCGTGGCTTTCGCATGATCGGAATGCCTAAAGATCAGGCCAATGCGTGTGAAATTTCCAGCCCCTACGAGGTCTGGCAATTTCACCTGGCCGTCGGCAACAACATCATTGTCTCGAAATTCGCGACCTTTGATGGCGTCACCGTGGGCCGTCGACAGGCCAATCGCTCACTGGTCCTGGAATCCACCGGGCAGACCTGGCCCTATGCGCCCTATTCAGGTTGTCAGCACGATGTCTATTTCGGCGGCTTTACCCTCAGGAATAACGTGGATGGGCCGGACATGCATGGTGTGCGCCAATACATCAAGCTGGGGGCGGACAATGGAAGCGTGACCCTGGACACCGTCGGCAAAAACGTCTACAAGCGCGCATTCGACGGCTGCGGCCCGGTGTCGTATGCCGTGAACTGAGGGGAGGGGGAGGGAAGTAGCGAGTAGCCAGTAGTCAGATGTCAGATGTCAGATGTCAGATCATTGCATACAAGTCATCATCTTTACTGGCTACTGGCTACTGGCTACTGGCTACTGGCTACTGGCTACTGGCTACTGGCTACTTCTCAAAACACCTTCGCCGCCAGGTCCGTGTGCAAGTCCGGCACCGCAGTGCTGAGGACTCCATTCTGGCTGATGGCGCTGGATTCGGTCACGAGCGCACCGGTCAGCGTGTCGAACCAGCGCACGTGGTAAATCCCGTCTCGCAAGCCGGCCACGTTGAGCGTGAGGCCGGTTTGCGGTTTGATCTCGAACTTGAAGTCTTCGCCAGTCGATTGAGTGATCATGTAACGCGTGGATGCGGCATCGTAGGTGTAGGCGATGTTGCGCAGCCAGATCAGAGCATGCTCAGGTGTGCCGCGCACCAGGGCTATGGCAAAGGGGAATTTGGGAATGTCGGCCGTGCTCACCGTCGCGGTCATCGGCTTTAAGGTGGCGAGGTCCTCGTTGCGCAGAAATGTGGCGAGGCCGTTGTAGTGCGGCCACAAATTCGCCGGCTCCACCAGTGAATCCCACCACCAATACATCGCCGTGCTGGCATAGCCGTTGAACACGCTGGCCCACAGGCCGTTGTGCAAATGGATGCCCAACCGGCCGGCCGGGGTGTCGGTCTCGCCGGCCGGCGATGCACCCAACTCGCCAAACAAAAATGGCTTGTGAATGTTGGCCGGGATGCGTTGCAGCGTGTTCAAGTTTGGCACCGGCTTAAACCACTTGGGCTCACCCAGCGAATATTCATGCCGCTGCAGCAGGTCGATCTCGGGCATGCCCCAGATGGCAGGGTCGCCATCCCCGGCATAGCTGATGGTGGTGAGATGCTGATACGGGTCGAACTGCCGCAGCGCCGCCGTCATCTCCGTGATCCACGGCTGTAGCACGCGTGTGTCGATGGCCGTCAGCTCCACCTCGTTCCACCACTCCCAGGCCAGCACATGGGGCGAATAGGCCCAGCGCGCGGCGATGTAGCGCAAACGCCGTTGAAACAGCGCGCGCGATGTGGCGTCGGTGACAAAATCTCGCGGCGATGCGTTGGGTCCGCCCAGCGCCGCGTTATAGGGATTACTGGCCCACTCGCTGTTGGTGGTGAGGCTGAACGCGCCGTGGTTTAGCAACACGATGATGAGATAGATGCCGCGTGCCTCGGCCATTCGCACCACTTCATCCAGCGCCGCGGCCCGGTCCATGCGCCGGCTGTAATCGCCCAGGCCGGTGTCATTCCACTCCAGCCCAAACGACCACGAGGCCATCCAGATGCGCGCGACAGTGCCGCCGTTGGCCTGCAACGCATCGAACCAACGCCGGTAATCCGACACGGCGTTGTCCCGCCACCAACCCAGGTTCAGGCCAATCGGCAAAAAGGTCTGGCC
>Ga0105046_10010072_pt1 | contig 14742 bp, 18 predicted proteins | sample MAT03_FD_78385 | JGI IMG/M metagenome (GOLD analysis project Ga0105046, IMG submission 78385) | Freshwater microbial communities from Lake Fryxell liftoff mats and glacier meltwater in Antarctica - MAT-03 (megahit assembly) | ecosystem: Environmental > Aquatic > Freshwater > Ice > Liftoff... | reverse complement strand
GGTGTTCTCCTAGGTGCGTCTGGCAAGGAGTAAGCGAGGGGACGAAGCGATTTGCCTTCTGGCAATGAGCGAGTCACCCGAGCGTCGACGCAGCCAGACGTGCATAGGTGGACACCGGGCGCCACTCGCCCATATCCCTACGAACGAGAAAAGGCGCCAACGGCGCCTTTACGAGTGCGCAGCAGCTTCAGCCACGAGGCAACATCAACGAGGTTCCCAAGCGTCCTTTGAGTCCGCGAGAGCCTGGACGTGCGAGGGCAGTGTGCCGCTCACCAGCTCGGCGAGGCTTGTGTTCTCGAGAACAGAGCGCAGGCTGGCTCGTACGGCGATCCATACGGTCTGGAGCTGTTCGGCGCTGCCGCGGTAGGCGATCGATTCAGGCGGGGCAGACTGGACGTGGGCGATCGGGCCTTCGACGGCACGGATCACGTCGGCGATGCTCACCTCTTCGGCCGGCTTGGCGAGCCAGTAGCCGCCTTTGGCGCCGCGGCGTGCCCGGACGATTCCGGCGTGCTTCAGATCGAGCAGGATGTGCTCGAGAAACTGGAGCGGGATGTCCTGGGAATCGGCGAGCCTTTCGCCTTTGACCGGCCCTTCGGGTGAGGCGGCCAGCTCGGCTGCTGCCCTTACTGCGTAGTCGGTTTTGGCTGAAACGCGCACAGGACAAGTAAACCAGCACTCGGCGGTGAACGGCATCCGGCCCGATGAACGGCATGGCAGCTTGTCGCGGGTGGTTATTCATGACGTATCCGGCGCCGAGTCGGGCTTGGGCCGGAATTTGTCGTACCAGCGTGGCGCCATGAGGATCAGGCCGAAGCCGACTCCGGCAACGACGGCGGCGATCGGCCAGACCAGCGGGTCACCCTTCTGGACGGTGGCGATACCGGAGGCGATCAGGACCACACCGAGCGCGATCCGCAGCTTGTCCTGGGCGACCTTCTCGGTCAGGGCCGCACCGATGATGATGCCGGGGATCGAGCCGATCAGGATGTTGCCGACCAGGCCAAGGTCGACGTTGCCATGACCGAAATGGGCAATCCCGGCGGCCCAGAGGATGATTGCCGCGTGGAAGACGTCGGTGCCGACCACGTGCTTCGGGGTGAGGCGGTAGACCGCAATCAGCAGGACGGCGATCACGGTGCCCGATCCGGCGGAGGTAACGCCGATCACGAAGCCCGTGGTCGCACCGATGATGACCGCGGCGACCTTGTGCCGCCTTTCGATCTTGAAGTCGTCGCGTTCGTTGATCGTCCTGGCGAGGATCAGGGCTCGCCCGAGGGTGATGACCCCGACCATCAGCAGGGTTCCGCCGAGAACGGCGTAAACCAGCGAGTCGAGCCGGTCCTCTCCCAATCGGTCCTGGAGCATCGAGACCACCTGCACCCCGATGATCGCCGAAGGCACGCTGCCGACCGCCAGCCAGAAGACGAGTCCGAGGTTGACCGTGCCGAGCTTGAAGTGCCGCCAGGCACCGACCGTCTTGGTGATCGCGGCATAAAGGATGTCGGTGCCGATCGCGGTGGTCGGCGAGACGCCGAAGAACAGGATCAGCAGCGGGGTCATCAGGGCGCCGCCACCCATGCCGGTCATGCCGACGAGGATCCCGATGCCGAGACCGAACAGGATGATTGCAAAGGAGAAATCCAAGGGGTGGTGCGTCGGCTATTGCGGCATGGGGTGCTTCGGCTAGTGAAGTGACGCGCTCCCGATACAACCGACATACATAGTCAGGAAGTCGGGAAGCTCGGCATAGTATCCCTAGACTGGCGGCGATGACCACAACCTTGTCGGGCCACGCAATAGGCCATGCGTTCGATGGCCTCACCGTCCTTCAGGGTGTGGAGTTCTCGGTAGAAAGCGGGCAGACCCTTGGTGTCGTCGGTCCATCCGGTTGCGGCAAGTCGACCCTGCTCGAACTTGTCTGCGGCCTGCAGCAGCTCCAGACCGGCGGGATCGAGGTCGGCGGACGAACCGATTCGGCCAGCCGTCTGGAAAGCTGCGCTTACATGCCGCAGACCGACTGCCTGCTGCCCTGGTTCTCGGCGATCGACAACGCTGGCCTGGCCCTGCGCAACCAGGGCCGCACCAGGAGTGAAGCCCGCGAGCAGGCGAGTCGGCTGTTCGAACAGTTCGGCCTGGGCGGCTTCGAGCATGCACGGCCGAAAGAACTCTCGGGCGGCATGCGCCAGCGGGTCGCTTTCCTCCGGACCCTGCTCTCCGGCAAGGAGGTACTTCTGCTCGACGAGCCTTTCGCCGCTCTCGATGCGATCACCCGGGCTGAACTCCAGGAATGGCTGGTGCCGGTGCTGGCCGAAGAGGGCCGGACCGTGGTGCTGGTCACCCATGACGTCGAGGAGGCCCTCTACATGGGCGACCGGGTCGCGGTGATGAGTCCGAGGCCGGGCCGGATCACGGAGGTGGTCGAGTCTCCCCGGGAATCCGGGCAGAAGCGCAACCATGCCGTCACCACGCCCGCCTTCACCAGCCTGCGCGAGCGCATCATGGACCTGCTGACCAGCCGCGATCCGGTGAGCATGTGAAAACAGTGGGCCGCTGGCTACCACCCCTGCTGCTGATCGTCGCCCTGTTCGGCCTCTGGCAGATCGCCGCATCTTCCGGGTTCATGGCCGAGCGTCTCAACCTCGACGACTTCCTGGTGCCCTCCCCCGCCCAGATCTTCGAAGTGATGTGGCAGGATCGAGACCTGATCGCCGAAAACGCCCGGGTCACCCTGGTCGAGATCGTCGCCGGGTTCATGGTCGCCGTGGTCACCGGCCTCGTCGCCGCGGCGCTGCTCCACCTCTCTCCCTTGCTGCGCCGGACCAGCTACCCGGTGATCGTCGCCTCCCAGACAATCCCGATCATCGTCATCGCCCCGGTGCTGGTGGTCTGGTTCGGTTATGGAATCGGCCCGAAACTGGCGATCATCGCCCTGATCTGTTTCTTTCCGATCGCCGTCAACACGCTCGACGGGCTGCGGTCCGTCGACCGCGACTCGGTGAAGATGATGCGGACCCTCTACGCCTCGCGCTGGCAGATCTTCCGACGGGTGGAGATCCCGACCGCGCTGCCTTACGCTTTCTCTGGCGCCAAGATCGCGGTCGCGGTCGCGGTGATCGGCGCCGTGTTCGGTGAATGGGCCGGATCGGAGAAGGGACTTGGCCACCTGATGCTCCAGGACAACGCGCAGCTGATGACCGACCGGCTCTTCGCCGCGGTCTTCGTGCTCTCCGCGATCGCGATCTCCCTTTTTGCCCTGATCGGGCTGCTGGAACGGCGGGTCCTGCGTTGGCGATAACCTGACAGGTCCGTTCCACCCCCCCAGACCGGAGCTCCCGTTGAAGAAGCTGACACTCTTGGCCCTTGCCGTCGTAACCGCGCTTGCGGTCAGTGCCTGCGGGACGAAATCCGAGGACGTGAACCCGAAGACGGAACCCTTCAGTGTCGCGCTCGACTGGTACCCCAACCCCGACCACGCCGGGCTGCTGACAGCCAAGGCTGCGGGCTACTTCGAGGATGCCGGGCTGGACGTGTCACTCGACGCACCGACCGATCCGTCGCTGCCGATCAAGCTGGTGGCCGCGGGGCGCACCGACCTGGCAATCTCTTACGAACCCGAGGTAATGCTGGCCCGTGAGCAGGGTCTCGACGTGGTTGCCGTCGGCGCGATCGTCGATCAGCCGCTCACCTCGATGATCTGGCTGAAGAAGTCGAAGATCAAGAGGGTGGCCGACCTGGAGGGCAAGACTATCTCGACCGCCGGCATCCCCTACCAGGACGCCTACCTCAAGACGATCCTAGCCCGGGCCGGACTCAACGAAAACCAGGTGACCACGGTCGGTGTCGGCCAGGGGCTGCTTCCTTCGATCGTCAGTGGCCGCGCGCAGGCCACCCTCGGTCCGCTCTGGAACATCGAAGGCGTCGACCTCAAGCTCTCCGGCCAGAAGCCGGTTATAAACCCGGTCAACAAGCTCGGTGTGCCGACCTACGACGAGCTGGTGGTCGTCGCCAAGGGTTCGACCCTGGAAGAGGACCCTGACTCGGTCCGCCTCTTCATGAGTGCCCTTTCCCGAGGCACTGCGGAAGCCGTCGCCAAGCCGAACGCGACCACCCAGACCATCCTCGAAGCAAATGACGCGCTCGACCCGAGGGTCACCGCCGCCCAGGTGCGGGTAACGCTGCCGCTGCTCGAGAACCGTTCGAAGGACGAGCCTTTCGGTTACATGAATCCGGCCGAATGGCAGACCTTCATCAACTGGCTGCTCGAGAACGAGGTTCTGGCCGGACCGCAGCGTGCGGTCGACGCCCTGAGCAACGACCTGCTGCCTGGCGGCGAACCCGACGTCTGACGCCGCCCGGACGGTTCAGGCAGCGCCGGCGTTCAGGCAGTGCAGGCCGTGCAGGCGTTCAGGCCGCCCGCGGCAGACCACGGTGGCCACGCCTGATGCGGGCCGTATTACCGGGTCCGTGCAGCGGAGCACCCTGCGCCGAAAGCAGGTATTCGCCTGCCAGGCCACGCCACGGGGCGTAACGCTCATAGAAGGCTTCGACCTCTTCGACTTCCGCATTCCGGCCCAACCCTTCGAGGTAGCCGACCAGTTTGACCTGTCCGAGGTCGCCGGCCAGCACGGCGTCGGGATCGCCCCGCCCACGGAGGCCGAGGCAGGCGATCGTCCAGGGGCCGATCTCCGGGATCGCCAGCAACCGCCGGTCGTCACTGCCGGACATCAGGTCGCAGCGACCGGTCGCCACTTCGCGGGCGGCCTTGATCGTCGCGATCGCCCGGCGCGCACTGAGTCCACAGCCTTCGAGTTCAGCCGGTGCCGCTCCGGCAATCGCCGCCGGTGACGGAACCGTGGCCAGGACATCGTCGTATTCACCACGATGCGAGCGGCGGGTTCCGACCTCGAGCCTGAGGCCCCATTTGCGGATCATGCGGCGCTGGATCTGCGCCGCCCGGCGGTACTCGATCAACTGCTCAGTGATCGCCCAGAGCAGGGCCTCCCAGGCTTCGGGCCGGCGGTGCGGACGGCCCGGGACCATCCGGTTGATCGCGGGGCCGAGCAGCGGGTCGTCACCGAACAGGTCGCGCATCGGTTCCAGGTCGAGGTCGATTCCCGTCGCGAACCTCATCCGGCCGATCGCGTCGGCGAGTTGATCCTCCCCGGCTCCTTCGAGCTGACCGCTGCCCGGACCGGTCACGGCCTCAGGCTTTGCCGGCTCGGCCGAGAAACGCACGTGACCGCCCCCGGCCGCACGAACCCTGGCGAGTACCGGGGTCCCATCGACCACCAGCAGGCGTTCGAAGCCGGCGCCGGCTTTCCGGATCAGTCGGTCTCCACCGGTAAGCCGGGGCAGCTGAAAGGGTGACCGGGGCCTTACTTCGACCTCGATCGAGTCCACCTGGGTCCCGGTGGCCTCGTTCAGCGTCCGAGGACGTGAACGTCTACGAGGAAAGACCGGCTGGCAACCACGTTGTTGCCGCCTTTGCGTTTGGGCAGCTTGCGACCGCGGCGCTTGGGTGAGGCCGCTCCGCTGACGGCACGCACCGCAGCAACAGTGGCCGCACCGGCAAGGGCTCCGCCGGCAACCGCGATCGCGGCGGTGGTCACTTCGTTACGGAGGGCTGGCAGGAAGTCCCGGGGCGCTTCGTATTCGCGGGGAAGCGCACGCACGTCGTCAGCGGTCCCCTCCACCACGTCCTCTTCGGAGACCAACTCGCCGTCTAGTTCTACGTCGGACACAGGGGGAACATTACTGGCGCCTCAGGTCGGAACCCGGGATAGTCGACCGTTTTTCCGCAAATTACAGGGCTTTTTCGTACATCCGGAACTTCTTGTTGACCACTCCGCCCATCCCTTCGAGGGCGCGGTTCATCGCTTCGTTCGTCTCGAGAATCCAACCGGCCTCGCCGGTCATGACCCCGTCCGGACGGCAGGTCTGCATGTGGCGCACGTAAAGGGCGGCGGCGACGCCGGTGTGCTGATAGTCCTTCTTGACGCCCAGGGCAAGGATCCGGATAACATCGATCTTCTTGCGGTTGGCCAGAAAGTGGTACCAGCCGGCCGGCAGGATCCGGCCGTTCATCTTCGCCAGGACCTGGTTGATGTCCGGCAGGGTCAGCGCAGCCCCGACGACGTTGCCGTCGGCGGTCTCGGCGATCATGCCCCAGTCCTCGTCCAGCACCAGCTTGAGGGTCTTGGCGTGGAACTCAACCTCTTCCTTGGTGATCGGCACGAAGCCCCAGTTGTCGCCCCAGGCTTCGTTGTAGACCTCGTGGAACTTGGCCATCTCGGTCGGCAGGTCCTTGCGGCGCATCTTGCGGATCGTGATGCCGTGCTCGTCAAGGCTCTTCTGCGCGGCTTCGTGGATCGCCGGATGGAACTCGAGTCCCTTCTTGAGCTTGCCCATCTCCAGGTGCCACATCAGCAGGTCCATCGCCTTGGTGAAACCGTTGCCTTCGACCAGTGTCTGAAAGTAGGGCTGATGGCTGTTCTCGAGGATCACCGGCTTGACGTCGAAGCCTTCGATCTGGATGCCGATTTCGTCATTGGTCGTGAAGTCCATCGGGCCGTAGACCTTCTCGCGGCCCTTGTCGGCGAGCCATTCGCAGCCGGTGTCGAGCAGGGCGTCGGCGACTTCGTTGTCGTTGATCGTCTCGAAGAATCCGAACTGCCCGTCGTTGCCACCGCGGTATTCGTCCCAGCGCTGGTCGATCTGGGCGCTGATCCGCCCGACCGGCACGCCGTCACGTTCGGCGATCCAGAGTTCGACTTCGGCGTGGTCGAAGTAGGGATTCTTCGACCGGTCGAGGAACTGCATCCGGTCCATGATCAGCGGCGGGACCCACTCGGCGTGATCCTTATGAACGGCAAACGGGACCTTTACGAACTTCTTCAGATCCCGCTTGTTATCAACCTTGCGTACAACCAAGTTAGCCATTCAAGGCAACCTACCAGCGGCCATCGGGGCACTCCGGACCATCGTCACCCAGCACCGCCGCTTTGGCAACGATTTCCTTTGCCCCACGGGTGAAATCGTTGCCAAAGACGTTTCATTCGGCGGTTTCGACTACGAAATCCCTGATCAGCCCGGCCAGTTGATCCGGGTTGTCCTCCATCGAGAAGGTGTAGGAATCCTCCACGTATTCGAGGCGCGAGTCCGGCAGGTCGGCTGCCAGGGCAACGGCGTCGGACTTGGGAAAGACCCGGTCCTCGTCCGACCACGCGATCAGGGCCGGCTTGTTGAATCCCGGCAGGCGGTCGGCGGCATCGTTGGTGATCGTCTTGTCGGTTTTCCTGATGAACCGGCGCAAGTCCCTGCGGACTTCGGCTCTGGCGCTCAGCGGCAGGGCATATGAGTCTTCGGCTTCGCGGTCCATTCGGCGTTTGGTGATCCAGCCGAAAGCAACCGGTGCCCGCCGCAGGGGGCTTATCCGCAAGGTCTGCGACACCAACCACATCGCGCCCGGAATGATCCCCAGCAGAGTGAAGTAGGAAAAGAGTTTCGGCGGAAAGTTGTCGCGGTAGTCGGAGGATGCGAGCACCAGGCGCCCGATGCGTTCGGGCCTGGTGGTGACGACGATCTGACTGAAGGCTCCGCCGCTGTCGCTGCCGACGAGGGTCACGTCGTCCAGGCCGAGTGCTTCGATGCTGTCGGCAACCAGCGATGCGACCTCAACCGGTCCCAGGTCGGCGTCGGCCGGCAGCGGGAGTGTGTGTGCGCCGACCGGCAGGTCAAGCACCACACAGCGGTGGTCAGGCGTTAGGCGCTCGACCAGCTTGCGCCACAGGTTCGCGTTGACGATGACGCCGTGGACGAAGACGATCACCGGGCCCGAGCCGACGTCGAAGTAGCGGATGCTTCCCGCCGGCATATCGAGCTGCTTCGCTTCGCCGAGCACCGGTGAGCGCCAGGCCATCCGGGTTGCTGAGTCAGACATCAGGTCTCCATTCGGTCGGTTCAAGGTGGTGTGAGAGTAACATACATACTGTATGTATGTATGTAATGCGAGTAGTCTGAGGACCGCAATGGCCGAGCACATCGGAAAAGCCGAACAGGGAGAAGCGACTCGTTCACAGCTGGTGGCGACCGCCAGGGCGCTCTTCACCGCGCGCGGCTACCGCGGTGCCGGTACGGAAGAGATAGTGCAGCAGGCGGGGGTCACCCGCGGCGCGCTATACCACCACTTCAAGGACAAGAAGGACCTCTTCCGGGCGGTCCACATTCAGGTTGAAGCCGAAGTCACAGCAACGATCGGCGAAGAAATGGCAGAGGCTGGCGACCCTTACGAGATGCTGAGGATCGGCATGTTCGCTTTCCTCGACGCCAGCACCGACCCGGACATCGCCCGCATCGCCCTGGTCGACGCACCATCGGTACTCGGCTGGCAGGAGTGGCGGGAGATCGACCTGAAGTACGGGCTCGGCCTGCTGGTGGCCGGCCTTCAGGGGAGCATGGATGCCGGCATCCTCCGGCCCCAGGCGGTCAGGCCACTTGCCCACCTGCTGCTCGGAGCGATGTCTGAGGCCGGCATGGTCATCGCCAACGCCGAAGACCCGGCCGAAGCACGGGCCGAAGTCGAGGGGCCGCTGCTCGGACTGCTCGAGGGCCTGCGGATCTAGCCGGCAGTTTCGGCGCTGCGCAGACCGCTGATCGCCCAGGCGCCCATCACCATGATCAGGCCGAAAGCGACCGCATAAGCGAGCAGGATGCCGGTCGGCTCACCGGCCATCAGGCTGCGGGCCGCGTTGAGGAGAGCGGTGACCGGGTTTACCGAAGCGGCCGGTTCGATCCAGCCGGTGAGCAGGGCCCCGGGCACGTAGACCGGCGCGAGGAAAAGGATGATGAATACCGGCATCTGCATCAGCGGGCCGGCCTGCAGCGAACGGAAACGCAGGGCGATCCCGGCCGAAAAGAGCAGCGCCGCGACGTTCGCCAGCAGAGCAAGGCTGTACATGCCGATCAGGTCGAGGCCACCACCGGCAACGTCCATTCCACCGAGCAGCGCGACCCCGGTGACCACGGTCCAGGTGACGATCAGCCGGGAAGCCGCACCGATCGCGAAACCGACGACGATCGAGCTGCGATGGGTGGTCGCCAGCATCATCCGGCGGCCCATGCCCTGCTCAAAATCGGAGGCGATCGAGAAGCCGGCGAAGACTCCGGCCAGCGCGGAAGCCTGGATCAGAACGAAACAGAACTGGAAAGCGGTGAAGTCGTAGTAGTCGAATCCGGGGGCGTCACCGACCGCGGAAAGGCCACCGGCGAACGCCGCCAGAAAGAAGAGCGGGAACAGCAGCGACGGGATGAAGACCGCCGGCTTGGTGTAGAGGTTGTGAAGGTATCGCCAGGCGACGGCCCAGGCCGATGCGAAGTAGGCCGAATTCATTTGAGCATCCTTCCCTTGAGCGAAAAAGCGGCCCCGGCGATCGACAGGATCGCGATGATGATCGCGAAGCCGAACCCCAGCGCCAGCGCTTCGGCGTTCCAGCCGGTGATGAACAGGCTGCGGATCGCTTCGATCAGGTAGCTGACCGGGTTGATCGTGGCCAGGAACCGGTACCAGTCCTGTTCGATCAGATCACGCGGCAGCGCCATCGAGCTGAAGAAGAGCAGGATGAACATGATCGGGAACATGCCCTGGACCGCCTCCCCGGAGCCGGTCCTGATCGCCATGATCAGACCGATTCCGCCGAAGCCGACCGAAATCACCGAAACCAGTGCGGCCAGCACGAAGTAGCCGCCGATGCCGGCCTCGAAGTGCGCCCCGGCGGCGAGTCCGATCGCGAGGTAAAGCAGGGCCTGGAACTGCCCGAGCAGAACCAGTCCGGCGAGCTGGCCGGCCATCAGGGCAGAGGGGCGCATCGGGGTAAGGACCAGCCGGCTGAAGAAACCGTTCTCGATGTCCTGAGCCAGGCCCTGGCCGGCGTTCATGGTCGAGAAGATCGCCGCCTGAATGAAAGTGAAAGCGATCGCGAAAGTGATGTATGAGTCGGTCGGGAAGCCGGGGATGTCGACTGCCGAGTTGAGACCACCGGCATTCACTGCCAGGAGGAACAACGGGAAGATCACGCTCGGCACGATCGCCGCCGGCTGACGCACCAGCCGGGTTACCGAGCGGGCCGCCATCGCGGCCACCTGGATCGGCAGGACCATGGTCCCCCGGTCCCCGGCTGTGATTACGGCTCCGCTCATGCGGCGGCGCCCTGCGCCGGCGGCAGGGACATCTCTCCGCTGTCGGCTTCGCCCGCACCTTCAAGGTGGCGGCCGGTCTTGGCGAGGAAGACGTCGTCAAGGGTGGGTTCGTTGAGCACCAGGCTGGCCAGTTCGATTCCGGCCGAGTCGAAGGCCCGCACGATGCCGACCAGCTCGTCGATGCCTTCGTTCAGCCTGATGCCGAGCAGGTCACGGGCGGCGGGCACGCTGGTGCCGAAACCGGCGAGGATCCGTTTTGCGTCGTCGCGTCTGGCCGGGTCGCAGGGCAGTACCTCGACGCTCGGCCGACCGATCTCGGACTTGAGGGCGGCCGGGGTTCCTTCGGCAGCGATCCTGCCGTCGTCAATGATCCCGACGCGGTCGGCCAACTGGTCAGCTTCTTCGAGGTACTGGGTGGTCAGGAAGACGGTCACCCCGTCTTCGGCCGAAAGCCGGGTGACCTCTGACCAGAGCGAGGAGCGGCTCTGCGGGTCGAGGCCGGTGGTCGGCTCGTCGAGGAAGAGCACCCGTGGCCGGTGGACCAGGGCGAGGGCGAGGTCGAGCCGGCGTTTCATGCCACCGGAGTAACCACCCACCCGGCGGTCGGCCGCCTCGGAGAGCCCGACCCGTTCGATCAGTTCTTCACCGCGTTTGATGCGCTCGGATTTCGGCAGCCCGTGGAGGGAGGTCTGGAGTTTCATGTGCTCGGTACCGGTCAGGTGAGGATCGAGCGCCGCCTCCTGGAGTGCGGCGCCGATCACCTTGCGCACCTCGGGCCCCTGGGTGGCGACGTCGAAGCCGGCCACCCTGGCGACGCCGGCGGTCGGCGGCAGCAGCGTGGTCAGCATGTGGACCGTGGTCGACTTGCCGGCGCCATTCGGGCCGAGGAATCCGTAGATCTCCCCCGGTTCGACCACAAGGTCGATGCCGTCGACCGCGCGTGGTCCGTTCTTGAACTCGCGGACGAGCCCCTCGACTTCTATGCCGTTCTTCGCATCTTCTTTCATATTCGTGACTGGTATGTATAGCAAAGTTTCATGTCTTCAACTATTTAGGACAATTGCTATTATCCCTCTGGCATGGAGATGACGATGCCGAAATCCCGCTCCGCAAAGGAGACGCTCGCCTGGCAGATGCTGGGTGACCTCTGGTTCAGCCAGAAGCCCGTGATGATGGCGGTCTGCCGGGAGTTCGACCTCTTCCCACCCCAGATCATGGTCTTACGCACCCTCGACCAGCCGAAGCCGATGCGCGAGGTGGCCGGCTACCTCTCCTGCAACAGTTCCAACCTGACCGGAATCACCGACCGGCTCGAAGACCGCAACCTGGTCAAACGCACCGCCGACCCGAATGACCGGCGCATCAAACTGCTCGTACTCACCCCCAAAGGCGAAAAGCTTCGCAAAGACGTTCTCGACCGCCTCGAAACCCCGCCCGAGTCGATCTCGGTCCTTTCCGACGAAGACCTCGAGCACCTGAGCCGCATCCTGAGCAAGCTCAACAGCCCATAGCCGCCCTCCGTTTTGGCAGACTGGTCACATGACTGAGACCACAGCGACCCCGATCGATCTCTTCGAGAAGGTCAAGAACCACGAGCGGCGCGAGATGCTCGAAGCCGCCAACGAGGCCGACCTCAACCCGTACTTCCGCCTGCTGACCTCCCAGGCCGGGCCGGTGGTCGAGATGGAAGGGCGCGAGACGATCATGCTCGGCTCGAACAACTACCTGGGCCTGACCGGGGACGATCGGGTCAAGCAGGCTGCTCGCGACGCACTCGACGAGTACGGCACCGGGGTCACCGGTTCACGCCTGCTGAATGGCACAACCCCGATACACGTCGAACTCGAAGAGCGGCTGGCCGGCTTCATGAATACGGAAGACACGATCGTTTTCTCGACCGGCTACCAGTCGAACGTCGGTTGCCTGCAGGCGATCCTCGGTCCGAACGACACCGTGATCGCCGACTCGGGTGACCACGCCTCGATCCTCGACGGAGTCAAGCTCTCCGGGGCGAAGATGCGACCTTTCCGTCACAACCGGATGGACAAGCTTGAGAAGATGCTCCAGCGGGCCGCCGGCGACGGTGGTGGCGTGCTGGTCGTGGTCGACGGCGTCTACTCGATGGAGGGTGACCTCTGTGACCTGCCGCGGGTAGTCGAACTGAGCAAGCACTACGGTGCCCGCCTGATGGTCGACGAAGCCCACGGCGTCGGCGTGCTCGGCGACCGGGGCGCCGGTGCGACAGAGCTCTTCGGGCTCGAAGACGAAGTTGACCTGCGTATGGGCACCTTCTCCAAGAGCCTCGCCTCCTGCGGGGGGTTCATTGCCGGCAACCGTGAGGTCATCGAGTACCTGCGGATCAGTTCCCGTTCCTTCATCTTCAGCGCGTCCGGCGTGCCGGCCGCGGTCGGTGCCGCACTCGAGGCGGTGAAGATCTGTCAGGCCGAAGGCCCGGCGCTCTACAGGAGGCTGCTCGACAATGCCGACTACCTGCGTGAAGGCCTCAAGGGACTCGGCCTCAAGGTGGTCGAGCCCGGACTGATGCCAGACGGCTCCACCGCGACTACCCCGGTCGTGCCGGTGGTCATCGGCGAGGACTGGCAGGCCATCCTGCTCTGGAAGGCCCTGTTCGAGGCCGGTGTCTACACCAACGTGGCCATCCACCCCGCTGTCCCGCCGAGCGGTGCGCTGCTGCGAACCAGCCTGATGGCCACCCACGAGACAGCCCAGCTCGACAAGGCCCTGGGAATCTTCGAAGAGGTCCTCAGGGACTTCCCCGACCTGCCTCACTCCTGACCGAAGGAAAATGCTGCTCTTAGCGACTTTTTGGCGAAATTGCCATTGACGCCCGGAGAGCAAAAGAATAGGTTGCTCCTATCGCCCAAACCACTCAGGAGAGGGTCGGGGCGAGGAGAGTATGACCGACGTGGGAGCCGTTGCTGAAGCGATGGCCTGCGCCTGAAACCAGTCACAATCCAACAGATCCCCTTGAAGGGAGGACAGCCCGTGGAATCCATTGCCACTGCCGCTTCAACCTCAACAGTCAGTCCCACCGTCCCCCAGCACCTGCAGGCGCTGGAACGTGCGAACCGGGTCCGACTGGCCCGCGCGGCCCTGAAGCGATCAATCGCAAGTGGCGAACTTCCGATCACCAAAGTCATTTCCGAATGCCCCTGGCAGACGGAAAGCATGACCCTCTCGGAGCTGCTGCGCAGCCAGTCCCGCTGGGGTCGTACCCGCACCCGCAAGCTTCTCGCCTCGGTCGGCCTCAGCGAGAACAAGCGGCTGGACACTTTGACCGAGCGCCAACGCATGCTCTTGGTCAGCCAGCTCCGTCCCCACTGACCCGGGTGTACGGAGCGAAGAAGTAGGGACCGTGGGTCCGGCGCAAGCCGGGCCCACCTCTCTGTCCGGGCTCAGCCCAGCTTGTCTCTGAGCGGATCAGCGAAGCTTGTAAGCCAGCCCGCCCGAGGCCTTGATGAAGGCCTTGCGCAGCAGACCCCAGGCGACACCGCCGAGGGTGAAGCCGACCACCAGGCAGATCCAGAGCACCTGCTCGGCAACGAAGAACATGAGCCCTGTGGTGAGCACGAAAACCACCCCGGCAAGCAGGGTCGTGTGAGAGCGATAGCCGGCGAAATGCTCGCGGATCGAGAGTTCGAGTCCGCCGAGCGATCCGAGCGCCAGACCGATGCCGAGCTGCACCGGGTTGGTGGTGATCGCGCCGATCACGATCAGGATCAGGCCGACCAGGACCGAGAGCTCGACCAGCGGGAACGAACCCCACGGTGCGGGCGGCTCCTCCTGCTTAAGTGCCGGCTTGGGCCGGTTCGATTTCTTTGCCATTGGAATTCAGGAGGGAGCGTACCTGCGCGTCGAGCTCTTCAAGCGTCTTGGTTCCGACTTCGGCGTTCTTCAGGATGCCACCCGGCTCGATGAAGAGGAAGGTCGGGCAGACACCCACCCGGTAGATGTTGGAGACGGCGCCGTCACGGTCGTATCCGACCGGAACCTGCCAGCCGTTCTCATCGATCAGTTCCTTCACCCGGTCACGGTCGTCACGCACGTTGATCGAGATGAACTCGGCGCGGCCGTCGAAACGGGCGGCGAGCTCCTCGTAAACGTCCTGCTGCTCGATGCATCGGGACGATCCTTCCGTGAACCAGAAAGACATCACCAGCGGCCGGTCGAAGTAGTCGCAGATCCGCATGACGTCATCACCCGCGACCGAGCAGGCCTGCTCTTCGTCGACGTTGGCGTCACCATCGAGGTCGGAGGTCGCGATCGGCACCGCAAACTCCGGAACCTGCTCACCGAGCAGGACGGGTCCAAGCCCGACCGTGCCGGAATCCTCGGTCTTCAGCATGTTGAAGAGTGCGGCTGCGATGATCAGGAAGAAGACAACCCCGACCACAGCGACATAGTTGAAGGGTTTCTTCGCCACCTCATCGGCCTCCTCCCTGTCCCCGGGCAGACCGGTCACCGCTTCTCCTGCCAGGCGAGCACGGCGGGCAGGACGATCACCACACCCATCAGGGCGACGGT
>Ga0105046_10010071_pt1 | contig 14742 bp, 14 predicted proteins | sample MAT03_FD_78385 | JGI IMG/M metagenome (GOLD analysis project Ga0105046, IMG submission 78385) | Freshwater microbial communities from Lake Fryxell liftoff mats and glacier meltwater in Antarctica - MAT-03 (megahit assembly) | ecosystem: Environmental > Aquatic > Freshwater > Ice > Liftoff... | reverse complement strand
GAGACGACGTTGCCCACGGGATCGATCCGGGCGATGCGCACACCGGCGGCCTGGCGCTCGCCTGCCGAATTGGTGCCCACGAGGAGGTCGAGCGCGAACGCACGGTCCAACACCTCGACACCTGCGGCGACTGCGTTCTCGTCGAGCGTGCGTTGCACCTCTGCGCCGCTCTGGTCGCCGCCCGAGTGGACGATCCGGTTGTGGCTGTGCCCGCCCTCACGGGTGAGCGCCGGGCCGGTTCCCTCGTGCGACGGGTCGAATGCAGCACCCAGCCGCATCAGGTAGCGCAACGCCTTGGGTGCCTCGGCCACGAGGGTGCGCACGCTCTGCTCGTCGCACAACCCAGCGCCGGCGGCGAGGGTGTCGCACACATGGTTCTCGAGCGAGTCGCTCGGATCGAGCACGCCCGCCAGACCGCCCTGCGCCCATGCGGTGCTGCCCGCGTCGAGGGTGTCCTTGGTGACGATCAGCGCAGTGCGCACCGGCCGTGCTGCGAGCGCGGCCGAGAGCCCCGCTGCACCCGAGCCGAGCACGACGACATCGACGTCTCGTGTCCATGTGGCCGCCGGCGCCAGGAGGCGCAGGGGCAGATCGTGCCCACTCACGGGTTCATCCTGTCGGATCGCTCTCGCGTGACTCGGGTCGGGTCACTCGGCCGTGCGGCTGGGCGTGCCGATCGCGATCATCCGCTCGACGCTCAGCCGCGCCCTGTCGGCGATGTCGGACGGCACGGTGACCTCGTCGGTGAGGGTCTGCAGCGAACGCAGCAGCTTGGCGGGCGTGATCATCTTCATGTACTTGCACACAGCGGCCCGGTTGATCGGCTCGAAGATCACCAGCGGGTTCGCCTTGCGCAACTGATGGAGCATGCCTGTCTCGGTGGCGACCAGCACCTTGCTCGCCGTGGTCTCCTGGGCGGCGGTCACCATGCCGGAGGTGGAGAGGATCTTGGTGCGCTCGGCGGGCACCACACCTGACGACGCCAGGTAGAGGGCGCTCGTGGCACACCCGCACTCGGGGTGGATGAACAGCTCGGCCTCGGGCTCGGCCTCGACGCGCGCACGAAGATCGGCGCCGTTGATGCCGGCGTGCACGTGGCACTCGCCCATCCAGATGTGCATGTTGTCGCGCCCCGTGAGGCGCTGCACGTGCGCTCCGAGGAACTGGTCGGGGCAGAACAGGATCTCGGTGGCGGGATCGATGGACGCGACCACGTCGACCGCGTTCGACGAGGTGCAGCAGATGTCGGTCTCGGCCTTCACCGCGGCCGTGGTGTTGACGTAGCTGACGACCGCCGCACCAGGGTGCTCGGCTTTCCAGGCCCGCAGCTGGTCGGCGGTGATCGTGTCGGCCAGGCTGCAACCGGCCCGCTCATCGGGAATGAGCACCGTCTTGTCGTAGCTCAAGATCTTTGCCGTCTCGGCCATGAAGTGAACGCCACAGAACACGATCGTCGACGCGTCGACCGTCGCCGCGAGCCGAGACAGCGCCAGCGAGTCGCCGACGTGATCGGCGATGTCCTGGATCTCGGGCAGCTGATAGTTGTGGGCGAGGATCACGGCGTCGCGCTCACGAGCGAGCCGACGCACGTCCTCGGCCCATCCTGCGGGGAGCTCGGTGCTGGGTGTGCTGGTCACGGCGCCAGGCTACGCATCACCGTCGACCGACCAGGCACGTTGTTCACGGATTCACGAGCACCATGAGGGGCAGCACGAACAGGCGACCGGAAAGCGACTCCGAATCCACACACTCGCCGGCGTCGCCCCGGCGGCCGGCGGCCGACGGTGCGACGGGGCGACGGGGCGACACGAGCGGCAAGAATCAGCAGATCAGCCCAGTGCGGACCGCACGGCGTCACTGATCTGCACACCGGCGGCTGCGACGGCGTCACCGAGCAGTTCGCCCGGCGCACGAGTGAGACGTTCCACCGGCCCGCTGACACTGACGGCGGCGATCACCCGGCCCGAGCGGTCGTGTACCGGCGCACTCACCGAGGCAACACCAGGCTCGCGTTCCTCGACGCTCTCGATCCATCCGCCGTCACCGAACGGCTCACCACCGAGCACCCGCCCGGCGGACCCCACGCCGAGGGGCAGCACACTGCCCTCCGGCACGATCCACCGGAGCGCATGGGGGGAGTGCAGTGACACCACGCAGCGACGAGCCTCGTCCTCGCGCACGTACAGCTGCACGCTCTCGCCACAGGCGTCGCGTAACTCCTGCATTGCTGGCATCGCCACATCGCCCAACCCGAACTGCTCGGCCGCGAGACGGCCGAGTGCGACGAGCTCGAAGCCGAGGCAGAAGCGGCCCTGCGCATCGCGGCGAACCAGGTGGTGCTGCTCGAGCGCCACCACCAGCCGATGTGCCGTCGCCCGAGGCAGACCCGACGCCTCCTGCAGGTCAGCGAGATCGAGCGGCCGCGACCGGAGTGCCTGGAGGATGACCGCCGCCTTGTCGATCACGCCGACGCCGCTTACACTGTTCACATTCAGGAACGCTATCTCACATTTTGAGATCACGGCCCCCAGGAAACGAGCGACATGTCCTCCCCCGACAGGCATCCGACGACCCTGCCCCAGAAGGTGTGGGACCGCCACGTGGTCCACGAGGGCCCCGAGCAGCCCGACCTGCTGTACATCGATCTCCACCTCGTACACGAGGTCACCAGCCCGCAGGCCTTCGACGGCCTACGGCTGAGCGGCCGCCCCGTGCGCCGGCCCGACCTCACCGTCGCGACCGAGGACCACAACGTTCCCACCGAGAACATCGACCAGCCGATCGCCGACCCGATCTCCGCCCGCCAGGTGGAGGTGCTGCGTGAGAACACCGCCGAGTTCGGCATCGTCAACTTCCCGATGGGCGATCCGCTCCAGGGCATCGTCCACGTCATCGCGCCAGAGCAGGGACGCACCCTGCCCGGCATGACCGTCGTGTGCGGTGACAGCCACACCGCCACCCACGGAGCGTTCGGCGCGCTCGCGTTCGGCATCGGCACGAGTGAGGTCGAGCACGTACTCGCCACCCAGACGCTGCCACAGAGCCGCCCGAAGTGGATGGCCATCACCGTCGAGGGCACGCTCGCCGAGGGCGTCACCGCCAAAGACGTCATCCTCCACATCATCGGCGTGATCGGTACAGGGGGCGGCATCGGCCACGTCATCGAATACCGCGGCAGCGTCATCAGATCGCTGTCGATGGAGGGCCGGATGACGGTGTGCAACATGAGCATCGAGGCCGGTGCAAAGGCGGGTCTCATCGCGCCCGACGACACGACCTTCGCCTACCTCGAAGGCCGGGCCAAGGCCCCGACGGGCGCCGACTGGGATGCGGCTGTCGCCGATTGGCGCACGCTCGTCACCGACGAGGGCGCCATCTGGGACAAAGAGGTCGTCATCGATGCGGCCGCCATCGGTCCGCAGGTGAGCTGGGGCACCAACCCCGGCCAGGTCGCCGGCATCGACGACACGATCCCGTCGCCCGACAGCTTCGACGATCCCACCACCCGCGAGACCGTCGCCCGCGCCCTCGAGTACATGGGCCTCGAGGCCGGCACACGCATCCGCGACATTGCGGTCGACACCGTGTTCATCGGCAGTTGCACCAACAGTCGCATCGAGGACCTCCGCGCTGCGGCGGCCGTCATGAAGGGTCGCACGGTCACCGTGCCCCGCGTGATGGTGGTGCCAGGCAGCCACGCCGTGAAGGCGCAGGCGATCGCCGAGGGCCTGCCCGAGATCTTCACTGCAGCTGGCGCCGACTGGCGCGAACCCGGGTGCAGCATGTGCCTCGCGATGAACCCCGACAAGCTCGCGCCCGGCGAGCGCGCGGCCAGCACGAGCAACCGCAACTTCGAGGGCCGTCAGGGCCGCGGTGGTCGCACCCACCTCGTCAGCCCCGCCGTTGCGGCTGCCACCGCCGTGGCCGGTCACTTCGCCACGCCCAACGACCTGGGCCCCCTCGACCTGGAGTCCGCATCATGAAGGCCGTACGCATCGTCACCGGCACCGGTGTGCCGCTGAAGCGCAGCGACGTCGACACCGACCAGATCATCCCGGCCGAATGGCTCAAGCGCGTGGAGCGCACCGGGTTCGAGAAGGGCCTGTTCGCCGCATGGCGCGACGACCGCAACTTCGTCCTGAACGACGAGCGGTATGCGGGCGCGTCCATCCTCGTCGCCGGACCGGCCTTCGGTGTCGGTTCGTCGCGCGAGCACGCAGTGTGGGCTATCCAGCAGGGCGGGTTCGATGCCGTCATCGCTCCCAGCTTCAGCGACATCTTCCGCAACAACTGCGGCAAGAACGGGCTCGTTCCCGTGGTGCTCAGCGACGAGATCGTCACCCAGCTGTGGGGACTCATCGAGGCCGATCCGGCCACCCAGATCGTTGTCGACCTCGAGCGGTTGACCGTGGAGGTGCCGTCGGCAGGCCTGTCCGTGGCGTTCCCGATGGACCCCGCCACACAGCACCGGTTCCTCAACGGTCTCGACGACGTGGGCATCACCCTCACCCACGCCGACGCAATCGACAGCTACGAGGCCAACCGCCCCGCCTGGCTGCGCTGACAGAAGCAGTCGGCGCGCGCGTCGAACTCTCGGATCCGGTCCTGGTTCACCGGACCCTCGAGCACGATCGTGCCGGCCATGCCCGACTCGCTCACGTGCTGGTCGAGCGAGGCGCGGTCCGGACCGTCGCCCACGAGCCGGAGACGGATCGAGCGGGCGCGACAGGATCGGCACGAACGGGCTCGATCTCGAGACCGACGGCCGACGATCAGGCGTCGGTGCGGAACTGGTGCAGATCCTTCAGCTTCGGATCGTTCGAGAACACCTCGACCGGTGGACCGAGCTCGAGCCGCAGGGCTCGTTGGAGGATGCGCACCTGGGTGTGCTGGTTGTACTCGGCCATCGTGATCGCCCAGCCGTCGCGACCGGCGCGGGCGGTGCGGCCGCTGCGGTGCAGGTAGTCCTTGCCGTCACCGGCAGGCTCGTAGTGGATGACTGCGCCGATGTCGTCGATGTCGATGCCGCGAGCGGCCACGTCGGTGGCCACCAGCACCTTCAGCTCACCATCGGTGAAGCGCTTCAACGCTCGTTCGCGGGCGGCCTGGGCGAGATCGCCGTGGATCGCCGATGCCTTGACGCCGAGGTCCTGCAGCTTCTCCTCGACCCGGTCGCAGGTGCGCTTGGTCTGGCAGAACACGATCGTCTTGCCCACGCCCGCGGCGATGGCGGCGACGACCTTGTCCTTGTCCATGTGGTGCACCGCGAGGAAGAGGTGGTACATCGTGCCCACGGTGTCGGTCGGCGCATCGATCGCGACCTCGACCGGATCGGTCATGTACCGCTGGACCAGGTGCCCGACGTCGCCGTCGAGGGTGGCAGAGAACAGCATCGTCTGGCGTGGTGCGGTGCACTTGCGCAGGATCCACTCGACCTGTGGGGTGAACCCGTCGTCGGCCATGCGGTCGGCCTCGTCGAGCACCAGCACCTGGATACCGCTGAGGTCGAGTTCGTTCTCCTTCAACAGGTCGATGAGTCGCAGCGGCGTGGCGACGACCACATCGACACCGTTCTTCAACTCGTCGATCTGCTGGTGGCGCGAGGCGCCGCCGTACACGGGGAGCACCACGCGGTTGCACTTGGCAGCCACCGGGATGAGCACCTCGGCGACCTGCAGGGCGAGTTCGCGGGTGGGCACGAGCACGAGTCCGAGGGGGCGGCGAGGTGCGGCCACACCGTCGAGACGGGCGAGCATCGGAACCCCGAATGCGAGGGTCTTGCCCGAGCCGGTACGGGCACGGCCGCAGACGTCCTTGCCCTCCATCGCCACGGGGATGGCCTTGGTCTGGATCGCGAACGGGGTCGAGAAGCCGGCGGCGTGGAGGCCACGGTCGACCTCTTCGGGCACCCCGAGCTCGAGGAAACCGGTGGGGACGTACGGAGTGTCGACCACGGCGACGGTGCTGGCCGGCGTGCGGTACTCGGCCGGCTTGGGTGGGCGGCGAGGTTGCCGCGGAGCGCCCTTCGGGCGTGTATTTTCAGACATGTCGGGTCACATCGTACCGTGATGACCTCGATCGGCCGGGATTGCACCTACTGGTCGGTCGTTCGGGGGCCGATGTCTGGTACACCTGATGGGTGAGCCGTCTCTCGTTGTTCGTCGTCGTCGCCCCCGGTCTCGAGCCCGTGGCGGCCACCGAGTTGGCGGAGGTGGGCATACCCACGGGCCGAATCCGAGTGCAGCACGGCGGACTCGACGTCCAGGCCACGGCCCGCCAGCTCTATGCGATCCACCATTGGGCCCGGATCCCCACCCGGGTGCTCGTGCGGGTGGCGACCGGCACCGCTCGACGGTGGGACGAACTGCAGGAGTTGATCCGCTCGGTCGACTGGGCGGCGTACGTGGGCGAGGGGTCGCCCGTGGAACTGCACGTGGCCAGCCACCGCTCGGTGCTGTACCACGAGGGCGCGATCGCCGAGCGGGCCGAGGCAGCCCTCGCACACCCGACGCGCAAAGGTGCTCAGGGAGTGCACATCAGGATCGATCGCGACCGAGTCGTGCTGAGCATCGATGCGACGGGCGAGTTGCTGCACCGGCGCGGCTGGCGCACCGAGGCGCACCGTGCACCACTGCGCACCACACTGGCTGCAGCCATGGTGCGTGCGAGCAGGTGGGACGGTGCCTCACCCCTCGTCGATCCGATGGCTGGTTCGGGCACGATCCCGATCGAGGCGGCCTCGTGGGCGACCGGGAAGCCGATCGAACGAGACTTCGCGTTCCAGCAGTGGCCGTCGTTCGAGCCCGGCACGTGGGCCAGCGTTCGTGGTGCCGGCCGCCCGGACCGGCTCGCTCATCCTGTGGTGGCAGCCGATCGAGATGCCGGCTCCGCCGAGATGATCCGCACACACGTGGCAGCGGTCGGGCTCGAGGGACGTGTGCTCGTGCAACACGCCGCGCTCGCCGCACAGGAGTGGCCCAGCGAGCCGTCGATCGTGGTGGTGAACCCGCCGTACGGCCAGCGTCTCGGCGGCCGCGACCTCCGCGACCTCGCCGCCACCCTCGGCCGCCGCGTCACCGAGGGCGGGCACCGGCTGTGCCTGCTGAGTGCCGACGAGCGGTTCAGCGCAGCCACCGGCCTGGCACTCGACGAGGTGTTCGCCACCACCAACGGCGGCATCAAGGTGCGATGCCTGCTGTCGGCGTCAGCCTGACGCACGCCCATCTGCGAGGATCGCCACCATGAAGGTGCCACTCACGGTCAACGACTTCCTCCGGCGCGCAGAGCTCGTCTATCCGAAGCGGATCGGGATCGTCGACGAACCCGATCAGCCAGCCGAGTCGTGGGGCACGCTCACCTACGCCCAGGTCGCCCAGCGCGCACGTGCGATCGCGGCCGGCCTCGACGCGCTGGGCATCGGCGTCGGCGAGCGGGTGGCGATGGTGAGCCACAACTCGTCACGGCTGCTCACTGCGCTGTTCGGCGTCAGCGGCTCGGGCCGCATCCTCGTGCCGATCAACTTCCGCCTCGTCGCCGAGGAGGTGCGCTACATCATCGGACACAGCGGCGCCCGGGTGCTGCTCGTCGATCCCGAGCTCGACCAGGCCCTCGCCGACGTCGAATGCGAGCACCGCTTCGTCATCGGATCCGATGCCGATCAGGCCCTCATGCGCTACGACATCGAGCCGCTGCCGTGGGACCACGACGAGGACGCCACTGCGACCATCAACTACACGAGCGGCACCACCGCACGCCCGAAGGGCGTGGAGCTCACACACCGCAACATCTGGCTCAACGCGGCGACGTTCGGCTGGCAGCTCGGCATCTCCGACCGCGACGTCTACCTGCACACGCTGCCCCAGTTCCACTGCAACGGCTGGGGTGTGCTCTACGCCGCCACCGGCATGGGCGCGAAGCAGGTGATCATCCGCAAGATCGACGGGGCCGAGATCCTCCGCCGCATCGACGAGCACGGTGTGACGGTGCTGTGCGGCGCCCCTGCCGTCGCCAACATGGTCCTCGACGCGGCCGGCACCTGGGACGGTCCCATCCCGGGCCGAGGCCGCGTGCGCATCGTGTGTGCCGGCGCCCCGCCGCCCACCAAGACGATCGAACGCATCGAGACCGAGCTCGGCTGGGAGTTCATCCAGATCTACGGCCTCACGGAGACCACCCCGCTGCTCACCATGAACCGCAGCCGATCCGAGCTCGACGAGCTCAGCCCTGCCGACCGTGCCGCGAGGCTGAGCCGGGCGGGCGCGCCGGCGATCGGCGTCGACATCCGCATCAGCCCCGACGGCGAGATCACGGCCCGGGGCAACCACGTGATGGCGGGCTACTGGGAGCAGCCCGACGCGACGGCGGGCGCCATCCATCCGCTCAGCGACGACCCGGAAGGTCGGGACGGTGCGGACTACTTCCACACCGGCGACGGTGGCATCCTCGACGACGAGTGCTACGTGACGATCAGCGATCGCAAGAAGGACGTCATCATCTCCGGTGGCGAGAACGTGAGCTCGATCGAGGTGGAGGATGCACTGTTCGGTCACCCCGAGGTGGCCGAGGTGGCCGTGATCGGCATCCCCGACGAGAAGTGGGGCGAGCTGGTGTTCGCGCTGGTGGTGCGCTCGCCGGAGTCGACCATCACCGAGGCCGAGTTGATCTCCTACACCAAGACCAAGCTCGCCGGGTACAAGTGCCCGAAGCAGATCGAGTTCCGCGACGCGCTCGCCCGCACCGCCACCGGGAAGCTGCAGAAGTTCAAACTCCGCGAGCCCTATTGGGCGGGCGAGGCCAAGGGCGTCCACTGACCGGTCGGTCAGTCAGCACTGACGGACCACTCAGGGCCACTATCTGTTGCATCAGTGAGTAGCAAAGGTCGCGCATCGCTCGTTAGGTTGCCGCCCGGCTCGACGCCAAGGTCGTGCCGCAAAGGGATGTGATCCAGCTTTCAAAGCTGTAGTTCGACTCGACGAGGAGGCGACAGACCATGGAACAGCAGTTCGACGGAACCGTGAACGCAGGCCGCAAGGGCGTCGCTTACGACTGGCAGTCGTTGCTCGCCGCAGTTGAAGCGACGTCGCTCGACACCGAACTCGCCGGTCTCTCCCTCACCTCGCTGTACGCCGAGTGAGTCGGCACCCGGCACGGGTGCTCGTCCTCGGCTGCGGGTCGGTGGCCCAATGTGTGGTGCCACTCCTCGTTCGTGATCTCCGCATCGACCCTGCGCGTCTCTCGGTCGTCGACTTCATCGACAACCGCGGCCGCATTGCCGATCAGATCGCCGCGGGTGTCAACTACGAGATCGACCGCCTGACGCAAGAGAACCTCGACGAGTTCCTGTCGTCGCGCGTGTCGAGCGGCGACGTGCTGCTCGACCTCGCCTGGAACATCGACAACCCGACGATCCTGGAGTGGTGTCGCGACCACGACGTCAGGTACCTGAACACCTCGGTCGAGGTGTGGGACCCGTACATCGACCTGGCCCGCACCCATCCACTCGATCGTACGTTGTACGTCCGGCACATGGGGCTGCGCCGCCTGAAGGCCCGTTGGGGCGACAACGCCGGCGCCACCGCCGTCCTCGAACACGGCGCGAACCCGGGCCTCGTCAGCCACTTCGCCAAGCAGGCCCTGCTCGAGGTCGCGACGGCCATGTTGCAGCGCGGCCTCGTCGCCGATCCGGCCGAGGTGCCGATGCTCGAAGGTGCACTCGCCACCGCATCGAACGACCGCACCGGTTTCAACGTGCTGGCGATGCTCACCGGCACCAAGGTGATCCACATCGCCGAGCGCGACACCCAGATCACCGACGTGCCCAAGGAGACGAACGAGTTCGTCAACACCTGGAGCGTCGACGGGTTCTACGAAGAGGGCATCGCCCCGGCCGAGATGGGCTGGGGCACCCACGAACTCCGCCTGCCACCCAACGCGTACGTGCACACCGGCGAGGGCCCCTGCAACCAGATCTGCCTCGCCCAGCCAGGCATGGAGACCTGGGTGCGCAGCTGGGTGCCCAGCGGCGAGATCCGCGGCATGGTGGTGCGCCACGGCGAGGCGTTCACGATGTGCGACCACCTCACCGTCGACGATCCGCTCACCGGTGCGGCCGTGTACCGCCCGACGGTGCATTACGCCTACCACCCCTGCGACGCCGCCATCAACAGCGTGCTCGAACTGCGGATGCGGTCGTGGGAGATGCAGCCGAACCAGCGCATCATGAACGACGAGATCATCAGCGGGCGCGACGAGTTGGGCGTGTTGTTGATGGGCCACCCGTTCAAGGCGTGGTGGACCGGTTCGGTGCTGTCGATCGACGAGGCCCGCGCCGCGCTCGATCACCAGAGCGCCACGACGCTCCAGGTGGCCGGCTCGATCGTCGCCGCCGTGTCGTGGATGATCGACAACCCGAACAAGGGGGTCTGCGTGCCCGACGACCTGCCGTGGGACGTGCTGCTCGAGCGCACCAAACCGTATCTCGGCACCCTGTTCTCGGGTCCCACCGACTGGGATCCGGTCAGCAGCCGCAACGACGTGTTCCCGGGTTGGGGCATCGAACGCGACGGGCTGAACCTCGACGACCCCTGGCAGTTCACCAACTTCCTCACCCGCTGACTGGGCGAGATGCCAGCATGACTGCTGATCGAGTCCATACCGACGACGCCGCCGGGCCCGTCGGGCTGCAACCCTGATTGCCGAATCGGGCTCGGTGAGGTACAGTCCAGATCCGTCATGCGCACCACCGGCCTGCTGCTCCTTCTTATGTAGGGCAAGCGCCGCATACTCGCGCTTGCCCGCCCCCAGCCTCCGGCCGGGGGCTTTCTGCTTTTTCCGGCCGGCTCCGCCTCCGGTGGCCACGCTGTGCGGCGCCCGCCGCCGGACACTCCGCTCGTTCACGACAACCCGCTCGCCACGCACCGCTCGCTCCAGGAGATTCACCGTCATGCCTCCCGCAAACGTCACCCCGAACAAGATGCCCTTCCACAAGTACCAGCGCTTCGTCCCCCTGGTGCTCACCGACCGCACCTGGCCCGACGTCGTCGTCGACAAGGCCCCCCTGTGGTGCAGCGTCGACCTGCGCGACGGCAACCAGGCGCTCATCGACCCGATGGACCCTCAGCGCAAGCGGCGCATGTTCGACGCGCTGGTGAAGATGGGCTTCAAGGAGATCGAGGTCGGATTCCCGTCGGCGAGCCAGCCCGACTTCGATTTCGTGCGCCAGCTGATCGAAGAGGACTTGATCCCCGACGACGTCACGATCCAGGTGCTGGTGCAGTGTCGCCAGGAGCTGATCGAGCGCACCTACGAGGTGCTGCAGGGCACCAAGCGGGCGATCGTGCACTTCTACAACTCCACCAACCCACTGCAACGCGAGGTGGTGTTCGGCCTCGACAAGCAGGGCATCATCGACATCGCCGTCAACGGCGCCAAGCTGTGCAAGAAGCTCGAAGAGACGATCCCCGATACCGCGGTGCGCTACGAGTACTCGCCGGAGAGCTTCACCCTCACCGAGCCCGAGTTCGCGATCGAGGTGTGCCATGCCGTCATGGACGTGGTCGAACCCACGCCTGAGCGGCCGATCATCCTCAACCTGCCCGCCACCGTCGAGTGCTACACCCCCAACGTGTACGCCGATGTCATCGAGTGGTTCGGCCGCCACATCCGCCAGCGCGACTCGGTGGTGATCAGCCTGCACCCGCACAACGACCGTGGCACCGGTACTGCCGCGGCAGAGCTCGGCGTGATGGCCGGCGCCGACCGGGTGGAAGGCACCCTGTTCGGCAACGGCGAGCGCACCGGCAACGTCGACGTGGTGAACCTGGCGATCAACCTGTTCGTGCAGGGCATCGACCCCCAGCTCGACATCACCGACATCGATGCCCTGCGACGCACGGCCGAGTACTGCAACCGGCTGCCCGTGCATCCCCGGCATCCCTGGGTGGGCGACCTCGTGTACACCGCGTTCAGCGGCAGCCACCAGGACGCGATCAAGAAGGGTTTCGAGGCACTCGACCGCAAGGCCGCGGCCAACGGCGGCGAGTACCCCGAGTGGGGCGTGCCGTACCTACCGCTCGACCCGAAGCACCTGGGGCGCACCTACGAGGCCGTCATCCGCGTGAACAGCCAGAGCGGCAAGGGTGGCGTGGCCTACGTGATGAAGACCGAGCACGGCTTCGACCTGCCGCGTCGACTGCAGATCGAATTCTCCAAGACCATCCAACACATCACCGAGGACTCGGGCACCGAGGTCAGCCCGGTCGTGATGTGGGAGGCCTTCCAGGAGGCGTATCTCCCGGCCGAGCCACGGTTCCGCCTCACCTCGCACGAGCTCCGCAGTGATTCCGCCTCCGGCCGCACGGCGATCACTGCGCAGCTGACGGTCGACGGCGAGCACCGAACGATCGACGGCGAGGGCAACGGCCCGATCGACGCGTTCGTGAAGGCCCTGCGCTCCGGCCTCGACGCCACGCTCGACGTGATCGACTACGCCGAACACGCGGTGGGCCAGGGTTCGGAAGCGATGGCCGTCGCCTATGTCGAGACCACCAGCGCCGAGCACGGTGTGCTGTGGGGCGTGGGCACCGATCCGAGCACCATCACGGCCTCGCTGCGAGCCGTCCTCAACGCCCACGAGCGAGCGCAGCGGCCCTGACCCGGGTGCCGTGAGCCGGGCCCGCAGCATGTGCGGGTCCCGCTCATGGATTCATCCGCAACGTTCACGCCTGCGATCTCCAGGGCGGGCGGTGCGTCGCAAGTAGGCTCGGATCGATGACGCGGTGGACGAGACGGATCCTGTGGCTGGTGCTCCTGCTGGTGGCCGGCGCAGCGCTGTCGGCCGGCGCCCGCCGCCGTATCGAGCGCTCGGTGCCCGCTCCGTCGGCCGCACCCCGATGGCCACCGCTCGATCCGCAGCCCGCTGGCGCTCGCGATGGCGGCGCATCGTCGATCGAATCCGTCAGATCCGCAGTCGATCTCCCTGCAGATCTCGGACCGAGCGTCGCCCCTTGGGTGCTGCCGATCGATGGTGGGTGCCCGGAGAGTCATCCGATCAAGGCCAACGACAACTCCGGGATCTATCACGTGCCCGGCGGTCGCTCGTACGAGCGCACGAAGCCGGAACGCTGCTACGTCGACGCCGAGTCGGCAGCCGCCGACGGCTATCGTGCCGCGAAAGGGTGACGGTCAACCGGCCGTCAGCCCACGCAACCGCAGCCAAAGGTGGAAAAGCAATGAAGGTGTCCGTCGATTTCGATGTGTGTGCGTCAACCGGTGCGTGCATGCAGGTGGCCCCCGAGGTGTTCGAGGTGCGCAGCGATGGCTACCTCTACGTCCTCCAGGAGGAGCCGGGCGAGGAACTGCGCGACAAGGTGCAGCAAGCGGCAGACATGTGCCCGACCGCGGCCATCACCGTCGAGGGCTGACCCGACCATCCGATGGGTCTGCACGATCGCCTGCGGGCGTCTTGGCACCGCAGCGACTCGATGCTCTGCGTCGGACTCGACCCCGACGTCGCCAGGCTCCCGGCATCGTTGCGCAACTCCCCTGACGCCGTCGCGGCCATCGAGCGATTCTGCATCGACATCATCGACGCCACTGCCGATGTCGTGTGTGCGTTCAAACCGCAGATCGCGTATTTCCACGCCCACCGTGCAGAACCTGCGCTCGAGCGGATCTGTGCGCACATCCGTGCCCGGCACCCCGAGGTGGTGCTGATCCTCGACGCGAAGCGCGGCGACATCGGTCCGACGGCCGAGCAGTACGCCCAGGAAGCGTTCGACCGCTACGGCGCCGATGCCGTCACCGTGAACCCGTATCTCGGTACCGACTCGGTCGAACCGTTCCTGCGTGACGCCGACCGGGGCGTGTTCGTGCTGTGCCGCACGTCGAACCCCGGTTCGGGCGACTTCCAGTTGCTCGATGTCGGCGGAGAGCCGCTCTACCTCGATGTCGCACGCCGGGTCGCCGACGAGTGGAACCGGATCGGCGACTGTGGGCTGGTGGTCGGCGCCACGTATCCGAACGAACTGCGCCGGGTGCGGGCCGCTGTGGGTGACCTGCCGCTCCTCGTGCCCGGCGTCGGCGCCCAGGGCGGCGACATCGACGCCACGGTCAGCGCAGGAGCCGATAGCCATGGATTCGGCATGGTGATCAACTCGTCGCGAGCCATCCTCTACGCGTCAGCGGGTGACGACTACGCCGCTGCTGCCCGAGCAGCAGCCAGCGCCACCCGCGATCAGATCCGCGCTGCCGCCACCCGCTGACCCGGCCGCACCGCCCCAGGACCACCGCGATGAGAGATGAGTGGCGGTGCCACACGCATCTCTCATCTCCCAAGCTCGTCGCCAGAGCGACATGAGAGATGGGCGCGCCAGCGCCACTCATCTCTCATCGCGATTTTGGGTGGGATGGGGTGGGGTCGGTTGCGGTGCTAGGGCTGAACGACGGGGTCAGCCGGCGAGCTGGTCGACGCTGATGATGCCAGGGGCCTGACGCAACAGCTCGACCACGTCGGCCGGCACCACGGCAGTCGGAGCGATGAGCATCACGGCAGTGCCGGGCTCGGCCGCGCGACCCACGTCCATGTCGGCGATGTTGATACCAGCATCGCCGAGCAGGGTGCCGACGAGGCCGATCACTCCGGGACGGTCGTCGTTCTTCACCATCAGCATGTTGGCAGCGGGCGGCACATCGAACGTGTGGTCGTCGATGGCCACGATCCGCTGCTCGCCGCGCTTGCCGACG
>Ga0105046_10010070_pt1 | contig 14743 bp, 12 predicted proteins | sample MAT03_FD_78385 | JGI IMG/M metagenome (GOLD analysis project Ga0105046, IMG submission 78385) | Freshwater microbial communities from Lake Fryxell liftoff mats and glacier meltwater in Antarctica - MAT-03 (megahit assembly) | ecosystem: Environmental > Aquatic > Freshwater > Ice > Liftoff... | reverse complement strand
GGTGGACGGGCTGGATGCCCGAAGCTTGCTGGATGTGCAGCGTTTGCCGTTGCAGCGTTCGCTGTTGCAACCTCCTCCCCCGCAGGGCGTCCTGGGCGATGCTGCGACCCCAGCTGAAAACGGTGCCGAGCTGGCGCTGAACCTGCGCACGGTCGTGCCGGCGCGATTTTTGCGGGCCCGCTTCGAGGCTTGGCACATGGCGGTGCTGGTCTCTGCCACCCTGGGCCCGCCTGAATTCCCGATCCAGATGTTGGGCCTGCCGCAGCACTGCCGTTGGCTCGATCTGCCGCCCGCTTTTCCGCCCGAACACTTGCAGGTGCAAGTCGCGCGGCAGGTGTCGACGCGCTGGGCGCACCGCAGCCAGTCGCTGGATGCGTTGGTGGCGGTGATGGTGCGGCAGCTTGAGCAGCATCCGGGCAACTACCTGGCGTTTTTCAGCAGTTTCGAGTATCTCGATCAGGCCGCAGACCGCTTGGCCCTGCTGGCGCCCCATCTGCCGCAATGGCGCCAGGACCGCAGCATGCCGGCCAGCCAGCGCCAGGCCTTTCTGGATCGCTTCGTGCCGGGTGGCCATGGCCTGGGCTTTGCCGTGTTGGGCGGCGTGTTTGGCGAGGGCATCGATTTGCCGGGCTCGCGCTTGATCGGCGCTTTCATCGCCACGCTGGGGCTGCCGCCGGTCTCCCCGATGCAGCAGCAGATGCAGCAAAGACTGGACCTGCTGTTCGGCCCCGATCATGGGTATGCCGACCTGGTGCCGGCCATGCACAAGGTGGTGCAGGCGGCCGGCCGTGTGCTGCGCAGCGCCGACGACCGGGGTTGGCTGTGGCTGCTGGATCAGCGTTATGCCATGCCGCAGGTGCAGCGCCTGCTGCCTGCGTGGTGGGGTTTGAGCAAGGCGCGGCCATTGCTTGCCGGCGCTGAAGTGCTCTGATGCTGGACCGCCCCGCACTGGCGCTGCTGCGGCCACTGTTGCTGTCGCTGGCGCGGCCTTGGGTGCGCATGGGCCTGGGTGCAAACAGCCTGACGCTGTGTGGTTTTGCCTTGGGCTTGCTGGCCGTAGTCTTGATCGTCTTTGGCGACGATGTGCGCTCTGGCCAACCGGCTTGGCTGGCTTTGGCCGCGTTGCTGCTCAGCCGCCTGATGGACGGCCTGGACGGCACCGTGGCGCGGTTGACAAAGCCCACCGATCGCGGCGCATTCCTCGACATCACGCTGGATTTCATTTTCTACGCCAGCATTCCGCTGGCTTTTGCGCTGGCCGATCCGGCTGCCAACGCGCTGCCCGCTGCGGTGCTGCTGGCCAGCTTCATCGGCACGGCGTCGAGCTTTCTGGCCTTTGCGGTGATGGCCGAGAAGCGCGGCTTGAAGAGCACGGCCTTCCCCAGCAAAGGCCTGTATTACCTGGGTGGCTTGACGGGCGGCACCGAGACGATCCTGTGTTTTGTCGCCATGTGTCTGTGGCCGCAGCACTTTGCAGCGCTGGCTTACGGTTTTGCTGTGCTGTGCGGGCTGACGCTGCTGACCCGACTTTGGGCGGGTTGGAACGCATTGAAGGTGTAAGGTCAAGTGTCGGGATATCGACCTCATCGAAGTGGAGAATCCAAGCATGAATAAAAACAAACTGTTGCTGTTGGGTATGTTGGTCGCTGCCGTGGTGGCCTTTTTTGCTTTTGATGTGGGCCGATTCTTCAGCCTGGACTACATCAAGTCGGCGCAGGCCGAATTTGCGGCGCTCTACGCCGCCGAGCCGGCGCTGGTGATCGGCAGTTTTTTCGCGATTTACGTCGGCGTCACTGCGCTGTCGCTGCCCGGTGCGGCGATCCTGACGCTGCTGGCAGGTGCGGTCTTCGGGTTGTGGATCGGCACCCTGGTGGTGTCTTTTGCGTCAAGCGTGGGCGCCACGCTGGCGATGCTGGTGGCGCGATATCTGCTGCGCGATACCGTCAAGTCCAGGTTCGGGGCGCGCTTGGCGGCCATCGACAAGGGTGTGGAGCGTGAAGGCGCCTTTTATCTGTTCACGCTGCGGCTGGTGCCGGTGTTTCCGTTCTTCGTCATCAACCTGCTGATGGGCCTGACCAAGATCAAGGCTGGCACCTTCTACTGGGTCAGCCAGCTGGGCATGCTGGCCGGCACGCTGGTGTACGTCAACGCCGGCACCCAACTGGCGCAGATCAGCTCGCTCCAGGGCATCCTGTCGCCGGGGCTGATTGCATCTTTTGTGCTGCTGGGCTTGTTCCCGCTGGTGGCCAAGAAGATCGTCGATGCGGTCAAGGCGCGGCGCGTGTATGCCAAGTGGGACCATTTGAAGCCCAAGAGCTATGACCGCAACATGGTCGTCATTGGCGCGGGTGCAGCAGGCCTGGTGACTTCTTATATCGCGGCGGTGGTCAAGGCCAAGGTCACTCTGGTCGAAGGCCACAAGATGGGCGGCGACTGCCTGAACTATGGCTGCGTGCCCAGCAAGGCCCTGATCAAGACGGCCACGCTGGTGCACCAGATGCAGCACAGCTACAGCTACGGCGTCAAGAAAGCCAGCTGGGAGCTGGACTTTGCGCAGGTCATGGAGCGTGTGGCGCACATCGTCAAAGAGATCGAGCCGCACGACTCGGTCGAGCGCTACACGGGCCTGGGTGTCGACGTGCAGATCGGCAACGCCAAGATCATCGACCCCTGGCGTGTACAGATCACTGCGCCCGATGGCCAGGTGCAAGTGCTGAGCACCCGCAGCATCGTCATCGCCACTGGCGCACGGCCCTTTGTGCCGCCATTGCCGGGGCTGGACGATGTGGGGTACTTGACGAGCGACACCTTGTGGGGCCTGCGTGAGCAGCCCAAGCGCCTGGTGGTGCTGGGCGGCGGCCCGATCGGCTGCGAGCTGGCGCAGTGTTTTGCCCGTCTGGGCTCGCAGGTCACGCAGGTCGAGATGGCGCCGCGCATCATGGCGCGCGAAGACCAGGACGTCTCGGACTACGCCCGCAAGGCGCTGACTGAAGACGGCGTGCAGGTGCTGACCGACCACAAGGCGCTGCGCTGTGAAAAGGAGGGAGAGAACAAGTTCATCGTGGTGGAGAACGCCGGCCAGGAGCTGCGACTGCCCTTTGACGTGCTGCTGTGCGCCGTGGGCCGTGTGGCCAGGCTGCAGGGCTTCGGCCTGGAAGAGCTGGGCGTGCCGGTGGGCCGCACGGTGCAGGTCAACGAGTACCTGCAGACCAACTTCCCCAACATCCTGGCGGCCGGCGACGTGGCAGGGCCTTTCCAGTTCACGCACACGGCCTCGCACCAGGCTTGGTACGCTGCCGTCAACGGCTTGTTTGGCACCTTCAAGAAATTCAAGGCCGACTATTCGGTGATCCCCTGGGCCACCTTCATCGACCCTGAGGTGGCGCGGGTGGGCCTCAACGAGCAGGACGCCAAAGCCGAAGGCGTGGCCTATGAAGTCAGCCGTTACGGCATCGATGACCTGGACCGTGCGATTGCCGACAGCGCGGCTCACGGCTGGGTCAAGGTGCTGACGGTGCCCGGCAAAGACAAGATCCTGGGCGTCACCATCGTCGGCGCCCACGCTGGCGACCTGCTGGCCGAGTACGTGCTGGCGATGAAAAACGGACTGGGTTTGAACAAGATTCTGGGCACCATCCACATCTACCCGACGATGGCCGAGGCCAACAAGTACGCCGCTGGCGAATGGAAGCGTGCCCACCAGCCCGAAATGCTGCTGAAGTGGGTGCAAAAGCTGCATGCCTGGCGTCGTGGCTAGCTTGTTGCGGGCTGGCTCGCTGGTCGGAAGGGTGGCCGGCGTGGTGGCCGGCGTGATGGCCGGCGTGATGGGCGGGTTGATAGGCGGATTGATAGGCGTATCGACGGCCAGCGCCGCGATGGCGCCGCTGCTGCTGGACGGCGGGCTGGGCCCGGGCTGGCGCCAGGTCAACTTGCCGCAGCAAAAGCCGCCGGTCACGCTGTACAGCGTCGAGCCGCTGGCTGCAGGCCCCCTGACACCTGCTGGCGCCACAACGCAACTGAAGGTGGATGTGCGTGGCAGCTACGGCAACCTGGTGCTCGATCTGCCGCGTGTGGGCGCACCGGCGACGCTTTCCTGGGCCTGGCGCTTGCAGCAAGCCAACCCGGCCATCGACCTCGGCCGCAAGGAAGGCGACGACCTGCCCCTCAAGGTCTGCCTGAGCTTTGATCTGGCGCTGGACCAGGTGCCTTTCATCGAGCGGCAGTTGCTGCGGCTGGCCCGCTCGCGCAGTGCTGAAGCCTTGCCTGCGGCCACGCTGTGCTGGGTCTGGGCCGGCGCCGAAGCCAAAGGCGCGTTGATCGACAACCCCTACACGCGCCGCGTGCGTTACATCGTCTTGCGACAGCAGACCGAAGCCGGCGAACAATGGTTCAATGAAACAAGAGATGTGGAGGCCGACTTCAAACGCGCTTTTGGCGACGAAAGTGCAACCATGCCGCCCGTGACGGCCCTCATCGTGGCAGGCGATGGTGACAACACCCAGGCTCGCTCGCTGGCCTGGCTGACGGCCTTGCGCTGGGGCCCATGAGTCGGTCCTGGCGCAGACCCACGCCACCTGCGGCCGCTGGCCCTTGCCGGCAGATCCCCGCAGAACCTCACAGACCCCCGCAAACCCGCGCAAGCCCGCGCAGCCGCTCGCAAGCCCGTCCGCCACGCTGCCTTGATTCAGAATTGAACAGATGAAACGTTTGTTGTTGTTGGGCGGTGGCCATGCCCATGTGCATGTCTTGCAAGCCCTGGCGCGCCAACCCTTGCCAAACACCGAGGTCTGCCTGGTGACGCCTTTTGCACGCCAGATGTATTCGGGCATGGTGCCTGGCCTAGTGGCGGGGCACTACCACACCGATCAATGTGCGATTGACTTGTTGCCGCTGGCGCAGGCTGCAGGTGTGCGCTTCATCGAAGGTGCGGCGGTAGGCATCCACGCGGCTGCCAACGAGGTGCCACTGTCCGCAGGCGGCAGCCTGGGCTACGAGCTGCTGTCCATCGACACCGGCGCTGTGATGGACCGCCAGAGCCTGCCGGGGGCCCAGGAGCATGCGCTGTTCGTCAGGCCGATCGAACACTTCGTCAAGTTGCTGGACAGCCTGTGGGCGTTGGCGGCAAAGCGCGTGCTTGATGTGGTGGTGGTGGGGGGAGGTGCTGCCGGTGTCGAGTTGGCGATGGCGCTGCAGTACCGCTTGTCTGACCGCGGCCAGGCGCGCCAGGGCGAGCGTGCGCGCATTGCCTTGGTGACGGGGGGTGAAGCGCCGCTGACCGGTTATGCACCGGGGGTGATGCGCCGCGCAGAGCGCACCCTGCACCAGCAGCGCATCACCGTGTTCAAAGACACCTGTGTGGGCGTTGAAGCGGGCGCCGTGCTGCTGGGCAGCGGTGCGCGGCTGGCTTGTGATGCACCGCTGCTTGCCACCGGTGCAGAAGCGCCGGCTTGGCTGGCAGGCTCGGGCTTGCAACTCGACGAGCGCGGTTTCATCTGCACCGGCGCCACACTGCAAAGCACCAGCCATGCCAACGTCTTTGCGGTGGGTGATGTGGCGGCTCGGCAAGACGCCAAGCACCCGCGCAGTGGTGTGTATGCGGTGCGCGCAGGGCCGCCGCTGGCCGCCAATCTGCACGCATTTTTGGCGGGGGGCGCGCTGCTGCCGCACCCACCGCAGCAGCGCACGCTCAACCTGATCTCTTGCGGCGCTCGTGAAGCCATCGTCTCGTACGGCGGCTGGCATGCCCAGGGCCGCTGGGCCTGGTGGTGGAAGGACCGCATCGACCGCGCGTTCATCGAGCGTTATGCGTTACAGGCCCAGGCGACGGGTGCAGACCCTGCCGAGAGCCCCGCTGCCGCACCCGCGCCATTCAATCGCGAGGTTTGAACACCAGCACCAGGGTCGATGGCACGCGGCCGTCGTTGTCCCTGGGCAGCGTGCCGGTACGGTCGATGGCGCGCAGCACGGCTTCGTCCCAATCGGCGTTGCCGCTGCTCTTGATCAGGCGGCGTGACAGGATGCTGCCGCCCGCAGCGGTGCGCACTTCGACCTCGGCTGCGGCGATGCTCGAGACTGCCCCTGTGAACACGATGTTGGGCCTGATCAGCGCAATCAAGCGCCCGGCATAACCGGCTGAAGGTGCGGCACTTTGTGCTGCGCTGCCTGGGATGTTGCTGGCGCCGCTGCCGGTGGGCGCATCTGCAGGCGTCCTGGCATCGGTGTTGGCGCCGGCCTGGCCCATGATGCGGCGCAGATTCTCTTCGCGCTGCTTGGCCAGCCGCTCTTCTTCGGCCTTGGCACGCGCCTCGGCCTGTGCTTTGCGTTCGGCTTCGGCGCGGCGGCGCTCTTCACGGTCCTGGCGTTCCTTGCTGGCTTGCTCTTCTGCCTGGGCCTTGTCCAGCGCAGCCTGGCGTTGCAGTCGCTCTTGTCTGTCTTGTCTGTCTTGCCTGTCTTGCTCTGCCTTCTTCGCTTCCGCAGCCTTCAGCTCGGCGCGCTTGCGCGCTTCTTCGGCGGCCTTGGCTGCCCGCAGCCGGGCTGCTTCCTGGCGCTGGCGTTCGGCCTCGGCCAGTTCACGCGCCTTGGCGCGCGCGTCCTGTTCCACAGCAATGTCGGCTTCGCGGGCCGGCGGCAGCGGGGCCGGTGTGGGTGGCGCGCGAGGAGCGGGAGGCGCGGGTTTTGGCGCCGGGGGCGCCACGGCAGGTGGCTGCATCGGTGGCGCGGGCGGCGGTGTGGCAGGCAGCGCAGTGGGCAGCGCAGGCGGTGGCGGCAGTGGCGCTGCATTGCGCGGCACGCTGGCCCACAACTCTGCCACCACCACATCGGGCGACTGGGTGCGCCATTGCACCCCCAGCGTCAGCGCCAGCACCAGGCCCGCATGCGCCAGCAGTGCCAGCACTGCACCCAGCCGGTGCCCGCCGGCCGGCTGCGGCAGCAGTGCGTCCTGGGCAAAGGCGGCCTGGCTCACGGGGCGGCTCTGCGCTCAGCTGCGCTGCTGCACCGACAGCCCAACCCGCAGCACGCCGGCACGCTGCAGCGTGTCGATCACCCGCACCACGTTGTCGTAACGCACGTTCTTGTCGGCGCTGATGACGACCGGCACATTGGCGTTGCCGGCCTGCAGCGTGCGCACGCGCTGCGCCAGGTCCGACATTTGCACCAAAGCCGGCTCTGCGGGCTCGACCCGCAGGCGCATCGTGTCGTCATTGCCCACGATGATCTCGATGACCTGCGCCGGCCTTTGCTGGCTTTTGCCCACCGACGGCAGATCGACCACGCCGGTGGTGATCAGCGGCGCCGTGACCATGAAGATGATCAGCAGCACCAGCATGACGTCGATGAACGGCACCATGTTGATCTCGTTCATCGAGCGGCGCCGCCCGCTGCCGCCACGTCCTGACATCGGAGGCATCAGCGGCCCCCGATCGTCGACCCGCTGTGGCCGGCGTTGCGTTGCAGGATGTTGCTGAACTCTTCGATGAAGGTTTCGAGCTGGATCGCGATGCGGTCGATGTCGCGCGAGAAGCGGTTGTAGGCCACCACCGCCGGAATGGCGGCAAACAGGCCCAGCGCAGTGGCCACCAGCGCTTCTGCGATGCCCGGGGCCACGGTGGCGAGCGTCACTTGTTGCATGTTGGACAGACCCACAAAGGCGTGCATGATTCCCCACACGGTGCCAAACAGGCCGACATAGGGGCTGACCGAAGCGACGCTGGCCAGAAAGCTCAGGTTGCTTTCGATGACATCCATCTCGCGCTGATAGCTGGCCCGCATGGCGCGCCGCGCGCCGTCCAGTTGCACCACCGAATCCAGCCGCTTTTCTCGCAGCTTCAAGAACTCGCGCATGCCGCTGGCAAAGATACGTTCCATCGGCGAGCTGGTGCCCTTCTGGCCCACCGCCTGGTTCAGCTCGGTCAGGCTGCGGCCAGACCAGAACTCACGCTCGAAGCTGTCGTTGCTGGCCCGCACTTTGCGCAGGCCGAAGAGCTTGCCGAAGATCACTGTCCAGCTGGTCAGCGAAGTGATGAACAGACCCGCCATCACCAACTGCACCACCAGGCTGGCTTGCAGGATGAGGGCAGTGATCGACATGTCTTGGGTCATGGGGCGGACTTGCTGGCAGTGAAAGGATGCGACACGGGGGCTGGCTGGCACTGGCACAGTCGGGTTGTGGCGCTGACTCTGTCGGAGGCTGATGCACCGGGTGCAGCCATTGCTGCACTTGATCTGTCACTGCCAGCGGGACGCGCCGGGGCTTGAAGCGGTGGGCATCGACGCAGGCGATGCGAATCCGGCCTTCGGCCACCAGCACGCTGCCGCACCAGGCTTGCTGGTCGATGCGCATCGAGGCCGTGGCGCAGTGCTGCACAGCCACGGTCACGCGCAGTTGATCGTCCAGCCGCGCCGGCGCACGGTAACTGACCTGGGTGTCGGTGACGATAAAGATCGCACCCGTGGTCTCACGCAAAGCCTGCTGCCCGATGCCCAGGTGGCGCAACCACTCGGTCCGTGCGCGCTCGAAGAACTTCAGGTAGTTGGCGTAGAAGACCACACCACCGGCATCGGTGTCTTCCCAGTAGACGCGTTGAAGGTGGTTGTAGCAGGGGCTGGGTGCGGCGTTGGCTGCGGGCATCGGCTTTGATTATGCCGGCCCCGTTGGCGCACCGTCTTGCAACAGGGCAGGGACTTTTTCAGCCTTGCCCCTAGATGCGCAGCGGCGAGTTGGGGTGGGTGGTGGCCCACCAGATCAGTGCTGCGCCCAGTGCCGCCAACACCAGGGCGGCTGCCAGTGCCTTGGGCCAGGGGCCCTGGCGAGCCGATGCACTTGCTGGGCCATCGGCGGTCCGCTTTGTTGGTAGATCTGTTGTCCGTGCTGTTTGTTCAACTCTGGATGGCGCCGGTTGCGGCAGCTTGACGTCTGCAGCCGCATCCAGCGGGGCCTGCATTGCAGCGCTGCTGAAGGTGTCTTCGCTCAGCGGTTGCACACCTGTGCTGCTGTGCTGATCGCTCCAGCGGCGCAACGCACCCGCCATTTCGCTGGCGCTCTTGAAGCGCTGCGCCGGGTCGCGTGCCATCGCCCGCGCTGCAACGCGCGACAGCGTGCGTGGGGTGCCGCCAGCCACTTCGTGGGCCGCAGCCGGGTGGCTGTGCAGCACCGCCTGGGTGATCTGGGCCAGAGAGCTGCCGCCAAAGGCCTTGCGCCGGGTCAGCAACTCGTACAGCACCACGCCCAGCGCGTAGATGTCGGTGCGGGCGTCGGCCTCGCCGCTTTGCAGTTGCTCCGGCGCCAGGTAATGCGGTGAGCCCATCACCAGACCTTGCAACTGGGCATGACCCGGCAGGTTCTTGCGGTGCAGGATGCGAGCGATGCCGAAATCCAGCAACTTGGGCCGGTCACGCCGGTCCAGATAGATGTTGGCGGGTTTGACGTCGCAGTGCACCACGCCTTTGGCATGTGCGTAAGCCAGCGCGTCAGCCAGACGGCGAGCCAGTTGCGCAGCTTGCCAGGGCGTCGGCGCCCAGCCGTCGGCCAGCGCCTGGCGCAGGTCGCGGCCTTTGAGTTTTTCCATCGCGATGTAAGCACCCTGCGGCGCCAGACCGGCGTCAAACACGGTCACGATGTGGGGGTGGCTCAGGCTGGCTGCTGCCCGCGCCTCGTTGAGAAACATCGCGTCCAGCGCCGCTTGCGTGCTGGCGTCGGCGTGCAGTTGCAGCGTCTTGACGGCCACCGAGCGCGACAACAGCGGGTCCCAGGCTTCGTGCACCTGGCCCAGGCCGCCGATGCCCAACGGCTCCTTCAGTGCATAGCGGCCCACCTGCGACAGCGTGGGGCGGTGTTGCAAGGTGGCGTCCTGCGGCGCGGGCAAGCTGTCGCCGCCCCAGTCGCCAAGGTCCGAACTGGGGCCGGCTTGCCAATCAGACAAGTCGCTGTCGCTCCCATCGGCAGGGTCATTGCCGGCCGGCAAAGAGTCGAAGTTGTCAGGCTCAGCGCTGTGGCTTCCCGGCTGTGCTGGGCCGTTCGGGCCACGCAGTCCGACAGGCGAGGGCAGCGTCGCCACCGTGGCTGCAAAGTCGGGAGTGGGCGCGGGTGTCGGTGCGGGTGTCTGCGCATCGGCTGCGTTGCGCCTGGGGAGTGGAGAAAAAATCACCCACAAAGCTTAAGGGCCAACCCGCAGTGCAGGCTGGCAAAAAGCACGGCTTTTGGCGGGCGTTAACGGCCCGTTACGTTTGTTGCGCTGCAGCAGAAAATCAGCGACAAGTTCAGCCGCCGGCCCCCTGTGACTGGGGGGTGCAAAACCTCCGCTGCTGCGCCGTGGCGGCGCCAGCCCAGGGCGTTTCAGAGGCGGTCGAGCTGACGCGCCAGACGGGCCACCGCAGTCTGCAACTGCGCCATGCTGCTGGCAAACGACAGCCGCACGAAGCTGTCTGCCATCAACGGGCCAAAGTCACGTCCGGGAGTCATGGCGACATGGGCCTTTTGCATCATCAGCTGACAAAAATCCCAACTGCTGGCGTGATGGCGGCTGCAGTCGAACCAGGCGTAAAAGGCACCATCCGGCATCACCGGCACGTCCAGCCCCAGCTGTTGCAGGGCCGGCACCACGTAGTCGCGCCGACGCTGAAACTCGCCCCGCCGCTGCTCGTAAGCGGCAATCGACTCTGGCTCGAAACAAGCCAAGGCGGCGCGCTGCGCCACGCTGCTGGCGCAGATGTACAGGTTCTGGGCCAGTCTTTCCAGCGGTGCCACCAGTTCTTCGGGCACCACCAGCCAGCCCAGGCGCCATCCGGTCATCGAGAAGTACTTGCTGAAGCTGTTGATGCTGATCAGATCGGGCCCCAGGCTCAACGCGCTCTGATTGAAGCGGGGGTCGTAGCCCAGGCCCAGGTAGATCTCATCGACCAGCGTCACGCCGCCATGTTGGCGCACCGTGTCGACGATGCGCTGCAGCGCAAGTGGCGTGATCGAGGTGCCGGTGGGGTTGCTCGGGCTGGCCAGCAAGACGCCACGGGTGTGGGGAGTCCAGGCCGTGGCAACGCTTTCCGGGTCGGGCTGAAAACGCGAAGCCGCGTCGGTGGGCAGCAGTCGTGCCGTGGCCCCCGTGGCGGCCACAAAATGGCGGTTGCACGGGTAGCTGGGGTCGGGCATCAGCACTTCGTCGCCCGGTTCGAACAGCGCCAGGCAAGCCAGCTGCAGGGCTGCAGAAGCGCCTGCGGTGATGATCACGCGCGCGGGGTCGATGTCCAGATCAAAGCGCTGCTGGTACCAGCCGCTGATGGCGCGTCGCAATTCGGGCAGCCCGGTGGCGTCGGTGTACTGCGTGCGCCCTTGCTGCAGGCACTCGATGGCGGCGGCCTGCACCCGCGGTGCGGCTGTGAAGTCGGGCTCGCCGATGTTCAAGAACACCATCGGCTCGCCGCCCTGGGCCGGGTCGCAGGCAGCGCTGCGCGCGATCTGCTGCGCCGCCTTGGCCAGCTCCATCACAAAAAAAGGCTGGATGTGTTGCAGCCTGGCTGCGGTGTGGATCATGCGGTGCGGGTCAGGCTGTGCGGGTCAGGCTATGCGGGTCAGGCTATGTGGATCGTGCTGAGCCGTTTGTGCCGGGAGTTTCTGCTGGGAGTTTGTACTGGGAGTTTGTGCCGGGCGGTTCGCGGCGTCAGCATCATCTGGCAGTCGCTTTGGCCATCACTTCGTCGGGTCGCAGATCAGCGGCGCATTTGTCGAGCACGCCGTTGACGTAGCGGTGCCCGTCGGTGCCGCCGTAGGCTTTGGCCAACTCCACCGCTTCGTTGATGACCACGCGGTACGGGATGTCCAGGCAGTGCTGCAGCTCGTAAACGCCGATCATCAGCACGCCGTGTTCGACGGGCGAGAGCAATTTCGTCGGGCGGTCCAGGTGGCGGCCCAGGATCTGATCGATGGCCTCAGCCTGCTCGACACAGCCGTGCAGCAGCGCTGCAAAGTGCTCTGCATCGCAGGCTTCGAAGTCTTCCTGCTCGTGCATGTGCTGGTCGATGCGCTCGAGCTCCCAGCCGCCCACGCGCCATTCATACAAGCCGCGCAAGGCCATCTCACGCGCCAGGCGTCGCGCCGATCTGGCCCCTGCAGCGCGGGGTGCAGCGGCTTTGCTGCTGCCTTTGCGGCGGCGCCAGTCCACACCCGGGGTGCGCGCCGGGGGCGTTGACGAGGCTGGGGGGCCGGGGGGAGCTGGTGGAGCGTTCAAGACAACTCTTCCACCAGGTTGGCCATCTCCACCGCCACCCGCGCAGCATCGCGCCCTTTTTCCTCGGCGCGTGCCCAGGCCTGGGCTTCGTCTTCGACGGTCAGGATCGCGTTGGCCACCGGCAACTGGTGGTCCAGTGCCACCCGGGTGACGCCAGCGCCGCTTTCGTTGGCCACCAGCTCGAAGTGGTAGGTCTCGCCGCGAATGACGCAGCCTAAAGCAATCAGCGCATCACAATCGCCCGATTCGGCCAGCAGCTTCAGCGCCAGCGGGATCTCCAAAGCGCCCGGTACGGTGACTTGCCGGATATCGTCATCGTCGACTTCCAGCCGCTTGAGCTCAGACAAGCAAGCCAGGGCCATTTTCTCGGTCAGTTTGTCGTTGAAACGTGCGCGCACGATGCCGATGCGCAAGCCCTCGCCCTGCAGCTCGCCCATCACTTCATCGCCCATACCTGGGTCTGCGTCTCTCATGGGTGTGCCTTTGTGGTTGTCATCGAGGGTTGATCGAACTTTTCAATCGGCCACACCGACAAAACCGGCAATCTCCAGCCCGTAGCCGGTCATGCTGGGCATCTTTCTGGGGCTGCCCAAGAGGCGCATGCGGCGCACGCCCAGCTCGCGCAGGATTTGTGCGCCCACGCCGTAGGTGCGCAAATCCATCTGCGCGCGCAGGCCGGGCCCGCTGCGCAGTCTTTCTTGCATCAGTTGCGGCAGCAGCGCGTGGGTGTCGCCGCTGCAGTTGAGCAGCACCGCCACCCCGCAAGGCGAATGGTGCAGCGTCGTCAGAGCCTTGCCCAGCGGCCATGAGTGACCGTTGCCTGCCACGTCCAGCAGATCCAGCGCCGTGAAGGGCTCATGCACGCGCACGCTGACCTCGTCATCGGCGCCCCACTGGCCGTGGCTGAGCGCCAGGTGCAAACCACCGCCCTTGTCCATGAACGCCTGGCATTTGAATTCGCCTGCGGGCGTGATCAGTTGGCGGCCGCCTGCGGCTTCGATCAGGCTCTCGTGACGGCTGCGGTGTTCGATCAGGTCGGCGATGGTGCCGATCTTCAGGCCATGCTCGCGCGCAAAGACTTGCAGGTCAGGCAAACGCGCCATCGTGCCGTCGTCTTTCATCACCTCGCAGATCACCGCCGCAGGTGTCAAGCCCGCCATGCCTGCCAGGTCGCAGCCGGCTTCGGTGTGCCCAGCGCGCATCAGCACGCCGCCATCCTGGGCCTGCAACGGAAACACATGCCCGGGTTGCACCAGGTCATTGGCCCGGGTTTCGCGTGCCACTGCCACAGCGATGGTGCGCGCTCGGTCGGCTGCAGAAATCCCGGTGGTGACCCCCGTCGCTGCCTCGATCGAGACTGTGAAAGCGGTGCCGTGCTTGGTGCCATTGCGCAGCGCCATCGGCGGCAATTGCAACTGCTGGCAGCGCTCGCGGGTCAGCGTCAGGCAGATCAGGCCACGGGCATGGCGGGCCATGAAGTTGATGGCTGCGGGGGTGACGTGGTCGGCGGCCAGCACCAGATCGCCTTCGTTCTCGCGGTCTTCTTCATCGACCAGGATCACCATGCGGCCAGCGGCCAGCTCGGCAACCAGTTCGGGGATGGGGGCTATGAGGGCTATAGGGTCTATAGACATGCGCTGATTGTAGGTCTGGCACATGCATGGCATCGGGGTGACGCCGAGGGTGATGCCGAGGGTAATGTCGGGGGAGATGCCGGGGTTGACACGGGGGTGTGGTGAAGGCCCGGCGCCGAAGCCATGGCGTCAAGCCTGGCCAGGCCAGCCCAGTGCTGCGCTGGCCTGGGCACGCGCCAGGATGCGCAAATCAGGCCCCAGTTGTTGCACGGGGCCGAAGTCAAAGGCCAGGCCTTCGGCAAGACTGGCCAGCGGCCCGAAAGACGCCATCTCGCGCCCTTGGCCCAGCAGCTTGGGCGCCAGGTAGACCAGCAGCTCATCCACCCGCCCGGTGTTCAACAAAGAGCCGTTGAGCTTGTGGCCAGCTTCGACATGCAACTCGTTGATGCCGCGCTGGCCCAGTTGCTGCAGCATGGCGGCCAAGTCCACTTTGCCGCTGTCCCCTGGCAGCAGGCGGATGTCAGCACCTTGGGCTTGCAGTGCTGCGCGGCGGGAGCCGTCATCCTGGGCGCCGTAGATCCAGACACCGCGCCCTGGCACCTGCAGCAGCTTGGCGTCTACCGGGGTTTCCAGGCGCGAGTCCACCACCACGCGGATGGGCTGCAGCACGGTGGGCACGTGGCGCACGTCCAGTTGGGGGTTGTCCTCGCGCACGGTGCCGATGCCCGTCAGCACCGCCGAAGCACGTTTGCGCCAGGCGTGGCCGTCGGCGCGGGCTTGCTCGCCAGTGATCCACCGGCTTTGGCCATCGGGCAGTGCGGTGCGGCCGTCCAGCGAAGCGGCGATCTTCATCCGCACCCAGGGCCGGCCGCGCAGCATACGCGAGAAGAAGCCGATGTTGATGTCGCGCGCCTGGCGGGCCAGGTCTGCTTCAGCCATCACCACCTCGAT
>Ga0105046_10010067_pt1 | contig 14743 bp, 10 predicted proteins | sample MAT03_FD_78385 | JGI IMG/M metagenome (GOLD analysis project Ga0105046, IMG submission 78385) | Freshwater microbial communities from Lake Fryxell liftoff mats and glacier meltwater in Antarctica - MAT-03 (megahit assembly) | ecosystem: Environmental > Aquatic > Freshwater > Ice > Liftoff... | reverse complement strand
TCCGGAAGCGGCTGTTCCTGTACCCAAAAGGTGTCTTTGGTCAATAAAAAAGTATAAATGGCGCTGTCGCCGAGAAAATACTCCAGCAAGGCAACGTCTTCCGGAAGATTTTGGCGAACGCTGTCAGGCGGCGTATCCGAGCGGTAACTGAAAAGTGCTTCGCCGTAAGCGGGGTAGGTGTCCAGGATTTGCTGTTCCTGTATTTCCAGTTGGCGCCGCGCCTGGAATAAGCTGTCTTTCAAGACGGATACCCGTCCCGGTTCATCGGTTTCAAGCAGGTTTTTTTCAAACCCTGCGATCTGTTCCTGGTGTTGCCTCTCCTGTTCCAGCAGCGCCTGCGGAACGCCGGCAAGATGTTTCATATCTTTTTTATACAACGCTTCGGCCAACACAACGGCTTTGGTTTGCTCTGAGATATGAAATGCCCGCCGGGCGTACGCGGGCAAGCCGCTCAGCCTGTACAGTTGGAAAGCAGATTGGAGCGCCGCTTCGCAGGAGGCGTTGAAGTAACTGCTGAGGGCGAACTTCGATTCGTCGTCGCCGTAGCGCAATTTTATTTTATTTTGATAATACAGCGCCAGCTCAGCGCATTCGAGGGAGTTTCCGAGGTCCTCCGGTTTGTTGCTTTGGTAAAACGCTTGTTCGTAAACCGAAGCTTTACCCATCAAAGCGTCCAATATCCACAAGCTGGTGGTCGTCAGTTCGGCCTGGGTCGGGTTTTGATCCTCCTGGTCCGGGGAAAAAAGCGGCAACAGGTCGTCCAGCGCCCGGTTATGCGCCATTAAAGCTTGTTTGAATGACTTTTTTTCGAGCAAGGCCCTGCCCCTGAAAACATGGATCTTTGCGCATTCCGGATGGTTCTTTCCATAGCTTTCGGATGCATATCCGTATGCTTCATCGTAATACCGCAAGGCCTGCTCATAATTTTTCAGTTCATAAAAAACGCGGCCCAACTGGTGCAGGGCGTCGGCTTTTCCCTTCCTGCTTTCGGCAAATTGCAAGGATGCTTTGGCGGTTTTAAGGGCCTTCGGATAATTTTTTTCTCCTTCCAGGTACGCTTTTGACAACAGCATCAGGGTCTCCGGGTTATCCGGTTGAAGGGCCAATGCCTGGAGATAGATTTGTAATGATTTTTTGGGATCTATCGTACGCCATACGTTGCCCAGATTGGCCATAATTACGGCCATCCTGGATGTATCCCCTTGGGCAGTTGCGAGCGCTAACGCTTTTTCATGGTAATTTAAGGCGCGGTAATCATCGCCCTGGTTCCAGATTACGACAGCTACATTGGCATACAGTCGCATCATCATCGTGGTGTCGGCAGCCTGTTCGGCAAATGAAAGCGCTTTTTCATAAAAAGGCGCCGCTTGATCGTATGCGCCAAGGTAATGATAGATATTGCCCATTCTGCCCCAGATTATGGTCTGCGTTTTCACAGGTATGTCCTTTTTGCCGGATAGTATTTGCGAGGCAGCAAGCAGTTCGGTCAAAAGTGTCCGATATAAGCTACCTGAACCGCTTTTAAGTGCGCATTGGTAGGCTTCTTCGTAACTGTCACCCCAGGATTGCCAGTCGGCATCCTGTTGAAAAATACGGCTTGCGTCCAGTGCTTTCGCAAAAGATTCACTGTATTTCTGTTCCTTTCTAAATTGTTTCGACTGCTCCAAAACACCAAAACCCGGGCTGTCGGCCCGGGTTGGTACTTTTGGCGGAAGTGATTGTTGCCCCATCAAAAAGATGGTTGATACAAACAACCACAACAAATGAGAGCATGTTGATGATGGCGCCTTCATAAATATTATTCTTTTATAACCTTGAATACTGCTGTCTTTGTGCCTTGCCGTACCTGCACCAGGTACACACCGCCCGGCAGGCCGGCCGTGTTTAAGTCTTCCCGCATTTCGGTATTCGGCGACGTTTGATAAGATTTTTTCAGGTAGATTCTGCCAGTCAGGTCGCTCAGGGTCAGGCTCATGTTACCGCCGTCTTCGAACGTGAGAACGTTCACGTGCAGCACGTCTTCAAAAACGGTTGGGTAACAGCCGGTTATAAAGGAAGTGGCGGGTGCAATATCCTCACCCTCCTCTTGATTCCGGAGAAAACTCATGCAAAAAGGGTCCGGGCCACAATTGGCGATGTATTGTTTGGTTTGATTGGTCCCTATGGTCTCGTTGAAATTGCCGCCGTTGCCAATAAAAGTAACGGATGCAATTGTACGGAAAAAGCCCAGGGGTAGACAATCATACGTCTCTAAAGAAAACTCAACCCAACCTTTTGTTTCCTCGAGTGCGGGTTGCGGATCCCGGTTCAGCCCCGTTAAATTGATATTGGCAAATTCGAAGGCAACCAGATTTGCACTTGTTTGGTGAAACGTTATGTTATGGCTGGAATGGATGTTGGCCAAGGACAAATGATCCAGGACGGACGGATCGATCATGACCATTACGATAACCGTTTCGGCGTCTCCCGCGCCCAAATTTTGAAAATCTACCCGGTAGCCGAGCGGCGTATTATCCGTTCTTAAACCGCAGGTTGAAGGTTCAAAAGCGCTCAGGGTATTCGGGTCATGCGGATTCTGATGGGTAATTGTTTTAGTCGAACTTTGGGCGCCAAGCGGCGAGCCGCCGGAGTTAAACAATTGAGCGCTGAATGCGGATTCCTCACCGAGCTCCGTATCGCTCTCTACGATCAGGTAAACATTGAATTCGGCGCCAAAAGCTGCGGTCATGTTGATCCTGAGCGACCCCGCCGAACTATAGGTAAAGCTCTGCACATCCGCATCCGTGATGAAAAAGGGAACCAGGCTAATGGCCAGTTGCTTCCAGATGCTTTTTACAACAGCCCCTTTGATCGTCATGCCGCTGGGTATCGTCAGGTCAAGATAAGTGCTTGCCGAAGGGGCTTTTATGGTGATCGGAAGAATGAACCAGGGCGTACCCGGCGTGTTGCAGACCGGCGTGGTTTTAATATCCGCCAAAGACGCCGGAAATTCAGGTTCGATGAATGGCGACCAGCTGGTAGGCCTCACGCGGATAAATTCACCTGGTAATAAGCCGGCGGACGGTACCGGGCAATTGGCACAGGAAGCATTGGCGATATCTCCCGTAGTCAGCTCGATGGGCCCGTTTTTTCTTGCAACAAATGCGGAGACTTTTACCTGAGCGCTTTTAAACTTACGCGTTACGGAAGCCTCTGGATTGACTGCCGTACTCATAGCCGACAGATCATATCCGTCCGAATACCGGTAAAAAACCAGGTCGTTTGCGTCAAGATCTGTTGTGCTGATCTTGTATAAAGAATTTGGAAGGGTTGTTACAACAATGGTGGGTTGCGCCAGGACCCCGGACAGACTGCTTATCAGAAATAAAGTCGCCAGGCAATAGCGCACACTACAGTGGAAAGATGTAAAAAAAGTCATGACGAGAGATTAAGTAGTGATATGATTATACTGTAATCCTAAGAAAGAGTAAATGTGACATTTTAATTTTAATTTTTTTTGAGGACGGGGTTATAAGGTACGGTGTCAAAATGGTTGAGCCGGAAAAGGCCTTGCTGGACTTCCTGTACTTCCACTCCAAAGCCCGGGAAATGGCAGACTTTGAATCCTACCGCTTCAATCTCGCGCAAATGCGAGCTGATTTAGACAGAGAAAAATTGGCGGCCTATTGTGCGTTGTTTGCCTCCTCCGCATTGACGAAGCGCTTATCCACATTCACCAATATTTTAGACCATGTTGAATCTTTCTGAGATACTTAAAGCCTACCCCGGACCTCTGCACTAGTCTCTACACCACGCCGCTCAATTTGTTGTTGGCGCAAAAATTTACGGCGCTGTGTCAGCGAAAAAGGAGCAAAGGGCGTGACTTTTTCGACATCGTTTTTCTGCTCTCCAAATCTGTAAAGCCCAACTACCACTTCCTGAAAATGAAATTGGACGTATCCTCCCCCGCACAATTACGCGAACGGGTGCGGGCCGTCTGCGAACGAACGAATATCGAGGAAATGGTCGCTGATGTGCGTTCTTTTTTGTTCAATCCCGCTGATGAAAAAAAGGTTAGGCTCTTTCTGCCCATCTTTGAACAGGCAGATTTGGGGTAATCCATACGCAGCACCGGGCCGCATCCCTTGACCATGTTTTTCTGCATCCGGGTGAAACTTAAAAACATTTTGTTTATTTTTAAAATCCGCCACCATATCTTTGCCACAAATCCGTCGATTTCCCAAATCTTCGCACCTTTGCCCCCCGGCATCCAGTTTATTCCAGTCTCAGCAGCAGTATGGCCAAATCCAGAAAAGATACCTCCGTCCCGGCGATGAATTCCCAGCAAAACGGGGCAGACACCATCGTCACCCTCTCGGGGATGTACCAGAATTACTTCCTCGACTACGCCAGCTACGTCATCCTCGAACGCGCCGTACCGGCCGTGGAAGACGGCCTGAAACCCGTGCAGCGGCGTATTCTGCACGCCATGTTCGAACAACACGACGGGCGCTACCACAAAGTAGCCAACCTCATCGGCCAAACCATGCAGTACCACCCGCACGGCGACGCGGCCATTGGCGAGGCGCTGGTAAATCTGGGACAAAAAGACCTGCTGATCGATTGTCAGGGCAACTGGGGCGATTTTCGCACCGGAGACTCCGCAGCCGCAGCCCGTTACATCGAGGCGCGCCTCACCAAACTGGCCCTGGACATCGCCTTCAACCACGACACCACCGTCTGGCAACTCTCCTACGACGGCCGCAAACGCGAACCCGTCACCCTGCCCATGAAATTCCCGCTGGTGCTGGCCTTAGGCGTGGAAGGCATCGCAGTAGGCCTGAGCACCAAGATACTGCCGCATAATTTTGTCGAACTCGTCAAAGCCAGCATCGCCGTACTGAAAGGTCGCAAGGTCGATTTGTACCCCGATTTTCCTACAGGCGGCATGGTCGACGTGGCCAATTACAACGCCGGCGCCCGGGGCGGCAAAGTACGGGTAAGGGCAAAAATCCGGGAACTGGACCGTAAAACCCTGCAAATCACCGAAATACCCTTCAGCGTCACCACAGGCGATCTGATCGAAAGTATCCTGAAAGCCAACGATAAAGGCCAGATCAAGATCAAAAAAGTTGTGGATAAGGTGGCCGCCGAAGTCGACATCGAGATCGAACTCCAGCCCGGTGTCAGCCCCGACGTGACCATCGACGCGCTCTACGCCTTTACCGATTGCGAGGTGTCTATTTCGCCCAACTGCTGTATCATCGTAGACAACCGGCCGGTGTTCACCGACGTGAACGAGATGCTGCGCATTTCCACTGAAAACACCAAAGCGCTCCTGCGCCAGGAACTGGAAATCCAGAAACACGACCTGGAGGAAAAACTCCATTTCCTGTCGCTGGAAAAAATCTTCATCGAAAAACGCATTTACCGCGACATTGAAGAATGCGAAACCTGGGAAGCCGTGCTGGAAACCATCGACAAGGGGCTGCGCAAATACCTCGTAACGCCCTCTATGAGCCCCGCAACCAGCGACAAACGCATCCGCCTGATCCGGGAAATTACCGAAGAGGATATTTTGCGGCTGACGGAAATCCGAATCAAACGGATATCCAAGTTCAATACCTTCAAGGCCGATGAGGACATGGCCAAACTGCATATCGAGCTCGAACAGACCAAACACCACCTGGCCAACCTGGTCGAATACGCGGTCGATTATTTCGAAACCCTGCTCAGCAAGTACAGTAAAGGCCGCGAACGCAAAACCGAGATTCTCACCTTCGATTCGATCCGCGCCACCGAAGTGGTGGCCAACAACGCAAAACTCTACGTCAACCGGGCAGAAGGGTTTATCGGTACCGGACTGAAAAAAGACGAGTTCGTGCAGGATTGTTCCGATATCGACGATATCATCGTATTCCGTCGAGACGGGGTGATGAAAGTGGTGAAAATCGACGAAAAAGTGTTCCTCGGCAAAGACATCGTCCACGTGGCCGTGTGGAAGAAAAATGACGAGCGCACCACCTACAACATGGCCTATATAGACGCTAAAACGGGGCGCACTTTTGTCAAACGTTTCAACGTAACGGCCATCACTCGTGATAAAGACTATCAGCTCGGCGCCGATGCGAAAGGTTCCAAAATGCTGTACCTCACAGTCAATCCGAACGGCGAAAGCGAACTCGTTACAGTGACACTCAGCTCGGGCAGCACAGCCAAGATCAAAATATTCGACTACGATTTCAGCGAGCTGGCTATCAAAGGCCGCGATTCGCAGGGCAATATCCTCACCAAATACCCCGTCAAACAGATCCGCCAGAAAGAAGCCGGCAAAAGCACCATCGGCGCCCGCAAACTGTGGTTTGACGACATCACGGGCCGGCTCAATTCCCAGGAGCGGGGCCGCCTGATGGGTGAATTCGATACCGGCGACACCATCCTGATCCTGTACAACGACGGCTCCTACGAGGTAACCGATACCGACGTACAACAGCGTTTCGAAATGAAAGACATCCTGCACGTCGGGAAATTCACCCCGGACCTCGTCATCAACTCCGTTCATTTCGACGGTATCAAAGGCTGGACGATGGTCAAACGCTTCGTGGTGGAAACCAACAAACTCCGCGAACGCTTCTCCTTCCTCACAGACCACAACAAGTCAAAACTCCTGTTTGCCTCGGTAAAAGCCAACCCGCGTATCAAATACACCCTGAAAGTGAAAGGGAAAGCCATGACCGGCGAAATCAGCATCGGAGAATTTATGGACATAAAAGGCTGGAAAGCGGTGGGCAACCGCTTGAGCGACCAATTGCTGACGGGCGTGAAGGAGATCGAGGTGGAAGCGTCCAGGCTATTGCCGAAAGCGGCGGAGACGGTGGCGCCTAAACAGGTGGATTTGTTCGGGACACAGGAGGAGATTGAGGTAAAGGAACATAAGGACATGAAGGAGAAGCCGAAAACGGCTAAAGACGATAAGCCGGTGGGGGAGAAGAAAACGTATAAGGCCGGGGATACGATTGAGTTTGATTGATTTAGTTTTACTTTCTCAAAGGAGAAAAATGTTTCATATTAGCGTTTTTCAGAAGGATGAGACTACCTATAAATGAAAAAAGCAGACTTTTACGCCAAATCGTACGAGTGGTATTTTATTAGAACTGACCCTGCCAGTGTCGATAGTAGTAACGATTCTTCTTGTGGGATAGCCACCATCGCCCCGCGCTCCTACAGGGTTCAGAATGCCATCTCCTAAAATTTCTACATAATTTTCCCCACTTTCACCATAGTTTTGCTCCCCAAGCTCCAAGCTCCCGGACTTTTCGCACACCATCACCGTCCCGAATGAACAACCGAAACTGGTTCTGGCTGCTCGGCGTGCTCATTTTTGCCGCCGTAGCCTACTACTTTTCCGACATCCTCATGTACCTGCTGCTGGCCTGGGTACTGTCTATGCTTGGCCGGCCGCTGATGGTCTTTTTCCAGCGCCGCCTGCGGTTCAAACGTTTGCGTATGGGGCCGGCCAGCGCTTCATTGCTGACAATTCTCACGTTTTACCTGATCCTGGCGGGTATCCTGATGATCTTCGTGCCGACCATTGTGGCACAGGCGCGCAACCTGGCCACGGTCGATTACCAGGCCCTGGGCGAAAAACTGCGCGGACCGTTTTTTAACCTCGACGTGCAGATGCACCAGATCGGCATGCTCGATCCGGGCGAGTCGCTGGCCACCAGGACGCAGGAAATTCTGAAAAACTGGTTCAAACCCACCTTGCTGGGCGACTTCGTGGGTTCTTTTATCGGCGTGGCCGGCAATGTGCTGGTGACCTTTACTGCGGTCACTTTTATCCTGTTTTTTTTCCTGAAAGAGGACAACCTGTTTCTGGGAATCGTGCACGCCCTGGTGCCGAACGAGTTGGAACCCAAGGTGCGACATACCATCCGGGAATCCAGCACCGTGCTGACGCGGTATTTCACCGGCTTAGTGGTACAGGTTACTATTTTCGCCCTGGCGGTTACGCTCATCTTGTGGATATTCGGCGTGCCTAACGCCCTGCTGATCGGCGCTTTCGGCGGCATTTTTAACGTAATTCCGTACGTCGGACCGATACTAGGGATTGTATTTGGGTGTTTTATCACCGTTTCTTCGCATCTGGAGATGGATTTTGCCTCCATGCTGCCCCTGTTGCTTACCGTGGGCGTCGCGTTTTTGGCGGTACAGGCACTCGACAATGCATTGCTTGGCCCTTTGATTTTTTCCAAAAGCGTGCAGGCGCACCCGCTGGAAATTTTCATTGTCACGCTGATTGCTGCTAAACTCGGCGGCGTGACAGGTATGGTAATCGGCATTCCGGTGTATACGGTGCTGCGGGTGATTGCGCGGACGTTTTTCAGTGAGCTGAAATTGGTGCAGCGCTTAACGGGGATCGTAGAGGGGGAGCCGTGATGAAAAAATTTAAACACATTAACCGCATCCTACGTGAAAAATTGGATACTCCTTTTTTTGACCTTTCTCGTTTCCACCCTCCCCGCGCAAAACGACTCCACCATGCGCCTCACACCGGAGCGGCTGCTGGAAAAAGACATCCTCTCGCGCGAGCAGGGATTGAGCCGGCCCAAAGCCATTTCGGCTACGCGTTCCCTGGAGGACGTTGATCGACTGCCCTTTACGGTTTGGGTGGTCAGCGCGGAGGATATCTTGCGCAACGGGTTCGTCACTTTGGGCGACGTGTTGCGCGCAGCGCCGGGCATCCGGGTATCGCAGCCGGGCAATGCGCTGGAAGGTGAAACCTTTTTGATGCGCGGTTTGTCCGGGAACCAATACGTCAAAATACTCATCAACGACGTGCCCGTGAAACCTTCGGCGGCGGCCGGTATGCCCATCGGATCGCAGCTGCCCATCCGGCAGGCGGAACGGATTGAAGTGTACTACGGCCCGGCCTCGGCCATTTACGGCAACGAAGCCTGCGCCGGGGTAGTGAACATTATCCTGAAAGAAACGGAGCGACCGATATTTACACAGGCAGACCTGTCTTTCGGGCGATACGGGTACAACAGCCTCGACCTGATGTGCGGCGGCAAATTGGGCAAGGACAAAAAAATATTCCGTTTCAGCCTCTACGGCAGCAGCACGGTCCGGGAACGCACCGATATATACGACGACAACCAAAACCTGTACAACCTGCAAAACTACCTGCCGTTCGGGCTCGACTCTACAGTATACGCCAACAACCCGAATTACCGGGCAAATCTTGGCGAGGGCAGTTACCCGAAGACGGCCCCGGTAGCCCACGAAAGCCGTTTGTTTGGGATCAACCTTACCTGGCGGGGTATTCATTTTACCTATCACCGGATGGGCCGCACCGACTTCAGCGCATTGGGACTGAACCCTTTAGCCGTTTCCTGGACCAACCCTTCTGACCGGGTGGTAGAATTGTCGGAGACGTTTGCCCTGGGGTTTCAACGTCAACGCAAACGCTACGTTTCCAACACGACCATTTCCTTTTTGACCTACCGCATCCGAAATACATCCACCACAACCTACATTTTCGACCGCCTGAGCGCGGCCACTTTTTACACCCGGCAACAGGCGACCAATGCCCCGCCGGATTCGGTGATTCTGGGCCGGGTGTATCGCCAATTCGCCCAGGGATCGCGCTACACCGTGGCCAGCGGGCTGGATGCCCGTTTCGAGTCGCGGATAAATGCCAAAGTGGCCGATAATTTGTACCTCGATGTCGGCCTTCAAGCCAATCTGGGCGGCGGGCTTCCTCCTGCGGGGTACCTCGAAGTACCCGTTGAAATAGGGCTTATAGGGGAGACCCTGGGCAACCGGTCTGCACTCAAGCCGTATGATCCCTGGTCGGACGGCGATTTGGAAACCAGCGTTTTTTCCCAAATCGAATGGCGTTCTAAACGCCTGACCCTAGTCGGCGGCGGCTCGGCCAATGTGTCCGTTTTCCGAAGGTTTGACCCACTGATCATGCCGCGAGGCGCCGCTTTGTACCGCATCGATAGTAATTGGACGGTGCGGGCCAATTATTCCGAAGGTTTCCGGCGCCCCTCAGTGTACCAGGCAGCGCAGTCATTCGCCATTTTGCCGAACCGTATCGATCCGGCATTTGAAGACCCGCAACTAACCGAAACGATCCGTTCGTATGAAATTGGGTTCCGGTTTCACACCAAGAGCAATTACCGGGCGGATGTTCATTTTTTCCAGGAAAAGGCTTACAACCTGATCCGCGACGGATATCTGGCAAAAAATACCGATCTCGAAAACGGAGACAGCGTATGGAACTACGGTATGCGCAATATGCCCGGCCTGGCCTTATCGATGTACGGATTTCAAGGCCTTTTTTCTTCGGAAAACTACAATATCAATCCAAAAGAGAAGCGCAACAAATACAAACTGAGCACCCGGACAGAGTTTTTTGTCTTGTATGCACGCGGCAAGGAATGGCTGGGAGAAGGTTTAGCGCCGACCACCGACGTACGCAATGCGCCGCGCTGGCATACCCAGTTCCGGACATTTTTCACTTTGGGCAAACTGGAACTCATGTTTGCCTCCAACCGTCAAACCTCGGTTTTGAGCAAATCCGCAGCCTACCCGGCGCTGTATCAACGAGGCGTCACACAAACCCGGTACCCGACATTCCGCAGTTGGGACATGATGATGCGGTTTTACCTGAGCAACCACTTTTTGCTATATTTTCAATTGCAAAATATGTATAACCGCCATTATGCCGGACTCGACGCGACAGGCACGCCCGATGATTTGTTGTACAATCCGCAACAGGGAAGAATCTGGCGATTTGGCGTGAATTACAATATGAATTGAAACCAAGTTCTTCATTCAAAAATAAAGCGGTTCTGCTTAATATAAGATTTTATCCGCCAATCGCACAACATGAACCTATCCGACTTTTCCCTGCGCCGCCCTGTGTTTGCCACGGTCATGAGTATCCTGATCGTTGTCTTCGGGCTTATCGGTTATCGTTTCCTCGGGATACGCGAATATCCGGCCATTGATCCGCCCACGATTACCGTCCGTACGGCGTATACCGGCGCGAATGCCGACGTGGTGGAAAGTCAGATTACGGAACCGCTGGAAAAAGCAGTGAACGGTATTGCCGGTATCCGCAGCATATCCTCGCAATCAGCCCTCGGCAGCAGTACCATCACGGTGGAATTCGACCTCAACTCCAACCTCGAACAGGCAGCCAACGACGTGCGCGACAAGGTCAGCCAGGCCGTTCGCAGCCTGCCGCAGGACATCGATGCGCCGCCCGTAGTGAGTAAGGCCGACGCCAACAGCGACCCGATCATGTTCATACCCCTCCAGAGCAATTCGCGCAGCGTGATGGAATTGTCAGATTATGCTGAAAATGTATTGCTGGAAAAATTGCAAACCATTCCGGGCGTATCCGAAGTGCGTATTTTCGGAGAAAAACGGCCAGCCATGCGCCTGTGGATCGACCCGGCGAAACTGGTTGCGTACGGCCTCACATCGCAGGACGTACAGAACGCGCTGAATCGCGAAAACGTAGAACTTCCGGGTGGTAAATTGCGCGGCGACGCCACCGAACTCACCGTCAAAACCTTCGGGCGCTTGACAAGCGAGGAAGAGTTTAACAACATGATCGTCAAGCAAAATGCCGGTCAGACCATCCGTTTCAGCGATATCGGCGACGCCGTTTTGGGCCCCGAAAACGATGAATTCAGCGCCCGCCGGAATAACGTCACCAACGTATCGCTGGCCCTGATCCCCCAGCCCGGCGCCAACCTGATCGAGATCACCGACGAATTTTACCGCCGCTACGAACAAATCAAAAAAGAACTTCCGCCGGACATCGTCACCGAGGTGGGCCTCGACAAATCCAGTTTCGTCCGGCAGGCAATTAAAGAAGTGATGGAAACTTTAGCCATCGCCATCGCCCTGGTCGTGCTGATCATTTACCTGTTTTTCCGCAACTGGATCATTGCCCTGCGCCCCCTGATCGACATCCCCGTGTCGCTCATCGGCGCTTTTTTTATCATGTACGTGTTCGGCTTTTCCATCAATGTGCTGACCCTGCTGGCCATCGTGCTGGCCACCGGCCTGGTGGTGGACGACGGGATCGTGGTCACGGAAAATATTTACAAAAAAATTGAGGCGGGTATGGACAAATGGACTGCGGCCAGAGAAGGAACGCGGGAGATTTTCTTTGCGGTGATTTCCACCTCTATTACCCTGGCGGTGGTATTTATCCCGGTTATTTTCCTGCAAGGGTTTACCGGGCGTTTATTTCGCGAGTTCGGCATGGTGGTAGCCGGCGCGGTTTTGATTTCGGCTTTTGTATCGCTGACGCTCACGCCGGTACTCAACGTCAAACTCAGCGGCAGCGCCCACAAAATGGGTTGGTTTTACAACGTGACGGAGCCTTTTTTCCAGGGTCTCGACCGGGTGTACGGCCAGGCGCTGCGCGCGTTCATGCGGTATCGCAGGTTCAGTGTGATTTTATTAGCCGCCTGTTTCGGGTTGATCTGGTATTTTCAAGGCGTGCTAAAAACGGAGCTGGCACCTTTGGAAGACCGCAGCTCCATTCGGGCCAATGTCACAGCGCCTGAGGGCACCGACTTTGACGTGACGGAAGACATTATTTACCAGCTCACGGCTGCGGTGATGGACTCCGTACCCGAATACCAGATGATTTTCGGGATTACCGCCCCGAACCGGGTTGGCGCCGGCAGCGCCAACAACGGTTTTATCAGCATCATGTTAAAGGACCCGGCAACGCGCCAACGCAGCCAGCAGCAGATTTACGATCAGATGGTGCGTATGACCCGGCGTTTCAGTCAGGCCCGCGTGTTCCCGAACCAGGAACAAACCATTTCCACCAGTTTCGGCGCCGGACTTTCCTTGCCGGTTCAATACGTTATACAGAACCTGAATTTTGAAAAATTACGCGAAACAATCCCGAAATTCCTTGAAGAAGCCCGAAAAGACCCCACGTTTTCCAACGTGGACGTGAACCTGAAATTCAACAAACCTGAAATCCAGATCAACATAGACCGGCTGAAAGCGGCGGAACTGGGTGTGAGCGTGCTGGATGTGAGTTCCACGGTGCAACTCGCGCTCTCCGGCCGACGTTTCGGGTATTTCCTTATGAACGGCAAGCAGTACCAGGTTATCGGGCAGGTGGATCGCTCCGACCGCGATGAGCCGATCGATCTGGCCTCCCTGTACGTGCGCAGCAGCATGGGCCAAATGGTTCAGCTGGACAACATCGTACAGTTTACAGAAACGAGCAACCCACCTATACTCTACCATTATAACCGCTACAAGGCCGCCACGGTCAGCGCGGCGCTGGCGCCCGGCAAAACGCTCGGAGAAGGCATCGAGGCCATGGAAAAAATATCGGCCCGTGTGCTCGACGATACCTATGATACCGATCTGAGCGGCCCCTCGCGTGATTTCCGCGAAAGCAGCGGCAACACCTCCTTTGCTTTTCTGCTGGCTTTGGGCCTGATTTACCTGATCCTGGCGGCGCAATTCGAGAGTTTCCGCGATCCGTTCATCATCATGCTCACGGTACCGCTGGCCATCGCCGGCGCTTATCTGTCGCTGTGGTTGAGCGGCAACACGCTGAATATCTTTTCCCAGATCGGGATGATCATGCTGGTGGGGCTGGTCACTAAAAACGGGATATTAATTGTCGAATTTGCCAACCAGAAACGCGATGCGGGCATGCCAAAGCGACAGGCCGTGCTCGAAGCCGCCCAGGCGCGCCTGCGGCCGATCCTGATGACCACCTTGGCCACCGTGCTCGGCGCCCTGCCCATCGCCCTGGCCTTCGGCGCTGCTGCTACATCCCGCATTCCCCTGGGCATTGTGGTGGTGGGCGGCCTGTTGTTCTCGCTCATCCTGACCTTGTTCGTAATTCCGGGGATGTATACGTTTTTAAGCGGTAAAAAGCGGAGCAATAGTCCCTGGGCAAAGCAAGAGGACGCAGCGGGGCAGAAAAAAGAGGACGTGGTGGAGATTCCTTAAAAACGACCGGTTTTACTGATTTGCGGATGCCTGCGCTTTATCGAAAACTGCTACTTTTGCCGCCGTTAAAAAGTATGACGTTTGATTTTCAGCGAAATAATAAACATCTTCACCATGAAAATACTTGCTTTTTCCACCATACTGCTTGCCGCAGGCTTCTTCCTGTTCTCCTGCAAACACACCCGTTACACCCCGGTCGATCTGCCGGCCAAACAACTTCAATGGGGAGCCGGCGGCGGTTTCACGGGCAAAGAAACGACCTACCTTTTGCTCGAAAACGGCCAGATATTCAAACGGGACGGCGTGGGCGCCCTGCTCCAGGAATTGGAGGGAACTAAAAAGAAAACAGCCCAATCCCTGTTCAAAACAGCGGATACCCTCGACATCATAAAAATGGATTTTATGCACCCCGGCAATACGTATAGTTTCCTGGAAATGCGGACCGCAGAAAATGCAAAACGTATCGCCTGGGGCGATACCAAATTCCCGGTGACCGAACAGATGCAGAATTTGTACAAGCAATTAATGCAGTTGGTCGCTCCAAAAAAATAAGGCTCCGGTTTATACAGTTTAGTAAATTACGCGAATAATGGGTTGGGGGAAAGTGCTGATTTTCATTGCCTTGTATAGTGTCGGGGTGACTTTAAGTCACCCCGACACTATACTGACCCTTGATTTTCAGATAGTTATAATTTGAACCCATTATTCACATAAATTATTGATTTTCAATGAAATGAGTATT
>Ga0105046_10010064_pt1 | contig 14747 bp, 8 predicted proteins | sample MAT03_FD_78385 | JGI IMG/M metagenome (GOLD analysis project Ga0105046, IMG submission 78385) | Freshwater microbial communities from Lake Fryxell liftoff mats and glacier meltwater in Antarctica - MAT-03 (megahit assembly) | ecosystem: Environmental > Aquatic > Freshwater > Ice > Liftoff... | reverse complement strand
CGCTTGATCCTTAAATTCCGCTTCGACAGCACACAGGTCCGTTTGAATGGGCAAGGCCAACCGCAACCCAATTTGCCAGCAGGCCATGCAGCCCAGCACCCACGTTTCAATACCATGAGCAGCCATTATGTGGAGTTCGCACCCACTGCTTGGACCTTACCCGGCCAAGGTTCTGTGGTGTACCACGCACCGGAGACAACTGCGGGCGGTGCCAATGCGATCGACTTCAGTCAAAGTGTGAATGTTGGTCAGGGGGGGACATTCTTGAACATTCCTCTTTCTCAACTTTCACCGGGCACCTACGAATACTTGCGTGTTTCGCTTTCCTACCAGAATTACAACATCGATTTTCGATACACCGACGCAACCTTCGGAGTGTTCGATCTTACCGGCACACTCGCTTCCTTTATCGGATTCAATACCTATATCACCGCATTCAATGTGGACGCACAAGAAGTTGCCGTGAACGATGATATGGCACAAGGTTTTTGGGCCTTTGAGGTGAACGATCCGATCAATCCAACTGCTCCCTCAACAGGTCAAGCACCCGGCGTTACCACGGTGCCCAATCCATTGTTCGCTTCCTCTCCGATACCGTCCGGATCTTGTCTGGTAACGGGTGGTTTTGCAACTCCATTGGGGATCACCGGCGCTGAGACAGAAGATGTAGTGATCACCGTTTCGTTGAGCACCAACAACAGTTTTGAGTGGATCGACAATGGTGACGGGATCTTCGAACCCCTTGCCGGCGATGTGGTCGTGGACATGGGTATCCGCGGGCTGATCCCGATCGTGCAGTGATCCTTCGTTGAGTTCACAGAGCGCTATTGGGAAACGAACTCGAAAGGAATTTCGACCACCGCAATATTCGCTGTGCAAGGGTCATCCGTGGAGATGGCACGAACCCATTGCTCGCCTGCATCACCGGTCTTTTCAACAAGGATGCCGTCCTTCATTTCCTCAATGATCCGAAGGTCCTTACTGACCTCCCAAAACAGAGCGCCATGCGCACCTATGAAGCGCGCTTTGCGGATCGGTGAACAAGTGTCGCCTGCTGGGTAGCGTTCAATGACCAACTTCTTGGGCACGCTGCACAGGTCGTTCAATCGTTCTTGTGGTTGGCGCTGGTAGACCCGGATATAGTCCACGAGCATTGCGCTGCCTTCCGGCCAGGGCACAGGTGTTCTTGGCCCATTGCAGATCCTGTTCGGTGCATCAGCCCCGTTGCCGGCAATGACATTCACGCGGTCTTGTGGCCTGGGGTAATAGGGTGCCAACCGTTCATTGCCGGCATCTCGGTCACAACCAGGTAGCGGCTTTCCTCTGCGATCGGTATACCTGCCTCGTGTATCGATCACCTCGCCATCCAAGTAAAAGCGCAACTCATCCCGCTCCCATTCCGCTGCATAGGTGTGGAAATCGGTGGCATTATCCAACCCCTTGTATTTCTCGGTGATGCTGTACTTGGGTTCTCCCCATAAATGCAATGAGGTCTTTACCACATTCGGTTTCTCCATGCAGAGTTCAAATACATCGATCTCCGTTTGGCCACCGAACATCCAGAATGCGGGCCCGATCCCGTCCCCTTCGGGCAACTTGCATCGGATCTCGAATTTTCCATAGTTGAATTCCGCATCGCCGATGGAGCGGATCATGCTCCCCTTATGTTCTGCGGTCTTGGAATACCATGTGCTTGTTTCGGCCGTGACATTCAGTTTCAGGACACCATCACGAACGGTCACTTGATCGTCCGTAACGATCGTGTTGGTGCCTTCCATGAACCTGCAGGCCTCGCAGTTATCGCTCCCATCCGAAGTGTAAGGGAAGTAAGTGATCCATTTCGTGTGATCGAGCGTTCTGCCTTCGAACTCATCTTGGAATACCAGTTTCCAACTGCTCGTATCACACGCGCTGCCCGGGTCTGCTACCAACGGGCGGTCCTTCGCCTTTTTTTGGCTGAATGAATGGAACGGGACCAAAAGTCCAATGCACAGCAGTATTCCGGCGAGCTTGTTCCGATCAAGAATGTTGTATTCCATAGCGATGTTCTTCAGCAATGGGGTTGATCGATCCCTTGTGGAACGAAACTATACCGATGGGGCAGGGACAGTACGTGCGATCCCATTCACCCATAACACCAAGCCGGTTGCCGGATGATAGGTGTAGCGCACGGTACTGGACGGTAGAATGATGTCGTTGTGGCCATTTAGATCGTCGTACATGTACACGCTATCGCAAGCAAGGGTGAAGCTTGTAGTGTCGTTGTTCATGGCCATGCGCATGAGTGGTGCAATGTTGGTCAAGCGGACGTATGCAGTGTCCTGTTCGTTCACGTGTTCCGGGTAAGCGATGTCCATGAACCCACGGTCGTGGAATGTTCCGTCGTACCACATCAGCTTCTGGCCCCAAGAACCGCGTTCACCGAAATTGGCCATGATCCAAGCTCCTTCCAACGTGCCTGCTTGGCCGAAAACAGTGGGTAACATGGTCCAACTGTCATAACCCGGTGCTGATACCGCAATGACTTCCGCCGAACTGTCCGGTTGCGCGCGATAGTGGTACAGTCGCAAACCTTCGAAGCTTTCCGTAACGTTGGAGGCCACCATCAAGTACGTTCCATCACCAACGGCGAATGCTACCTGTACCAGCAATGTATCATGCCGCACATTGGTTTCCACGATGGGAAGTTCCAATGGCATTCCATCCGCTGTTTGCAGCACGGTTTGGGACGTTTCGGTCTTTTGCTCAACCACCGGATCACCGCAACCGATGATGGTGACCGCCACCGCCAAGATCAACGCAAGGGACTTGCTCATTCCTTGGACACGGCTCCGGAACCGGTTATCTTCTTGGTCACGATCGGGTCGCCCGTGAAGTTGATATCGCCACTACCGGTCACCTCGGCGTTCAGGTTGTTCAGTACGTTCACGCGGATGTCGCCAGAACCGGTTACTTCCGCTTGCGCATCCGATGTGCGAAGCCCATATGCGTCCACATTGCCTGAGCCTGTAACCGTTGCCTTCAGCGTGGAACATTCACCGGTGACCACAATGTCACCACTTCCTTCAACCAACGTGTTCAACCCCACCGTTGCAAGGTCGAGCTTGATATCGCCGCTGCCTTCCACCTCCAGCGAAAGGTCCGAAGCATGCAAGGTCCCATCACAGCTGATACTGCCCGATCCCGTTACCCGCAAAAGTGCCATAGAAGGCTGTGTAACGTGTACAACGAGTTTCCCGTTCGTGCTGTAACACTTCTTCGAACCAACGACCAAGAGATCGTTCTTCACCTCCGTGGTGATCAATTCGATCATGTTCGCTTGACCCTCCAAACGCACACCAGTTGTACCTTCCGTATGCAGGATCACATCCAAACTACCATCGACAGAGATACCGGTGAACGCGCCGACAACGATGTTCTTCTCCACCACCGGGCCAATGCCTTCTTCACAACCGTTCAGCCAGCTGCAACCACTTAAGAGCGACGTTGCCATGCATGCAATTATTACGGCTGGTAAAGAGATCCGAGTGATCATGGAACGGTTCATGTGGTTTGGCTTCTGGCCGACAAATTAGTCCAATTATTTGTGAGGGTATGGTTCGTGCGAATGATCATTCGCCCGATGGAATGAGATAGGTAATGATCACCGGACCAACGTGAGGGATCCATTGAATTCCATGTCCTTTACCTGGATCATGTAGAAGTATGTGCCGGCACTGGCAGGTTCACCACTGAATGTTCGTCCATCCCAAGTGATGTTGTTGCCCAAGCTTTCGAACATCGTATGGCCCCATCGATCCATGATCTGCATGTTCGTACACGGACCCAGTATGGCATTTGAGGCCAAGGTGAACACATCGTTATTACCATCGCCGTTCGGGGAGAAGACGTTGGGGACTTCCAGGTCCACCATTTCGCCATACGTGTCCGTGGTGAAGGTCTGGCTGGTCGATGAAGAGCACCCTGAAGCGTCGGTGATGGTAAGGGTAACAGTGGTCGCAACGCCATAGGCCAACTGGAACTGTGGGTTGCGCTCGGTGCTTACGACCCCAATTCCCAGATCCCAACTCCAGGTGATCGCGCCAACACTGGTGTCCGTGAAGAAGCCTCGTAGCCCTTCACAGCCCGCTTCGAACCGGGACGTAAAGCCTGCCATGCTCGTTGAACCAATGGTGATGGTGACCACGGCTGAACTGGTGCAGGTGTCGTTGAAGACGACCAGCGTGTATGCCGTTGTGCTGATCGGCGTGGCGATCGGATTCGCTGATGCGGGGTCATCCAGATCGCCTGCTGGTGACCAGAGGAAGGAGCTTCCGGGAACACTCGTTGGAGAACCGCCCAACGTTACGGGTGTGCCACTACAGATCGTGCTACCAATGCCTGCGTCTATCGGCGGGTCCACACCAACGGTGACCAGAACGGCGTCCGTAGCGTTGCAGTTGTTGGCATCGGTGAGCATGACCGTATATGTGGTGCTCGCGGCCGGAGTTGCCATGGGTGTGCCGGATGTCGGATCATCCAGTGAACCTGCCGGGTTCCATTCAAAGGTGCCTACCCCGACAGCGTTCAACATGACGCTGGACCCAAGGCACAGCCACGTATCGGTGCCGGCATCCACTGTAGGCAGCTCGTGTACGGTAACGTTCACATCATCCGAAGCACTGCAATTGTTGGCATCCGTCAAGGTCACGATGTAGGTCGTGGTGCTGCTCGGTGATGCTTCCGGGTTGTTCACCGTTGTGCTGCTCAGACCTGTTGCCGGTGACCAGAGGAACGATCCGGAACCGGTCGCATCCAGGATCACCGAGAATGTGGAACAGATCGAAACGTCAGTGCCTGCATCCACGGTCGGTAGTGCATTTACCACTATGATCACGCTATCCATGGCCGTACACTGGTTGGCATCGATGACCTCCACCGTGTACGTGGTCGTACTCGTTGGTTGCGCGGTAGGGTCCGCCATGCTTGGATCATTCAGCCCAACAGATGGGGTCCAGAGAAAGGTTGATCCCGGAGGGCCGGTCGGCGTTCCGCCGATGGCGATGTTGTTGCCATCGCAGATCGCTTGGTCCAGCCCAGCATCAGCTAAGGGTAAAGCATTCACCGTGATCGTGATCTGACCGGTCGCTGTACAGCCTCCGGCATCCGTGATCGAGACCGTATAATCCGTGGTGGCGGATGTCGTGATGATCGGGTCCGCAATAGTGGGGTCGCTCACACCGTCCGTCGGGGACCAGCTATATTGAGTGCCACCACTGGCCGTGATCTGTGTGCTTTCACCAAAGCAAATAGTATCGTCACCGCTGATCTGGACCGCAGGAGTAGTGATGATCACCTGGACGGTTGCAGTATCCGCACAAATGGTCCCGGCACCTGCGATGTACATGTAGGTCCCTTGCTCATCGATCGCTGGATCCAAGGATCCTCCGTGTGTTGAACCATTGGGAGCCGACCATTGTCCGCCAGGATCGGGTGTTCCACCAAGCTGCGCGAAGAGATCCGCGATCTGCCCACTGCTGCATAAGCTCAAATTCCCATCATCCCCTCCTACGGAGATCGGAAGCACATTCACGACCACGGTATCTTGCGCATTGCAGGTCATCGGGTCGGTCAAGGTGACCACATAGGTCGTCGTTGTTGAAGGTGATGCAGTTGGCGTGGCAACGTTCGGGTCGCTCAGTCCGGTCGCTGGTGTCCACACGAAATTGCCTGGGCTGATCGTACCCAGCTGCACACTGTCGCCAGCACAGATGGTGCGATCGATCCCCGCGTTGGCGCTGGGCAGTACGTTCACCACCACCGTGGTTTGATCCGAATTGGTACACGTGTTGGTACCCGTTACCGTTAGCACGTAAGTGGTCGTGATCTCAGGAAAGCAGATCGGGTCGGCTATCGTGGGGTCGCTCAAACCGAACGCCGGTGTCCAAAGCAGGTCGCCTGTTCCCGATCCTTGCAACTGGATGCTTTCGCCAGCACACACTTCGAAGTCCGGACCTGCATCGACATCCGGCAAGGGAAGTATGGTTATGATCACGGGATCGCTGGATACGCATTGGTTCATATCCGTTACCATAACGACATAGACTTCATCCGTGGTCACGGCCAATATTGGGTTACCTGCCGTGGGATCATCCAAGTTCGTTGGAGGCGACCACACGAAAGTGCTACCCGGAGGGCCGGTAGGTGATCCGCCCAGGGTAACGTCGGTGCCGTCGCATGGCGAAATATCTGGACCGGCTGCTGCTACTGGCAACGGGTTCACTGTTACGATCAGGCTATCGCTTGCGGTGCACCCTGCGGAGTTGGTCAGTGTAATGGTATAGAGCGTGGTGGCAACCGGGTTGGCCACCGGGTCCAAAATGTCGGCCGCGCTCAGGCCCGTGGGCGGGGACCACGAAACAGCGCCCGTGCCGGTTGCACCCAATTGTGCGTTGCCTCCTGCACAGAATGACAGATCGTTCCCGGCTTCCACTTGCACTTGGCTTACAGTTACCCGAACGGTATCCCGGTTCGAACATCCGCCGTTCGTTACCTGCACGATGTAATCGGTCGTCACCGTTGGGGATGCGAAGGGGTTGGCCGCGCTCGTACTGGTCAATCCCGTGGCCGGTGTCCACGTGGAACTGCTGCCCGGAGGACCGGTAGGCTCGTCGCCCAACGTGGTGCCCAAACCTGGACAGATCGTGACATCATTACCGGCGCTCGCATTTGGAAGTGGCACAATGGTGACCGGAATATCCACCGGAACACTGGTGCAGCCCAAGGTATTGGTCGCGCTCACCTGAACGGAACCCGCTCCCGACACTCCCCAACTCACTGAGATCATGTTCGATCCTTGGCCGGATGTGATCATGCCCCCGGCTACGGTCCATGCGAAAATTGCACCGGAGATCGAGGTTGTGCTGTACGCATTGGAGGTTTGGCCCGCGCAAACCTGTGCGGGTCCGGTTATCGACGTTGGCCCGATGAAGGGTACCACATTCACTTGATAGATCACGTCCAATGTTCTTGGTGGACAACCATTGTCACTCACGCTAGCACTGAAGAGATATGGTTGGTCCTGACCTTGCTCGCATTCGGTATTCCAACAAAAGGTGCTGGCAACCGTACCGGCGCCGCTTATTGGTGCAATGATCGTTGCCGGTGGGTTGAACAGGTCTCCGTTGAATATGGTGCCGCTCGCCACTAGCCCCAAGGAGTCAGCATTCGGGTCTTGGAAGCCGAGGTCGAAACACAATTGCTCGCCCGCCTGTACGGTATAGCTTGTGGGTTGGGCACCCAGCGGTTGCGGGGCATCGTTGGGAGGGCACACGATCGCCTGCAATTGAAGATCGCGACGCGTGCGACCGATCAGATTCCCGTTCCTGTATTCCTTCACTTCAACAGCGATCACGTAATTGCCTTGTAAGGGTGGAACATAACGGGTAAGACCAGTTGCCCCATTGATGAATGCGTATCCGCCACTCCCAAATGGTTGATCCTCGTTGAAGCCGATCAGATAGGTGACCAAGGGTACATTGTTCGGAAGTGTTAACGGTGGTTGGATCACTCCACCGCCACCATTCACGCTTGAATAGGGAACCTCGAACGAGAAGATCAACTGATCCCCATCCGGATCGGTGGCACTGTTGATGAATGTGCTCGTGTCCGAAACACATAGCAACGGTGTGGGTATCCCCAACCAGATCGGTGACGAATTCACGAGCAGTGGGGGAGGAATGAATGCGTAGAAACCGATGCCGGTCATTCCCGGGTCGAAGAGGTTGTTGATGGAACTGTTCCGTGCATTCATCTGGAAGTAGAGATGGTAGCCGCCGAAGTTCAACGGAACATCCAGAACGGCAGTGAGCACGCCCAGTTTGGTGCATAGACCGGAACCCACCGTGCAACCTCCGGGCAGGTCGGGTATTATATCGGAACTGCTCTCAAGCTGAAGGGCCAGGGTCGTAAAACGGACCTTGTTCGCATTCGGAAGGGTAGGGTCCTGGGTGTAAACGCCGACCGGAAAATTGCCTCCGTTCTGTGCCAACAACGTGTTGAAATTGTTCCAGTTGCTTTCGTTACCACAATTCAGAAAGAATTCCATATACACATTGTAGCGGTAAACCTGACTGCCCGGTGCGGTTTCCCCCACGTAGGTGTAACCGAGGTTTCCACCAATGATGTGCGAAGCATCCACTGTCGTGGAAATGGAAATGAGCAAGATCAAACCTGCCGTTCCCAACATACGGTTCAATGCCTTCATGATCCTACTGGATGATCAATTTACCGGTGGAATGGACCGCCCCCGAACGTACGTGGATCGCGTAGACCCCACTTGCCAAGCCTGATCGCTCGAACCGTACAGTGCTAACATTGGAAGGTATGGCACGCTGCTCCATGAGCTGTCCGGTCAAGCTCAGAATAGTGATCGTCCGTTGTTCTTTTGAAGGTCCAAGTTCCACAACGAAACCATCAAACGCTGGCACAGGATACACGCGGTTGATGATGGATCCCGTTGGTTCGTTGATGCCTGTTAATGAACAATTCCATACGAGCCGGAAGCCAGCTGAATTGGACGGACCGCCGCTTCCTTGTTGTCGTAATGTTATACTGGGACCGGATGAAATGAAGAAGCCGCCGTTCGGTAGTTGGTCCACCCCATTGCCCGTCAACTGCCAGAGCAGGGGGCTGGCCACCGTGGGGCCGTCATGGATCGCCAGGAAACGATTGGGATTGATGCCCCAAGCGAATTGCGTGAATTGCAGCGTGACCACCTCCGCTCCAATTGGTGCAATTGTGTACGCGCCACTGTTACCCGGCAGGTAATTGCCGTTGGGTCCACCATTATCAGCAAGCACACCCAAGCAAGCATCATTGCTCTGGTCGGTTTGCGAGTTGATCACGAACGTTTCGCATTGCCATTCCGGTATCACCGTGATGTAGTTCTGGACCAACACGGTCGATGTTCCAAAGGCATTTGTTGCGGTCAACGACACGGAATACATGCCTAGCGCGGCATAAACGTGTATCGGGTCCTGCTCTTCCGACGTTGTGCCATCCCCGAAATCCCAAAGCCAACTGGTCGGCACGGTGGTGCTGAGGTCCGTGAACTGGACATTTCCATCGCAGGTTACTTCCGGTGTGCCGCTAAAGGCTGCAGTGGGCGGCGAAGTATTCCCGGCGATCACAACCGTGTAGTCTTCAACCTGTCCCAGCAAAGGAGCATCGCATGCGTTCATGGATTGCCCGATCACATCGGCCTGTACGCGCAAGCGCAAGGGGGTATCGAGCACGACACCAAAAGGAATGGACACCGTTCCACTTGGTGAGATCCGGTCAAGCTCGGTCGCGACCAATTCATTCGGTGTCAGTTCGCCATCGTTATCAAAGTCCATCCAGATCCGTACATCATGCGGTAGAACGCCACCGGTGGTCAATGACCAGTTGAAAGACTCTCCCTCGGTCACTTCGGCCACATTCCCACAGGAGCGGTCCTGGTAGCCTTCACTGGCGTCGGGACTGCTCACGTTGATGCCTGCGAATTGGAAACCAAGTATCCCGTAACCACAGCAATACGATTGCGTGTTCGGTGCGCAGGTCGCGGCACCCAATTGTCCGGCGAGGTCGACCACGACAAGGTCCATGGACGTGCTGGTATCCTCTCCATTGGCGTTGATGGCGGTCAATGTAACCGTGTATGTGCCATTGCTGATGTAGGTATGCAACGGATCACGTTCGTCCGACGTGCCACCATCGCCGAAGGTCCAAGACCAGGCAGTTGGAGCATTCAATGATGAATCGGTGAACTGAACAGATCCATTGCAACTGAAGAGCGGTGAGGCCATGAACGATGCTTCCGGTGGTGCCGTATTTTCCACGACCACGATGCTGTAGTCCTCCGCTTGGCCGAATTGGACCGTTCCACAGGCCAAAGGCGCAGGAGTTACCAGATCGTACGCGGCCACTATGCGAAGTCGAAGTGGTGTGTCCAGGATCACACCCGAACCGACCAGGTAATTCGATGTGACCATTGGACCGGTGCCCGTTAGGATCAATTCATTTGCCGTGAACGTGCCGGAATTATCAAGGTCCAACCAAGCCCGCACGGCGTGAGAGGATGCGGTAGCGGTTGTTACGCTCAGGTCCAACGGAGTGCCCTGCGTTACCGTGATCGCTTGGCACGTGTTGTCCAAGTACCCTTCGGACAAGGCATCATCGCTCATGAATTGTACCCCTTCGATATCCACTTGAAGGATCCCGAAACCGGCCACATCACCGCTGCTGGGAATTGCGCAGGCGGGTTGCGGTATGGCAACGTCAAGGTCTATGGTTACCGTGATCGTGGCGGTGTCACTACCGAAATCGTTCGTGGAAATGAGCACCACTTCATAAACGCCGCTTGCCGTATAGGTATGTGTAAAGCTCTCCTCTAGGGAAGTTGTGCCATCACCAAGGTCCCAATTCCTTGTATCCGTCAAGCTTGTATTCTGATCACGGAATGTAACCGACCCTGTACAACTGAATTGCGGACTCGCAGCAGGCATTGCAATTGGCGGTAGTTGCGGTAGCGACCAGATGAAACGGACATTCGGACGCCTTTGCCAGATCTCGTGCTGACCACCGGGATCCGTGCAGATCGTCGGGTTGGACGAGATCCGCGATACACATGCATTGAACGCAAAGAACGAATGGTACATCTGCGCGTTCTGGGTTGTTATGCTCGCATTGGCAAAGCATGTTTCAACATGGACGTTCGAAACGCCGTCCCACTCGAACGGAACACTGAATTCGTGCATGCTCCAGCCCGCCGTGTCTTGGTAGTTCTGTGGCCCCCACACCGTAGTTCCGCCGGTTTCCCATGTGTTGGTCAAGCTGTTCGCGGTCGTGCTCCCGATCCGGATGCTGAACCCTTCCAAGGTGCCGGTGCTCGGCTGGAACACGTGGAAACCAAGTCCGGATATCGATCCGACGGTCATCCCCGCAGCCTGTAGTTCAGAAGCAGGGAACAACAGTTGGTGTCGCGACCCCGGCAGTGCATTCCCATATGGCGATGGGGACTCGAATTGATCGTTGATGAACGTTCCGGTACCCAGCTCAATGGTCGTTTGTCCCAAAAGAAGTCCATCGATCGGGACCATTAGCGCCAAGAAGATCCATCTTTCAATGCGCAGAAAGTTCGGCGGCATGTGCTTGGGGGTAAGGTGTTTACCGGTGAAAGATAACAGCCGTCTTCGTTTCCTGCGGAAATGTCCATTCCCCAAAGTTGGTAGGCTAAGGTCGAGTTCTTGGCAACAACACCTTAAGCGCGCTCGAACACAGACTTGGATGCAGGTTTCGGGCACTTCAGGCTCGTCGAAAGTTCATGTACGGATTTCCCCAAGGTCATAGCCCGATGAACGATATGCCCGGTTTCTTGCCGCAATCTCTCTCCACGTCCTTCCGGAAAGTGATGGTCGTATTCCATACCACGCCGAGGGAAGCATTGATCCTGCCTCCGTCGGGGATGCTACTTGATCAATAGACTAGCTGGCGTAGTCCGTCAAATACGTAAATGCCGGTGTCAGTTGCCCATCCTGGGCAATGGTCGCCAGATCGATCATGCCGGTCGGATCTTCACCAACCAAATTCGGTAAAACCCGTTCGATCAGGTCCCGCCCGAATGCTTCAGACGCGTCCCTCGGCAGTTCGGCAGGCAGGTTGTCCACTGCCATTACCGTTATGGTTCCTTTGGTTCCAGCTACTTTCTCTTCACCGGTTGAAGGGTCGTAGCCGAAGAACGGGTCGGCGATCTTCGTTGCACGCAAGGTGCTGTCGATCGGTCCACCAATATCGCAACTGATGTCCGCGATCACCTCCAAGGTCAACGCCGGGTCTTTCAGGTCTTTGCCGGATAGGATCTTCGGGCCACGGGCATCCCAATAATGGCAAGCCAAGTAGATCTTGGCCAATTGTGCGTAAGGCAGGAATTTGCTGCGGTGGCCGCTGGGGTCTTGATGGAAGGCCGCCTTGTCGAAGGGTTTTCCGTCTTCCCGTTCATACAGATCAGCGCTGCCCAGAACGGTATAAACCGGGCCATCGAACGTGCCACCCAAGAATGCATCCGGTTTCACACGCACCACACCAGCACGTTCCAGTATGCCCATTGCGCCTTTACCGACACGCCCCCCACCGGAAAGCACGATGCGCAGGTCCTTCAGCAATGGGTAAGCGTGCAAATGTTCCTCCAGTTCTTCCAGGTCATGGCACTCATGCGCCGGTTTCAGCGCAGGTCCGCCATGTGTCAATTGCCATCCACGGAAAGCGTTGTAGGCACCGACCACTCCAGCCCAATAACCGAAGGCCAATACTCGATCTCCATTCGTATCCGTCAGCAGTTCATGGTCGATCAACCGGACCTTCTTGTCCAAGATCGTCTTCAGCAACTTCGCGTTGTGCGGCTGTTCCTTGATCGTGTGGCTGAAGAATTGGTGGGCCTTCCCGTTCATCAACATATCCAACGGAACCTCCTTGATCCCAATGATGAGCTCACGGTCCGATAGATCATCCGCCATGGGGATCTCCATCATTTCATACTCGGCATCGGTATAGGCTCTAACGAGGCTGCGTTGCACGAGCAGGTCCACATCAGGAAAGCGTTGCATCACCTCCTTGCATTGCGAAGGGGTCAGTGCTACACGGCGGTCCGCAGGCTGCTTGCCCTCGCGAATGAGGCCGATCTTCTTATAGGCTGTTGGCATGTTCGGGCCGCGAATTTATGTTCTGGATGGTGGTGTGGTCAAACTTGGATGCTTGACGTGCTTCGGGAAGGGGAACGCTCTCCGGTCCCCGGCTCGCAGGCCGGGATGACGGCCCGGAGTGACGGACACTGATCCTTATGATCAACACAGACGAATGCGCCGTGATGTTCAGCCTGGAGCGATTACATGGGGGAAGCACCAGAACTACGAACCCGAATGCACCAAACTAACATGAAGAGCCGTACCCGCGGATCCCGCCGTACCGCTTGGTGACAGGCGGGAGCAATCAGCAATCAGCAATTAGCAATCAGCATTGTTGCAAATAGCTGCGCACCCAAAAAAGTGCAAAAAAGAACCCCAGCTCTAAAGAACTGAGGTTCAATCTAACAGTGGAGCCGGAGGGGATCGAACCCTCGTCCAAACAACCGCATAACGTGCTTTCTACATGCGTAGCCCATTCATTGGTTTTCGATCTTCAGCTGGGGAAGGGCACCCCACCAAAGACTTAGATCCTGTGTCTTACCTGTACTACGGATCACCGCACAGGCCAGTCTTCCATGATGACACCCCGTAGTCGGCAAGGAGGTTGACGGGCCTCACCGAGGAGTACTCGTTCGCGGTACTGTTATTCGCGCGAATTAAGCCGAATAGCCGTGGGCTATTAAGCTGCGAGAGCGTAGTCTGTGTTGCCTGTTACAGCATTGAGGCACTGGGATACGGGGCGCACCTCACCCCCGGCATGCTTACACGAAATACAAAGCCGCTGTCAAATCCAGGTCGGCCCCAAAGAACGAGCTGCAAAGATACGTCGTTCCTCACTATTTCCGCCGGAACGGCCGCAACAACACAAAGGTGACCACTGTGCCCAGTAAACCCATTGCCACCGCCAAGACCACACCGCCGATCACATATTGTTGAAGGCTTTCCCAAATAGCGGATAGGGTGATGTCACTTGAAAAGTTCAGATGTACAGCGTTTTCGCCCATGAACGGGGCACCGGCCTTGTAGCTGCCGAAGATTATCAGTGGGATCAAAGGTGGGATGCTAATGTTGGCAGCGGTGATGAACAGTACGCGGTTCAACTTGAGGGCGAGCGCCGAGGGGATGCCGATCAAAAGTTGGAAGCCCCAAATGGGTAGAATGCCCATGAATAGGCCGAAACCGATGGATAAGGCTTTGCGCCAACTGCTCTCTTCTGGACGCTGGAATTCCGACTTCAACATGCGCACAAGACCACCTTTGAAGAGCAATTGTCTCGGCCAGTACCACAGCAGGGCTAACGTTACCAAGTACGCATTCGTGAGGCTTACCCTCGAAAAATCCTTCAACGGATCGAAGTGCGATACGCGTTCCGGGAAATCGTACCGCACACTCACCGGCACTACCTTGAAGGGCGTGTCGTTCCACGCGAGCTTTACGATGCTCTCCACCTCGAAACCGAAGCGATCACTGATCGTGCGGATCTTCGACATCGGTTCCAATGGCCATGCCCGATATCCGGTTTGCGTGTCTGGTAACCGAATGCCCGTTTCAACCAAGAACCAGAAGTTGCTGAATTTGTTCCCAAAGGAGCTTTTGCCAGGGATCTCACTCTTGTCCATATCGCGCGCACCCATCACCATCGCGGAGGGGTCATCGTGTACAGCGCGTGCCATGGCCGGTAGATCTGCAGGGTCGTGCTGGCCGTCGCTATCGATGGTGATCGCGTGCGTCCAGCCCAGTTCGCGTGCCGCTGAAAATCCTGTGCGCAGTGCGTTGCCCTTGCCTTTGTTCACCGGAACTCGAACCACATGGATGCCTTCAATGGAGGAAAGGATGTCCGCCGTGCCGTCCGTGGAACCATCATCCACCACGATCACATGCGGGCCAGCATACGCTATCACATGCCGGATCACGTTTTCCAAGGTGACCGCGTTGTTGTACGTGGGGATCAGAACGCCTACGCCCGGGCCAAGCGAAACTCCCATTCCGGTCCTACTCGGGGACTAGTTCCAAGCTCAATTTCAGAACGGAAGTACCATCAGCAGT
>Ga0105046_10010063_pt1 | contig 14748 bp, 12 predicted proteins | sample MAT03_FD_78385 | JGI IMG/M metagenome (GOLD analysis project Ga0105046, IMG submission 78385) | Freshwater microbial communities from Lake Fryxell liftoff mats and glacier meltwater in Antarctica - MAT-03 (megahit assembly) | ecosystem: Environmental > Aquatic > Freshwater > Ice > Liftoff... | reverse complement strand
ATTGTCCTGAAGAGGATTGTCCTGAAGAGGATTGTCCTGAAGAGGATTGTCCTGAAGAGGATTGTCCTGAAGAGGATGCACTGACGCGGAAATTGGTACAATAACCAATTCTTCCAAGATTGTGGGTGTATTAAATTCTAAAGTCTTATTTGGCGAAGATTTTTTTAAATTGGTTTTGGGATCAAATTTTATATTTACTAATGCCAATGATTTCTCAATTTTTTTACGAATATCATATTTTTCATACAATACGCTAAATGTACTAAATGAAATACTTGTAAACATAAAATCATTTCTGACGAGTAAATATGTTAGAATTAATTTAAGATAAAAATACCCTGGTACAAAATGGAGGAAAAACCCAAAAAATGAATCAAATAAAGTAATAACACCATATAAAATCCAATATTTATTGTGACTAATCAATCGGTTAGTGTCGATTGATTTTTCATTGAAAATATTAAGTCCATACATTAATGGATAAAGTATACCAATTAAATTACAAATCAAATTATTCGCAAATGTTACCATTATAAAAATAAAAAAACTAAATATCGTCGCAAAATTAATTGGTGTTTTTAAAACATCAGGTAGCGAATCGGTTCCCAATGATAATTTATTATGTAAATATTGCACAGGGAAGACAAGTTTATTATTTATAATTTGTATTGCTGAATTAACATACGGCAAAATTAATTTGTAAGACATTTAGTACTAATATAATATTATAATATAAATAAATTTTATACCGCACCTTTAAAAAATATGAAAATAGAAACACTAGTGGTTTTAGTATTACAAAACAACGCATATATTTTTAGAGAGCCGCTTGGTTAAACAGTAATTGTTTTGATTGGATTTATTTTGGTATATGTCACAGGCCCCGTATGTAACCATAAAACGATATTTTCCAAAGGGGTTTCTATATTTATTTTATCAAAAAATTTTTTGATTTCGGACCAAGTATATTTTTTACTAAAATGTGTCAAAATAAATTTTGTTTTGGGATATGCCATAATAAATGATTTTAGATTTTGCCAATGGATATGATTTTTCTTTTTAGCATGTCGCAAATCGTCTTTTTCCAAAAATGTACATTCTATCACAATTGTTGGATACTGAAATATCATATTTGCTTTTGGTCCAGCCAATGGCAAATAATTAGTATCCGACATGTAACAAAGTATTGGAAATTTATAAAATTCGGTAAATTCAATACCATCCGCTTTGAGTTTGGCATAATCACATTTTGCTAAATTTTGGTATTCTGGTTTTAATCTCTTTCTTGTTTCGTATATACCAAACGAAATTGATGTAACGCCATGTTCCGATGGTAATCCTTCAACATAACAGGCACCAGTACCCATTTCTTTGAATTTATATGATTGTCCAACATCCAATTTTACTATTTGGTACGGATATTTTGTAGCTGGATTTTTTCCTTTGGCTGATTCTGGATGAATAAATTTGCTGGATAAATACAAATATTTTAAAGTTGTAACTAATAATTCTTCAAATTTATTATTATTTGGAATAAAAATTATTGGATTTTTAGGATTATCAATTAACATTTTATTTAATGCCGCCATGTGATCGTTATGTAAATGGGTTAAGCAAATATATGCGGGTGTATCATTCATTTGAATACCCGCGTCAAATGCCATTTCTAATTCTTTACAATAGAATCCAGTATTTTCAGCTGCTCTAGAGTATCCACTCAATGAAAATACAGGTGTAATTTTGATTGAATTCTTCCAATAAACTATATGTGCTGAGTCTGACATAATTTGTATTATACGGTATTTAATTGTTTCTTATGTTAATTTATAATATATCACACGATATATCCTAAATTATATATTTGCGGTAATCAATTTTTTTTATTTTTTTTCCTTTCCAATACTTGAACTAACTGCTGAATATGTATGGCAAAATTTATCAAAGGCCAAATAAATAAATCCCAATATTATCTTATCGTAAAAAATAACTTTGTCATACAAATTATCTAACCATAGTTGTTTGTATCCTGCCATGTACAACAGGGATAATATAATTACAATTTTAGGATGATGTAAATAAAATCCAAATAGTTCTACAATGCATGCCAATAATTCCATGTGCCCGTATATTATAAAATATTTCATTATTGATTTTATTTTGTTAGCCTTCTGGGCATGCCTATAATGGATTAATGTATATAAATAATAACAAGGATAATACAAACCAATTATTTGATAAACCAATTCATTCGCAAAATAAAAAAATATAAAAAGACTGGCCGATATCAATCCGGCAATTGTTAATGGATCAGATATATTTTTTTTGGCTTCGGTGAGCATACTAGATGCATTTTTTATAATTGTATTACTTTTATCATCTATATTAATTGTTTTTGAAATAAATGGTAACCATGAAAAATAATCCCAGTAACTATTTTTTTTTTCTGCTGACCCAGTATTTAATTCATTCTCGAATTGTTGTCTTGCGGATTCATCAAGATCGTCCATATTAATAACCCTATCCTTAGTAACCGGTATCGAAATATCTTCACCGAAGCCGGAAAATAAATTACTAAGTAAATTTTGATTGTTTTCTGACATTTGATATTGATAATTAATATATTCTTGTTTTCATAACAAAAACAATTTCAATATTTTTCTGTATTGAAAAAAATATTGAAATTTGTTTCCCATAATACATTATTAATAATATATGCAATAAACAAAAATGGTATACATTAATTTTCATATGAACAATGGTCTTTGCTTGAATCTTTTTATTAAATATAATATTGATGATGCCAATAAATTTATTACCAATTTAGAAATCCTAAACAGATATGTCATGATACTTGCGGTGGATGGCGCATCATGCCGAACCAAATTGAAAAAATTGGATATCAAAATATGTAACCAAATCGAAAATCATAAGTATAGTGAATGCAGTCTATATGACGATGAAATGGAATCATGTTATGAAATGGATAGACTTTGTGACGATGAACATGTTCCTTTGATAATGAAAGCCAAAAAGAAGAAGGATTATTATGCATCACTGGATACAGATTTATTTTCTTCAATTATGCTTTATTCAATTATGCAAACTATTCATAAAATTATTGAAAAGAATTGTGAGTACATAGTGCTTAATAAAACAATTACCACAATAACATTATGCACAGCTGACGAAATTCTTTATAAAATTAGTGTGCCAGATATTATTAGTAGTGTTGGTAGTAATATATATCCGTGGTTAGAACCAGTAGAAAGACATGATATTGGGCTTATTGGTACTGTTAATGATTTGGTAAAAATGCTACAAATTGCCACCGATAATAAAAATACGCCTAAAAAATTAATATTGAGTGGTTATGGACAGATTAATAATAACAACACATCCAAAAAAATTAAAAAAAAAGAATGTTCATAAATCAACAAATTATTATGTGAGTTCCTCCCAGATATATTGCTAATATATTATTTGTAATATTTTTAATAAAAAAATATTGTAAATAAAATCATCATCTAATCATAACGAATAATTTTTCGGCAATATTTTTCGCCAATGATATGTGTAATCCATTAATCATAGCAGTAAAATGTCCAGGATTATTCATTGTAGTATCCGGGCAAGAATAGATAATATGATATGATCTGGAATGCAATTGTTTATTGGCATGATAAAATGTATCAAAAAGTTCTACCTTTTCCACCATGATACCACCAATTTCTCGACAACATTCAAAAAAATCATTTTCGAGTTGCCATTTATTTTCTGTTATATTTGTATTCGGTATCCAAAAAGAAATATCTTTTGTTAGCGGTGATAATTTTGGATATGGTTCAAATTTAATAATTTTGTATGAGGTGAATTGGTTCAAAAAAGCAGTATCATCTGTCCAAAAATATCGAATATCTGGTATGTTAAATAATATCATAGCTAACCTTTCTAAACCCAAACCAAAAGCCCATGCTGTTTTATTATCAATCCCACAATTTTTAAGTATGATTGGTTGAATTATTCCGCATCCAAGTATCTCTAACCATTTGCCATTGTATTCTACTTCAATTTCATATGATGGGTTGGTAAATGGAAAGTAATCATCAGCAATACGATAAGAACATCCAGGAAACAAGAATTCTACCAATCCAAACAGGATTTTTTTTAAGTTATCATCTGCATTACTTGTACTATCCAATACGCAAACTCCTTCCATTTGGTGGAAGACTGGATAATGGTGACTATCAACTTCGTCTTTTCGATAAACATCACCCGTTACCAAAAATTTATCAAATCCTCGCGATAATAAATCATTTTGGTGTGCAGAAGTATGTGTTCGTAAAATAGTTTTATCATTTAAATAATATGTATCGGAAATGGATCTCGCTGGATGGCCCAATGGTATCAATAGTTTGTCAAAATTATCCTCTATTGATACCTGAGGATGTAAATCATCAAATTTTTCATAATCTTGCCCAAAATATTGATAAATATGATGTTTAATAATTTCGATCGGATGGTATTTTTGTTGATGCAAATTTTTACCAATTTTATTAGCTATACATTGAGGAATATTTGCGATAACAGATATTGTTTCCATCTGAAAAGTTATTGCGCGTATGTTAATTAGTTACCAAATTGAAATAAACCATTCAAATAATTTGATAATTCAATTTTTTGTATTGCGTATTTTGTGAATGTTACATATTACAAAATAAATAAGCTATAAATATAAAATTGAATATTTTTATTAATATTAAATAGTATCGCCTAATTATAATTAATCATATGAATAAATTGTATATTCAACAGGAAATAATAAATGTTGGTAATGATAATATTATATTACCATGTAGATGTATTTCAATAGCAAATAAAAATAATTGTACTGAACAGCAATCACAATTCCAAAAATATTTTATCAATAAACATAATAATTTGTATAAATATTGTAATAGTCTAAATATTATTAACACGATATTTTTTAGTCAAAATGATTTGGAACTTGGAACAAATCGCACCAAAATTCTAGAAACGGATCATAATTTTTGTATTTTGTTGGACACAGATAAACTAATAAAAGAAACATTTTTATCATATGCTAATGATAAAACAATAACTACAATGAATATGGAATCATGCACAAATATTGTCGCACAACTTTTATTAGATTTTCCAAGAATGGAACTTTATACTAATGGTAAATTATGTTGTACTATCTCAGAATTAAATGATTCAATTTCAAAATTTGAAGTTTATCATCATAATATTATGATCTCAGTTTATTATTTAATTATTTTGTTATGTACACAATCATCATTTTTTTATCCATTTAGTATAATTCATAATATATATACACTGGAAGATTTGGGAATTTATATTTTACCACATGATGATTATCCAAATATAAATATTATTCATAATCATACATCAATAGATATGGTATTCAAGAAAACATTTAAGTATGTAAATATTAATTCCAACGAAATAATCACTAAATTTCATACATTTATGGTTATAACAATTAATTTAGTAAAGTTTGGAGACAAGGTAGATGATAATCATCAATATGCACGTTATACAAAAAAATATTCCGAATGTAGTGGAATTTTATATTGGATCAAGGATGATAATTTGTTAATTATTTAATGTTTGCTCTCCAAAAATAATAAATCAACTTATGATTTAATGAAGAATGATATTTATTAGCAAAATTCACAAACATTAATAGGATTCCTTTGGATGATCCTTATCTAGTTATACTAAATTGGGAAAAAAATATATTAATAAAAGTTTTTTTGGCAAAAAATTTTATTAATAAACAAATTAAAAATTACCATTTTTTGTGCCTAAAAATATCACACCAATAATTTTAGGTGCGTAAATTTTTTAATTTTGGTTATTTCGATGTCATATTAATTCCCGCGCGGAAGTTCCACAATTGTGGAACTTTTAGTATGCTTTTACTATTTTAAAATATTTGTACCACACAAATGTGGTACAAATATTAACCATATCCATTTATTTTCATTATGTACCACGCGAATGTGGTACATATAGACACCATATCCATTTATATTTATTTTTTATTAGCATACAGTACATATAAATATAGATTTTATAATGTTAAATATATTAATGCCATTATTTACTTGCAAAAAATGTTCCAAAACGTTTGACAGAAAATCACATTTCGAAAGACATAAAAATAGAAAATCTGATTGTAGATATGGAAGTAAAGTAAATAAAAAAATAATAAAACATACTTGTAAAAAATGCAATAAAAAATTTAGTAGAAAAGATTCATTGGATAGACATGCTAAAGGATGCAAAGTTAAAATAATAAAAACAAAAATAAAAGGAGATGATAATAATTTGATCGCTGGTAATAAAATTAATTCAATTAACAAAAGTCCTAATTCAAATATTATTAATTCAAAAATAATTAATATAAATCTTGTTGTCTTTTCTAAAGATGGTGTTGATAATATTAGTCAAAAAGATTTATCCAAAATATTAGGATCTAATAAAAATATTTTGGAAAGTATTATTTCCAATGTAAATTTAAATCCAAATAAACCGCAACATCACAATATTTTGTATAACGATACCAAATCTTCGTATGGTGAAGTATATGAAAATAATACGTGGATAAGAAAAAAAATAGATGAAGTATTGGAAATATTAATAGATACAAAAATAGAGGATTTAAATGAAATTTTAAATGATATGGGAGATTTTTTAAATGAAAAATCTCAAAATAAAATTAAAGAAACAATTAAAAATTTTGATTGTTCAAGGCCAGGTGCAAGAAAGAAATTGAAATCTTTCTTAAAACCAATTTTATATAATAATAAGGATATGATAGTAAAAACACGAAAACTATCAAAACAACAAGAACAAGAAATATTTCAAAAAGAACAAAGAGAAGCTGAAAAAGAAGCTAAACTCGAAGAAAAACGGATAAAATTAAAAAAAAAATAAAAAAAATTAAAAAATTGATGAAATTAATATTAATATTAACAAATATTAATACTAAAAAATTATATACCCATGAATCAAACCGACCAAATTATTACACCACATACCGTTTCAGCCACAACTAAATTTAATTATGATATTTTGATCGATCAATTTGGTTTAAAACCAATAAATGAAAAATTAGTTGATCAAATTAAAGGAATATCTGGTGATAATGTACATCATTTTATTGATCGTAATATTTTTTATGCTCACCAGGATTTTGATAAAATATTGGAAGCCAAAAAATCAGGAAAGGAGATTTATATTTATACTGGAAGAGGACCATCGGCTGACGCACTTCATTTAGGACATTTGGTTCCAATAATGTTCACAATATGGTTACAACAAATATTGGATTGCTGGGTGGTAATTGAAATGTCCGATGAAGAAAAATTTTATTTTAAGGATGGTTGTTTGGATGAATTTATGGCCTATACAGAAAATAATACTAAAGATATTATAGCATGTGGATTTAATCCAGATAAAACATTTATTTTTAGTAGTTTTAAATATGAACGCTACATGAGGCCGTTGGTTGCCCAAATTAATAAAAAAATGTCAGTTCATGTAACAAAAAATGTATACGGATTTACTGATGAAAATTCAATTGGACAATTATCGTGGGCTCCATATCAAATGGGTCCAGCGCTATGTGGTGCATTTCCCCATTTATTTGGTAATAAAAAAGATGTTATGTGTTTAGTTCCATGTGCGATAGACCAGGTACCATATTTCAGAATTACACGTGATATAGCCGAATTTATGGGTTATCCAAAACCAGCATTGATTTGTTCTAAATTTTTGGTAGGATTACAAGGCGTTAACCACAAAGCTAGTAGCACAAGTCAAATTCCCCCAATATTTTTATCAGATAGCGAATTAATTATTAATAAAAAAATTATGAGTTATGCGTTTTCTGGTGGTGGTGATACATTGGAATCACATCGAAAAAATGGAGGAAATCTAGAAGTTGATGTTCCATATATTTATCTCTCGCATTTTTTGGAAAATACATCAGAATTAAACCACATTGCCCAAGCATATTCGGGGGGACACATGCTAACTGGTGAAATAAAAAAGCGACTAGTAAAATTATTGATACAAATACTTGGTGATCATGCGATTAACAGAAAAGAGATCACGTCAGAAATATATAATAAATTTTTCACCATGATTGTTCAACCAGATTGTCGAGACTTTTTCAAAAAATTCTCCGAAAAATATATTGATATCACTATTGTCTAATCTTAATCCGTATCTTTAAAAAATATTTTTCAATGAATTATATCAATAATTTATTGAAAAAAGTATTAATTTCGATGTACTCAATTGCTAATATCAAAGATTCCTCAAAATTTTTTACATTATCGTTATTAATAAAAAATAATTTAATATTTTCAATAAGGTTGTTATCATGGTCAACCATGTATTTAAAAATAGATGCTATCGAATTTGGAAAATCAGTTTCTATAAATATTTCATAAATTGATTTCCAATGATTTTTTATAAATTGCCACAAATATTTATTAAATTTTTTATTGGAACCTGCCGATACAAGAATTTCAATTTTGTTATTATTATTTAATTCATCCATAAATATTAAATTTAATGATTTATAATAGTTGTTTAAATCGTTAGTTAATGTGATATTTGGTATTATTAATTGCGCATTTTTTTGTTGTACAAGTTGTTTCAAAAGAAAATCAAAATTTTTATTTTTATTTTCATTAATTATAGCATTGCGTACAACAGTATTCCTAATATAGTAAGGAACAAATTCAATATTTTTTTCTCCCCGGTATTTGTTGAATAAATCATTCAAATACTGAATATATTTTTTAATGCCTAAATAACAAGCCAGATCAAAACATTTTATTCTGCATACAATAATATCAATATTATCATTGTCTTTGAATTCTAAACCAATTTTATCCATGATACCATTAACATAATCAGATAATATTGTTCCATATAAATCTACCATATTTTGATTAATTACTACTGTCGCAAAATGATAAAATATTCTTTCTATTATTTCCGCTAGTAGACCTGATGGTTTTGTATCCAATAAATTATTGATTATTATTTTTAGGAATCCCAAATAAAGATCGAATGAAAGCTCACCCGATTCCATTGTCATAAATAAATTATTCATCATTTCGGCAATATCAAGATTCGACATCATTGAAAATTTGCGAGTCAGTATGTAATAAATAATTTTTGGATTATAATTTATTAGATAAAAACCAAAAGCGTCTTTATTAAATTTATTATCAACAATTTCAATGTTAATTAGAGCAGTTTTACTATTGAAAATAATTGGCTTTACAATATCTACTCCTTTTTGATAATGCTTATGCATCATCGAAAGGGGTACATTCCACAAAATATCTTGATTAGATTTTTTATTTCCACGAATAAATATGTCTTGTTCCAAGTATAGTGCATTATCATTTTGTAAATTCACATGGACAATCGGATAATTTTTTTTTTCAATCCAATTTTTAATAAAATTATTGATTGGTTTATTTGAAATAAATTCGGCACAATCAATAAAATCCTGGGTATTTGCATTTTTTAAATAAAATTTTTTAATGTAAAATTTTATTATTTCCATAAAAGTATCGATACCGACATAATTAACCAACATATTAATTATGGTGGCGCCCTTGGAATACGATATCGCATCAAATATTTTTATGATATCATTTGGATATTCAATATTCGTTTTAATCGGATGTGTACTATTTAAACAATCCATATTTAATGCTTTAAATGTGTCCAATAAATAAAATTGTTCAATCGGTTTCCATTCAGGATGCAAATCATTCATTATAAACCATCCAAACCATGTAGCAAAACTTTCATTGAGCCATATTTCTGACCACCAATCGATTGTTACCATATTACCAAACCATTGATGTGCCAATTCATGAAAAATAGTGGATGTCAAATTAATTTTATATAATAAATATTTTTCAGCTTGGGGTACATTTCTAATAAAAATAAGACCCCAATTTTCCATTCCTAGTGCATCAAAATCTGGAACAAAAACTAAATCTAATTTAGGCATGGCATAATGTATTCGGCATTTGCTATGCTCATTTGAATAGCATCTATCAGATTGTATTCGGCATTCTCTTTGTTCATTTGAATAGCATCTATCAGATTGTATTCGGCATTCTCTTTGTTCATTTGAATAGCATCTATCAGATTGTATTCGGCATTCTCTTTGTTCATTTGAATAGCATCTATCAGATTGTATTTGGCATTCTCTTTGTTCATTTGAATAGCATCCGAAAGATTGTATTCCAATATAATAGGTCATTCTATCCATACATTTTATGGTATTAACAAGTATGTCATCAAGCTCTTTTTCGGATTGGTTACCAAAAATGCGTACTGGAATTCCATCAGCAGTTATTCCTTTTTTCTTTTTTAAATTTCCGATATAGAATGCCACAATATAAGTTGACATGGGTAATGTTTCATTAAAAATATATAATATCTTATCATTTATTTTTGTTTTAGATTTGATGTTGGAATTACTCAGTACCAATTTATTATCCGGAACCAATAATTCCATATTAAATTTGGCTTTAAATATTGGTTCATCAAAACACGGAAAACATCTTCTGGCGCCAACTGGTTCGAATTGTGTATAAAATATCCATTCATTATTTTCTTTTGTTCTAAAAAGACCATTACATTCGTCATTTATTTTACCGATATACTTTATAACAATCATTCCAAATTTCGGTACTGTATCAAAAAATAATTTTATTTGTTGGCGTTCCGTATCATAAGAAGTAATACGATGATCATATTTTTTAACATTATCAACTAAATAAATACTTTTAATTTTAATATCGTATCCATTAAGAATTATAGTATTTGTGTTGGTACTATTTGTAAAAATAATATAACAGACACCACGAAAATAATGATAATCAGGTCCAATTGGTTCAATTCGAATTCGGTATTTTATTGGTTTAATATCATTGGGTAATCTATAGTCACACATATATTTATGAATAATGTTTTTATTATCATTTTATGCTATACCAATCACTTAAAAATAAAAATTGAAAAAATATTAATCTGTATATAATTTTACTTAACTCATTCAAGGATAATTGAAACTAAATCAATCACAGATGCCGGTAAATCAAAAATATTTATTATACAGTCTGGCAAAAACATTCAATTCTACATTGAATGTTGACATTTGCGAAGACACTAAAGTATATGTTAAAAAAGTATCTAAATTATTTGCTAAATTAGATACGGATGAAAAAATGTATTATACCAAATATTCATTGCAATTGGCACAAAATTTTATAAATTATTTGGGTACTATAACTATGTTTGAACTAAATACTGATCCGGATGCGGAAGTTGATCACGAATTTAGGTTAGTATGGAAAAAAAAGAACATTGCACATATTTCCATGTTACATACTAGTATTAATACGAAGGATATTATTCCAGAAAAATTAATGAGAATTTGTAAATATAAACGAAATACCAATGTATGTAAAGAGTATACTCACCAATATAAAAAAATCAATGACAAGGGATATAAAAAAATTCAAACAAAATCAAAATACTCTGAATTAAGCATAAAAACAAAAAATAAAGCCATATTGGAACCTATTTGTGATCTAACAATGGCAACATTATCCAAAAAAAGAAAATGTGCTAATAATCTGTTCAATCATTTGTTTAATGAAAATGATAGAATTGTTCTCAAATTGTATAAAAATAGATTCACCATGTACGATTTTAGCACTGAATTACCAACTGTAGAAAGTTTTAGAATGAAGCACAATCCTAATAACAACGAAATTTTGATAACATTTAATAATGGTGCCAAATTTAATTTAGTTTTGCACACTAATGCGTCTGAAATCAAAGAACATCTATCAATTAAATTTCATACTTCATTTAAAAATATGGACGAACTTTTTGCAGTCCCGAATTCTGTTTAATAATTTTAAAATATTGATATTTTAAAATTATTATTACAAAAAATTAGTGTTGATGTTACAAAAATACATTAATTATGACAGACTTAGTTAATGTCAACAAACCGACGAATATGATGAACGAACCAATAAAAGACACAAAAGCTATGACATGGATACAAAAAAATTATATTGAAAATTCTGATTTGTACAAATACTCTTTAGAAAATCCAAACAATGATGATTTATCTCAAATAATAAATTCAATGCATTCACCAATACTTGGATTTTGCGATAATCCCTATTTATATGGATGTTATCAATTAATTTTCGACGAAAATATGACTTCTGTTATACATGATATTATTTCTAGAACTAATAATGATATGGATAAAAAAGTTATTTGTTTAGTGGCTATTAATAAAAACAGATACAATATATTAGAAGCATTACTATCTAATGGATTCAATTTTAACCAATGCATTGATTCGCAAAGTTTAAATTACCTATTTGCTGGAACAAATATTTTAACGTTAGCATATATGTATAATGGGGATATTAAAATGATAAAATATTTATTGGAAAATGGTGCTGATATCAGTTATAAAAAATATATATTATTGGATGAAGTGTGCAAAAAAAATGATATTGATACCATGAATTATTTATTAGATTTAGATACTCATCAAGATGCATTATTTGTGGCTATTCAATCTTCAATAAAATACGATCATATTGACATGATTAAAAATATAATGGCCAATAATGATTTTGATTTGGCACCATATTCCAAAATATTGCATATCACAATAGCAAGAGTGTCTGTTGAAATAGTACAATATTTATTAGACCATGGTTTAGTTTTGGATTGTCCCGAACCATTACTTTTCGCGTGCTATTTTAATAATATTGATTTGATAGATTTTTATTTAGATTATGGTTTACATGTCAACAAAGAAATATTGGATTATGTTTTTGAAGAAATGAATATGGTTATTCTCAAATTATTTACCAAACACAAAGTTGATTTTTCTGTTGTTGAATGTCCAAAAATGTCGCATGAAAATTTACCAGCGGATTTGGAAATAAATGGATTGAATAAAAATATATTTATGCACTTGTTATTGAATTATTCCGAGACAAGATTTTATCATGCAACAGACCTAAAATATTATAATAAAATGTTGGAATATTCAGATGATAAGAATTTTTCCAAATAATTTTTCCTGAATGATATAAAGATATATTGTACAATAAAAGATTGTGGGTGGAAATTATTGGAAATTATTGGAAAATATAAAATAATTTTTCTTCCATAGAATTGGATAGTAATAATGAAATATTTATTTCTATCCTAGTCAGTCTGGTGGAGTAGTGACACAACGCATTAAGGGTGCGTGAATTAAAATTCAAGGTAGGTGCAATTCCTACGACTGACATGCTAGTCTGGCCGAGAAGTTAGGCACCGCATTCAAAACGCGCGGATTAAATTCCAAGGTAGGTGCAATTCCTACGACTAGCAAGCCAAGGTGTGTTCGATTTACACATATCCCTATTTTTAAAAATAGTAATTGATTAATTATTATTTTTAACAAAAACAATCAATACAAATAATAGATTTTCCAAAAATTATACAATGAAAGATACTTATCCGTACTGTTATAAAAATTTTTGTATTTATTAAATTTATAAATGATTGAAGCAAATAATAATAATAATACATATAATCCATTTACTGATTATAATTGCGACACAACGAATAAATCAGAAAATTATAATCCATTTATTGATGAAAGTATAACATCCACCTATAATTATAATCCATTCACCGAAAATAATAATTGTTCAAACCTTTTTTATTATTCATACAAAAAATTTGCTATGCCAAAATATGAACATGATGATATTTTTCATACCAGTGCCGAAAATCATAATGTCGAACAGGCATATACATTGTACGATCCATATTACAATGATTTTTTGATTAAAAAAAGAATGCGAATTTCAAAAATTATGGAAACTATTACGGCACGCGCACGTAAAATATTGGAGGAGGATTTCGTATGTAAAAATTAATTTTTTTGCCCACCAATAAAAAAATATTTGTATCTTTTAGATTTATAAAAAATGACCAATAAGAATAACTGCAAAATAATTCATCATGATGATATCCAATCTAATAAAAAGGAATATCACGTGTATGATGCACAGGAAAGATATTATGATGACTGTGATAAAAAGAAATATCAAGAATGTGATGTATATAAAAAATCAGATAACACCAAAGATAAATTTGATCCATATTACCCAATTGGATCCACATATGATGAAAATGAATATAATCAAAAAGATAATAATAATAATACCAAATGTGACAAAAAAGATAATAATATCAAATGCGATAAAAAATATAAATATGATAAAAAAAATAAAGATGTTAAATGTGATAAAAAACATAAATATGAAAAGTATATTGAATATGAAGATAAAGAATATGATGCAAACAATACAGAAATTATATACGAGATAAAAAATAAAACTAAAAAGTGCAGTAATAAAAAAGATAAATATGTAAAATGTGATAAAAAATACAAGTATGATAAATATGATGAACACAACGAATATAATAAATATGATACATCAGGGTAGTAAATCCATATAAAAGTATATAAATTTATTTATTATAATTGCAATAATGAGATCCAAAGAAATTCTCAAATTACTTAAAGTTTCAAGAGTTACTTTATCATCTTACGTT
>Ga0105046_10010060_pt1 | contig 14748 bp, 11 predicted proteins | sample MAT03_FD_78385 | JGI IMG/M metagenome (GOLD analysis project Ga0105046, IMG submission 78385) | Freshwater microbial communities from Lake Fryxell liftoff mats and glacier meltwater in Antarctica - MAT-03 (megahit assembly) | ecosystem: Environmental > Aquatic > Freshwater > Ice > Liftoff... | reverse complement strand
TCTCTTCATCGCCGGACTTCTATCGTTAACGCTCATTCTTTTGCCGCTCGTCTCTCCGACGATCGAGCGTTACTTTGCATCGGCGTTTGGTACTACCGACACGATAATGGGCGAGACGGCCGTCACGCTTTTTAAAAATATTCTCCGCATCGTAAACGTGATCATTTGGATGACGCTCGTCATTTCGGTCATTAGGTTTCTCGATTTTCTTATATTCCGGGCAGCACTTCTGGCATCAAATCAGAACGAGATCTCTTCGCTGCTGCGAAATGTTTTCTCGATCATAATTTACATCGTTGCGTTCTTCGTGATATTCCAGTCACAGTATCCGACGATCGCACTCGCTCCCCTTTTCACCGGTTCCGCGATACTCGGTATCGTCGTCGGTCTCGCCCTACAAGACACGCTCGGCAATCTTTTCGCCGGAATCGCGCTACAGGCCGATAAGCCTTTTCAGGTAGGTGACGTTATCTCACTCTCAACTATCGGGATGGGCGTCGTCGAAGATGTGTCGTGGCGCGGTGTTCGTATCCGAACCTTTCAAAACAAACTGTTGGTGGTGAGCAATGCTGTGCTTGGAAAAGAGACGATCGAGGTTGCTCCGAAAGAAAACCTAAATGCTCGCACCGTTTTTTTCAACACGGTCTATTCCGCATCCCCGGCAAATACCGCAACCATAGTTCGAGAAGCCATGCGGCATAGTGAAAACGTCTCGCAAAAAATGCGTCCTATCGTACGAATAAGAAACCTCGGCGAGAGCGGAATTGACTGGGAAGTTAAATACTGGCTCGAAGATTATACAAAATTCAACGACTCGGACGCCACCATCCGGGAACGCATCTGGTATGCATTCCAGCGTGAAAAAATAAGCTTTGCATTCCCGACACGCACCGTCCATATCGAGGAACAAAAGGCTGAGATCGATGTCGCGATCGAACAGAATGTTTTCGGCGACCGGCTTCAACGTGTACCGATCTTCGATCCGCTATCCGAGGAGGAGATGGAACGCATCTCCAGAGCATCTAAGTCAAGAATTTATGCACCGGGAGAAGCCATCGTTCGGCTTGGCGGTGAAGGAAATTCAATGTTCATAATCAATCGTGGAAAAGTCGAGGTCCAGATCATCGAGAACGGGAAGCCCAGGAAAATAAAAGAGCTAGTTGAAAATGACTTTTTTGGCGAAATGAGTCTTCTGACAGGCGAACCTCGAACCGCTAGCGTGATCGCCGTGGTTGAAACTGAGGTTTTTCAGATACGTAAGAATTCGCTTAAACCGATACTGGAGAGTAATCCGCTGCTCGTTCAGGCCATCACCGATCGAATCGACGAGCGTCGACAAATGCTTGATTCGCTGGGCGAAGAAGAAACTGTCGATGTGAAGGAGAGAAAACAGGGAGTAATTCGGTCGATCAGAAAGTTTTTTGGCTTGCGGTCGCATGCCGACAAAGCTGATCACTAAACTTTATTATCGTAGATATCGTGCAAAACCTCGGTGATCGGTTTACGACCTCCGCCGAACGAGGCCTGATTTTCCTCGTTAGCGGTTCGGTTCGCCGGAGAAACGCTTTCCCGATCGCCATTCATAATCTCGGTATCGGCCTTAACACCAGACGAGATCTGGCCATGTTCGTTTAACAATTCTTTGGCTGCCTCATTCTCGCTCAGTAGCTGGGCGGCAAATCGTTTACTTTCCTCGAGCATCTTCTCTCCACGATTCTTGCGCATTCGCTCCAAGGAACGCACCGCCGATGAGGTCATGGGTGACTCGGCGGGTTCGCGTTCAATTTTTCGCAATACACGGACATATTCGCGAAGCTCAGGGGTCGGATAGACGATCCCCTGTTCGACAATAGAATTGTCTTCGAGAATCTGCTGAAAATGCTGGACCGCCGACGTGTGATCACCGGATTTTGTGTAAAGGGCACCGAGGGCAAAATGTACAAGCGGCGGAGCCGAACGCATCGATTTAAGCGTCCTTTCGCCCAAAGCGATGGATTCCTGAATCTCAAACCCGAACCATCGGCGCTCATCATCACGCAGAATTTCGTTAGCGGAAAGATAAAACTCGAATATTTTACGGGTATCTTGGCGTGAAGTGTGGGCAAACAGCCGCGTGACAAAATATGCTATCGCACCCAGAAAAAATATACCGAAAAGCGGAAAACCAACTACGAAAAGCATGGCCGCTATGACGCCAAACGTCAGCGCAGCCTGTCCCTTGTCACTGATCATTTTTTCGGCACGGCGGCTGACAAGATTTTTTCCCACACTTGATTATAGAAATACAATCAGTGCCGCCGCAACTACAGACACTATGACGTCGCGTCACCGTGCCGATGCGGCTCACTCTCGACAGTTGTATCGTCATCTGATGTAGTGGCGACAGGTTCGGCCTTGGCAGTCTCCGCCGGGCGCTTGGCCTTCTTGGCTTCCTCCTCCATCTTTCTCCCGAAACCAGCCATTACATCGCCGAGCTTCTCAAGGATTTTGTACGGGGAATCGAGGACATAGGAAACTGTCTCACCGAGGACGACCGCCTCCATTTTGAAAAGCTTGGCAAACTTCTGCTCGAGCGGCAAAGCTTCGAATTCCTCATGAAATTTGTCTTTCGCATCGTCTTTTGCAGTATCTTTCTTGGTTTGATCCGTCATAATTACTACCTCTCCCGGACGTTCGATCTTGGCCTCACATGCTAACCGTTCATTTGCTTTACGACCGTTTTTGGCAAAATGTTCATCCTCAGTCGGGGTGAGTTCCGAAAGCAGGAAAACACCTTCCGTGGCCACGACAGAGCAGTTATGACTTTTAAGCGAATGATCGCACGGCTCGTCTGGAAAGATCCCGAAACGCGCCATCGCATCACTCAGATACGTTCCGACCGCGACCAACCCGTCCAGACCTTCGTTCTCAAATTTTATTTTTACTTCAGACATTAATACCCCACGCCAGACTTAACCTTTACTCTCGGCTGAGCTCCCGTCGGCGCTGACGGATGGTGACTTACCTTTTCCTGACAATCCGAACACAGTCCCCACATTCGCAAACTATGATGTGTCGGACGGAACCCGAATTTGTCCGCCATTTCATCCTGCATCGCTTCGATCTCCGGCGAAAAAAACTCGATTACCTTCCCGCAATCTGTACAGATCATGTGATCGTGATGTTCGTGGTTGTAGTGGTGCTCGTAGTACGTCTTATTGTCGCCAAACCTCACTTCGCGGGCTAGACCAGCCTCAGTTAAAAGTTTGAGCGTCCGGTAAACCGTCGTATGGCCTACAGTTGGATCTTTTTTATGAACGAGCCAGTGTAGGTCTTCGATCGTCAGATGTTCCTCCGTTCGCAGGAATATCTCCATTATCAGATCACGCTGAACCGTGCGGCGCAGACCGAGCTTTTGAATGTGTTCTAAGAAAATTGCCTTTTCCTGCACAAACGTCTCTTTTTTCTTCGCAGCGGCCATGGGAATATTTTATCACCGCAGTTCGCTTTTCGCTAAGGATAGTAATTCCTCGATCCGGGTAATCCGTTTTTGATCAGCACCGTTTCTTAAAGCAATTTCGATGGAACGTTCAGCGAGCGACAGATATATCTCCGTCTCATTTCTGGTAAGTTTTCCACTAAACGTGGCTAACTGGCGCTCGAATCCGGCGACATCCGTGCGTGCGAACGTGCCGGTTAGCGCCGCGTCAGTTCCCTGCTCTGCAATATTTTTTACCGTACTTTTTATAAGCGGGATCAATATTTTTGACGCCATTTCGCGATCGACGCCTGCCTTCTCCAACATCACCTGCGAAACATCTATCAATGCCGTAAGGTGTCCGCAAGCCGCGACGGCCGCCGCGTGATACAGAACCTTGTTTGCCGTCGGAACCTCGAACGAAATCCCGCCAAAATACGAGATTAGATCCATAGCTGTCTCGACCGCCCGTGTATCGCCCTCGACACAAAAATAAGCTCCATCCAGTTCCTTCGCACCTGATTCTGCACTAGTAAATGAAACCAGAGGGTGAACTGAACCGACGGAACAGCCAATGTCCGCAAGCGGTTTTAATATATCGGAGGAAAGAGGGCCGCTGGTGTGGAGGACGACGGGAGCATTTTTAATCTTGCGAGCTATATCCGTGGCGACACGAACTAACTGGTCGTCGGGAACAGTTAAGAGGACAACATCTTCGGCGATCGCATGGACCGCATCGAGGTCAACGACGTCGGAAGACGGCTGTCCGCTTTTATTCCCGATTAGATTACGGATCGTATATTCAGAACCACGGAATTTAACGGCAAACGCGCCGCCGACCCTGCCGATCCCGACTATTGTCACACTTGGCATATGACATAAATATAATTGAAAAACGGTCGTGTAGGAAACTGAACTGCCTCAGACGGAGCGAAATTGACCTAACTTAAACCGATGCCGCGACCTCCTCAACAACGGAATCCCATTCCGGCGTCAGGCTTTCGGGTTGTTTTGACAGCGACGATTTTCCGGGCTCCAGTGCGTGCCCTCGCGTTTGATCAAGCACCATTCGAATCAGCCTGATCTCGCCGTCGGAGAGCCGGGAGATCTTGCCAGCCGGTTGCAAAGTGTTTCCGATGGTCAGGGCCGCATCACGCAGCTCAACATCGTCAGCGTCGAAACCGCTCTTACCGACATCCGCTATTTCGGATTTGCGCTCCACAAGCGTGGCTCGGTACGAAACGATTCCCTGATTAATTGTCAGCCAGAGATCCTCGGGTAAGTTCTCGAGATCCGCAGCATTGCTCAATATGAATGCACAACCGCAATATGGTGTCAGTTGCAGCATTTCCGCAACGTCGTAGTTACAGCCCGGCCGCGTCAATTGCTGTATCAGATGTCGGGCTTCGCTCCAGAATTTCTGATCAAAACCCTGCATTGCCGACAAGTTCTCGAACTCCCACCAGATCTCCGTCTTTAATATTTCAGCAAGTTTTTCGCGGAGTTCCGTCGAATTAGCGGCGTGAGAATGCAGTCCTGCATAGAATTCCGTATACGATACCTGAAATTGTTGCCAGAGCGTATGCAGATCATCGTTAGATGTCGAATGCTGGAATGAAAAGCTGTCGTCGATCATTGCTAACAGGTCACGATGAAGTTTATCTACGTTTCCGTCACCGGTATGCTCGCAAAGGGCGAGATAGTTCGATGCTTCGGCCCGCGTTGACGCTCCGGCGACAAATTCCTCTACGTTTATCGCATCAGCGTGACGCTTAGCGTATTCCGAATCGGAGTCAGAGAAAATATCCGCGATCCGTTGCAAACAAGCTTCGAGCGGTGAATTTTTCGACGTCACGCCCCGGATCGCTTCTGCGACCGAATCAAACGAACGCGTGGAAACCATAGCGAGACGCCAGATCCTGGCATTCAAACGATCGTCGTCGAGATCGTCAAAACGTTTTGCGATGCCCTTTCGTTCCCATTCGGTGAGCCACTCATCCAGTCCGCTCTTGATCGAGGCTCGATCGTTCGCCGAGTCAAGCGATTTGAGATCAGATCTTCCGGTGATCTTACCGGCCCACCAAACCAGCCGATTGTTCGAATACGTGGCAGCAACCGGTCGCGCGACGGCGACAATATCTTCCCAGATGATCTTGAGATCCAGCGAACGCCGGTTGATCCTGTCACCCGAAGCCGTTACGAACTCGATCAACTGCTCCCCGACCATTGCCGCCAGCATGAGGTATCCAGCCTCGCGGACAAGGCCGTAAGGAGCCGCTCCGAAATCCTTGAAAACGTTTTCGAGCGAAGCCGATTCTCCCATGGAATCGACAACCTTTAACGCTCTGACAACCAGTGGCAACTCTTTTAAACGATCGCTATTTACGGGTGAAAAGTATTCACCGTTTTTTGCAACCAGTCCGAGCGGCAGGGCATAGGTTGATGCGAGCCACTGATTTTCTTCCAGATTGGGACGAGCTCCGCTAAAAACATCGGCGACCAGCGACGAGACCTCCTTCATGCGGATCGTCTGCGAAAAATATGGATGCAGCGGAAAGCGTCCCTCGAACAACGACTCGAGCATTATCGTTGTCACCTGAGACAAACTCTGGGCGTTTCTGGCTTCCTCGGTTAGGTTGTACTCGAAGCCCTCGATCGCCAAAAGCCCCTCGTTCAGGAACGCCCGCTGAAAAACCTTTTCAGCCGCGAGCGTATGGGCTTGAACGGCGGACGTAATGTGATCCTTAAAATCTGACCGTATTGTAGAATCGCCCTGTAAAACACACAGGCGCCTGATCGTCTCGTTTTCTTCGGAAGTTAACGGACTGGGACGCCAGACGATCAGAGGAATGTTGGCCGGATCCGGGACTCGAGGCTTTTCATCGCTCCCAAGTTCGAAGGCCGCTTTCCAATCGTAACCGCTTGAGAGATTCTCGTTCAACACTTCGTCGGTCGAAAGGTCCCAGAAAACGCGTCCCTTCCGATTACCGCCACGCCATAGGACGTAGCAATCAGTAGCCGAAGTCTTAGAACCGCCATCCGTCTCGACGCCAAAATCACAGTCAATAAAGCGTTCCGCCATCAACCGCTTGAGAGCAAGGTCTACATCTGCTTCTGAAATATTTTTCGAGGCCAACGCCAACGCCGACTTCAGATCGTCTTTGCCCGACAGCTTGAAACCAAAGCGCGGATCGCCTGTGTTATCGAACGAAACGCTGATGTCGCCCGGCGTCGCTTCGGCAAAGGCAGTGAGCATCGCCTCAACCTCTTTAATTGCCGCAGCCGGATTCGCTTCATCAAAGATCAACATCGAAGCACCGATCTCCGATGCGGTCGCTCCATCGTCATTCAGCGAGAAGAGGAACAATCCCTTAAGTATCAGTTTCGCCTGCAAACGCTTCATGACCGGCGTTTTGGCAACGACCGTCTCATTCAGCTTGTCGAATGCAACGAAAACATCTTTAAGCGATTCGACCGTACGAATATTTTTCTCAACGCTATCGAAAACCTCGTCCGGAGCTATAAGTGAATTTGCCGGTCGTCCCATGATCCGTGCACCGGCCTCCGAAGCGAATCCGAGAAGCGCGAATTCGTGCAAATACAAACGCACAAACGGCGCGATCTCCATGATCGACGGATGCAATGGGTACAATGAAGTAAAACGCTGTTCACTCCATCGAAATCCGGGCACTACCTGGCGGTAATACTCGTAAATGTCGTGCAGCACGCTCCGCATCCGCTGATGCTTCGGAAAAATATGCGAATCGACGATCTTATACAGATGTTCCTGATCCAGATAATCAATAGAAAAGCTTTTGGTGATCGCGGAATTGGCGCCGTCGGCACCAGCGATGTCGTCGTCGAGAGCGATACCAACGAAAGCCCCGAGAGATTTTGCGGTTTCCGCTATTTCAGCAAGCACCGAACCGTCATCACGCGATACTCGTTCCGAACGTTCAAAAGCTGTGTCAATAAGTAGTACAAGCGGAGTATCCACAGTGCTCGACGTTGCCTGTATGAGCAACTCGTTTAGCGAATCGTTCAGATTTCCGGGGTCGATACCGACGAGCGGGCTGACCGCGTGTTTTAATTCCTCGACTAACGTTGGATGTGTGCCGCGGCGAATAAACGCGACGGGAAACTGCCGTCGGGCTAATCCGTGAGCGGTCGAGCCGACGAGTGGGTCTGAGATACGGGAGCGTAATTCAGGCTGGGAAAGCAACGCTCCGAGCGTCGCGAGGAAGTGGCTCTTTCCGACACCGCGAAAACCCGCGATTGCGCTTGCCGCTCCTTTTACTGACGAAACGTTTCCGATCCGACTTAGCCATTTGGCCATCATATCGGCGGTCACGTCGGTAAAATGATAGCCCGATACAGTCTGAGCTGCATCGGCGCCGAAATTCACCAAACTTCCGTGCGAGCGAACTTCGACAATATCCTTTACCTTTTCCTCAATTCGTCTCATCGTTTAACGGGATCAATATCGTTTTGATAACAAAAAGATGTAATCAATAGTTGCGAGGCTTTAGGTGCGGACAGGTCCGACGCACGCCAAAGTTCATTTTAACAAGTTTTATCGTTAAAGAAAACAGATTTATTTGATAATAGTTGTGTGATATTTTTTCTACGACAAACACCACATTTCACAACTTGCGCGGCGTTTTCTGCATCATAGAAATGTTTACAATAGCTTTTAGGAATAATATTGTGGTATCAGTGAATGTTTGGCTTGGAGGCGAAATATGAAAAAGGAATTAGGTCGTAAGGTCGGTGCGTTCGCGGTGATCTCAAGCGTTTGGTTGACATCGTTCGCGGTGCTTCCGCTGGGCGCTTTTGGTCAGGCCAGCACGAGATCGACTGACGAGGTAAAACAGAAGAAAAAATCCAAAGATAAAAAAGATAATAAAAATGAAGCAAAACCGACGGCCACACCCTCGGGCCCGAAACCTCTTTCACCGAATGAAGACCCCTCGCAGATCGGTAAACGAAAGATCAATAAAGGCAGCGACAAGTTTTTTGGCTGGCTCGGCGGTTCGCAAGCTCAGGAAATGGCGATTGGCCGTCGACTTTCATTGGAAGTTGAACAGCAGTCGAAACTCGTTGAAGATCCGATGGTAACCGAATATATAAACCGCGTCGGTCAGAACATTGTTCTCCACTCCGACGCCAAAGTGCCGTTCACGATCAAGGTTATCGATAGCGACGAGGTAAATGCGTTTGCACTGCCTGGCGGATTCTTTTACGTGAATCGCGGACTTATTTTAGCGGCAGACAATGAAGCCGAACTTGCGGGTGTTATGGCTCACGAGATCGCCCATGTTTGCGCCCGGCATGCGATGGAAAATCAGGGCAAAGGCACTTTCATTAACTACGCCGCGATCGCCGGGATGATCTTCGGCGGCCCCATAGTTAGTGGAGTTTTACAAAATGGCGGAGGTATTCTTGCGGGTCTGGCATCGCTAAAGTTTTCACGCGGAGCGGAAATCGAGGCAGATAAACTCGGCGTTCAGTATCTGTACGCGTCGGGTTACGATCCGCAGGCAATGTCGACGATGTTCGAGAAACTCGCTTCTCAGAATAAGAAAAAACCAGGCTCGCTCGCGAAACTGTTCTCAACGCACCCGCAATCACTCGACAGACGCGACGACAGCCTCCAGCTTGTTTCACGCTTTCCGGAACGCGAAGAGTACGTTATAAGCACCTCCGAATTTCAACGAGTTAAAGCTCATCTGATGAAACTTACCAACGCCAAAGCGAATATCAAGGGCGACTTCGACGAAGCGGGCGATGCAAAGCCGACGCTGAAAAAACGTCAGCCCGATTCGATCGATCCAGCCGATGCAAATACGCCGGACTCCGGATCAAGCTCGTCCGATGGTCCCCCGAAGCTCAAGAAACGCGGCGAGGAACCTACCACTCCGCAGCCATCACCGTCACCCGAGATGTAAACTTTCGGAAAAGCGAGCGATGAAATGCCATGAGGATATTCTTTGGAATGTTTTCGTGGCATTTCGATTTAGAGGTCAAATGTTCTAAACCTAAAATTCGCAGCTAACACCTGTTCCCGATTTTTTCCTCGGCCATAACTGAGCGAAATGCGAAAAAAAGAGGAGCCACGATGGCTCCTTCCCTAAACGAAATGTAATGCGCTTCTAAACGTCCGTAAAAATGTCCTGCTTGCCCAGAAGCTTTCTTGCCCGGGCTATGGCAGCATTCATGTCGGCGGGGCGTTTCGCTGTCTTATAGGTTTGAACGATCTTAGTGTAAACCATTAGAGCGAACTCCTTTTCGTCAGAACTGATCAGGACGGCCTTATCGCTAATGCCGCGGGTCTCGAGAGCCTTCTCGTACGCCTGGACTGCGTCCTCCACATTTCCGGCCTCGGAAAAGATATCACCGGCACCGACCTGCAGAACAGCGGCACCGATCGGATCGGTCTTAGAGAGAGTCTACGCATGCCTACCGAGGGCGAGGACTGCGTCTTCGACCTTCCCTGCCCTTGCCTGAACCCTGCCGAGCAGTATGGCCAGCACCAAATTATTGGGCGTCGCATACGCAGCCTGCTGTAGAGACTGGATCGCGATCAACGAAGATCTAGCATCGGCGGTAATTATCGCCTGACGAAGTAATTCCAAGGCCAGAGCGTTATCGGGGGCATCGGCGATCACAAGGCTCAACACCTCTACCGCTTCGCTCATTTTGTTTGAATCGACCAGTGCTGAACCGAGCTTGATCGACGCCGATTCAGGCGAAAGGCTCTCGCCTGCACCCATTACGTTGCGGTAAAATCCGATCTCGACCGGTTGTGCCGATGCGATCCATTTTCGAAGAGCATCGATCCGCTCATCGGTCATCTTGTTTTGTGTGTAAAAAGCAGCTAGAAAGGCCCATCCCTCTGCGCTTCGCGGATCGAGGCGAACAACCTCTTTCCATTCTGAGATCGCGATCATGCCAAACTTCGAGTCGAATGTAGATTCGTTAAGACCGCTCCGTAGAGTGTTCAAACGGGCTAGAATACGATGAGCTCCAATGTTATCGTTGTCGATCTTCACTGCCTTCGACGCTAGCTCGATACCGAGCGGCACATCGCCGGGAGGAATTGCAACCGAGAGCTCTGCGATCGCCGTGTAGGCCTCAGCGAGCGACGGATCTAGTTCGATGGCTCGGTAAAACGCTGTTTTTGCCAGATTAGCGTTCGTGACCATTACCGACTGAGAGCGAGTGCGGCCGCAAACCCAGGCGTAACGCTGTCCCTCGAGCATCGCCGCAAACGCGAGCTGGCGCTTCTCCAGAGAAACCGTGCTTTTCTGGGAGGTTCTTGTGGGCAACGGAATTGGTGTCGCAGAAGGAGCGGGAACCGCCTGACCGACAACAGTCGATGCCGCCAGTCCGGCCACGATCATGGCGAATGTTATTTGTCTCATTTACTACTTTTGCGGTGGCGTTTGCGTCGTTGTCGGCGGCACCGCCTTTGGCCGAGGAGCCTTCTGCGAGATAACGGTCGTGAGTGCCTGCGGAATCTGATTAATCAGGATATCTCCCTGATTATCGATGATCTGATCTATCAGTTCAAATTTTTCTTTGTCAAAATCCTTGGTCATCAAAACGCCGTCTTTGTCGATCGTCATCGGATAGATACCAAAGAACTGATTTTTGAAATTTGAGAAGAACGAGACGTCTTCCACCGGCAGAATATTCGCTCGTTTCGGATTCGTCGGAGGAATCGTCGCACCAATCAACTCCAGTTGCTCTTTCGATTTGGCAAGGTAATCACTGTTTGGATAATCGGCTACCAAACGCTGGAAATAACGGGCGGCCTGATCCGTTTCCTCCTCGATCTGGTAGGTGACGGCGATCTTAAACAAGACCTCGTCCATGAACTTAAAGTTAGGATATTTATCCAGAATCTCGCGGAATCTCGATTGCGAACCTTTAAGTCCGCCCTTTTTCTGGTCAACGGCGAGCGTGTAGTAGTAATTAGCGATCAGTAGATTGTGAAGGCCTAGATTATCCTGAACCTCGGCGAGACGCGTCTCTGCCGCACCTTTTAAGATAGAGTTCGGATACTGCTGCATCAACGCCTTGAGCCGTGTTTCCGCACGCTTCGCCTTTGTGGCGTCGCGATCAGGCAAACCGATCTGACGCATTTCTGATTCGGCGATCTTCAAAACGACCCGGTCAGCCAGCGGATGTGTCGGAAAGAAGGTCAGCCAGTCCTGATAAGCCGCGACGGCTTGGATCAATGTTCCACCTGAGCCTTCGATGAAGAAAGAATCGGCAACGGCCAATTTCGACATCGGGAGGTAGGGCGAATCAGGATAGGTGGTGACAATAGTCTGGAAGAGCAGGCGGCCGACATCGTAATTTCGTTTTCGTACTTCGCGGGTCGCAACGACAAACAATTCACGGTCACGACCAGGTGTGACGGAGCCGATCAACTCGTCATACTCGTCATTTCCACCACCGCCGAAAATACCGAGAAATTTCTTTTTCTTTTTTACTTCACGAGCCTTTCCGACATTTGTTTCGGGATTCGCCCGGGCACTCGCCGTCTCGAGCTGGATCTTGTCAACGCGGCCCTGTAGATCAGTAACTGCCTGCTCAAGCGTGTCGATCTCGGTCCGCTCACGCTTTTCGCCGCGGTCAATCTTACCGCGAAGACTATTCACATCAGAACTCAACCGCGACGCATCTTTCTCAAGACTTACCGTACGGCCAAGCGGAGATTCGAGATTATCTTTATCATCTTTTTTCGTTTTGTCGCTCTTGTTCTCTTCACGCAAAACCGCTGCGGCACTGTTTAGCGAACGCTTCATCGTGTTGAGCTTACTGCTCATCACTTCGAGACGTTGCAACTCAGTGCCGTCTGCCGGCTTCGCCTGGCCGAAAGCTGAGATTGCAAAACTAAACAACGCAACCAAGGATAGAAAGAAAATACTATTTCGTTTTTGAAACATAAATCACCAAAATATCAGGCCCAGTCAGTACCCTTATCGATAAGTTCGCGAACCGCACTCGCCGGCTGGCCACCACCAAAAACGGCAGAACCGGCAACAACGATCTCGGCTCCGGCTCCGACGATCTCCGCAATGTTCGAAGCGTCGATACCGCCGTCGATCTCGATCCTTGTCGTCAGACCACGCTCCGCGATCATTCGTTTTAATCGCCTGACCTTATCAAGGACGGTCGGAATAAATTTCTGCCCGCCAAAACCCGGATTGACCGACATCACGAGTATAAAATCAGCGAACGGCAATGCCTCTTCTAAAGAACCAAGCGGTGTCGCCGGATTGATCGCGATACCACATTTTGATCCTGCCTCGCGAATCGATGCGAGCGTACGATGAAGATGGGCATCGGCTTCGACATGCACCGAAACCATATCCGCACCGGCCTTCGCGAACTCCGCAGCATAACGCCCGGGTTCTTCGATCATCAGGTGGGTGTCGATCGTCATCTGGGTCGCCGCCCGAATCGATCTCACGACCGGGAGGCCGATAGTGATATTCGGGACGAACCTTCCATCCATGACATCAACGTGCAACACTGTCGCGCCTCCCGCCTCAACAGCTTTGATCTCTTCACCCAAACGCGTGAAGTCGGCCGAAAGCAAGGACGGAGCTATTTCAAACATGACGAACTTTTCTCTTTGTTTTGTTGCTGTTTCCACAAATTTCGTTGCTCGCTCGCCTTACGGCCGCGTCGTCACACGCGGTCTTGAGTCGCCCGAGTTCGGCTTGGGCGTTGTCGGGCCGGCCGGTTTGTTTCCGGAAGGCGTCGAGTTGCTCTTGTTTCCCTTCTCCGTCGAATTGTTATTAGTTCCCGGCTCTTTCTTATTCGAATTGCTGTCGCTCGAGTTTGAATTTGAATTTTAGCTATCGGCATTAACGTCACGCGAGGTATCCGCCTTTTTGCGAACGACATTCGCATTCGCTTTCGGTTTTTTGGGCTTGTCCGAGATCATCTCTTCGATCTTTTCGGAGTCATCATCATCTGTCTTTTTGATCGTCTGTGGAGCTTCCTCGCCATTGAGAGGCGGCTTACTGGTAACGACGAGAATAAGCTGTCCGGTTTTAACGGTGTCGCCCGATTTCGGAAGTTGCTCGATGATCGTGTTCGGAGGGTCGGTCGTAACGCGATCGGCACGCTTTTTGATCTTGAGGCCAAGAGCTACCAATTCAGTCTCGCTTTCCGCAAAGCTTTTTCCGGTAATTTCCGGAACCTTTACTTCCGATCCCTGTAGCGACATGTATACGACACCCGCCATGCCGAGCATAAAAACGGCAAGAAGGACGCCGACCGCTACCAATTTTCCAATTGCCGAAATTCCGGTTTTGACTATGCTCATTTTTGGAATCTCCAAAATTCAAAAACCAAAGTCTATCACTTTTACGTTCAATCGTAACGCCGAGAAAGCTCGAAATCAGTGTTTTTGAAAGGCTGCAATAAAAAAGCCATCCATATTGTCCTGATGGGGAAACGTCCGTGCAAACCCGTCGGGGCCAATGAAGCGTTCTGGAACACGAGGCTTCGAAACGATAAAATTTGTTTGTGAAGCTAAAAAGTCTTCACAAACACCTTCGTTTTCCTCACGCTCAAGCGAGCAGGTCGAGTAGACTAGGGTGCCACCGCTCTTCACCATGTTTGATGCATTTCTAAGTATCTTTAGTTGTTTGTGTGGCAGATCCGTGAGGTCAGCGGGCCTTAAATTATAGCGGATCTCCGGATTATGACGGATCGTGCCGGTTCCTGAGCATGGAGCATCAACAAGAACGGCATCGAACGAATTCTCGGCAAACGGCAGATCAACGAGGGCGTCGTACTGAACAACATTAACGCCCGGAACGCCCTGATCTTCGCAATTCTGTCTAAGAAAGCCGATCCGACGATCTAAAATATCGCCCGCGATCAAATTCGCCGAGATCGAATTGGAATTTATTGCGATCGCCGTAGTCTTACTTCCCGGGGATGCACAAACATCCAGAAATTTACCACCGCTCTTCAACTCAATAGACGCCGCAACCATTTGCGAAGCTTCATCTTGAAAATATATCGCATGCTTCTGCTCAAGGTGCCACAGTTCCGGTGTGATCCGATCCGCCAATAGACATGCGTCGACAAATTCTGATGGATGGGTGGATGGCAGATCATCGACGAGTTCGTGATGAATATTTGTCCGTCGAAAAGAGACCTGCGGAACTGAATTGTTGCCGGCCGCGATCTCAAACGCCTCATCGGCACCAAACTGAAATATCCAACGGTCGATCAGCCAGCGCGGATGAGAGGTCTCG
>Ga0105046_10010058_pt1 | contig 14750 bp, 15 predicted proteins | sample MAT03_FD_78385 | JGI IMG/M metagenome (GOLD analysis project Ga0105046, IMG submission 78385) | Freshwater microbial communities from Lake Fryxell liftoff mats and glacier meltwater in Antarctica - MAT-03 (megahit assembly) | ecosystem: Environmental > Aquatic > Freshwater > Ice > Liftoff... | reverse complement strand
GCGTTTACGACTGCGCTGCGGACGTTCCTGCGCGGCATCGCCAACCCCTTCGTGCTTTTCGACTACGCCAACGATGGGGCGCTCCTGACCTACGCGCTTGCAGCCTTCGAACTGACCGATGTCGAGGCGCAATCCTGCGGTCCCATCCCGCCGCCGGTGATGACGCACATGCTGCGCGAGGGCCTGATGACTATGGTGTTGGAAGACTGGTTCGAGGTGAATCCCGCCGCGCAAGCCCGGCGACATCACGCCGCCGTGGATGCGGAAGCGCTGCGGCAAGCATGGCTCGCAGTGACCGGGAGGATAGACGCGAGTTGGTCGGGTACGATGATGCGGGCGGCGCACTCAGATGCGCACACCGCGCGTTGATTTGCTGCTGCTGCCTTTGTCACGAACGCGAACGCTGCTGTCGGTCCTTAAGAGGCCGAAGATCAGCGCCGCCGCACGCAACCGGTGGGGCTAATCGGGAATAAGACCCATGTTCCGGAGCTCTACGAGGTGCGGCTCGAGCGCTTGGAGACTCATTCCCATCGCTTTCGCAACGGCGGGTGGTTTGATGGTTGGTTTGGTGCGTATCAGTTCCCACACCTTTTGCGTGACCGGGGGCAGGTCCCTAATCGCCTGCTCAACCAGAGCCAAGGCCGCCTGTTGAATGGATTTTAACTCACGTTTGCTTATGGCAACTGGCTTGCGTTTCATGCTGGGCTCCGCCAATGAGATGGTGGCAGTACTGCCTCCCAACTCTCATCGCACAGCGCCCTATTCCTCCTGCCTCGATTAGTGTACCGGTATGCGAGGACCCCGCGCCAGTCGTCCTGCGTCCCTCGCGTCATCGCCAGCAGCATTTCATGTTGAGCGCGAGTCTAATCGCTACTACATCACCTACATCTAGGTCAGGCACCGCCAAGTCTAGAATTTTGATTTGCGCACGTATTGATAGGCCGTCACGCGGCTTATCCCGAATCGTTTGGCTAGCGCGGTGACGTCTGTGCTCGGATCGGACATCAAAGCCAACAGCTCGCGGACCTGTGCGGGGTCAAGTTTGCCCCGGCGACCTAGGGCCTGACCTTCAGTCCTGGCGATGTTAAGACCTTCGCTGATGATCTTTTGCTTGATCGATCCTTCGAGCTCCACAAGCCACTCAAGCACCTGAAGTAGTCGTCGGGTATCGGACTCAACGGGCGCCCTGCCCTCCTGCCAAATCTCGAATGCCACTTCTCGTACCGCCAGGTCTCGGACGAGCGGCAAAAGCTGTCGCAGAGACCGAACCACGCGATCCAGCCTGGCAACGACCAGAACGTCGCCAGGCGCCAGCTGACTCAGCAAGGTCTGCCATGGTCCGCCATCGGCTGAGCGATCGACAATGATCCGATCACACCCCGCACCTTCCACGATTCCCAACTGCTGCGCCATTTCGGGGTCGTCGAGCGTGGAGCGGGCGTAGCCGATACGAGGCATTACAGCGCTTCGGCAAGAAATGAGGCGATCAGGCTACACGACAGCCATCCCCGGGTGTTCTTTGGCTTGAGATGTAACGTAATCATATGCTATGATTACATCACGCCAATGGAAGGTTCCAGATGTCTCGCACGCGCTGGAAGGAACAACTGAAGGACCTCCCTGCCCTTTCGCTCAGCGATATGGCCTCCGATCCCCTGCAGCTTTTGTTGGCCGGGCTTGCTCACCGGGAAGGGTTGCGGCTGCGGGAGTGGATGGACCTGCGGCTGCGCTCGCTCGCGGTTATGGCCCTGCCGACACAAGCGCGGAACGTGGTTCTCTGTGAACATATTTTCGACGCCAGGGGTGTTCGGGCGCATGAGATCGACTACGCGGCGCTGTCCAGCCCTTCCGGCAAATCGGACGTGCCAGACGACCAATGTCTATGGCAAGGCGTATTGGCGATCGCAAATGAGGTGGATGCCGCGCTGCAGACATATCGTGTGGAACGGTCACCGGCGGCGCAGAACCGCCGGCGGCGGCAGCATCGGCTCTGGCAGGCTCCAATCCATGATCGGCCTAAATCGTTTGGGTCAAGCGATGGCAAGCAGCGCTGGCACAAGCAACTCAATGCGATGGGCCCAGACCGGAACTTGGTGCGCGTCACTGTACGCTCGGTACGGCGCGTCGAGCAGTTGCTGATCGATGCGCCGAATTTCCGTGAGGCGACACTGTTCGTGCTGGGCCAATTGGCGCTGGCGCTCCGTCGCCGCGGTGAACTCCGACTACCGCCGATCCTAATCGTAGGGCCGCCGGCGGCCGGCAAGACATGGTGGGCGCAGCAGCTCGCCGAGGCACTTGGTGTCCATTGCGAGTTCGTCGCTCTGCCCTCGGTCTCCGCCTCGTTTGAGCTGGCGGGCGGCACCGCGCAGTGGCTCACCGCTATGCCCGGGCGGATTGTCCGAACATTCATGCAGACGCCGTTGGCCTCGCCGGTGTTCGTGCTCGACGAGATCGACAAGACCATTGCCCACAACAGTTATCCCGTTGCGCCTACTTTGCTCGGGCTCGTTGATCGCGTCAGCTCCGCACATTGGCGCGATGAGTTCTTCGACATGGAATTCGACGTGTCGAAATCTGTGTTCATCGCGACGGCCAATTATCCCAATCAGATCGACGCCGCCTTGCTCTCGCGTTTTCGGCGAATCGACGTACGCGGCCCAAATCGTTCGGAGCGCGCCGCGCTGATCGCTTCGATCTGGCGGCACTATCGGAAGCTGCGGTCCGACCTGCGGCTACCGACTGCTCTCGGTCCGGAAGTGATCGACGTCCTGGCCGAGCTGTTCCAGGACGCCCGCCAGATATTGCGTCTGTTTGACGACGGGCTCGGCCGAGCCGCGCGTCGTCGCGGACCACTACGACTGCTCGCCGCCGATGTTGGCGGTACGCCAGTACGTCCCTGCCCGGCCCCGAGTCCACTTTCTGGCTGACGAGCGGATCCCATGCACCATCCACTTACCGGAGAAGAACATGAATGGCGAATACGTTTTCCAAGTCCGTGGCGGTCAAGCGAAGCCGTATCGCACCGGGTTTCGAATCTCGAACTCGACGGTGAAGTCCACCTGCACGTGTCCCTCAGGGCTGAACTCTCTGCGGGAGGGAATGCTGTGCAAGCACCGCCTCGCGTTGCTCAGACAGGATTTCTCGGCGGTCCAAAGCGGCCCCGCGAATATTGAGAGCTTCAAGGCGTGGGCGAGGGCACGCGGGTCCGAAGTGATCGAGGCCGCCGAGGCCCGATCGGCGCCGTCCAAGCGGCGGTCGCTCGCCTGTAGTGCCTCTTCGGTTCCGCGTGCGCGCGATATCGGAATAGCCGCGTGCTTGGACATCGAAACCACCGGCTTTTCGGCCTGCGCGGAGTTGATAGAAATCGCGATTTGTCTGCTTAAGTACGACCGAGATTCGGGCGAGATCATCGGGATCATCGAGACTTACAGCTCCATGCAGGATGCCTGCGGCCCGATGTCCAAGTCGGCGTCGCGAGTCAACAAGATCTCTCGGGCGATGGTCGCTGCAGCAACGGTTCAGTGGGCAGTGGTGCAGCAGATGATCTCAAAGGCAGATTTCTTGGTCGCGCACAACGCTGCATTTGAGAGCCGCTTTTTGTCACGCGTTTCTGTGCTGAAAATCGACAAGCCGTGGCGCTGTTCCTACCTGCTTCCAAAATGGACGATCAGACACGGCCTAGCATCGGGAAGCCTCGAGTACCTCGCGAGACTTCATGGGATCGCATACAAAGCCCATACGGCGCACGGCGATGTAATGGCCACCGTGGACCTGCTCAGGTTGATCTCACCGGTGACCAACAAGCCCTACTTCTTCGACTTGCTCATTCAGCAGCTGCCGCTGACCAAACTCAAGTGATGGAACATGGTGTTAATGCCACGTTGTGCCGGCGCAACCAGAAGTAATCGACCGATAACGACTCAGAGCAGAGTTCCCAGCTTTGCCTATTCAGTCGAGTTGCACCGGCTCGTCGCATCCCCAGTGCAAGTACCCACCTGGGTGCTTGCACTAATCGTTGACGGAATCAGACGCCCGAACGGGGTGACTCGCTATGCCGGCCGTCGAGTTGTGCCGGCACAACTTTCGATACCTTTCCCCGCAGCCAAGTCTTGCATTTGAGCCATTTTTAACCGGACGATGATGCTTGGCGTCCAGCAATGCCCGCCCTGTTTCGGGAGGCTGTGGGCAACGGGTGGAGTAGTGGGGTCAGGCGGTGGGCGATGCATCGCAAGGCCGCAGGCCGTTCGTCCACCGGCTGTCCACGCGTTCGCCGTAAGCGGCGAACTCCATGGGTTGTCCACATCTAGAGCCGCACGGGGAGTTGAAATGCTGGTCTTCGTTGGGCCACGGGGTATTGTCCATGTTTGCATGTGGACCACCTTTTTCTCGCTTAAGACCGATTCCTGGCTGACCATCTGATCGAGGCCGCATGAACCGAACCCTAAGTCATTGATCCGGTGCTAGCTTTTGTTAGGATTTTGCCTCGAGAAGCAACTGCCAGGCGTCGAAGCGCCTGACTTCTCAAACCCCCTATTTCTCGCGCGAAAGAAACTCGCTTGTTGAGCTCTCGAGTGCGCGATTGCTAGGTGAGTGAGGGCCTTCGAGCCGCGGGCACTTATGCGTTGTACTCAGCCTAGTTCCCTCGAAAACCGCGCACCAACAGCCGGACTGCGCCTCAATAGCCGCTGAGCGAGAGAAAGGTGGTGAGAAGCAATGGCGAAGGGTCTCGCTTTCCCTGAAGAACAACCCGTTGCTCCTTTGGTAGGCCACCGACGCCACTAAAATGCCGCACGCGCCTGGCTAACCACTCCGCTTGGGGGCTCAGCGGAGCCGGAACTCATTCGAGCGAGAGAAAGGGGGTTCCGTTACTTCCGTGGAACTAGTCCGTCACGGAACCGGTTTCCCCGGGCGCGAAGACTTGGCGACAAGTTCGGCAGGATCGAGCCCGAGTCGGCGCATATGCGCCTCCCAGTCGCGGCGCTCAACCTCACGCTCACCATCGCTGGGAACGTCATTCTTGGGCGCTTCGCGAACGACTTTCGCAATTGGCGCTGTGCGCGTGCGCCCGATGATGAACTCGACGTGCGTCACATTGCGCCCGTTCTTGGATTTTTCGTAGCGAATGCAAAGCTCTGTGCGCTCGTTGAGCTGGGATACCGCCGGCGCGATCACCCAACGCTCAAACTCCGAGAAGCGTGGATAGCTGTCGACACAGTCCAGCCATAGGCGAAGCTGTTCTATCGTGACCTGTCGTCGACCCAGCCCTGCGTACTGGCTGAGGATCTCGAACATACGAATCGCAAACGTACTGGAGAGTCCGGCGACTGATTCGAGCGAGTAGCTGGTAAAACGATCTTTCAACGCAGAGATGAATGGCAGGATTTCGGGCGAAAAGTTCAGTACCACGCGACCCTTTCTGTCCTGATAGCGCACCATCGACACCCAACGAAGCAAAGTTTCATGGCATGTCTGCGCATCTCTCATCGTGACCTTTCGCTCGAACAATCGGATAGCGGCTTCGCGCAACTCTTCATAGACCTTTTCCGCAGAGATGCCGAATGTCTCTCGGAAAGGGCCGGCTTCCACGACGAACACTCGCTGCTCATCGAGTGACTTACGCGAGTCCACCTGAGCCACACAGTAAAGAATTAACCGCTGCTCTTGCAGGGTGAGGCGATACGACGCTTCGACTATCGCGTTCGCCTTGGTCACCAGGAAATTGTTGCCCTGCTTCATGCTGGCATTCGCTTGGCTCAGAAGGTTTTTACTTGTCTTTCAGTGGCTTGGGCACGTCTTTGGCAGCCAAAGACTTGTTTTCCGACCATTGCGCGACGAGTCGATTGATCGCGGATACGAGTTCCTGTCGTTCATCTACGCTCAGCCCCTTTGACCATCGAACGACAAGATTTGAGCGATCCGGACTACCTACCGTAGCAACCACGCTCCCATCGCTCGCTGTGACCGTTTCCTCGACACGTTGCTTTCCTCCCCGACGCGGCGGAAAAATCTCGGCTTCGAGCTCGCCGTAAGCAACGAGAACCCGCGGCGCAGTCCAGTGACTTTGGTGCGCAAGCTCGCCGAGCTTTGCCATACGCCCGCGCAACTCGTCTAACCGCTCTAGGGCCTTAGCCCTGCCGACGAAACGTGAGAGACGGCGACCAAGCTCCCTCGAAAGTCGTTCATGACCTCCCAATGAAACGACGAAGGGGTAGGGCAGTTCCGCCAAGGAAAGTTTGAACGACAAGTCACCGGCAGAAACGCTCAGCCATTGTGCCAGCGCGTCCTGTGTCTCAAAGAGGCGTTGGTCGAGCCAAGTACGCCATTTGACGCCCGTCTCGTACGCTGAGTGCTTCCGACTGGCATCTGCCGTTTCAGTCAGCAACGCGGCATCTCTGTCGGACAACTCCGCGACGATTGCCTTCAGCGGGATCCCCAGATGGGCGCTTGCGAAGCGCCGACGCGACCCATCAATGACCTCAAATTCGGCGTCTGGATCCCCTTGGACGGGCCTAACGATGGCCGGAGTCGTCTGGCCGTGAGCACCGAGTGACTCGATTAGATCACCGACACTTTGAGTATCTAGCGAAGCCTGGAGGCGACCCTGCAAAGCCCAAACCCGGACCCGCAGTGGATCCAGTTCTCGGACCATCAAGGGCGAGCCAGTCATCTGCTCCAGGCGTCCGAGAATTCCCCTGTTGGCCTTCGGCACGGCCATATTCGCCGCAACCGAAACCCCGACACCTTCTAGCAGTCGTTTCGCGCGCTCCTGAGCCGTGCTCATGCTCGTTCTCCTCGCTCCGAATAGACCATGCCCAACATCTCTTCAAAGACCTCGTCGAGCGCCTCTCGCACACGGCGATTCGCGTCGGCCTGGCTACGATCGACTTGATTGCCCTCATAACAACTCGGCGCACCAGCAGACCCACGGCGGACAGCTTCGGACATCGGAAAGTTGTTGTTGAAGATCAGACCGCCGAAGTATCGGTTCGCCAGCAATGCATGGGTCTGGTCACTCAGTGAGCCCTTCTGAAGCTGCGTCAATAACAACCGCAGCCACCTGTATTTTGAGTTGAAACCAGGCAACTTCTCCGTCCAGGCGTGCACGACTTTTGCGAATTTCACAGCGGCTTCAAGATCAAGATTCCGTGGTGGTACGGGGATGATCAACCCGTCCGATGCCACGACCGCATTGATCGCCGCCAAGTTGAGTGCCGGCGCACTATCGAGGAGCACGAAGTCGTAACCTTGAATTTGGCGCAAGGCCGTGTCCAGTCGCTTCCAAAAAGGATTGTCTTGCGCACCGCTACGCGCCGTCTCCACCGCCAACAGCATTTCCGCGTCGTAAACATCCACCGACGCCGGAATGATGTCGATTGTTGGCCAATGTGTTCGGCTGATCAGTGGCACTGCATCGTCGATCTCGCCGGTCAGGATCGGCCCGATCGTGTCATCCCAATCGATCCCATGCACCGGCTGGCCATCCCGGAACAATTCAAATGAGCCAGTCAGCGATCCTTGCGGATCGAGATCGACCAGCAGCACGCGATATCCACGAGAAGCCAGGAAGTGACTGGCCAAGTAGCTACAGGTGGTTTTGGAACTGCCACCTTTGAAGTTCACGAAGCCCAAAACGTACGGGGCAGGGGAGGGTGATTTCGGCTTTGTGCCTGCGTACGCACGGATTGCATTGACTTCATCCAGTGTGTACAGGCGCCGTCCCCCGGCGCTACGATCTGCGGGTGCAGGAAAACCATCTGCCGTTTCCTGCTGTCGCATCCAGGAAACCGAACGGCCAATTTCGCGCGCGGCCTCTTGTATGCGGTACCGTCGAAGGGTCTTCGTTCCTACCGGCGGGGCGTGCAGTTCGCGGAGCGTCTTAATGAACGCATCACCCAACGTAGCAACCAGTTCCAACGACTCTTGAGCATCTAGGCGGTTGATGCGCTCGGGTGACAACATTGCGGAGGCGGGATCTTGAGGATCGATCGTCATACGTCTAGTAGCTTCTGGTCGCTTGGGCGACACAAAGCTAACACGACAGCTTTTAAGCTGTCATCCATTATTGTTTTGATTTAAAGCTTTGAGAGCTTGTTTACCTGCACGAGAACGCTCGATGCATCAATGGGTTGGATGTGTTTCGTACGAGGAAAAGGTGGTCATGCGCGAGAAAAAGGTGGCTTTCGAGCGAGAGATAGGCGGTGTTCCCGCGAGAGAAAGGTAGGACTCGGGGCGTGGAAAAGGTTGTCGGCAGAGCCAACTCGGGAGCTGATGCCTGACTACGCAATGCCAGCGTCGGAGCCGTTGGTGGTAGCCCACCAAGTGCGTTGCAGACTGACATACGAGCGCACAGACAGGCGCGTGTCGGCTTACCTCCGACGCCTGTGGGAGTTGGCCTCGAACGGCCACCGCATCTATTGATGTTGGGCCGCAAGCGGCAGGTCAAAAGCGCACCCGCTCGATCTCCCCTTGCCCAACCTCCTTGCTCCGCCGGTCGTAGAGTTGCGTGGTTCGGGTCGATGCGTGGCCAGCCAAACAAGCGGCGACCTCGATGGTGCCGCCGTTTTTCAGGTAGTTGGTGATCCCCGTACCGCGGAAGGAGTGACATCCGATTTCGGCGGGCAACCCAACGGCGGTCGCTCGTCGGCGGACCATGGCGTAGATCTCGCGGCGATCGAGCCCACGGTCGGTGAGCGTGCCGCCGCGACCCGGTCCCAGGCTACGGAAGAGGGGCAGGGCGCGTTGCGCGGTGATGCCGGCGACCTTGAGGTACTGATCAACATACTCGGCGGCCTGGTGGTGAGCGGGCACGCGGTTCTGGCGTCCGCCTTTCTCATCCAGGACAAACCAGGCGCGCGAACCCTGGCGGTAGTAGTCGCGCACCCGCAGTTTCGCCAGCGCGCTGACCCGCGCAAAGCTGTAGACCATGACCCCGAGCACGGCGCGATCGCGCAGGTCCGACAATCGCGCTGGGTCGAACTGCGAAAACAGGAGCCGCACTTCCTCCGCATCGAGGATTGGCGTCTTGCCCTCGGTCACTTCATGTTTGGGACCTCGCACCGAGGCCGAGGGATTGGCCGGCAGGACCTGGCCGACCACCAGGAAATCAAACAGTCGACGGATCGCTGCCAGGTGTTGTTTGACCGTCGGCGCCGAACGCACGCGACTCAGACCCTCGATATAGACCGCCACATGCAGGGGCTCTACGTTTCCCAGATCGACATTCAATGTCGACAAGTGCTCCAGAAACGACGTACACGCGTGCCAGTAGGCCGCGCGCGTGTTCGGATTTCGCAACGAAGCGGTGAAAAACTCGATGAAGCGGCGCCGGGCGTGGTCGCTGGCGCGTGCGACGATCGCCGGCAGATGAGCCTCCGGCAGCGAAGCGGGCAGGGCAGGGAGCATGTCCATTCGGCAACTATATCCCATAACTACGTTTATGGGATATCAACCGGGCGTCTTGATCGCTTGTACTCAACGGGTCGATTGGTCGTCCACCGTATAGTTGCGGGATGGCAGACGTTCTTACTCCCGATCAACGGCGTTTAAACATGAGCCGCATCGGCGGCGTCGATACGAAGCCAGAACTGATGCTCCGTAAAGCCCTGCATGCACGCGGGCTCCGGTTTCGACTTCACAGACGCGATCTGCCCGGCCGGCCTGATATTGCATTTATCGCTGCGCGCGCGGTCGTCTTCGTACATGGGTGCTTCTGGCACGGGCACCGCTGCCCTTTGTTCAAAGTCCCAGCCACGCGCACCGAGTTTTGGATGCAGAAGATTGGAAAAAACGCCCGTCGGGATGAATCTGTCATTGAAGCGTTGTTGGCAGAGCGATGGCGAACAATGGTGGTTTGGGAATGTGCACTTCGCGGTCGCGGACGATTGCCTCTCGATGACGTCGTAAACAGGGTTCGGAGCTTTTTGTCGAGCGACTGCCCCTCGGCATGCGTTGCAGGGCATTTTGCTAGTCATCCTGTAACACCACCCGTCCAACCGGAATCTGGCTGAAACGACCGGACGGGTCGACTAAGTGAACGCGTGTCGAGCCACCTTTGGGCGTCGCGATCCGGGTCGAGTCTTTCATGAACTGCACGCCGTGCTTGCCGCGAGTTGATGACCGCGACCTACATATCTGAGAGCAAGAATGAACATCAGCGGGGCCCGCCGACGGCTTTCCCGTTTGAAGCGATCCAGCCGATTGCCATGACGCACGGAACCGAAGAAGTCGCCAAATCGCAGCCGACGGATACGGCCGAGTGGGACGCCCCGCAGGCTCGGTCGCGGTGCGTCGCGTCCCAAACAACCCGCGGCAGCAGGCTGTCGCTGTCCCGCGGTCCGGCGGGCGTCAGGGCACTACTGCTTGCAAGCTCTCGCTATAGTTCGACTCGAAGGCTCCGCCGTTGATCTGCGGGTCAATGCGTGAAAACGGCCGCCCCTTGTTGGCCCCCACACCAAGTGCTTGACAGCCCGGATGTCCATCAATTTACGCGCAACAGCCGATGCGGATGATCAGGTCTGAGATGACTCTGGCGACTTCCATTGGCCAGACGCAGCTACCTCCGGTGTCACCGATCGACGCAGAGGCGGAGGGCGAACTGATCCGCAGAAAGTTGCGCCGTATCAGGGATGGTGGGCCGATCCGCTATATGGACATGTTCGCCGGCTGCGGCGGCATCTCGCTCGGATTTCTGACCGCTGGCTTCACGCCGGTGGCGTCGGTCGAAAATGATCCCTGGGCGGCGCTGTCCCACGGAGCGAACTTCGGCCCGCGCTCGGTTGGCGGCGATCGGCCAGCACACCACGTTCCACGTGACGCGATTGCGGAGACGGCCGGTACAGTTTTTTCGGACCTTGCCCTTGCAGGTGAAACTAACGATCAGATCGATGTGCTGGTGGGCGGCCCGCCGTGCCAGGCATTTGCCCGCGTGGGCCGCGCCAAGCTCCGTGAGCAAGCGCGGCGTCGGGAGGAAGTCAGTGCCGATCAAGCCTTCCTTGTCGACGGCCGCGTAAGCCTCTGGCAGCGCTACGTTGAGTTCATCCGCGCCACCAAGCCGGTGGCGCTATTGATGGAGAACGTGCCGGACATCCTTAACCACGGCGGCAGCAACGTGGCGGAACTGGTCTCAAAGAGCCTCGCCGACGAGGGCTACGATGTTGCCTACACCCTGCTTAACGCCGTTTGGTACGGCGTCCCGCAGATGCGCGAGCGAATGATCCTGGTGGGATTCCACCGGGCCACTGGTATCAAACCGCGATTCCCGGTGCCAACTCACCACGCAATTCTCCCGCCTGGATACACCGGCTCAAAGAACGCTGCGCGCCGCGTTTTGAAGGACGAGGGCTCCGCGCATCACCGCTGGATCGCCGATCCTGCGCCAGAGGCCAGAACTGCGACGTCGGCCTCTGATGCCCTCGCTGATCTTCCTCCGCTCTACGCGCAGGAAATGCTTCGCACTGGCCGAATCCGCCGGGGCGCAAAAAACCCTGCCGAGCCAGTCGACTACAGGACGAACTATCCGACGACGACTTATTCACGATTGATGCGGGAGTGGCCCGGCTTCGTCACGCAGGCTACGACCGGACACGTCTTTCGCTACCTGCCACGGGACTACAAGATCTTCGCAGAGGTTGAGCCCGGGTGGGAGTACCCGGCGGTCCATGCCCATGTGGAGCGCAAGATCGCTGCGTGGCTACTGTCCAGAAGGCGTCGTGGGCTTCCTACCGACTCCCGGAATCCTGACGTGAGCGACTTTGTCGCGTCCTGGCGCCTTCCATATGACCCAACCAAGTTTCCCAACAAATGGTGGAAGCTGCGCGCCGACAAGCCTGTTCGCACTTTGATGGCTCACCTCGGCAAGGACTCGTACTCACACATTCACTTCGACTCTGAGCAGTCCCGCACGATCACCGTCCGTGAGGCTGCAAGACTCCAGTCCTTCCCCGACGGGTTTGTGTTCAAAGGTTCGATGAACCCGGCTTTCAAACAGATTGGCAACGCTGTACCGCCGCTATTCGCCTATGCCATTGCGCGCGCAATGCGTGAGTGTCTGGATGCGCCCGCCACACCCGACATGCGCGTTGAACTACTCGGACTTCACCAATCGCAAATTGCGACGACAGAGGGGACGACGTGAAGTTCACAATTCTCCGGCTTCTTACTCACTCCGAGCTCGGCATGTTTCACGAGTATCGCCGGCAGGGAAAGGAGCGTGCTAAGCAGCGTGCGATTAACTTCGATGGGGACGTCGTCGACAGAGTCTTCCCATCCGCAAGGGATTCGGACCTCATCGCTATCCATTGCCGGCGTCTCGAGGACGAGACCACCGTTATTGAGGTCGCCTCGTGGCTAAAGCGGCAACACAAGAACTGGCGCTTCGAAGGGGACTGTCCTACCGAGCACTACTACAGCCACGTCGACCCGGGCGTCCTTTTTGCGATGGTCGTAGATGCGACAAATACCCCTGCGAAAGCGTCGTGGGCTGTCCTGCCTCTTCAGCACCCCGCCCGGACTTCCATCCTCAACCACGGAGAGAGCGCCAGACTCGCTCAATCCGCAATGATCGCTCTCTATGACGAGGAGGGCGCCTATTGTCAGGCCGTGCTCTCAGAGCACTTCCCGCAACTGTTCGAGAGGGTCACAAAGGTGCCTGTTACCAATATGCCGAAGATCGCCGATAACGACGATCTTGCACCAGACCCGCTCGGGCTGTTCAATATTCTGGCGCGAGCTGGGCATAGCCTGCCGAGCGCAGTCGCCGACCTCGTCGATAACAGCCTATCACACAAGGCCAAAGCGATTGACATCACATTCCCGAATCCGAATTCCAACGGGAGGTGGATGTGCATCCGTGACGACGGCGAAGGCATGACGCCCGAAGACCTGCGAGATGCGATGAAGATCGGGCATCAGCGCGAGTACGACGACGCCGACCTGGGCAAATTCGGCTATGGCCTGAAAGGCGCCGCATGGTCTCAAGCGGACCGACTGACGGTTGTGTCAAAGGCCATCGGGCATAAGCGGAGAGTTCTCACCTGGGACAAGGACCACCTTGCGAGGACGCGGCGGTGGGAACTTCTCTCCGATCCGGTTGCGCCCGAGCACGAAGACGCTGTTGAACTCGGCGATTCCGGCACAGCGGTCCTGCTTACTCAGATGCGTCCGACTGCGGAGCCGGCCAAGGGAAAGGGGGAATCGCCCTATGCCCTGGAGCTGGCCGCAATCAAAGACCACCTGGAACTGGTGTTCCATAAGTTCCTGGAGGGAAAAGTCCCCGGGCGCGAGAAGGTGGTCATCCGGATCAACGGCGCGACATTGCGCCCCAACAACCCGATGGGCCACCCGCTTACAAAGCACTTCGAAGAGCGTCGCATCGAACTGTCCGGGCCCGATCCCGGCAAGGTCCCGGTGCTGGCGATTCGAGCTTTTGTAACGCCGAACGAGGCCGAGTTCGATGACCACCATAAGGACCTCTTGCCTTTGGACCGGCGGGAAGAGCGTGACCGGTTGACTCTGAATGGCCGTTGGAATGAGACCCAGGGCTTCTACTTCTACCGCCTGCACCGGCTGATAAAATGGGGAGGCTGGGAAGGGCTGTTCACCTACGACGAGCACACCAAACTGCTCCGGGTGACGGTGGATTTCGACCGGCTCGCCGACGAGCAACTTCAGGTGGACATCAGCAAGCAGCTTATCCGCCTTCCTGTCGCCGTCGTCGAACCTCTCAAGAACATTCTCAAGGGGCCGCGCGCGGAAGCCCGCAGCCGCTACGACAAGAAAGTAAGGACCGACGCTGTACCTCCAGCAGTGGGCGGAAAGAAGGCTGAGCCAGTTGCACCGACCTCTTCAGGTCCCAGTCCTGCCTCGTTTGTTGGAGGCAAGCTACCGATTGGCACGGCCACTACGCTTGCCGGTTCGTCCAGGAAAGACAAGTCGCCGCTGCGGCTTGTCAGCACAGGTTCGGCACCCTGGGAGCGTAAAAGTGGCTTCGGAGGGGAGCACGTCGAGATCACGCCGCAATTGCCCGAGCTGGTCGCGCTTGTACAGGCCCTAGAAAAGGACAACGCCGCCAAGTCGGCGCTTTCGGAGTTCCTGCGCGTATTGGAGACCGCCGGCGTGCCGAAGCTCCTGTCGAGCGAGCGCTGATGGCAGCCGGGTTACACCAGTCCTTTACGCTTAAGCCAAGGCTGAAGCTCTGGACCGATGGGACGACCTGGGTCAATTGGTCCTCCCATGAGGCGTGGCTTAAAACCCAGCCGAAATGGAAATCCCACCAGATTGCCTCGGTTGCGGAGGAATCTCTTCGCATCATTTCCAAGACCACGCCGATTGATCGGTCGTCGTTCCAGTGCCGCGGGCTGGTCGTCGGGTACGTCCAGTCCGGCAAGACCGCGAATTTCACGGCCGTCGCCGCCAGGGCCGCTGACGTCGGATACCGGCTGATTATTGTGCTGTCGGGCATCCACGATTCACTGCGCAACCAGACCCAGCGGCGCCTCAACCGCGAGCTGGTGGATGTCGGCGTCGGATGGACCACACTCACGGATGAAGACGCTGACTTCCACGAGCCCCCAGTCGCCGACGGATTCGCTTCAACAGGCACCGTGCTCGTTGTGGCCAAGAAGATCACGCCTATCCTGAGACGTCTCAACCAGTGGCTCGGCAAACTCGAGGGCCGCCTTGCTGGTTTGCCGGTTCTGCTCATCGACGATGAGGCTGACCAAGCATCGATCAATACACGTGGGAACCGTCGC
>Ga0105046_10010049_pt1 | contig 14756 bp, 10 predicted proteins | sample MAT03_FD_78385 | JGI IMG/M metagenome (GOLD analysis project Ga0105046, IMG submission 78385) | Freshwater microbial communities from Lake Fryxell liftoff mats and glacier meltwater in Antarctica - MAT-03 (megahit assembly) | ecosystem: Environmental > Aquatic > Freshwater > Ice > Liftoff... | reverse complement strand
GCGTCGATGTGGCCAGCGATCCGAGTGGCCACGGCGGGGGTGCCGCACGCGGCAGCCTCGGTCACGGTCATGCCCCAGCCCTCGCGGACCGACACCGAGACCACAGCAGACGCTCGCTGATAGAGCTCGACCAGCTCGACGTCGCTGACCCGGCCGGCCAGCCGAATCCAGTGCTCGGCGCCGGCATCGGAGACCTGGGCCTCGAGAGCGTCGCGTTCGTAGCCCTCGCCGACCACGACCAGCTCGAGGTCCGGGACCCGCTCCCGCAGATCGATGGCCAACCTCACCAGTCGGGCGAAGTCCTTGACCGGAACGAGACGACCGACGGCCACCAGCCGCGGGACGGCCTCTCGGGTGGGTCCCGGCCGGAACATCGGGTCGATGCCCGGCGGGACCACGCTGACCCGTCCGGCGGAGAATCCCAGCTCGTCGACCAGCTCGGTCTTCGATGACTCCGAGAGCGTGACGATGTTGCTGCGCCGATAGAGCGCCGGTGCGATGCGCTCCTCGAGCGTCGTTCCCAGGGCGGCCAGCCTGGGCGGCAGCATCATCTGCCACATGGGCCCGTGGACGTGATGGAGCCACACCGACCGCGGGCCACGACACCACAGCGGGGTGAAGAAGGGCATCCCGTTCCAGATCTCGACCAGCGCATCGCTGGGACCGAGGCGGCCGGTCAGCTCGGATACGACCGTCCGGGGAAACACCAGGTAACGGCCGGCCTTGCGGATCACGGTGTACCCCGACCGGACGCGACGCTCCGGGCGACCCGGTGCGAACGAGGTGCGCATGGTCACCTGGAGGCCGGACTGCGCCCAGATGGCCGCCACGTTGTGGGCGTGAAGCTCTGACCCCCCGGCCTCGACGTCGTCGAGGTCTCGCCAGGCCAGCATGTGGACGTGTTCGATGCCGGCTTCGGCGGCCAGGTCGCCGATCGCCTTGACGGCCTGCTCCGAGGCGGCGGGCTCGGTCATCGGTCCCCCACGGCCACCTATGCTAATTCCCGTGAAGCTCACCGGTGAGCGTCCGATCGAAGGTCAGACGCCAGATTCCCTGCTCGCCCTCCACGCCGCGGGGTACCGCGAGGTCCGTGACCGCATGGGTCCCGGACGGTTCCTGGACCTGGGATGCGGGCTGGCGGACGGAACCGCCACATTCGCCGCACCCGACCGACAGCTGGTGGGCATCGACTACGACCCGGCGACTGCCGCAGCTGCGCGCCGTTCGAAAATCGACACGGGGCTGGTCACGGCCTGTTCGGACGGCTCCGCACTCGGCCTGCGTGGCGAGATGTTCGACTGGGTCTGCTCCTCGCACCTGATCGAGCACTTCGTCGACCCCGAACCACATGTCCGCGAGGTCAGCCGGGTGCTTGCCGCCACGGGAACGGCGTTTTTCATCACTCCCAACGAGCCAGCCGACTTCGAGAATCCCTACCACGTGTACCTCTTCGACCCGGAGGAGCTCCGGTCCATGCTGGAGCGTCATTTCGCAGCGGTGTCCGTGGTTGGTCTTGATGCCACCGCCCTGGTGAAGGCCGACTTCGAGAAGCGACGTGCCCTGGCCACCAAGCTCCTTCGGCTGGATCCCTTCGGACTGCGGCACCGGGTTCCTCGATCCTGGTTCGTGGGGGCTCACGCCCTTGGTCGACGAGTGGCCTACCGGTTCCTGGTGGACGAACAGGTGGGAGGCTCATCCGGTATCACCGATGCGGAGTTCTTCCTGACCGACGACATCGATGCGTCGACCCTGGTGCTGTTCGCCGTGGTGTCGAAACCGCTCGACTAGTGCTCTGTCCGACGAGCGCTCCGCTCGACGAGCGCTGCGGTCGATGGTCGAGCTCACAGGCCAGTGGTCCGTCGCCAACCGCCTCGAAGCGCTTCTATGACCGCCTCGACACCGAGGAGGACGAACGCCGCCATTCCGACTGAGTGGACCTGGCGGTACTGCAGCGGCCAGTCGAAGTCCAGAGTCAGCCCGGAGCGCCACTGGCGAAGGACCACGTAGGCGGCCATCAGGCCCAAGAGGACGATGGCGGCCAGCCGCAGGATCGGCCAACCGTGGCGGATTCGGCCGGCGGCGAATGTGCCGACTCCGATGGCCACGGCCCAGGGCCACCCTCGGATGAAGAACAACGAGGCGGCGATACTGGCCAACGACACGATCGCGGCCGTGACAATGGGCAGTGGAGCACCGAAATCGTCCCAGAAGCGCACGAGCGCCGGCGTGACCTGCTTGGCCGCCACGATGTGTATTCGGCGCGATCGGACCAGCAGCACCAAACACAGCAGCGCTCCCAGGGCCGAGACCGCGAGGCCGGTCCACACGAACCGTTGAGGTGTCCAGGTCATCTCGAAGGTCGTGGACGATGCCAGGACCGAGGCGGGGACCCGCCAACCATTGGCGTAGCCGTTGATCAGCGTCGACTGACCCAGGTCGGCGCCTCCGACGTTGAGATTCCAGCCAGCGTTGTTCGACTGTCCGAGTACGAGCCAGACGTCGTCGTCGGAGGCGGCCAAGCGACCGGTCACCGACGTTCGCCCGGACTGGACCTTGCTGGGCGCAGCCGGTCGGGCGGCATCTGGTCGCGTGCCGGGTGTCGATGGTGCAGTTGGATCGGCGGCGGCGAAGGTGGCCAGTTGCAGGGTGTCGATATCGATGCCGGACACCGTGCCGTCGGTGGCAACGAGGTCGGTCCGACCCGAGGGCACCAGGAGCGGCGAGTTGTCACATCCCACGGCGGAGACGGGTCGTCCCGCAAGGATGTCGGCAGTCGATCCGGCCGGGATGCTGAGCGGCACTGCCGTTCCGCCCAGGGTGAGCAGGTCGCTTCGACAGGCCACGGTCACGGTCGGTTCCACGGGGCCGGCCAGGGGTGCGACCTCGCCCCGGGCACTCAGGTCGACCTCGGCCAGCGCGATCGGCATGACCTGGGGCGTGGAGGTCAGCCAGTCCGGATGGGTCCGCTCGGTCCAGCGGTCGATGACCAGGCGCACGCTGGAACCGGTCACGGCACCGGGTTCGGTCACGGGATCCAATCGGACGCGGCCGGTTGGATCGACCGGCCCGTTGGCGACGAGGTCGAAGGTGGGGCCGGCCTGCCCGTCGACTTCGAGATGTGCGGCGGTGGGAAATGAGTGATTGGGGTCGTCGATGGCCGTCACCCCCTTGAACTCGAACGTGCCACCCGATACGGCAGCCCACTGGATCCATGGTGAGGCCGCCGGATTCAGGTTCGACTGCCAGTAGGTGTCCGCCGATCCGTCGAACGCCTCGGAGGCGCGATACCTGAGGTCCCCGTTCACTCGACCGGAGCTGGTTGCTCGTCCTCCGCGCAACGGCCGACCCAGCAGGTCGTCGATGGAGTCGTCAGTCCGATTGCTGGACAGTCGGACGCGGGCCCCGGGTGTGAGGGACAGGGGCACGGGAGTCTCCACCACACGTTGCATGGCCGGTTCCTCGCCTTGGACCGAGGCCTCGGCTGGATTCGAGCGACGGCGGGCGAACACCCAGGCCAACTCGTGATCCGCTGCTCGCAGACCGACGGCGTCAAGGAGGTCGATGGGAGGCCTGATCACCTCGGTCGTCGTCCGTCCATCGATATCGATCTCGGCGAACCCGACACCGCTCAGCGCCGGGTAGCGGGCTCGTGGTCCCGGGTCGGTGGCGAGGATGGTGATACGGAGTCGCTCGAACGTGCGGCGGCCGATGTCGATGTCGGCGCCCTGGCCGGTTCGCGAACTCATGGGGAGGTCGATCACTGTGCTGTCGGAGTTGTCGAAGGTGAGTCGCGCCCTGGTCATCCAGCGGTTGAGGTTCGGGGCCTGGAGCAACCGGATGGTGTCGGTGGTCACCGGCCCGTCCTTCGACTGGAGCTGGATCCACTGGTCGAGTGGATCGGCGAAGGCGGCGACCTTCCACGAGGTGGTTGGATCGCCGTCGATCGCCCGGGCGGCGCGGTCACCGGGGGTGTACGTGAGTCGGTTGCCGTAGCCGGAGGCAATGGCCCGCCACCTGCCACGTTGCTCGGTGATGGTCTGGACGTCGGTGTCGGTGCGGCGGTCAACGGGCGAAAGACGGTTGTCGGTCGGATCCTTCACCACAGGCGACTCGTCGGCCATCTCGGTCAGCCCATCGTTCTCACGCGACGAACCCCAGCGGCGGGCCGACTTGCGGTTCGTGTCGGTGATCACCAGCCGGGCGCCATCTGTCAGCAGCTGGTCGACCGCTTCCGGGTCATCGCTGACCGACGCGGAGTAGATCACCGGCGTGGTCCCGGTGATGGCGCCCGTCTCCGCCCCCGCCACGATTCCGGCGGCGTCGCCCGCCAGCACCACTGGCGAGGAAGTGGGTTGCGTCCGCAGGATGGGCGCAGCCGACTCCACTGGGTAGATCTCCACCGGGCGCGGCTCTCGGTCAGCCGCTCCGATGCCCAGTTCGACGTCGTCGATCAGCGGATGATCCGGATTCGCCCGATTCGCGGTCGGAGGGCCGAAGCCAACAGGTGTCGCCAGGCCAGGTGTTGCATCGAGCCACTCGGACATCTGGCGCGGCCGTGGCGAACGGTTGCGTTCGTACTCCAGGTCGTTGCGAGCGATGACATCGCCGACGCCCATCATCCGCAGCAGGATCGCCGCTCCGGCGGGATCATAGGAGTTGTTCTGGAAGGGCAGATCGGTGGCGTTCATGAGGTTTGCCGATGCCGCCGATCCCCAGGGAACCAGTTCACGGGCCGCGAACGGGCGGTCTGTGAGACCGGGCGTTATGGGGTCCACGGTCGATCCCCACCGGTAGGAGGCGAACTCGATGCCGGGAACCTCGATCGCTCGGGTGGAGCTGTCGCCCGCTTCCAGATGTGCGGCGGCCTCCAGCCAATACGAGGGAACGTCCTCAGGTCGCTCGAGGAAGGCATCCAGCAGATCGCCGGTCCACAGGGGGGACAGGTTGGCGATGACCAGGAGCAGCGCCATCGATGCCGGTGCCCACCTGACACCGGGCAGTCGGGCAGAGATGGCGGCCACACCCGCACCCAGGAAGACCGCCGAGGCCAGAGCCAGGAGTGGCAGCGCCCGCGGCGTGGACCGCAGGGCCAGACCACTCGACGTCTCGGTGAATGCTGCGAAGAGTGAGCCGTAGGGGGAGGGGCTGTCGAACGGGAATGCTCCGACCGACACGATCAGGCCGGCCGCGGCCATGCCGATGAAGAAGACCCGGCTGGTCCATCGGGTCCAGAGCGCCGCGGAGATGGCCAGGATCGGGAGGGTGAAGCTGAGGGCCACAGCGGGGACGAACTCGGTCATGGCGACCGCGCTCTGGAACCATGGGCCCAGCGCATCGGTGCCGTAGAAGAACCAGTAGCCGAGTCCGCGGAAGATCTCCGGGGCCGACGATGCATTCGACACGGTCTGATAGGTCTCGGTCGTGCGGAGGATGTCGATCCCGTAGCGACCCTGCAACATGAGACCCACCACCCACCACGCGGAGGTGACGACGCCCAGCGCGGCAATCCTCAGGATGGGCGGTATGGCGCGTCGGGCTGTCACCTCGCGCTCGACCGCGACCGCATGGATCACCCAGATCGCCGGACCGATGAGCACCAGGAGCAGCGACGTGGCGTTGATCCCGCCCGCGGCGAGGGCGACCAGGGCAAACGCGGCGGGTGACCGCCATCCCCCGTCGCGGACCGAGCGAATGGTGAAGTGGATGAGCCAGGGCAGCGCTGCGAACGGCAACAGGATGACCGAGTGCTTGTAGATGTAGTGCAGGACGTACGGGCTGAACGCGTAGGCCACCATGGCGACGGTTCGTCCTCGTGTCGACCACCTGAGGCTCCCCAGCAGCGCCCGGACCCCGAGGCCGGCGAGGAAGAAGATGCTCCCCATCCAGATCCGTTGCGCGATCCAGTCAGGTACACCGATCTGCTCCATGATCCAGTAGTAGGGACCCATGGGGAACAGGTAGCCGATGTTCTGGTGGGTCACCGTTCCCAGCCCGACGCCGGGGTCCCACATGGACGTGGCTCGTGACAACAGGCGGCCGGGATCGAGGTACAGGTACTGCTTGGTGTCGGCGCCGAGGCGTCCCGGATGCGTGAGCAGCAGGGGCACGTAACTCAGGACCCCGAGGAGCAGGACGCCGGGTTCGACGCGGGGGCGCCAACGGGCGGGCTTCAGCACGTCACGACGCTAGCCACCGCTAGGGTTCTGTCCGTGACGCCACGTGTGTGGACCCGGGCCATGCTCGCGATCACCGCACTGGGCGCCGTGGTTCGTTGGGGTCAGGTCCAGATCGTCCGGCCCACCTGCCCGCAGATCACCCCCGACCCGCAGGCGGGGTGCTTTCGGATCTGGGGAGACGCGGTCTACGGCTGGTGGCAAGGTCGAATGATCAGCCAGGGGATCTGGTGGAAGGACCCGATTGCCTGGTTCCTCGACCCGGTGAGAACCGTCCGCGAGGCTGCTGGCAAGCCGCCCCTCTACCCGGGGGGGCTGGGGGCGATCGGCTGGTTCGGCGGGACGTCGCAGATGGTGGCTCGGGCGATCGTCGCGCTGGTGGTCATCGGACTGGTGACGTGGGTTGCCCGTCGGCGGCTCAGCGGTCTGGGCGCGGCGGTCACGGTTACGGCGGCGGCGGGTGGTCTGGCCTGGATGGCGATCGCCGGGGCGCAGTCGACCAACGCGCAGCGACTGGTGCTCGCGGCCTGCGGCGCTGCCGCAGTCCCGCTGATCGGCTGCGTGGGAGCGCGCGTCGGGGGCCCACGGGTGGGGCTGATCGCAGCAGCCCTGGCTGCGGTTCATCCGTTGCTGTGGATCAACGACGGCATGCTGCAGGTCGAGTCGGTGGTCGCGTTGGTCGTGGCCTGGGTGTTGTGGTCCGCGGTCCGCTACTGGCAGGAACCGAGCTGGTCACAGATGCTCGAGCTGGCAGCGGCCGTGGCGGTGGCCGCTCAGCTGCGTCCGGAGGCGCAGTTGTTCACCATCGGCGTCGTGGTCCCGGTGGCGATCGGCGCGGTGCGCCGCTCGCGGGTGACGTGGCGCAGCGCGGCGGTCCATGTGGCGCTGGCGTCCATGGTCTGTCTGGCCGCCTGGGGTCCGTGGCTGGCGTGGAATCAGACCCGATTCGTGGCCGCGCCGCCGGTTTCCATGACCACTGGCACGGGCGCCGTCCTGGTGTCCGCCTATTGCGAAACTACCTTCGAGGGCGAGGCGCTCGGGTACTGGGCGGCCCACTGCTTCGATCAGCCCCGACCGGTGCGGGTGAAGCGGGCGGGCGACGCTGCGTCCGCCATCGAGGACGCGCTCGGAACCCAGGGGATCGGCGCCAAACTGTTGCTCGGCGGTGCGGTACGTCGCGACGGCGCAGATGCTGGCGCCCCGCCCCTGGGCCTCGGCGCTTCGGTGCTGGTGGGTGATCGACTCCAGGTCAACCTCGATCGATCGCTGCTCGACGACTCAGAGATCGACGCCGTGGCTCGGGCTCAGGCGCTGGAGTTCGCCGGTGACAACACCAGTCGCCTCCCGGTGGTGGTGGCAGCCAGAGTGGCGCGCACCATGGATCTCTTCCGGCCGCTGGACACGTTGCGAATCCAGTGGCAGGTCGAGGGTCGACCCAAGCTCCCGTCGGCTGCCGGACTGGCCATGCACTGGCTCCTGATGGTCGGGGCGGCGATCGGAACGGTGATCCTGTGGCGTCGCAAGGGTCCGGTGGCACCGTTCGTGGGTACGGCCTTGGTCGTCCTCGGCACCACGGCGCTGACCTTCGGTGTGACCCGGTACCGCGTCCCGCTGGACATCTGCGAGATCGTTCTGAGCGCCGTGGCCATCGGGTCGTGGCGCGGGTGGAACCGGTTCGACCGTCCCGCACGCGAGACTCGACCCGTGGTGACCGAGGAGAACGAGAGCCGGATCCCCGCTGAGATCGAGTTCGAACATGGCACGATCTGACACCGAGGCCACGCTGGTCGAGGCCACCGATCTGTTGAACATCGAGCTGCCCGATCGCCGATGGAGCGACGAGTCCCACCTGGCCTGGCTCTACGGGGCGAACCCGTTCGGCCCGGGAGTCGTGGGCTTCAGGCGCTCAGGGGACCGACTCGATGCCCACTACGCCAACATCCCCCAGCGGTACCGGACCCCGAACGGTGAGATGAACATGATGTTCTCACTGAACGCGGTGACCAGGAGCGTCGCTCAGCGACAGGGCCACTTCTGGTCCATTGCCGAGGAGGTGTACGAACGAGCGGCTGTCGAATGTGGCGCCTACGGGGTGATCGGAGTCTCGAACGACAACTCGACCCCGCCTGTGGTGAAGAAGCTGGACTTCCGTCTCCTCGGCCCGCTTCCGGTCAGGATCATCCCTCGGGGTCCTGCGGCTGAGGCCGTCGCCCACTGGCCGGTCGATGCTGCCTGGTTGTCCTCCGAGGCGGCTGAGGTTCTGGACGGCCTCGATCACCCGGTCTCCTGGGGATGGCGGAACCGGATGACCAGGGAGTACCTGACCTGGCGACTGTCCTCTCCGAACACCGAGCCATTCCACATCCACGTCAGTGCCGATCTGATCGCCATCAGCGTCCCCTCACATCTCGGGCCCCTGGCCGCGGCGGTGGTGGTCAAGCTGATACCCCGGGTCGACCGACGGGTGATGTCGGCCGGACCGGTGATCTCGGCCATCTGCGCTCACCACGGCGCCGCCTTCGCGGTCTACGCAGGATTCAACGGCCGGGTACCGGTCCGCGGCTTTCGACCGCCCCGGCGGCTCCAGCCGGCCCCGCTGAACCTGATCTACCGGAGCCTGGACCAACGGGCGGCCAAGCACGATTTCCGGCTGGAGACCTTCGAGTTCCTGGACATGGACGCCTACTGATGCCCGGAGTCACCTTCACGATCGATGTCGAGGACCATCGCCCCGGACCTCACGCCGAACTTCGCTTCCCCCGGGTGACCCACCAGGTGGTGGACTGGTTGGCCGGCCAGGGGATTCGCGGGACCTTCTTCGTGGTCGGCGAGGAATCCCGTCGACATCCGGGACTGATCCGGGCCATTGCCGATGGAGGCCACGAGTTGGCGTTGCACGGTGACCGTCACGTCCCGGTGGGATCGTTGACCCCTGAAGAACTGGCGGCCGATGTCCGCCGCGGCATCGACGGATTGCAACAGCTGGGTGGCGTCGAAGTGACCGGGTTCCGTGCTCCGCAGTTCTCGCTGGTGGCCGGATGCGAATGGGTGGCGGACGTACTGGCCGAGGCCGGATGCACCTACTCGTCGAGCGTGCTGCCGGCGGCCAGCCCCCTGTTCGGCTACCCCGGCGCTCCCACTACACCGTTTCGCTGGCCCAGCGGCCTGGTCGAGTTCCCGGCCACGTTGCTGCCCATGGGTCCGGTGTCTGTTCCGCTCGGCGGGGTCTACTTCAGGCTGCTTCCCGGTGCCCTCACGCAACGCCTCGTGGGCCGCGCCGCCGGTCATGGCTCGGTCCCGTGGTTGTACCTGCATCCCTATGACTTCGACCCGGACGAGCGCATGTACGTCGTGCGCGACGCAGCGGCGATCGCCAGCCCGCTCCAGTGGGTGAACCGACGCCGGGTCGAGGCACGGGTGGCGCAGCTCCTCGGGCGGTTCCCGGCCGCTCCGCTCGGTGAGCGGCTCGACGAAGTCGGCGACGTCCGCTTCGGCGGGACGTCCCCGGCCCGTCACGAGTCCGGCTGACGGTTCCGGAACTCGTCCAGTTCGGTCCTCAGTAACGCGATCTCCTCGGCCAGGGTCCGTGAGCGCTCCTCCAACCGGGACAGTTCCCAGCTGTAGTGCATGCTGAGCAGCGTGAGCAGGCCGGTGGCGGCCAGCAGGATGATGGTGGGCGGATAGAAGACACCCAATCGCTTGGCCAGGTCATCGACGAAGTTCGGGAGCACCGCGAGGGGCACCAACGCGAACCCCACCGCCAGCCACAGCAGGCCGTACTTGCCGCGCAGATGCCGGCGCCTGACCAACAACATGATGACGCCGATGGCTGCCAGGAGGATGACCGCCAGCACGATCCACATGATCTGCGCCGAGTCACTCACGAGCACCCCCCGGCACCGAGGAAGCTGCTCCGGGGAGCCCCGGCCGGCGCATGGCCCCCTTGGAGACGACCATGACCACCAGCACGCGAAAGAAGTGGTAGGCCAGCCGGAGACCGCGGGTCGAGGCCCGGCCGCCGTGGCGCTCGTGCATCTGAACCGGGACCTCCCGGACGTCGAAGCCGGCTCCGTCGGCCAGAATGAGGGCCTCGACCGACTCCATGTACTCCACGGGGTAGTGCACGGCGAAGAAGGCCAGCATCGGCGCCGAGAACCCGCGAAAACCTGAGGTGGTGTCGGTGAACCGGCGGCCCGTCAGCAGGCGGACCAGGACCCGCAGGATCCCCATGGCCCCGCCCCGCGCCGCGCCGACGTCGTAGGAGTCCGACTGGGCGAACCGGCTGCCGATGGCCAGGTCGGCGCCGGCATCGAGCTGCGCCTCCAGCGTCTCGATTGCCGCCGCTTCGTGCTGACCGTCACCGTCGAACTGCACGGCGCGGTCGTATCCGTGCCGAACGGCGTAGCGGAACCCGGTGCGCAGCGCTCCGCCCAGACCGAGGTTGTAGGGCAGCGAGATGACCACGGCCCCCGCGGCGCGGGCCAGCAGCGCTGTGTCGTCGGAGGATCAGTCGTCGACGACCACGATGTCCACGTCCGGTCGAACGCTCCGGAGCCGATCGAGAGCGGCGGGCAGGGCGTCGGCCTCGTTGAAGGCGGGGATGATGACGAGTGTGGGACTCATGGAACGCCCACCTTCGCACTCCGGTCCAGGGAGCGCCTTCGCTTGCGCTCCATCACCGGACGTTCGATCAGCAGGTGGCACAGCGCGCCGGAGGCCAGACCGCCGGCAACGGTGATGGCCAGCGTGATGAGGAACGGGGCCTGAAACGGTTCGGCCCCGGTCCAGATCTCGGCCTGAGTCAACCAGCACTTGTGCCAGAGATAGGTCCCGAGCGAGATGGCGCCCAAGGCGACCATCACCCGATGTCCGAGGAACCTCCGAATGAGCCCGGTGTGCTGATCCCCGAACACTGCGGGGAGCACGGCAAAGCCGCCGATGATGCCGTACAGCAGCTGTTTGGCCACGTACTCACGTGAGAAATCGAGCGGGTTGCGACGGATCTCGAACAGCTCGGTGATGCCGCCGGGGTTCACCACCACCAGCCAGATGGCTCCGGCGATCATCCATGAAGCCCATGGTCGATCGCCCAGGTACCCGATCCAGCGGGGCAGTGGCAACCCGATCCCATGTCCGACGCTCAGCGCGGCCATGGCCATCCCGATGGCGAAGAAGTCCATGTGGGCGGGGAGCCAGAAGGCCGCCGACGGCGCCCAGGACGCCTCCGATGAGGCCAGCCACGCTCGCCACACCTGGGCGCCGATCCAGATGCCAGCGCAGGACCAGAGAATCAGCCGGCGGCGAGCCAGGGGGTCGAGGTCACGGCCGGCGCGTCGCCAGGCCAGAGCGACGAGGGGCAAGGCGGCGTAGAAGGTGATCTCGGTTCCGATGCTCCACGCCTGGTCGAACTGCCCGAATCCCTGAAAGACGGATTGGGCGGAGAAGGTCTGCAGCAGAAGTGAGTAGAAGGCGATCGAACCGAACGGGTGCTGGTCGAACACGCCGGCCCCGCTCACGGTCGGAACCCCGAACCAGATCATGGCTGTTGCCATGGCCGCCCAATAGGCCGGCAGGATCCGCCACGCCCGGTTGCTGGCGTAGTCGCCGAGCCGGGGCCATGAACGCTGCGTGAGTAATGACGAGGCGAAGGGGCGGAAGAGCAGGAAGCCCGAGACCAGGAAGAAGAGCGGTATGGAGATGTCGAATCGGGCCAGGAACCGATTGATCTCTGGGTGCTTGTCGTACATGTTCGCTGCGAACGCAACGTGGTTGGCCATCACCATGAGGCAGCCGACGGCCCGGAAGCCATCCAGGTTGGGGAACGGTCCGCCTGAGTGACCGAGCGTCAGGCGACCGGTCACGACGGAGACGCTGCCAGATTGTCAGCCGATTCGGCCGGCTCGATGTCCGGGTTTGCGTCGGTCGCTGGCCGAGAGTCCCGCCAGCGGCCCAACAACGTGGCCAGGGCCACCGAGGCTGCGAGGATCACGGCCACTTCTGCCCCGATCCGGAATCGCCAGAGCCCGTAGAACATCGCCGCCGTGATGCTGGTGAGCACGGCGTGCACGGCCAGCGGCCAGATCGGACGGCCATTGCGGCGAAGAATGACCAGCCCGATTGCGGCCAGTGGGGCGAGGACCCAGAACCCGATCTGCGCGCCCCAGTTGATCCAGGGCCGGCGGCCCTCGCCCTTGTTGTAGAAGTTCGCCGTCTGAGCGACCCCGGTCAGGCTCCAGACCCGGGTGAAGCGAGCGGCCATGACGCCGGGCAACTCGTCGAGGTGATCGGTCAGGTAACCCAGCCCCTCGTGTCGGTAGAGCAACGAGACGTCGGAGGCGTCCTGGTCGTCACCGGCGATCGGGAGCCCACGCTGCAACGCCTCCCAGTCGTTGACGCCGTCGCCGTTCGAGTCCACGGCCTCGATGCAACTCAGTACCCAGAGTCCCTTGGCCACACCCCGGTAGGCCGGATCGCAGTTGGTGCCGATGATGGTGAGTCCGTCGTTGGTCGACATGATGGTGGGCTGGTTGAACCGCACCAGGTTCGGGATCACCCACGGGCCGAGCATCAGCAAGCCACCGGCGCCCGTCGCGGCGAGCCAACGAAGTGGAGCGGCGGGGGGTCGGCGGTCGCGATCACCGCGATGCGTGAAGCCGATCGGGACCACGAGCAGGGGTACGAGCAAGGCCGCTTCCGCTCGCGCCAGCACGGCCAGGCCGACGGCCAGCCCCAGCTGGAACATCCGCCAGCCGGTCGGCTCGTCGAGGGCGCGGAACGAGGCCCAGATCACCAGCGCCACCGTCAGAGCGCCCACGGTTTCGCTCATGATCAGGCCGTCGTTGATCCACAGACCTGGGTGGACCGCGGCCAGCGTTGCCGCGATCAGTGCGGTGGTGTCGGCTCGTCGAGGGAAGACCCGTCGTGCGGTGAGTGCCATCACCGCCACCGTGAGGGTCCCGATCATCGCCATGGTCAGTCGATGTCCGGTACGGGCCCGTGAGGAGGCCGGGTCGAACAACCACGAAGCGGGCGCGACCACCATGGAGGTGAGGGGTGGGTGATCAGCTGAGGGCACGACGCGTTCGGAGATGAACGGATCGCGGAAACCGTCGCCCCGGGCCAGGGTGTCGGCCAACGCCGAGTAGTAGATCTGGTCGCCCATCAGCGGGTCATGGCGCGTGGCGGCCCAGACGTAGGTGATGCGGATCGTGCCGCCGATCAGGAGGATCAACAACAACGCCAACCAGAATCGCCGCGTGGGGCGGGCGGGTCCCGTCACGTCATCGAGCAGTGGGTCGTGGGATCACCGGGGCGTCTCGTCCGGTCCCCCCACCGGTGGAGGAGTTCTCCTCGTGGTACTCCTCCTCGACGTTGACTTCCCAGATGTCGTGCGACGCGCCGTTCACGATGTTCTCGACGGTCAGCATGGCCGTGAACATGGAGTGGTCCTGGTTGTTGTACTTGTGCATGCCGTTCCGGCCGACCGGCCAGACATTCGAGGCGTTGCTCGCCAGCCACGCTCGGAGGACATCGACGTTGTCCTTGTAGTACTGGTCGTAGGTCGGGTACGCCTTGGGCATCCGAACGACATATCCGGCGGTGATCTCGTCGAGGTCGGCCAGACCGAGCAGCGAGAGCTCCCGCGCGGCCAGAGCGATCAGGTCCTTGTCCGACGAGGTCCACATGTCGTCGCCCTCGAAGACGAAGTACTCGAGTCCCAGGCAGGTGAACCCGGGCTTCACCATGTACGGCGACCAGGAACCGAAGTTCTGGATCCGTCCGACCTTGACCTCCGGGGCGTGGATGTAGATCCAGTTGTCCTCGAACCCCTTGGACTCCGGGACCACCAGGGCAACGGTCAGGAAGTCCCGGAACTGAAGATCCTCAGCGGCGCGCCGGGTTGCATCATCGACCGGTGGGTCCATGGCCAGAATCAGCTGCGGCATGGGCATGGAACTGATGATGTGGTCGGCCGCGTACTCGGTGGGGGTGCCGTCGGTCGACGTGGTGACCGAGGTGGCGCGTCCGTCTGCGTGACCGATCCGGGTCACCCGTGACTGCATGATCACCTTGGATCCCTGTGCTTCGACCTTCTCCTGGCAACGCTCCCACATCATCCCGGGCCCGAACTTGGGGTACTGGAACTCCTCGATCAACGAGGCGATGTCCTTCTGGTTCCGGTTGGGGAGCAGAGCGTTCTTGACGGCGCTGAACAACGACAGGTTCTTGATCCGCTGGGCCGCCCAGTCGGCGGGCATGGAGGCAACGGGGACCCCCCAGACCTTCTCGGTGTAGGTCTTGAAGAACGTCCGGTACAGACGCCAACCGAATCGGGCGACCAACCACCCCTCGTAGTTGGTCTGGTCCTTGGGCGGCCGGATCCGGGCCCAGCCATAGCTGGCCACGCACTTGACCGCCTCGATGGGACCCAGGTTGGCCAGCGCATTGAAGGCCTTGAGCGGATAGTCGTAGTACTTCCCGTTGTAGAAGATGCGGCTCTTTCGTGGCCGCATCATGAAGTCGTCCTCGTCCAGGATTTCGTGCCAGAGGTGCTCGACCTCGGGAACCTTGGTGAAGAACCGG
>Ga0105046_10010044_pt1 | contig 14760 bp, 9 predicted proteins | sample MAT03_FD_78385 | JGI IMG/M metagenome (GOLD analysis project Ga0105046, IMG submission 78385) | Freshwater microbial communities from Lake Fryxell liftoff mats and glacier meltwater in Antarctica - MAT-03 (megahit assembly) | ecosystem: Environmental > Aquatic > Freshwater > Ice > Liftoff... | reverse complement strand
CGCCTTCTGCTGGAACCAGAGGTTGATGGTATTGCGACTGATCTGAAAGACTATGCTGGCTTCACAGCGTTTCATCCCATCCTGTTCAATCGCTGCCATGACTTTGCAGCGCAGGTCGTAACTATAAGGTTTTGACATCGGTGCTACTCGCGCGGGATGCCTTAGCTTACGTCCTAATCTATATGGCGGCCGCTATATTTAATTACGCCCATCTACTTATCAAGTACAGATTCTTTATCAAGTACAGATTCTTTATCAAGTACAGATTCTTGTAGAGTCAAGTACAGATTCTTGTGGAGTCAAGTACAGATTCTTGCAGAGAGCCGTGCTTGACGTGAAGCACCGTAGTGATTGGGCTATCCTTCTAAATAGCCCGACTGGTATTGCTGATTTCATGGATGAATTTTTTTTTGAAAGGGGCACTCCGCGTCCCTTTCAAAAAAATCGTACCCAGATTAAGCAATGCCGCCCGATCTATAGCAACTGTCGAGACAGTTGGGACAAAGGGGGTGTGGGGGCTTCGCCCCCAGCCAGGGGTGAAACCCCTGCACCCCGTCCTAACTAACTCCTCGATTGCTATACGCCAAGTTGAAACCAAACGTGGCAAACGGTTCAAATTAACGCAGAGTGGGTAGTCCGGGAAAGTTGCATCAGTAGGTGGGCTTAATTAAATATAAGATTCTAAAACCCTGCGCCGCCCGCGCAGCGGGCGGCGCAGGGTTTTAGGATTTGGTTTTTATTTAGGTTGAACTACTTCTCGCGTTATTAGGTAAACTCCACTTCACTGATGTTGTATGAATTTTCGCTCGTTGATGCCATTGTTCAATCCATCGGTTGAAAGCTGGGCTTTAGAAGCTCGTTTGTTGCGATGGCTAACATTTTTGTGGCTGATTTTAGGACTCGTAGTACTATTCTCAGCGTCCTACGCCATTGCTGATGAGGATTTTGGCAACGGTCTGTATTATTTTCAACGGCAGTTAGTCTGGGTTGTGGTGGGGCTGATGGGATTTGGCGTTTTGGTTAGTTTGCCAATTCGCTATATCTTGGGAATTGCTGACTGGCTCACCTTACTAGGTATTGGGTTGATTCTCCTGACGCTGCTGCCAGGGCTGGGGACGACGGTGAATGGCGCTAGCCGCTGGCTGTCGTTAGGCCCGCTGCCCATTCTGCAACCATCTGAGTTGATTAAGCCCTTTTTGGTGCTGCAAAGTGCCCGCATTTTTGGCCGTTGGGAGCAGTTGACGGTGCGATCGCGTCTGAGCTGGCTCGGCATTTTTGTAGTACTGCTGGTCAGTATTTTGTTGCAGCCTAACTTGAGCACAGCAGCGCTGTGCGGTATGTTGCTGTGGCTGATTGCTCTGGCGGCGGGTCTACCCTATTGGCAGTTGGGTGCGACTGCGATCGCCGGACTGGGTACTGCCATCCTGAGCATTAGCCTGCGCGACTATCAGCGTGAACGGGTTATGTCATTTCTAAATCCGTGGGCAGACCCAACCCAAAACGGGTATCAGCTAATCCAAAGCTTATTAGCCGTAGGGTCAGGTGGGCTGTGGGGTACCGGGTTTGGCCTGTCTCAACAAAAGTTGTTTTACCTGCCCATTCATTACACCGATTTTATTTTTGCGGTCTTTGCCGAAGAGTTTGGGTTCATAGGCAGTTTACTGTTATTGGCGTTACTGGGAACTTATGCGGCTGTGGGGCTTCGAGTGGCCATAAAAGCACGTCAGCCGACTCATAAATTAGTGGCCATTGGTATTGTGACGCTGCTAATCGGCCAATCGCTGCTCAATATTGCTGTGGCAACTGGGGCGCTGCCTACAACTGGCTTGCCCTTTCCGTTCTTTAGCTACGGTGGTAGTTCCATGATTGCCAGTTTGGTGTCAGCGGCGCTGCTCGTTCGCATTGCCCGCGAAAGCAATGAGGCTGATGTGGTACCGCTGAGAAAACGATAGGGGTGATAGTTAGTTTAATCTCTGGGCACTCCAAAATCTTGAGTCCAGTAAGAGCGTAGCTTTAATTTGCCAGAGTCGTTTGGCAGAAAAACATACCCAATGCCGACTTCTTCCACAAAAGGGGTCAAAATATTCTGCCGATGCGCGGGGCTATTCATCCAGGCTTCTACTACCGTTTTGGCTGTCGTAAATCCGGCTGCAATGTTTTCTCCGGCGGTAGCATAGTTGTAGCCTGCGGTGTCTAACCGATTGAATACGGTGGAACCGTTAGAGCCAACATGCCCAAAAAAGTCTTGGGTCGCCATATCGAGGCTGTGGGCATGAGCAGCAGTGTTCAACGTAGCATTGAGCCGGAGCGGTTGCAGCCCTGCTTGCTGGCGGTAGAGGTTAGTCAACTTTACGACTTGACGAATTAGGCGATCGCCCCTGGAATCTGTCGCTGATTGGCGGCCAGCCAACGGCAAACCAGTCTTCTGAGAGCCTGTGGACGAAGAGCCTGTAGACGGACCAGTAGACTCAGAAGTGGTACGTTGCTTGGTTGAAAGCGCCAGTTGATATTTAGTACTCCCGGCTTGACGAGCCACCTGAAGATAGTAAACGCCAGGTTTTAGCGAATCATAGGTATCGAGTTTAGTTGCACTGTTGAAATTAGACTGCTCTAATACCTTGCCGGAGCGGTTGAGTAAACTGACCTGGAGATCAGTCGCTAACTCAGACAGGTGAAGGGTTAGGCTGCTGCGTCGATTAAGCCGAACCTTAAAGAATTCGACTGGGTTGGTGCGCCCTAGCTCGCCCGCCTGAGTAGCGTTCCCAGTGGCAAGATTGAGCCGCTTTGCTCTATCGAAGACTCGACTGGAAAAATTGACTGTTTGCATGGAAGACATAGCAAGCGAATAGTGACACTATTGCCAGTCTTCCGTTGATGTAGATAAAACACGCTCAGTAATTCTGTCGAACTTTATGAGTCCACTTTGTTGCAGCGCGTAATAACACGGGATTGCGGAGCGCTTTAAAAACGAATGTGGCCGATAATGTTGAGCCGCCGCACGACGGCTCAACATTATCGGCCACAAAAACAAACTAACTGATCCTTACGCTTCGACTAGCAGGTTGGCCGAGTCTTTGACTTGATTCAGGAAGCCCGTTAACGCGTCGCCCTCTACAACTTCAGTTTCTAAGAGCTTGGTCGCGATCGCCTCTAGCAAATCTCGATTTTGCTCAAGAATGGCGATCGCCCTACTGTGAGCTGCGTCTACGATTCCTTTGACTTCGCGATCGATCGCCTCAGCCGTTTGCTCACTCACCATGCGGCGAGGGTTCATGTCACCCCCCAGGAATCCATTTTGCTGACCCTGTTGATAGGCCAAGGGGCCAAGCACCTTGCTCATGCCATAGGTAGTCACCATGCGCTCTGCCAGATCGGTCGCGCGCTGAAGGTCGTTGGACGCACCTGTAGTGATGCTGCCAAAAATCACTTCTTCTGCGGAGCGTCCACCCAAAAGCGTAGCAATTTGACCCTCTAGCTCTGTTTCACTCATCAGAAACCGATCTTCAGTAGGCAATTGCAGGGTGTAACCCAAAGCGGCCATACCGCGAGGAATAATCGAGATTTTCTCAACCTTGCTGCTACCGGGCATTAAAGCACCCACCAGCGCGTGACCAACCTCGTGATAGGCCACGATTTTCTTCTCATTTTCGTTGAGCACCCGGCTCTTTTTCTCTAAACCAGCGACCAGGCGCTCGATTGCCTCAGCAAAATCTTCCTGGGCAACGGCTTCACGGCCATTGCGGGCGGCTAGCAAGGCAGCTTCGTTGACTAAGTTGGCCAAGTCTGCACCAGCAAAACCGGGAGTTCGAGTGGCGATCGCCCTCAAATTAATATCGGCACCAAGCTTGACCGCTTGAGCATGGATTTCCAAAATGGCCAAACGACCGAGCAAGTCAGGGCGATCGACCAATACCTGCCGATCAAACCGACCGGGACGCAGCAGCGCGGGGTCAAGCGTTTCAGGCCGGTTTGTAGCAGCTAGCACAATTACCGTCTGGTCGCCCCCGCTAAATCCATCCATTTCGGTCAGCAACTGGTTTAGCGTTTGTTCCCGCTCATCGTTGCCGCCGTAGAACCCATTAGAAGCACGGGACTTACCGATCGCATCCAGTTCATCAATAAAAACGATGCAGGGAGCCTGTTTCTTGGCCTGTTCAAACAGGTCGCGTACCCGCGATGAGCCTACGCCCACAAACATTTCTACAAACTCTGAACCCGATATGCTGAAAAACGGCACTCCGGCTTCCCCTGCCACCGCTTTGGCCATCAGGGTCTTACCTGTACCCGGAGGGCCGACTAGCAGCACTCCTTTGGGAATGCGGGCACCAATTTGAGTAAAGCGCTTGGGATTTTTAAGAAACTCAACTACTTCAACTAGCTCGGCTTTGGCTTCTTCAACACCCGCCACGTCAGTAAACGTTACCTTTTTGGCATCGTCTTCTACATAGACCTTGGCGCGGCTTTTACCAATAGATAGAACGCCTTGACCGCCCCCTGCCCCACGGGACAGAAAGAATTGCCAGATTGCTACAAAGATTAAGGGGGGCACTACCCAGCCCAAAATGCTGGTAAACCAGTTGCCGCGAGGTGGAGAAATGGCAGCAAACTCAACACCCTTTTCTTCTAAAAGCGTTGGTAAATTCAGATCAAAAATTGGTGTAGTGGCAAGCACTTGTCCGGCTTGCTCCTCTGCCGCAGTCCCTTCAACCTTTAGTTGATAGCGAATTTGGTCTTGCCCAATAGAGGCACGCAGAACCTCTTGCTCGTTTACCTGATGAATGAACAAACTGTATGGAACTTGAGGAATGGAAGGCCCCAAAATTCGAGGGAGAAAAATGTTAGCCAGCAAGAACAAGCCCGACACGACTAACAAAATGTTGCCAATGCGGCGAGAGCGTGGGGCTTTGGGCTGGTCTTTAATTGGCATGAAGTGAATGCTCCTTGAGGCGGTTAGGGAGATAGTGTTGATCGCACGGTTGCAATATGGCACTTTTCCTTAGATTCCATTTTAAAGGTTTGTTAAGATTTAGACGTTTCAACCTAAGGCTAAACACCTTGGGATATCCCTGCACTTGAGGGGGTAATTACCGTCCGTCAAAGTTGCTTTAAAGGTTGCTTTATGAGGTTGTCTCTCCGGTGCGGCTTTAAGCTTGAGAGCCAAGCTCCCTACACTGCTTGACTTAGGCAGTTTCGAGCCAGTCAAAAATGCGATCGAGCTGCTCTAAGGTGATCAGACCGTATTGCCACAGCACCATGGGCAGCAAGTTCGATTCGTGTTCGGGTTGCTTTAAAGCCAGGGCGATCGCCGCTGCTGGAATTGAAAGCTCTTCCCGCAGAAAGCGAATCAGTCGAGTTGTGGTAGATTCCGTGGTCATATGCGCGATCGCCCCCAAAAAAGTATGTAAGAGTTTGTTAAGTTTTGAAACAATATTTCAGAATCGTTGTTGAAGATTATAGCGAGAATAGAGTCCGTCGTCTTCGTCGAAAGACGGATCTAATGGCGTAATTTCCGTCTGTTTCAAGGTTAGATCCCTAACTTCACTGCCCTAACCGATTCTGAGATTATGCGAGCAAAAAATGAGAATTCTCGAAAATTGGGGCAAAGTAATTGCTGAGAATTGCTGTGCCCCTTGCAATAACTTTCCTCTCATCCAAAAAATCATCCCTAAAATTTCAGCAGCGCCTGACCTTTAAAGAGTTGTTTTTCGGCGCGAAGCAGCAATTTCCACGATACTTTTCAAGAAGACCGCTTCTAAATTGATCCGGATTGAATTGATCAGGATTGATCAGGGTAAATTTTCTGCCCTTAGAGGCGGCAAAATCAAAGTGACCATTTTCCCAATCTTGCCTGATGGCTGACTCCCGATCACTTCAAGTGCGATCGCGTTAGTGCCAGATTATTTCTGCCTAGACTGCTCCACCGGACAAACTTGATGAAATGGATCAACGACCTACCCCAATGGTTAATCTGGGGGCTAATTCTGCCAATTATTGTGTTGAACGGTTGGGCACTTCTACTGGTGACCAGTTACTTTCGGCAGCTCTTTGCCATCTTTGTAGGCGCTAATTTACTCGCGTTTGTCCTCAACTATGCAGTTCGCTGGTTACAGCACCACGGATTATCGCGTTCACGCGCTGTTTTGGTTGTTTTCTTGTTGGCACTATCGCTGTTTTTTATCTTGACGGTGACGTTGATTCCGGTCTTGATGGATCAGGCCAATGGATTGCTTCAAAATCTCCCGGTTTGGATTGTGTCTGGCAGTGACCAGTTTCAGTCATTACAGAGCTGGGCATCAGCCAGACGTTTACCGGTTGATTTGCTGGATTTTGTGGCTCGTTTGCAAGAAACGTTACTGGCACAATTGCAACCGTTTAGCAGCGGAGTGGTCGGCTTTGGCATTGGGCTGGCGGGGAGTGCGCTAGATTTTGTGATTACGATCGCCCTTGCTTTCTATTTATTGGTACACGGCGAACATCTCTGGGAGGGGATATTTCAATGGGTGCCCAGTCAATCTAGCGGTCGATTACGGCGATCGCTGCGGCAAAATTTTCACAATTACTTTAGCGGTCAAGCTACCCTAGCGATGCTCATGGGGTTCGCCATGATTGTCGTGTTTGTGGTGTTGCAGGTGCCCTTTGGACTGTTGTTTGGCATAGCTGTGGGAATTATGACGCTGATTCCGCTTGGTGCCCCATTGAGCATTGGCATGATTAGCTTTTTGGTTGGCCTCAGTAGCTTTTGGCTAGGCGTGAAAATGCTGGTTGTGGGCATATTTGTCAATCAGACGATTGAGAATGCGATCGCTCCTCGTTTACTAGGGCGCTTTACGGGGCTGAATCCGGCCTGGGTGATCATCGCTCTGCTGATTGGTGCCAGAGTTGGAGGGGTCTTGGGCTTGTTAATGGCCATTCCTACAGCGGGATTTGCCAAAAGCGTAGTTGAAGCCCTGCGGGAGAAGGAAGAGAAGGAACGGTTAAGGGATGAAGACTAAAGCAATCTCTGGCATAAGTTGCTCTAGTGAAGCGGCCGGAAGACTACCGTCTTGAGAGCAGCAAGTTCACAGGAAGTCTGTTGAGGATTACGTTGGGCTTTAGTCAAACTAAAGATAGTCGTAAAGTATAGTCAAAGCAGCATCAAGATAGAGGGTGATAGATAATAAATTGCCTCAAGGACTTCATCCAAAAGTCGTATAGCAGTTCTCTCGTTCGTAGTGCAGTTTTGATATTCTATGCTATGCAAAAACTGCTAAAAAATATGTGTGAAGTCTCTTGCAGTAGAGTGTGGCGATCGCCCCTAAAAATCTTAAAAACTGCTTGTAAAGTATTCAGACAGGTTGATTTCTTGCACGCACCGCACACGAAAAATCAATGGTTGACACAGCCTCTCGTCAGGTGCTGAAGACAAAATCGGCAACGTATTCCAAAGAGTGCCCAACGATGTATCCATCAAAGCTTTACAGAAAAAACACAAACTGCTAGTATTCTTAATCATTAAAGGAAGTGGTCAAGGAAATAGTCGGCGAATCTCTTGTTAAGTCAGTCTTTAAACAGCTCAGATTTTAGCTCAATTACTCTTCGATTAGCTCTTTGTTTTATGACTCTTTAATAACTTAATTATCATTTGAATAAGTAGGTGGGCTTAATTAAATATAAGATTCTAAAACCCTGCGCCGCTCGCACAGCGGGCGGCGCAGGGTTTTAGAATTTGGTTTTTATTTAGGTTGAACTACTTAGTGCTTCATGGCCTAACTAAAAGAACTCAGAAATCACTTTGGCGACTCAATATCCATAGCACAGCAACATCGAACACTAAGCTGAGGAGAGAATCGAGTGATGGAAAATAATATTGTTGCTAATCTCAATGTTCAGAGTAAGGCCAATTGCTACAGATTTAGCCCTGAGCAGATGAATCGGTTACAGCAAGAAGTCGCCGTATCTCTGGAGCTAGAACCAGGGTGCAATATTGTCAAGATTAAGAGTGGCTCGTTCGATTGCCAAGAGTCCTCTGGGCATACTGGTGAGCCATTGGTTATGCTCTGGATCTACGGCGGTAAAGTAATTAATCAAAAAACAGGTGTCGAGGTTGGAGCAACTTGGTCATCACTGAATGGCTACGATGATGCGCTTGTATTGGAAGTGAAGGAAAAGGCGACACTCTGTGCATTCTTTTTTGATACTCATCTGGACGATAACGAAGGAGAAGTGCATCTTTCGATCGCTCGGATTTAGAAGTTTTGAACTGGTTTTGGAGCCGTTTCAGAATTCCATTTCTATGGATTTTGAGCAGGGCAGTTGAACAAAGCTCTAATAAGCACAGTATCTGATTCTCATAGTTCTGTATCCTGTTGTTTTTCCGTTGTTGCCCTGTATTCAAACGTAAGCATGAATCATTCAGTTATTGGCACCCAGTTGTTAGCATCCAGTTATTAGCATATGTTAAATGCAAGAAAGACATTAATTACGTATTCGGCAATGCTATTGGCATTGGCGGCAACATCGGAGGCGTTAGCCGCATCGTTAACGGCTTCTTCTACGGTGGTAGCTCAAGCGCCCACTCCTACCTCTTTTCCCCTGCCGAGTTCGGTGCCGAGTGGCTCTAGCCTAACGGTTGACGGCTCTAGTAGTATGACGCTGATCAACGAAGCGTTAAAGCAGCGATTTGAACAGAAATTTGCTGGCACTGCTGTTGAATTGGCCGATGCTGGCACAGCGGCGGCGCTGGAATCTTTGGTCAATGGGGATATTGACTTGGCGGCTATCGGTCGTCCGTTGACGGCAGCAGAAAAGGCCGAAGGGCTGGTTGCAGTTCCCATTAGCCGCGAGAAGATTGCGATTATTGTGGGGCCAGATAATCCCTATGCGGGTGGGTTGACGTTTGAGCAGTTTGCTCAGATCTTTCGCGGCGAAATTACTAACTGGTCTGAAGTAGGCGGTGAACCAGGCAACATTCGGTTTGTCGATCGCCCTGATACAAGTGATACTCGCCTCTCGCTTGGGACGTATAAAATTTTTCAGGATGCTCCGTTTGAGACGGGAGCAACGGCAACTCAGGCCGACGATGACGAGACAGCGACCGTTGTCAACGAATTGGGTAACGACGGTATTAGCTACGCGATCGCCGACCAAGTAATTGGACAAAGCAACGTCAAAATTGTCCCCATGCACAAGACGCTGCCTGACAATCCGGCCTATCCCTACTCTCAGCCCCGTAGCTATGTTTACAAATCCGGTGCCGCTGGTAGCCTTAGCCCCATTGTCCAGGCATTTTTGGGCTTTGCCACCTCTGCTCCAGGGCAAGAAGCCGTAGAAACAGCTAAAGCAGCGGAAGCGGCTGCCGTGGCCACTGCGACTGCAACGCCGTCGGCTACGGACTCTCCCAGCACCGCTCCAGACCCCTCACCAGTAGCAGCAGCCTCTCCCAGTTCAGCAGCCTCTCCCAGTTCAGGTGCGGCAGCAGCGCCCGCCGCTGCGCCGCAGCCGGGATTACCATGGTGGGGCATTTTGTTGCCTCTACTAGGGCTGGCCGGGTTATTGCTATGGCTCAAAGGACGTGGTGCCCCGCCTGTTGCTGCGATCGCTACTTCTCCGGGTGTCGCGTCGGGTGTCGCGTCGGGTGTTCCAGTTGGTGCCGCAGCAGGTGCTGGTGTGGCTGCTGCGGCTGGTGCAGCCGCCGTTCTAGTCCCTCCGTTGGCTGTTATCCGCGATCCTCGGCTAATTTTAACTCCCCGTAACTGTCGAGATGCCTATGCCTATTGGGAATTACCCGATGCCGTAATTGATGACCTGCGTCACCAAGCTGATCGCGACCTAAAGCTACGGCTGTACGACGTAACCGACATTGATCTAGATCGACAAGCTGCTCACAGCGTTCAAGAATTTGCGTGCAGCTTAGACGATCAAGATTTACACATGCCGATCGCGACAGATGACCGTGATTATCTGGTTGAGCTGGGATATGTCACAGCCGATGGAAGCTGGCTGAAAATTGCCCGCTCTGCTCACGTTCGGGTGCCCGCCTATGACGCGACGGCAGAGATTGCTGCCCCTCTAATAACGGACGGCATTACGGCTGATGAACAGTCTGTTCTTGGGGACTCGGCTGAATTGACCAGCTTGGGGGATCTTGGAGACAGCAGTGGGGGCAGCAGTGAGGACAGCCGTGGGGGCAGCATTGGGGCAGCGGATATTGGCGCAGCGGGTGCCGTCGTAGCGGGAGCAGCCGCCCTAGCTGGAGCCTCGTTTGGCGCAGGCCAAGACGACGAGGTTGAGCCTCAGCCCGCCGATGAACCCGACCTACTTGAGGGCGATGCGTGGGATACGCCAATGCCGACCGTGCTTCCCGCCGCAGAGGTATTTACTTCAGACGTATCTAGTTCAGAGGAGGCTGAACGGCTCGATTCTGCGGGGCTTGAACTACCCGATGGGGGAGGACTAGGCGCGGCTGGACTAGGTGCGGTTGGCCTGGGCGCAGTTGGCCTGGGTGCGGCTGGTCTGGGCGCGGCTGGATTGGCAGCAGGGCTGGGAGGGGCGATCGCCGACATAGACGCTTCCGTTGCTGACAGCCCTGTACAGGAAAGCAGCCTTGTCTTTTCTAAGTGGGGGACTACGTCGGGCTACGTCAAGTGGGAGCTGCCAGAGGTTCACAAAGCCGCTTTACGAGAACAGGGAGGACGCAGCCTGAAGCTGCGGATTTATGATGCAACGGCTCTAAATCTGGATATACAGGACGCTCACTCTGTTGAAGAATATGACATCAATGGCTGGATGAACAACCACGATAAAATCGTACCCATTCACCAAGGCGATCGCGACTACGTAGCCGAAGTGGGCTACACTGCCGACGATGGCCGCTGGCTAAGACTGGCGCGATCGCAGCATGTTCACTTTCCAGCTAAAGTGGTGCAGAAAGCAGCCGCAACCCACCCAGACGCTATGGTTGGAGCGCTGTTTGAGGGCTACCCTCTAACCGAGGACTCTGTAATTACTGACTTGGTTGTACACAGCCGCCGCAATGCTTTTCTGCTCAGTCCTGAAGAAATGCAGCACATCCAAAACGATGTTGCAGCAAAGACCTATTTAGCATCTGGCATCTATGAAATCAAAATCACAGATGGCACATTTGACTATCAATCTCAAACGGGAGATCCGGGAGAACCCCTAGCCATTTTGTGGATCTACGGCGGCAAGGTGATTAATCGAGCCACTAACGTTCTAGTGACAGCCACTTGGTCTACACTAAACGGCTATGGCGATGTTCTCACCCTAGAGGTGCTTGATTCTGCTACGCTCTGTGCCTTTTTCATTGATACTTATTTGGATGACAACGAGGGGGGAGTCCACGTGTCGGTTGAAAAGATCTACCGTGAAGAGATCTTAGCAACCCAGGATTAACCGACACGTTTTTATTCCTGGATTTAAAGGCTGTTTGAAACGTCTCGTAGAATGTTGATTTTTTGTACGCCGTGTGTGCGAAAAGTCAACATTCTCCGTTAGCTTTTTTGTTTACTAGGTCATGTTTTAAGTATGTGCAGCGGTTTTCAATCGGATACAGCCGATTATTTTTGTGAGAGCTGCACTCCGCGCGACTTTTCATCAAAAAATTGAATCTATCCAAGCGCAAAGCTCTGTATCTGTGGCCGATTCAATTAGAAGTTGATATGTGTGTAATGTTCAGTGGAATGTAGATAGATTATGGCATCGCTATTCTGGGCTTCAACCCGTCTGACCCTATTGCAATCGTTGCTATCCTTGGGTGTGTTTACTTCAACCTTTTTCCCTAAGCCTGTTTTTAGCGCTGAGGCAATTCGATTTTCGGCAGGGCTGGCAGAGTTTACGCTACCCGTCGAATCGTTAGAAACCTTTGCAGAAACAGGAGAAATGGACTCAAAGGTGCGGTTTTTGGGTCGTGTTACCGGGCCAGATGCATTAGCCCAGCTCCGTCCATTGTTACAGCAACGCATTCAGCTTGACCCGATCGCCATTAGCCAATTTGGCTACAGCACCGCCGGCACTGCCCTTCTAACCGACCTGGGGCAGATTGTTCAAACGGGGTCAGGACGCAACGGCCTGTTGGCAATGCGCGCTGCGTTGACCCTCGCTGCTAACGACCCAGAGGGGGTCAGCTTTCTCAGCTTGATCCGCCAGTTTCCGACGCCAGACGTAAAAATTAGGGTCGATGAACTCCTGCGCTTAGGTGAATCGCTCCAAATGCTGGTGGCGTACCGAGATGCGTCTGTGATGGCGATCGCCCAACAGTCTGCCGAAGCTGCCGCCGCAGAGCCGCCGATTGACTTTTCTCAACTGCCTGACCTGCGCCAGCCCGGAGAGTTTGGGGTGACTCGCACCGAGTTGAGCTTGACCAGTCAAAGCTATGCGTCTGTTTTGGTCGGGGAATTTATGGAGCGGCAGTTTGAGGTAGATGTGTATCTGCCTAGCCCTCCAACTAGCCCTGCATCGAATGCCTCGCCAGAGGTGGTGCCACTTCCCCCGGCACCATCGCCTGTTGTAGTGCTGTCGCATGGACTAGCCTCTCAGCGGGTAGATTTGCGCTTTCTAGCCGAACACTTGGCATCCTACGGCTTTGTAGTGGTGGTTCCCGAACATGTGGGCAGCGACGCTAGCTATCAAAATGCAGTCTCGGCAGGTGAGCGCTACGCCGCATCCAATCCAGCGGAATTTATTGATCGCCCGCAAGATGTGCGGCTGGCGTTAGATGAATTAGAGCGACTCTCACAGTCAGATGCGGCTTGGCGCGATCGCCTGGATCTAAGCCGGGTGGGGCTAATTGGGCATTCTTACGGTGGGTACACCACGCTGGCGATTGCCGGAGCCGATCTGGATTTGGTTGGGCTGCGGCAAATTTGTGCAGGCGATCGCCACATCGCAAACTTTTCAACCCTCTTGCAGTGCGACGCGGCTACTTTACCCGATGATCAGTACAGTTTACGTGACCCCCGAATTCAGGCGGCGATCGCCCTTACCCCGGTAGCAGGCGCTATTTTTGGGTCTGCAAACATCGGCAAAATCGACATTCCGCTGATGGTGGTATCGGCTAGCGATGATGTGCTCACTCCTGCTGTTCCAGAGCAGATTTACCCATTTTTGGGATTAACCCAGTCTGACCGATACCTCGTCATGATGGCATCGGGAAACCACACCGGGTTTTATCCTCAGCTTGCCGATAACGCTCAGGCATCGGGGTTGTTGCTCCAACTTACCAAGGGCCCCGATCCAATCTTGGGTAGCGAATACGTTAAGGCGCTAAGTTTGGCCATGATGCAGGTCTACATTGCCAATGATGAAACCTATCGCCCCTATCTCAGCGCGTCTTATGCCGCCTTTTTGAGCCGAGAGCCAATTCCCTTGTCGCTGGTGCGATCGCTCACAACCCAACAGCTCGAAGCTGCCTACGGAGACACGCCTCCTAGATCTGTGGTGCCCTGAATCTAGAAGGCGATCGCACCCACTCAACGCCGCGCCCCTGCGGAAGACCCATTAACGGCGCGATCGCCGTCGGGTCAAAATGCTCACCACCTCACCAGGGTTAGCACCGGGCTGTAAGCTGCTCCAATCGTTGGCATTGGCAAAACTGCGGCGATGCAAATCGTGAATCGTCTCACGTACCCAGCCAGGGCTGCTAATCAGCACAATTCGCAGTTGCTCTTGTTCCGGTGCCAGCGGGGTCACGTAAAGCGGCAAAACTAACGGCTGAGGACGACTCTCACCCTCACTACCCGTCAAAAAACTGCGCGCACTTGAAACAAACATCTCAATCATTGGGGGTTCTCCTGCATAAGCGGTAAGAGGGAAACCCCAAAAACCTAGCCACCCCGCGTAAACAAAAGCAGGGTGGCTAGAGAGAATGCTAAAATTCCCAGTTAGCCGCCAGACTGCCTACTCAGTTTGGGGGTTAGCCGCTCAGTGTTGTTCACAGCAACATTGGGCGGTGCTAGATTTTTGGAGCGAATTTAGGTTGCTCGACTACAGAATCGTTCAACAACCTTAATTTGCAAGGATACGGGCATAACCGCCACCCTGTCAATCGCGCTGGAGCCAAATCGCATCTCGCACTTGAGCTAACAGCTTTTTGGGACACGGTTCCATGAGAATGGTCAAGCCATAACGGTAGAGTATGTACTTAATGATACGCATGTGCCTACCCGTACGTATCTGAAGATAGGCGGAAACTTTCCTCCAATCCACTTAAATTAGGGTGATATGCAGAAACTTTCCTCTGATTAACTTAAATTAGAGTGATATGCAGAAACTTTTGGCCTATTCACCCAATTTGGGATGATATGCGGAAACTTTCCGTCTAATAACAAGTTAGGTGTACGCAAATCCTCTCTTCCAAACCAAGAACTGCACACGCTCCAGAACCAGGTGAAGGCTCCTGACTTGTACTTTCCCGCCTTTGCAAACCGATGTACTATTTCAGTAGCGTAATCTGAGAGAGAAATGCAGCCAATATTGACCATAGAAAACTTGTGTGCTGAAGCAGCTATAGCGGTTACCGATCTGGTGCGGTACGAATAACAAGCTGAAACCCTTGCCCTGCCTGTCCAACGTGTACCTCATGTTAAGAGGAACCGCTATAGGTTTGCTGAAATAGAGTCTATATACGACGAACCCATCCTTTATGGTGTGACAGATGGAAAAGCTGTCGGAACTTATCTTGAACATAAATTCACAGCCTATTTAGCTCAAAATTACAGCTATCAACCAGGAAATTCAGCATCAGGTATTGATCTTCCTGCTCTT
>Ga0105046_10010043_pt1 | contig 14763 bp, 17 predicted proteins | sample MAT03_FD_78385 | JGI IMG/M metagenome (GOLD analysis project Ga0105046, IMG submission 78385) | Freshwater microbial communities from Lake Fryxell liftoff mats and glacier meltwater in Antarctica - MAT-03 (megahit assembly) | ecosystem: Environmental > Aquatic > Freshwater > Ice > Liftoff... | reverse complement strand
TGACGGCGCTCAAGAAGCAATCGGTGCGGATCGGTCGCGTCGTCCGCGACGGCGTGGAGCGCGAGCTGCCCGCGGTGGAGCTGGTGCCGGGGGATCTGGTCGTCCTAGAAGCGGGCGCGCGTGTCCCTGCGGACGGGCGGATCATCGAGAGCGTGCGCCTGCAGATCGAGGAGGCTGCGCTCACCGGGGAGTCGCAGGCGGTCACGAAGTCGACAGAGCCGATCGCGGGCGCGGAGGCGGCGCTCGCGGACCGGCTCAACCTGGCGTTCATGGGCACGACGATGGCCAGCTGCTGGTGACGGCGACCGGCGCCGCGACTGAGATGGGGAAGATTGGGGCCCTCATCGACGCGGCCAACAATGACGACACGCCCCTCGAGAAGAAGCTGGCCGGCCTCGGGCGGCTCTTGCTCGTGATCGTGCTGGCGCTCTGCGCGGTCATCGTCGTCGCGGGCTGGCTTCGCGGTCACAGCTTGCTCTTCATGCTCGAGGTGGGCATCTCGCTCGCGATCGCCGCGGTGCCGGAGGGGCTCCCCGCAGTCGCCACGATGACGCTCGCGATCGGAATGCAGCGCATGTCCCGCATGGGCGCGTTGGTCCGGCGCCTGCCGGCGGTCGAGACGCTCGGATCCACGACGGTCATCTGTACCGACAAGACGGGCACGCTGACGCGCAACGAGATGACGGTGTCGGCGTTCGTCCTGGACGCGCGACGGGTCGACGTCAGCGGCGCCGGCTACTCACCAGTCGGCACCCACCGCGATGGCGGCGAGGACGCGGTGCTCGGTGATCCCACCGAGGCGGCGTTGATCGTGGCGGCAGAGAAGGCGGGCTTCAGCGAGGACACCCTCGAGGCCGAGTTCCCGCGCGTCCGCGAGCAACCCTTCGACAGTGCGACGAAGCGCATGGCGACCGTGCACCAGACGCCTGAGGGCGGGCTGGTCATGTTCGTCAAAGGGGCGCCAGCCACGTTGCTCGCGGCGAGCTCCTCACAGGTCCGCGCCGGGGGTGTGGCGCCGCTGACGCCGGACGATCGCGCGCGCTGGAGCGCGCTGAATCAGGGCCTCGCCGGGGCCGCGCTGCGCGCCCTCGCCTTGGCCTATCGAGACCTGCCCGAGGGCGCGGGCGGGGATGACGACGACGCCACGGACCAGCTGGTGTTCGTCGGCCTGGTCGCAATGACGGATCCGCTCCGCGAGGAGGCGATCGCCGCGATCGCGACGTGTCGTGCGGCGGGCATACGTTCCGTGATGATCACTGGCGACCAGGAGATCACCGCGGCCGAGATCGCCCGCCAGCTCGGCATCGACCGCGATCTGGACGGTCAGCCGCTGCGGATCGTGAACGCGCGTGAGCTGGCCGATCTCGACGCAGCGGGGTGGCAGGCGGCCGTGAAGGGGGCCGCGGTCTTTGCGCGCGTGTCGCCCAAACACAAGCTCCAGATCGTCGGGGCGCTCCAAGCGCAGGGGCAGGTCGTGGCCATGACCGGCGACGGCGTCAACGACGCGCCGGCATTGAAGAAGGCCGACATCGGCATCGCAATGGGGATCAAAGGGACGGAGGTCGTCAAGGAGACGGCCCACATGGTCATCGTCGACGACAACTTCGCCACGATTGTCCGGGCAGTGGAGCAGGGGCGCATCATCTATGCGAACATCCTGCGCTTCATCCGCTACCTATTCTCGTGCAATCTAGCGGAGCTCCTGACCGTGTTCGCCGCGCTGATGGTCGGCTGGCCGCTGCCTCTCGCCGCGCTCCAGATCCTGTGGCTGAACAAGACAAGAGGCCCAGACAGTGGTCTGGGCCTTGCTGGGCCGGCGTCGCACTGTTCCTGCAGAACACCGGCAATCCCTTGCGGCTCAACGGGCTCCGACGCTACTAGTTGGGCGCTGCCTTCTTTGGGGCAGCCTGCTTCGGCGCCGCTTTCTGCGCGGCCTTCTGCGCGCTCGCCTTATTTGGCGCGGCTTTTTTGGCTGGGGTCTGGGCCAGCGCGCTCGCCGCTGCCGTACGCCCTGCGGGGCCGGTCCTCGCCTTCGCGAGGGCACGGCCTGCGGCGCTCGCCGCGCGCTTCCCGGTGCTCGCCTTGCGACCGGACTGAGCGAGAGCGCTCCCCGCCGCGGACTTGGCTGAAGGGATCGTCTCGCCGCTACGAAGCGCTTTGCCAGCGGCCGAGGCGGCGTCGTGTCCGGTGCGACGCTCGCGCCTCGTCCTGGGCTTCGGCTTCGGCGCCGGGGCCGCCGCGGCATGGGACTGGAGGTCCGACTCCACCGGTGTCGTTTCGGGCTCGTTCTCCGCCATGATCCACCTCACTTAAATCACAGGCCAATGCTACATGCAATGTACGGCGGCGCGTCTGGGGGGCGTGGTGGCTGGCGGGCGGCATTGTTCGCACCTCGAAGCCACTACAAATGCGCAATCGGCCGCGGGCCTCGAACGGTGCGAGGCCTCCAGAGTCCTATCCGCAGCAGCCTCCCTGCTTGCCTTCTGGTTTGGTCCCGACTGGCGCGGAGCGAAACTTCTCGAGGAAGTGGTCGCTGCAAAAGTAGAAATCCGATCCGTCGCGTTCGGCATGGAGAGCGGTCTTGGGGTCCACGGTCATGCCGCAGATCGGGTCCCTCGTCGCGGATGTCGAGTCATCCATGGTCAGCGTCCTTTCGTGAGGTTGTGGTGGTTGCTGGCTTCGCACGCTGGGCCTCGTCGACACCCGAGAGCACGGCCCGCCAGCCCCTGTTCAACGCAATTTTCATGCCCAAGGCGCTCGACGAGACAGGTTCGCGAAAGTGAGCGAGCGCGAACACCGCGCGAACGTTCGCGGTTGAGACCCGGCGCTGCGGGATCGCGACGACACGACGCACCCAGCTCACCCAGATCGAGGCGAACCGTCTCACCTGGCGGCGGGCGCGCCGGAGCGTGCAACCAACCGCTCGGTGCCAGTGGCATCGCGGCTCCCGAGATCGGCTGCGGCCCGGAACGTGGCTTGCACTGCCTAGCGCGGTCGCTGCGCAGAGCAGCGCAGGAGTGAGTCGTCATGAGCAAGAAGCCGCCCGTTCCCCAAGTCGAGGGCCCCTCGCACGACGACTACAAAGCCACGCTCCACCTGCTCCGGATCGAGCTCGTGAAGCTTCAGCGACACTTCATCAAGCACGACGACCGGATCCTCGTGCTCTTCGAGGGACGCGACAGCGCGGGCAAGGACGGCGTGATCAAGCGCATCGTCAAGCACCTGAGCCCGCGCGAGACGCGCGTCGTGGCGCTCGGCAAGCCTTCGGATCGCGATCTCGGTGCATGGTACTTCCAACGTTACGTGCCGCACCTGCCGGTCGCTGGCGAGTTCGTGCTGTTCAACCGCAGCTGGTACAACCGCGCCGGCGTCGAGCGGGTCATGGGCTTTTGCAGCGACGCCCAATACGAAGATTTCATCGAGACCGTGCCGAGCTTCGAGCACATGCTCGTGCGCTCGGGCATCAAGCTATTCAAGTACTACCTCGACATCAGCAAGCACGAGCAGAAGCAGCGGCTCGAAGCCCGCCACGACGACGTGCTGAAGCGCTGGAAGGTGAGCCCAATCGACGACCAGGCGCTCGACAAGTGGGATGACTACAGTCGCGCCCGCAACGACATGTTGTCGCGCACGAACGACGCCATCGTCCCATGGACGGTCGTGCGCGCCGACGACAAGCGCTCAGCGCGCCTCGCGGTGATAAAGGACATCCTGTCGCGACTGCACTACCACCATAAGGACGAGGCGCTGTTGCGTCCGACTCCAGACGTCGCGTTCCGCTTTGCACCGGCCTACCTCGACAACCGCATGATCGCGTCATGACCGCGTCGCCTCCGGCGGCAGGCGCGATAGCAACGCACGACCCGACGACCCTCACAGCGGTCGGCGAAGGCACCGCCACAACGCCCAATCTCGGCATCGTCGCGGCCGTGCGCGGCAGCGTCGTGGACGTGAGGTTCGACACGCAGCTGCCGCCCATCCACACGCTCTTGCGAACCGGGGATCGCGGCCACATCGTCATCGAGGTGCTGGCACAGCGTGACGCGCGACACGTTCGCGGGATAGCACTCACCCCTACACAAGGACTGGCGCGCGGGATGAGAGTCGAGGACACTGGAGGGCCGCTGCGGGCACCGGTCGGACCCGCCATTCTTGCCCGGATGTTCGACGTCTTCGGCAACACCATCGACCGCGGGCCGGCGCTCTCCGATGTGCAGTGGCATTCCGTGCATCGCGCGCCGCCGCCATTCGCTCGACGCTCGACCAGGTCCGAGATCTTCGAGACCGGCATCAAGGTCATCGACGTGCTCATGCCGCTCGAGACGGGCGGCAAGGCGGGCCTCTTCGGCGGGGCCGGCGTCGGCAAGACCGTGCTGCTGACCGAGATAATCCACAACATGGTCGCCAACCAGAAGGGCGTCAGCATCTTCTGCGGCATCGGCGAGCGCTGCCGCGAAGGCGAAGAGCTCCATCGCGAGATGCAGGAAGCGGGCGTGCTGCCAAATATGGTGATGGTGTTTGGACAGATGAACGAGCCGCCCGGGAGCCGCTTCCGCGTGGGGCACGCCGCGCTGACGATGGCCGAATACTTCCGCGACGAAGAGCATCGCGACGTGCTGCTCTTGATCGACAATATCTTCCGCTTCATCCAGGCGGGCTCAGAGGTGTCGGGTTTGATGGGGCAGATGCCCTCCCGGCTCGGCTATCAGCCGACGATGGGCACCGAGCTATCGAAGCTGGAGGAGCGCATCGCCAACACCGATGCGGGCGCTATCACGTCGATCCAAGCAGTCTATGTACCGGCCGATGACTTCACCGACCCGGCCGCCGTGCACACGTTCTCGCACCTCTCCGCCTCCATCGTACTTTCGCGCAAGCGCGCCAGCGAGGGGCTCTACCCGTCGATTGACCCACTGCAGTCGAACTCCAAGATGACGACGGCCGGCATCGTCGGGGAGCGGCACTATAAGCTCGCGCAAGAGATCCGGCAGACACTGGCGCAGTACGCGGAGCTCAAAGACATGATCGCGATGCTCGGGCTGGAGCAGCTCTCGCCAGAAGATCGCAAGGTGGTCGCGCGCGCCCGCCGCTTGGAGCGCTTCCTCACTCAGCCGTTCTTTACGACCGAGCAGTTCACGAATTTGAAGGGCGTGTTCGTCACGCTTGCGGATGCATTGGACGGCTGCGAGCAGATATTGCGAGACGAACTCGATGACTACCCGGAGAGCGCGTTTTATATGATTGGCGCGATCGGCGAGGCGAAGAAAAAACCCAAGGGAGCCCAACCGTGACCGCGGCGCGCATGTCACTGAAGGTGCTCCTCCCGTTCCAGGTCCTCGAAGACATCGGCGACGTGTCGCGCATCGTCGCCGACACACCCGACGGCTCGTTCGGCCTGCTGCCGCATCGACGCGACTGCATCGCGGCGCTCGCACCCGGGATCATGACCTTCGAGAGCGACGCCGACGGCGAGGTCTTCCTCGCTGTCGACCAGGGCGTGCTGGTCAAGACCGGCCCGGCGGTGCTCGTCTCCGTTCGCCGCGCGGTCCGCGGCGCCGACCTCGGAGAGCTGCGCGCGCTGGTCGAGCGCGAGTTTCTAGAGCTCAGCGAACAAGAGCAGGTAGTGCGCACGGTCATGCACCACCTGGAGGTTGGCTTTTTGCGCCGCTTCGCGAGCTTTCGACGTGAGTGAGCCACCGCCACCACCGAAGGACTCCAGTCTCGCGCAACAGATCAGCGCGAAGGCGAAGCGCAAGCTCGCGGCGCGCGGCGCACCATCACATGGCGTCTGGCTCGGCCTCGGCATGATGGGCCTCATCGGCTGGTCGGTCGTCGTGCCCACGCTGCTCGGCGCGGCGCTCGGGCTCTGGTTGGACCATCGCGGAACCGGCAGCCACTCGTGGACCATCGCGCTGCTCTTCGCGGGGCTCGCGCTCGGCTGTCTCAATGCCTGGCATTGGGTCGCCAAGGAGGACAAGGCCATGCACGACAAGGACGAAGACCATGAGTGAAGCGATGTGGCTGGTGCTGGCGTCGTTAGCGGGGGTTGGCCTCGGAATGGTCTTCTTTGGTGGCCTCTGGTGGACCCTGAAAAAGGGGATCACCTCGCGCCGGCCGGCGCTGTGGTTCACAGGCAGCCTGCTGGTGCGCATGGGCCTCGCGCTGACTGGCTTCTATCTGGTTTCCGACGGCCATTGGCAGCGGCTCCTACTGTGTCTGTTCGGATTTCTCGTCGCCCGCGTCGTCACGACGTGGCTCACCCGACCGCGGGTGGACAGCCGCCGTCGGCTGGCGCCCGCGATCCCTCAGGAGCCCGGGGTCTCGCATGAGCCTCACCCCTGACGAGACAATCTATTGGCAGCTCGGCTTCTTCAAGCTCAACGCCACGATCGTGTTCACCTGGGGGGTGATGCTCGTCCTGGTTGTCGGCGCCAAGCTGGTCACGCGCCGGCTCTCGACCGATCTCGAGCGCTCCCCTTGGCAGAACGCACTGGAGATCGTGGTCCTCGGCATCACCAAGCAAATCGGCGAAGTCGGCCTGCCCAATCCGGACAAATACCTCGCCTTCATCGGCACGCTGTTCCTGTTCGTCGCGACGGCCGCCCTGTTCACCATCATCCCGGGCTACGAACCGCCGACTGCCTCGCTCTCGACCACGGTGGCGCTCGCCTTGTGTGTGTTCGTGGCGGTGCCGGTCTTCGGCATCATGAACCAGGGCGTGGGCGGCTACCTGAAGTCGTACATAAAGCCGACCTTCATCATGCTGCCCTTCAACATCATCAGCGAGGTCTCGCGCACGCTGGCCCTGGCCGTGCGACTCTTCGGCAACATGATGAGTGGTGCCATGATCATCGCGATCCTGGTCACCATCACGCCCTTCATCTTTCCGATCATCATGACGTTGCTCGGCCTGCTCACCGGCATGGTGCAGGCTTACATCTTCGCCATCCTCGCGACGGTCTATATCGCCGCCGCTACGAAGGCCCACAAGCCCAAGACCGAAGCGGACCCGGCGACGTGAGTCGCGCACCAACCATCCATCCACAAACCCACGAGGACAGACCACTATGGACAGCATGACACTCATCGCGGTGACATCGATCATCGTCGCCGGCATCACGACCGGTTTCGGGACGATGGGCCCCGCGCTCGCCGAAGGGAGGGCGGTCGCGTCCGCGCTGACCGCGTTGGCCCAACAACCAGACGCGTCCCCGACCATCACGCGGACCCTGTTCGTCGGCCTGGCGATGGTCGAGTCGACGGCCATCTATTGCTTCGTGGTCTCGATGATCCTGATCTTCGCCAATCCCTTCTGGAGCCACGTGATCGAAACGACCGCAGGGAAATAAGATCATGTTGATCGATTGGTTCACCGTCGGGGCGCAGGCACTCAATTTCCTCGTGCTGGTCTGGCTGATGAGGCGCTTTCTCTATAAGCCCATCCGCCACGCCATCGACGAGCGCGAGAAGCGCATCGCGGCCGAGCTCGCGTCAGCCGACAAAGCGAAAGCCGACGCGCAGACCGAGCGCCAGGACCTCGCGAAGAAGAACGACGACTTCGAGCAACAACGCGCGGCGCTCTTGCAAAAAGCCAGTGAGGAGGCGAAGGCCGAGGGCCACCGGCTCCTCGAAGCAGCGCGCACGGCGGCCGCCGACCTGAGCGCGAAGCGCGCCGACAAGCTGAAGAGCGACGCTGCCAAGCTCTATCCGGCCATCGCACGGCGCGCCCAGGACGAGGTCTTCGCGATCGCTCGCAAGGCGCTGACGGACCTCGCCACAGCGAACCTGGAGGAGCGCATGAGCGACGTTTTCACGCGCCGCCTGCGCGAAGTCGACGGCGAGGAGAAGCAGGGGCTCGCCGATTCTATCGCGCATGCGACCGAGCCGGTGGTGGTGCGCAGCGCGTTCGATTTGCCTGAGGCGCAACGCGCGGAGATCCAGCGGGCGATCAACGAGACGTTCTCGGCCGACGTGCCCCTTCGATTCGAGACGTCGCCGGAGGTGGTCAGCGGGATCGAGCTCACCACCAATGGTCGCAAGATTGCGTGGAGCATTGCCGACTATCTCGGCGCACTCCAAAAGGGCGTCGCGGCGCTCATAGCCGAGCAGGAGAAGGTCGCGTCCGACCCCCCGGTCAAGGTCACTGACGGCGCCGAAGGCGCACCCGTCGCGAGCGCAGCGTGAGCCAAGAACCCGACCTCCAGCGCCTCTTCGACCGCACCTTTGCAAGCATCAGCGATGTGCGGGCAGGCCACGTTCCGAAGCTCAGCCCGCGCGAGATCGGGACCATCGCGAGTGTCTCCACGGGGATCGCCAAGGTGCTCGGCCTGCCCAACGTAGGCTTCGAGGAGCTCGTCGCGTTTCCCGGTGGCGAGCTCGGCATCGCGTTCAATCTGGACGAAGACGAGATCGGCGTCGTGCTGCTCGGTGAGCACTCGCGCCTCGCGGTTGGCGCCGAGGTCGAGCGCACGTATCGGGTCATGGATGTCGCCGTGGGCGACGCATTGCTGGGGCGTGTCATCGACCCGCTCGGGCGGCCGCTCGATGGCCACGGGCCGGTGAGCACCACCGAGCGCCTGCCGACCGAGCGACCCGCGCCGGCCATCATGGATCGTGCGCCGGTCAGCACGCCGCTCCTCACAGGTCTCAAGGTCATCGACGCGCTCATCCCGATAGGCCGCGGCCAGCGCGAGCTGATCCTGGGCGATCGACAGACCGGCAAGACCGCCATCGCGCTCGACACGATCGTCAACCAGCGCGGCAAAGACGTGGTGTGTGTCTATTGCGCCATCGGCCAGCGCGCTTCGGCCGTGGCGAAGGCCGTCGCGGTCCTGCGGGACAAGGGCGCGATGGAGTACACCGTCGTCGTCGTGACCGAGGGCAACGACCCGCCGGGCCTCGCCTATGTCGCCCCCTACGCGGCGACGAGCATCGCCGAGTACTTCATGGAGGCAGGTCGCGACGTACTCATCGTATACGACGACCTCACCCAACATGCCCGCGCCTATCGCGAGCTCTCGCTGCTCTTGCGTCGCCCGCCGGGTCGCGAGGCCTTCCCCGGCGACATCTTCTATATCCACTCGCGCCTCCTCGAGCGGGCGACGCACCTGAGCAAGGAGCGCGGCGGCGGCTCGCTCACAGCGCTGCCGATCATCGAGACCGAGGCACAGAACATCTCCGCCTATATCCCGACCAATCTGATCTCGATCACCGACGGACAGATCTACCTCTCACCGACGCTGTTCGAATTGGGCGTGTTGCCCGCAGTAGACGTCGGCTTGTCCGTCTCGCGCGTCGGCGGCAAGGCCCAGCGCCCCACCTATCGAGCGGTCGCCGGCGACCTCAAGCTCGCGTACGCACAGTTCAAAGAGCTCGAGACATTCTCGCGTTTTGGCGCCCATCTCGATGACGCCAACCGAAAGCTCATCGAGCATGGTCGACGCATCCGCGCCTGCCTCGGGCAAGAAGAGTCCTCGCCGCTGGCCGTGTCCGGGCAGATCGCGGTCCTCACCGCGTTGACCTCGGAGCTCTTCGACCCCGTTCCCCTCGATCGTATGCGAGACGCCCAGCGCGCGGTGTCCGAGGCGTCGGAACACCTTCCGAGCGAGCTGCGGGAGCGCTTCGACAGCGACGCCCCGCTGCGAGACAACGATCGCGCGGTGATTGTCGAGCTCGCGCAGAACGCGCTGGCGAGCTTTGTCACGCCGGCGCCCGAAAAGGTTGCATGAGTGACACCACCGCCAGCTTGCTGAGGCGCATCAAGAGCGGGGCCGATCTCCAATCCGTGGTGCGCGCGATGAATGCCATCGCCGGCTCGCGCATCGCACAATACGAGACGGCGGTGCGCGCGCTCGCGGACTACGCAAATACAGTCGACCTCGGCCTGGGCGCCTGCCTTCGCGAGAGCCCGGTCGCGCCAATTGGTGTCGCGCCAATTGGGGTCGCGCCGAGACGCGTCGCGCCAGGCCCCGGCGATGCAAGCGTCATCGGCGCGGTGGTATTCGGCTCCGACCAGGGCCTGGTCGGCCAGTTCAATCAGGTGCTGGCCGATCACGCGTGTGCGACACTCGCAGCGCTGCCGGGCAAGGCGCAGGTCTGGGCTGTAGGGGGGCGGGTGCGCGCACGGCTCGCGGAGGCGGGGCTGGCGTTGCAGACCGCGCTGGAGGTGCCTTCCAGCGTGCAGGCGATTGCACCCCTGGTGGGGCAGATCCAGGTCGAGAGCGACGCGTTGCGAAGAGGGGGCGACGCGCGCTTCTACGTGTTCCACAATCGGCCGCTGTCGCAGACGCTCTACGAGCCGGTCGCGCAGCGGCTGCTGCCGCTCGACGCGCAATGGTGGGCGGATCGCGCCGCTGTCGGCTGGCCCAACAAGAACCTGCCCGCGGTCATGGGCGCTGAGAGCACGACGCTGCGCGCGCTGATCGGCGAATATGTCTTCATCTCGCTCTTTCGCGCCTGCGCCGAGTCACTCGCCAGCGAGAACGCCAGCCGCCTCGCAGCGATGGAACGCGCCGACAAGAACATCGACGAGCTGCTCGAGAGCGACCGTGCAACATTTCACCGGTTGCGCCAGGACGCCATCGACGAAGAGCTCTTCGATGTGATCTCGGGCTACGAGGCGCTCGCGGCGCCTCAGCCGCAATGACGCATCCACTGGAGTGACCCTCATGGCCGACAATAACAGCGCGGGTATCGATAGCATGGTTGACACGGCGAAGGCGCTATTCGCGGATGACAAGGGCCTGCTCGCCATGGATGAGAGCAACGGGACCTGCAACAAGCGGTTTGCACGTTGGGGCATCCCGAAGACCCCCGAAAGCCGGCGCGAGTATCGCGAGCTTATCATCACGACACCGCGGTTGGGGGAATCCATCGGTGGCGCCATCCTGTACGACGAGACGATCCGCCAGCGAACGAAGGACGGCACCAGCTTCGTCGCGGCCCTCGTCGAGTCCGGCATCGTGCCGGGTATCAAGGTGGACCTCGGCGCGGCGCGCGCGCGTGCGACACGAACTGCCCCGAGGGCTACGACTGCAAGTCGATCCCCGGCCAGTCGGACGTGAGAGCTCCTCGGTGGTGCCGTTCTTGGCATTCTTGGACATGTCGCCGGCACCGCGGATCATGCCTTCGCCAAAGAGGTCGCCGACGTGTTTCATGACGTCGGACAGCTTCACGCCTCGGCCCCGGTTGCCGAAGTTCCAGTTGTTCTGGACTGGGTTGATATCGAGGGCAAAGCCGAGCCCGTGATACATGTTGTCTTTGGTCTTGGTCGACGTGCGGAAATGCGAGGTCCGGATGACGCCCAGCTCGACGCCGATCTCGCCGTCGCTCTTGCCAGGGAACTTCGACGCCAGGTAGTTCTGGGCGTTGGCAAGGCGGCCGAGGAACTCCGGATGGCCGACCACGCCTTGCCCTAAGAAGCTCATCGACTTGAAGCCCGCGACGAAGCCTTGATAGCCCGAGCCGAGGTGCAGGCGACGGATGGCTTCGTCCTCGGGAGCTTCGGCTTTGGCGGCGACGTTGCCCTGCCTGAGACCCGCGACCCTGGGCTCCTGAGGGATCTCGGCGAGCTTTGGAAAAAGCCCAACCAGCCAGGCTCGCGTCGACTTCGACAGGACGCCATTAGCGGTCCTGAGTCCCTTGTCGGTCTGCAGCTTGGCGAGCGCGACCACGAGTTCTTTGCTCGAGGTTCCGGTCGCTGGCACGTCGAGCTCGGTCTGCAACGACACCCGCGAGCGACTCCCCAGCGATCAGGAAGGCGCTCGGGTCCTGCGGCGCATGAGACGTCGCCTTGTCTTCAGCGCCACGGCCGATTGCATCATCTGGGAGTGGTTGGTCACGGGAGCTCCCGGGTGTGTCGTACAAAGGGTGCCAGGCTACGCCAGCAACCTTACCCACGCAAAAGCCAGATGAACCCTTCTTGCTCTATTCCGGCGAAAGTGCCGGTGAGGCTTTACCGCAATCGCTGGATCGAAGAAGGTCACCTCATGAAGATCACAATGTGTCTGCTGTTCGTCGTCGGCTCCGGCTGCGATTCGAAGGGAAAGGATGCCCGCGTCGACGCCCGAGCCGACATCGAAACCGCTGACACCGCACCCGCTGACACCGCACCCGCCGACGCCGCACCCGCTGACGCCGCACCCGCTGACGCCGCACCCGCCGACGCCACCCCGCCCGATGGCACCACACCCGACGCCACTCCGCCCGATGGCACCACGCCCGACGCCACGCCCGCGGATGCCGATGCCGGCGGCTGCGGATCCTATACCGTGCCCCAGTTCGTCGCCCGCCCCGAGGCCGACCAGCGGCGCTTTCAACCGTCTGCCATCGACCCCGCCACCGCCCTGTTCCCCGGCAAAGAGCACTTTGTGGTCTACCCGCGCGGCATCCCCCTGCGACCCGAACTCTTTGTCATGCTGGGTGGTTCCGAGGGTGCCCCCCAGCAGAACACCAATATCTATCGAATCGCCGCCCAGGCCGGCTACCGGGTCATCGGCCTGGCCTACCCCAACGAGCCCAGCGGCGCGTCCCTCTGCGACGGCGCCCCCGATCAGAACCTCTGTTTCGTGGCCGAGCACGAAGAAAAAATCTATGGAATTCCGGGCGTTGACGGCATCGAGGTCGGCGAGCCCGAATCCATCGTCGGCCGCCTGAAGCGCCTCATCACCCACCTCGCCACTGTGTTTCCCCAGGAAGGCTGGGAGGCCTACCTCGACGCCGACGACGAGTTGGTCTGGGCCAACATCGTGCTCACCGGCTTCTCTCAGGGGTCCGGCCACTCGGGCTACCTGGGCAAGGACCACCTGCTCGCCCGCCTCGTCTTCCTTTCATCGGGCGGCGACAGCCTCATCGGCCCCGACGGCCTGCCCACGGCGGCCGACTGGTGCAAAGCCCCGCGCATGACCCCCGCCGAGCGCACGTTCGGAATGCTGCACGTGGAGGACAACCTCGAAGGCAAGGCGCTCGTGTACGCCGCCTACGGGCTGCCCGCCTTCGGCGACTTCTCCAACGCGGGCGAGAACGCCCCGCCCCACGACTGCTCCCACCAGCTCCTCACCGACCTGCCCCCCCGCAGGGACCCCGACCACTTCCACACATCCCTGGCCAACGACGACGAGATGCCGGTGGACGCCGACGGCATCCCCGTGCTGGCCGAGGACTACTTCTATCTGATGGTGCCCGCGCCGGGCGCTCAGTAGCAGCTCGCAGCAAGTCGGACCAGCGATCCCGTGCGGCACGCTCGACGACGACCCCGGCGTACGCGCCGCGCCGCACCTCATGGTCGCCGGATGGCCTGCCCCCGTTTGCGCGCACGCGGGTCGGCGTCATCGATCGACAATAACGCGGCGTCAGAACGAAGGCGCGACGACGACCCAGTCCGAGAGGTTGTCGTTCGTGTCGACGCCCGCGGCGGCGCGTGCGAGCGCCTGGCCGCTGTTGGCCTGCGGGCCCGGGTGCGGTGGGCCTTCGCCGGCGGCGATGTCGCCCGCGGCAAAGACGCCGTAAGCGAGCGCGTCGCGCACCTGCCCGTTCGGATCGACCAGCAGCACGGTGTCGGCCCCGTTCTGGAAATCGCAGTCGGTGACCACGTCCGCGGCCGCGACGAGCCCGGGGCGGGTGGCTTTGTGATGCACCACCAGGAAGCGACCGTCGTCGCCGATCGCACCGCTCAGCACGCACGTCCCATAAGGCGCGCCGCCCTTGCCGTTGATGCCGACCAGCGTCCAGGCGACGAGGTCGGAGCCAGCGCCGTCTTGCCGATGCGCCGCCGCCCCGTGATGCGCGCGAAGAACCACCGCCGCCGCGCGAGGATTGCGCGCAGCCGCTCGAGCTCTTCCGACCTCCCGTAGAAACCCCACTCCATGGCGGCTCCGGCCTTTACTTATTCAGTTTTATGTTACGCGGCCACAGCCGTCAATGCACTGAGCATTCATAGTGTTATGCCCACCAGAGTGAGGTCGGCGGCCCCCGTTGGGAGGACGTCGGAAGGTCACTCGTCGTTGCTGTCTTCGTCAGGGTCGGGGGCGTCGGGGTGGTCGGGTTCGTCGAGGTCGAGCTCGGCGGGTCGGGTGAGGTCGGCGACCATGCGACGGCGTTCGGTCACCAGGTTGGGATGAGCGTGCTCGAACGTGGCGCGGGCGGTGGGTTCGTCGGGGGATTCGAGGCGGAATTCCTGGCCTTGTTCTTCGCTGCGCTCGAGCTCGAGGTCCCAGCAGGTCTGGGGCGCGTTGGTCCAGAGGCCGGGGTCGAGGAGGCGGAAGACTGCGGGGGCAGCGAAGCGTGGCCCACGCGCCTCGACACTGGCACCCTTCGACTTGCGGTAGCGGCGTTGGGCTTCCACTGCGGCTCGGGCAACGGCCACAGAGCGGCACTTCGAGTATGGCCCCGAGATGGAAGAGGGACCAGACGAGGTCGAGGTCGGCGGACCTCTTGCGGGCGACCGCATCGGCGGCGCGTAAGGCGGCGCGTAAGGCGCGTACGACCGCCCAGCGCCACGACGTCGGATAGAGGCGCTTGAACAGATCGATGCCGCCGAGCTCGCTCGCGAGATCGGTCTGCTACCCGCCAAGCCACGGGTCGTCGGGCGACGTCTCGCCCGCGTGGGCGACCGCTATCTGGGCCGTCAGCGCGAGGTCGAGGTGGGCGTCGGAGGGGGTGTCGAACGGCTGGGTCATTGAACGTCGACGAAGCGGATCTTGCCGCCGTCCTGGGCGGCGCGGCCGGTGCGGATGGCGACGCGGATGCCGTCCTTGAACTGGTCGC
>Ga0105046_10010042_pt1 | contig 14765 bp, 13 predicted proteins | sample MAT03_FD_78385 | JGI IMG/M metagenome (GOLD analysis project Ga0105046, IMG submission 78385) | Freshwater microbial communities from Lake Fryxell liftoff mats and glacier meltwater in Antarctica - MAT-03 (megahit assembly) | ecosystem: Environmental > Aquatic > Freshwater > Ice > Liftoff... | reverse complement strand
GGTCGATGTCGCTTGGTCGATGTCGATTGGTCGATGTCGATTGGTCGATGTCGATTGGTCGATGTCGATTGGTCGATGTCGATTGGTCGATGTCGATTGGTCGATGTCGCTTGGTCGATGTCGATTGGTCGAGGTCGCTGGGCCGACTGGTCGATTGGTCGCCTGGTCGAGGTCGATTGGTCGATCTGCGTTGCCCCTATCGCCGGACGACGTCGGCCAGCTCCGCGCTCGTGGCCCGGATGAAATCGCCCGGCGCGATGAGGATCTGCAGCGGATCTGCAGCCTTCTCGTCCCCGACGACACGCTGACCACGTCGTAGTGTATCGAGGGCGCGGGCGGCGTTCGTCCTGGCGACGTTCATCGCGAGGATCGGATCAGGAGACTCGGACTGAGGAGACCCCGGATATCAGGAGACAGAGCGCAGGTGCGTGCGCACCTTCGGCTTGGCACCCTCGAGCGCGAGCTGGCCGCACGCCGCCGAGACGTCGTCGCCCCGCCGTCGCCGGACAAAGCAGGCGTAGCCGGCGTCGCAGAGCACCTGCTGGAAGTCGCCCACCCGCGCAAAATCGGGCGGCCCGAGGCTGGAGCCGACGATGGGGTTCATCGGGATAAGGTTGATCTTCACGGGGATGCCGCGAAGCAAGCGGGCGAGCCTCTTGGCCTCGCCCATCTCGTCGTTCTTCCCAGCGACCAGCGTGTACTCGATGGTGATCCGACGGCGCTTGGGGAGCGGGTAGGCGCGCAATGCGTCGAGCAGCACGGCGAGCGGGTACTTCTTGTTGATCGGCATCAGCGCGCCGCGCGTGGCGTCGTCGGCGGCGTGCAGCGAGATCGCCAGGTTGATCTGCCCGTTGAAGTCGGCGCCGAGGCGGGCGATCTCCGGGACCAGACCGCTGGTCGAGACGGTGATCCGTCGCGGCGACATCGCGACGCCATCGGGGTGGGTGAGCAGGCGGAGCGAACGCGCGGTGGCCTCGTAGTTGTGGAGTGGCTCGCCCATGCCCATGTAGACGACGTTGCGCAGCGTCTCGTCCGCGTCGAGCAAGGCGCGCCCGAGGATGACTTGCCCGACGATCTGCTCGGCCGGAAGGTGTCGCTTCAGGCCGGCCACGCCGCTCGCGCAGAACACGCAGCCCATCGCGCAACCGACCTGGGTGGAGATGCACTGGGTGACGCGTCGCTTGGGCGCGTTGGCCTTGTCGTGACCGGAGCCGTCGGTCTCCTCGTCGTCCTCCTCGTCGGCCGCGGCGTCCGCGTCCGCGTCGAGAGCCGCCGCCTCGGCCGGCGAGCCGAACGCGCGCGGACCGGACACGCCCGGGATGAGGACCGTCTCGATCGGGGCGCCGTCGGGCATGCGGACGAGGAGCTTGCGCGTACCGTCGTCGCTGCGGTGGATCCGCTCGACCTCGCCGACTCCCTTGGCGTCTTGGGCGCCGAGCCCCTCGGTGGCGAGACTGTCGCGGAGCGTCTTGGGCAGGGTCGACATCACATGGGCGTCGAGGGCTCCCTTGGCGTGGATCCAGCGAAAGACCTCGCGGGCGCGGAAGGCGCGCTCGCCCCGCTGGCTGAGCGCGGTGGCCCATTCTTCGGGAAGGCGGGCGACGGGGTGCGGCGGGGGGGATTCCACGCGGCTTCCTCTAGCATGCGGAGCCTGTAGGATGCGCAGATCGGGTTGCGGGCGGCGGAGTGCGACGTCCCAGGCAACCGGCGCAGTTCGGGCGTCGTACTGGGTGGGGAGGGATGGTCTTGTCAGAGCCGACGATGAAGAAGGAGAGCTCGGGTGGCGTCCACGACGCCGAGGAGCTCGCCGCCGGCTATTCGTCCGGTCACCGCGCCTACGAGATCGGCGGCATGATCGTGGCCAGCGCCTTTGCCATCTGGCTCGCTGCGCGCATCGCAACCGCGGGAACGACGGCCTGGTTTCTGTGGCCGCTCGCCGCCTTCGCCGGCATGGTCATCGCCGACTTCATCTCCGGCTTCGTCCACTGGATGTTCGACACCTGGGGATCGGTCGACACGCCGGTGGTCGGCAAGCTCGCCATTCGCACCTTCCGACATCACCACGTCGATCCGAAGGCGATGACGAAGCACGACTTCATCGAGACGAACGGCCACAACTTCGCGCTCACCGTCATCTACACCGGCCTCGGCTTCACGTTCATCGAGCCGGCGGAGACCGACCGGGTCAGCATCTTTTTTGCCCAGACGTTCCTCATGGGGACGGGCTTCGTGATGGTGACCAGCCAGTTTCACAAGTGGGCCCACGCGACGTCGGTGCCGCGGGGCGTTCGCTGGCTGCAGAAGGTCGGCCTCGCGTTGAACCCCGAGCACCACCAGGCCCACCACACCGCGCCGTACGATCAGCATTACTGCGTCACCTCCGGTTGGATGAACGCCCCCTTGCGCGCGATCGGGTTCTTCCGCGCGCTCGAGTGGCTGGTCACCGGGGTCACCGGCGCGATTCCTCGCCGCGACGACATCGGGGAGGTCGCCGCGGTGGAAGCCGTGGTTGCGGCCACCGTCGAACGCGAGACGTCGGCCCAGCTCGCTCCGCGCGGCGATTTGCGGTAAGCGAGGCGCCTATGGCGTGTCTGCTTCCCCCCGTGGCGCGTCCGTTTCCGCCCGTACCGGTCGTGCCGCTCGAAGCGCAGCACGGCGAAACCTATCCGCGGCTGGTCGAGCTGATGCAGAGGCTGCTCGCGCCCGACGGCTGTCCCTGGGATCGCGAGCAGACCCACGCGTCGCTCCGTCGCTACCTCATCGAGGAAGCGTCGGAGGTCGTGGACGCGATCGACTCGGGCGACGACAACGCCGTGTGTGAGGAGCTCGGCGATCTGGCGCTCCAGGTCGTGTTCCATGCCGAGCTAGCGCGCGCCCGCGGGGCCTTTGGTCCGGACGACGTGGTCCGCGGCATCTGCGAAAAACTGGTTCGTCGCCACCCCCACGTCTTCGCCCACACCACGGTGAGCGGCGTCGATCAGGTCCTCGACAACTGGGAGAGCATCAAGCAAGGCGAGAAGGCCGCAAAGGGCTCCAAGGAAGGGCTGCTTTCCGGCGTCCCGCGCGGCATGCCGTCGTTGATGCGCGCCCATCGGGTCGGGGACAAGACGTCGCGTGTCGGCTTCGACTGGCCCGACGCCACGGGCGCACGCGCCAAGCTGGACGAGGAGATCGGCGAGCTCGACCGTGCTCTCGCCTCGGGGGACCACGACGCGGCGGAGTCCGAGCTGGGCGACGCGCTGTTTGCCCTCGTCAACGTCGCCCGCCACGCCAAGATCGATCCCGAGGCGGCGCTCCGCCGATCCACCAACAAGTACATCTCGCGCTTCGAGCAGGTCGAAGCCCGCGTCCGGGGCGCCCACGGCGGGTGGCCCAAGGCCGAAGAAGGCTCCGCCAGGCTCTCCTTGGAGGAGCTGAATCGCTACTGGGACGAAGCCAAGGCCCAGGAGCCGTCGCAGGGGGGTAAACTCCCCCCGTGAGCGACGAGGACGTCCCGCAGATCGAGCCGGGCTCGATCCTGCTCGACCGGTATCGAGCGGAGACCGTCCTCGGCATCGGCGGCATGGGGATCGTGGTCTCGGCCACCCACCTCCAGCTGGGCACGCACGTCGCGATCAAGTTCCTGCTGCCGAAGTTCGCGACGTCGACCGAGGCTGCGCAGCGGTTCGTGCGCGAGGCGAAAGCCGCGTCGCGCATCCCCAGCGAGCACATCGCTCGCGTGCTCGACACCGGGACCAGTCCCAAGCTCGGGCCGTTCATCGTCATGGAGTACATCGAGGGCGGCGACCTCTCGCGCCACCTCAAGAACGGCCACGTCTTCCAGGTGCCCGAGGTCATCGACTACATGGTCCAGGCCTGCGAAGCGCTGGCCCACGCCCACGCCGCCGGCATCGTTCACCGCGACGTGAAGCCGGCAAACCTCTTCCTCGGCACGCGCGCCGACGGCTTGCCCATCGTCAAGGTCCTGGATTTCGGCATCTCCAAGGTGGCCGAAGACTCTGGCGACATGAACATGACGAAGACGACCGCGATCCTCGGATCGGGCTACTACATGTCGCCGGAGCAGATGCGTTCGTCGAAGAACGTCGACCATCGCACCGACATCTACGGCCTCGGCATCACGTTCTACGAGCTGCTGACGCGCACGGTCCCGTTCATGGCCGAGACGTTCGCGGATCTGGCGATCAAGGTCGCGGTCGATCCGCCGGACCCGATCGCTCGGCACCGCAACGACGTCCCGCCCGGCCTCGCCGACGCGATCGCCAAGGCTTACGCCAAGAAGCCAGACGAGCGTTACCAGAACGTCGGCGAGATGGTCCTGGCGCTCGCACCGTGGGCCGCCGTCGAGACGTTGCCGATGATCGAGTCGATCCAGCGGCTCACCGGCGCGCCGCCCGTGCGTCTGCAGAGCATCGCGCCGGGGCGCTACTCGACACCTCCGCCGGTCGCGGGGGGCGACGTTTCGCTCCCGCCTCCCGCGCGACTGCCTTCGATCCCGCCGCCTTACCTGCCGCCCTATCTGGGGGGGCCGGTGTCGACGTCGCGTCCGCACTCGACCAGCGGGGTGCGCCCCGACGGAAGCGCACCCGCGCTGGCGATGACGACGGCCACCTCCTCGAACAAGACCCTGGTCGGCGCCCTGGCGGGCCTCGCCGTCGTGATCGGCGTGGGCGTCGGAGCTGGGCTCTACGTGCGGGGCGCCGCACAACCGACCCCTGTGACGAGCGCGGCAGTCGTCGAGCCACCGCCATCGGCCTCGGTGGCCGAGCAGGTCGCACCCCCGCCCAGCGCGAGCGCTGCGCCGCCAGTGGCGAGTGATCCGCTGCCTGCGGTCTCGAGCGCTCCGGCGCCGTCCGCGTCGGTGGTCCCCGTCGCGGGTCCGCTCCGTCCCCGGCCGCTCCGAACTGCGGCTCCAAGTGCAGCGCCAGCGCCCCAAAAGCTCTGCGAAGTATTCAACCCCGACAAGGGCCTTCGCGAGATCGTACCTTGCTCGAAGTGACGACCGTGCCGACCGCAGCCGACGTGGGTGCAACGAGCGGCACGCAGTCGTGAAAGCGACGCGAAAAAGTCTCGCGCGCATCCCGACGATTGCGCGGCCCTCGCGATCCACGCTGAACGCGACGTCTCCCGCGGACCGATTGTTCGAGGGGCTGTACGTCGTCTTCCAGCCCATCGTCGATGTCGCGCGGCGCCGCGTCTTCGCCTACGAAGCGCTCGTCCGTAGCCCCCTGTTTCCTTCACCCATGGTGCTCTTCGAGACCGCCGTGGTGGCGGGGCGGTGCGGTGAGCTGGGCCGCGAGATCCGCAAGCTCGCCGTCGCCGCTGCCAGCGGCTGGCCGCTGTTCCTCAACGTCCACCCGCAGGAGTTCGGCGAGCCGTGGATCGTGCGTCCCGACGACCCGCTCTTCAGCCACGACGTCGACGTCTTCCTCGAGATCACCGAGTCGGTCCCGCTCAGCCACTTCCAGCTGGTGACGCCCATTCTTCGCGAGCTGCGCGGCCGCGCCGTTCGGCTCGTCGTCGACGACCTGGGCGCAGGCTACTCCAACCTTCGCTACATCTCGGACCTCGAGCCGGAGGTTGTGAAGCTCGATCGCGGTCTCATCGCTGGCTTGCACAGAGACAAGCGACAGCGCACCCTGGTCGCGGGCCTGGTCCGACTGTGCGCGGACCTCGGGGCCCGCGTGGTCGCCGAGGGAATCGAGGAAGCCGACGAGCTGGCCTGCTGCGTCGATTGCGGCGTGCAGCTGGTGCAGGGCTACCTCATCGGGAAGCCGGCCGTCGATCTCCTGGGCATCTCCGAGGTCGCTGCGACCGTGATGATGATGCGCTCCGAGCTGCCGCCGTCGTCCAGGCCGGCCCGCGCGAGCTCCGTCGAGATCGCGCGCCTGCGGAAGGTCTCGCCCACCTCGCCGACCCGTCGCGCACCACGATCGAGCGTGCGGCCGCCGAAAAACGACCGCTGACGCCTCGACGATCTGGCATAATGCTAGCAGCCTGCTAGAAGCGACCTTGCAAGAAGGCGCCGCCGAACTCGTCGCTGAAGGACGGGACCAGGCCGATCGACGGGCCGGCCGTCTCGCGCGGCGCCTTGCGACGTGGCGCCAAGGAGGACTTTTCGCCCTCGGCCTTGTCCTTGGGGGGCGGCTTGCCGATGACGGCCTCGCGTCCCCTGAACTCGCGGGCGCGGTCCTCCTTCAGCTCGGTGTCCTCGCTGGGGTCGTAGGCCCAGAAGAAAATGGACAGGCCGGTGATCGCGCCGCCACCGATCAGCACTGCGATGCCGACGGGTCGGGCCGCCTGGGCCGTGCTGTCCTCCGCGCCATCAGCACTAGACTTCTCCTTCGCGCTGGCGAGCGACAGCAGGCCGATGCCTCCGCCGATCGCACCGAGGCCGAAGAGCGAGGCGACCAGCGCGTGCCCCTTGCCGGGCGTGTCCTCCAGCCGCGCGTGGACGGGGAGCTCCTGACCCTTGGGGATGATCAGCTCGCCCTCCCAGGCCTTCTTGCCATCGGCGTCGATTTCGACGTAATGGCGTCCGGCGGGGAGCTTGATCTTCACGGGATCCTTGCCTTCCCGGAATAGACCGACCGGCTCGCCATCGACCTCAACGGTGACCTCGAATGCGTTGCCATCGACCACCAGGTAGCCGTAGTCGACGCGGACCAGCGCCGCGTCGAGCGTCGCCGTCTTGCCCTGATCCACGCGCACGGTCTTGGTGAATGGCAAATAGCCTGGTGCTTCGACGGTGATCTGGCGCTCGCCCGGCGTGACCTTCTTGGTGGTCGAGCCCTCGCCCCAGGCGGCGTTCTTGTGGGGCGGCGGATCGTCGACGTAGATGAGGGCGCCCTTCGCGGGGCTCTTCACCTCGAGCGACCCGAGGAACTCGCCCTGCGATAGGTTCGCGCGGAACTTAAAGAGCGTTCCGGGCTCGAGCGAGATGCGCGAGTCCGACAGGTTGTAATCGGCGAAACCTTCGACCACGACCTGGTAGACGCCGACCTTGAGCGACACGTCGGCCGGTGTCTTGAGCCCGGTCGCGACGCGGCGCCAGCCCGGGTTGACCGTCTTGGTCGCCTGGAATGGTGCGGCGGTGGCGACGATGCGCTCGTAGATCGAAACCGGCGCGCCGGTGGGCGCGCTCTCGACCAGCACGAGCGAGCGCATCTCTTCGCGCTGGGACTCGGCGACGACGGCGTCGGTCGGGGGAGGCGCCGACAGCTCCTGCTCGAGCTCGGCGATCTTTTTGCGAATCTCGGGCGCATCGGGGGCGTCGGGCACCGCGGCCAGAAACTCGTTGTAGCGAGCGATCGCGCGCTGGCGGTCGCGCGCCTTCTCCGCCGCGACGGCAGCGTTGTAGAGAAATGCGCTGAAGCGGAACTCCGCATACCCCGACTCGAAGACCTCGAGCGCCTCGGCGAACTTCTTCTCGACGAAGAAGCCCTGTCCCTTTTCCATGCGGGAGCGCACCGCGTCGGCGTCGGTCTGACCGGCCGGCGCGGCCGGCGCGGCCGGCGCCGCAGCGGTGGCAGGCGGCGCGGCGGGCGGCGTCGCCGGCGGCGGCGCCACCACCGCCTTGCCAGGCGCCTTGCCAGGCGCCGGGCCAGGCGCCGGGCCCGGCTGAGCGGAGACGACGGCGCTCGTCGCGAGCAGCGCAGCCATGACGGCGCAGGCCGTCGCCCGCGCGCGGGCCCGGCGAGGAAGTGAGGTCGAGGGGCTTCGAAGGGTCATGGGTCGAGTCTCGTTATCGCGATATGGAGATTTCGGCGAGAACGCCGTAGTGATCGCTCGGGGCGACGCCGTCTTGCACGGCGTCACAGACGACGCGCGCAGCGAGCGGTTCGCCGCGGCCGTGATCGTCGGGGCCGCGGACGAAGATGTAGTCGATGCGGCGCGGCGGCTCGCGGGCATATGCTGCGTAGGGGTTCCTCGCTCGATCGAAGGTCGCGCCCGCCCCTTCGCCCGCCCATGCAAAGGCGTCGGCGAAGTACGTCCCGCGGGGGGTGGTGCCTGGACGCGCGAGCGTCTGCAGACCGGTCATGAAGCGAATCTCCGCGGCGTCGGGCTGGGCATTGAAGTCGCCCACCACGACGTCGGGCAGGGCGCCCGCGCGTCGCGTCGCCTCGACGTGAGCGACCACGGCGAGGACCTGGGCCTCGCGTGCGTAGCCCTCGTGGAACTTCCACGAGAGGTGGGTCGTGTGAAAGGGCAGGTCGCCCCATGGCGTGTCGATGCGGGCCAGCAGCACGGCGCGCGGATCAGCGATGTCGGCGCCGGTACCGAGGTCGGTGATCGGAAGGGGCGTGACGACGGTCTCGCGGATCGGCCAGCGCGACAGGATCGCGTTGCCGAACGACACCGGACCCCAGGCCTGGGCCGGGCCGAACGCGACGTGCCAGCTCGCGCCATCCACCAGGAGGCCACGGGCGATCTCGTGGGCCTGCGTCGCGTCGGTGGCGTCGCCGACAATCTCCTGCAGGCCGACGACGTCGGGCTTCAGCTCGGCGAGCGCTGCGCGGACAAGCTCGCGCCTGGTGTCCCACGGCCCGCTCCGATTCCAGACGTTGAGCGTGAGGACGCGAAGCCTGTCCATGACCGCGTCTCGATAGAAGAACCAGCGGCGCCCGGCAAGCGTCCACGGACGGAGCGCTCGCTTCGCTGCCATCTGGTCTCGCAGATGCGACAGGGGTAGAAGCCGCGGCATGGCGCTTCGACTCTCGCGTGTGCTTCCGCTCGCCGTCGCCCTGGGGGCCCTCGTCCTTGCCGCGACGCCGGGCTGCGAGAGCAAGATGGAACCCCAGGCCTGCGACAAGATCCGCGGCGATGCCTTCGCGCTTCTCAACAAGGCGCATCACTGCGGCAGCGATGCCGACTGCCGACAGAGCGAGTGGCCGGGATGCCAGAAGCCCATCAATCAGAAGAACTTCGACACCATCAAGCCGATGGCCGAGGAGTACAAGAAGGGCAAATGCGCGGAGCCCAAGATCGACTGCGTGGCGCCGCCCGAGTCGTACTGCAAGCAGGGCCTGTGCGTTCACCGCGAGAAGGGTCGCAACGAAAACGATCCGAAGCCGGGCGAGGGCGACACGATCAAGATGGAGTGATTCAAGATCGAGCGGTCGCCGTTGGGGGAACAGCGAAGCTCCCGCGAGGGGACCTCATTGCTTTCATGCGGCGAACTGCTGGCAGAAGGGCGACGAAAAGGACCCGTCGATCTCGAAAGTTGCAGGGTCCGCTCCGGCCTTGAAGCAGCGCGTGCGGAACGTGCCTTCAAACGCGGCCGACAGCGCGGAGGGAACGACCTCTGCGCTCCCACTCGCCCGCGGTTGTGAGCGCTCGAGCGATACGCGGATCGTCCCGGACTCAGCGTCGATGTATCTCGTCGGCTCATCGCCGGACGAAAACTGCACGATACTGCCGCGCCCGACGGCAAGCGGGCCCTGAATCACCTCAACCTCGATCGGCTGGCCGCTGGTCAGCGTGTCGACGTCAAGCGCCAGGGAGAGCTGCCAGACGTCCTTGCCCGTTCCCCCGGATATCCCTATCTGCACGGGTGCAAAGTTCGGCGTCGACGACTCGTAGATATCGACGAGCATGTCTGCGTCAGTCAGCTCCGTAGAGCCTCCAAGCGTGATGCGAAAAGGTGCGGCCGACGGACCAGTGCTCGTGGAATCATTGCTATTGTAGACGGAGTTTAGGTCGCATGCTGAAGTGCAAAGCAGGCATGAGGCGAGCATTCGGTTCAGAAGCATGATGACGGCACCCTCAGCTTCATCGCATGACGCGAGACGTTGTCCGACTCACGGCCTTCATTGACCTGATTGTCGTAGTCCACTGCGTGGTACAGGTAGTACGTCCCGACGCCGACGTTGGGCATCGTGAAGTTCTTCACGTACCAGAACATCGTCTCTTTGCCGAACACGCCATTGTAGTAGGCCAACGCCGTGCCGCCTGTTCCGCTCCAGGACGAGCTGCTCGTACTGATGTAGTACCGCTCGACGAAGGAAACGGTCGTCGTGCCGTTGTTGCCGGCGCCGAACGTGGTCCCGAAAATTGAGCCCGGGCACGCGTCGAGAGAGGATTCTTTCCGCTGCCCGTTTCCGTTATAGATGCTGCCATTGTCGACGTACTGGCTCGTTGTGAAGATTTTCACCTCGGTGCCGCTCTCCGGGTACATGGCCCGGCCACCCTTTGCGTCGTCGGGCCAGACGTCGATGCGCTAGGAGTCGCCCCCGAAGCGACCGAACGCGTTACCCGTCGACGAGCCGTTCGTCATGATGTTGAGGACGTTCTCGTGCGCAAGTCCGTGAGCGTGCCCGAGCTCATGCAAGATCCAGACTCCGCCACGGAGTCTGAGCAGCCCTCGACCGAGAGGCACGATCAAGATCGAGTGATGCAAGCTCGAGCGGGCGCCGTCCCCTCCGACCCGACAGCGTCGGACACGTTCGCGTAGCCGGCGGCGCGTGCCAGGACGACCAGGCCGCGGCCGATGTCGCGGGCGATGCGCGGGCCGCCGTAGACGAAGCCGGTGTAGACCTGGACGAGGGAGGCGCCCGCGCGGATGCGATCCCAGGCGTCCTTTGCGGTCTCGATGCCGCCGGCTGCGACGATGACCAGCTTGCCGCCCGACCGGGTGCGGACGCGTCGCACCACGTCCAGCGCCCGCGCCGCCACGGGCGGTCCGGAGAGACCGCCGGCACCCATGGCCTGTACATCGCTATCTGGTGTACGGAGCCCGTCGCGCCGGACCGTCGTATTGGTCGCCACGATCCCGTCCAGGCCGAGCTCGAGCGCGACGTCGGTCACCGCGTCCACATCGTCGTCCGCCAGATCCGGGGCGATCTTCACGAGGAGCGGGGTAGGCGACCCCGCTTTGGCCGCGTCGAGCTCGCGGCGGACTCGCTTCAAGATGGGTGCGAGCTTCGTCGCTGCCTGCAAATCCCGCAGACCCGGTGTGTTCGGCGAGCTGACGTTCACCACCACGTAGTCGGCGATGCGGGCGACCGCGCGTGCGCTGGCGGCAAAGTCGTCCTCCGTCTCGGCTTCGGTCGCGAGCTTGGTCTTGCCGATGTTCACCCCGACCACCGCGCCGCGTCGCGAAGCCAGCCGGATCGCAGCCGCCGCCGCGCCGTGATTGTTGAAGCCCATACGATTGATCAGCGCGCGGTCCGCCGACAGCCGGAAGAGTCGAGGCCGGGGGTTGCCGGGCTGGGGGCGCGCGGTGACCGTGCCAGCCTCGACGAAGCCGAAACCGAGCGCGACGAGCGCGTCGACCGCGAAGGCGTTCTTGTCGAAGCCTGCGGCGAGACCCACTGGTGAGCGCAGCGTCAGGCCCAGCACCCGGGTCTCCAGCGCCGGCTCGCTGCTCGCTCCCCGCTCGAGGGCCCAGCAGATCGGCGGCACGGCCTGCGCCACACGGAGACCCGCCATCGCGATCTCGTGCGCGAGCTCGGGGGGGAGGCGGAAGAGGAGCGAGCGAAGGAGCGGGTACAAGCGGAGGTCCTCATACCGCGACACTGGGTGTCACGCGAGCCGCACAGCGCGGAGGCTCGCGTATCCTCCCCCCCGCGTTGGCTTCTTCGATCGGGCCCGGAACCATCATCGCCGGCGACTACCGCGTGCTGTCGCCGCTTGCCGAGGGCGGGATGGGCGCGGTGTTCATCGTGGAGCAGATGTCGACCGCGCGTCGGCGGGCGCTCAAGGTGCTCAAGCCCGAGTTGCTGGGCGCTCCCGGGATCGCCGAGCGTTTTGCGCTCGAGGCGCGGGTGGCGGCGCGCATCCGCAGCGAGCACGTGGTCGAGGTCATCGCAGCTGGATGGGATCCCACGCTTGCCGTTCCCTGGCTTACGATGGAGCTCCTCGAGGGGCGCTCGCTCGATGCGATCCTCAAGGAACGCGGACGCCTCTCTCTGCCCGAGGCTGCCGAGGTGCTCCGTCAGGTGGGCGCCGGTCTCGCTGCTGCGCATGCCGCGGGCGTGGTGCACCGCGATCTGAAGCCTGAAAACGTGTTCGTCTCGCTGGCCCGCGAGGCGACGCTGTCGGTGCGCGTGAAGATCCTCGACTTCGGGATCGCCAAGCTGGTCGCCGAAGCGGGGGCGGCGACCAGCTCGACGGTTGCGGTCGGCACGCCGCGGTGGATGTCGCCCGAGCAGACCGAGACGTCGGGGTCGGTCTCCCCGGCGACCGACGTGTGGGCGCTCGGTCTCGTCGCGTACCACGCGATCACCGGGAAGTTCTTCTGGCGTGCCGGCGCAGGAGGCCCGGGAGCGAGTGTGGGTCAGCTGTTGCGCGAGGTGCTGGCCGACCCCATTCCGCTCGCCAGCGTGCGCGCCGCCGAGCAGGGCGTCGCCGGCCTCTTCCCTCCGTCGTTCGACCCATGGCTGGCACGCTGCCTGGCCCGCGACCCCCGGCATCGCTTCACGAACGCGGCCGAAGCAATGCACATGCTCATGCCGGTGCTGGCGCTGGGCGGGCCACCGTCGTTGTCGCCGTCGATCGTCGCGGGCATCGGCGACCCGACGATGCGCAGTGCCGGCGCGGCCCTGACGCCTTCGTTCCGCACGCCCATGCACGCGACCGCGGTCAGTGGATTCCACGCGACCGGCCCGACCATCCCCGCGCCGCCGAGGACGCAGCGCGGCCGGCGCACGGGTCTCTGGCTCTTTGCTGGCGCGGGCTCGCTGCTCGCGCTGACGACCGCCGGGCTCGCCGTCGCCCACTTCCAGTTCGATGCATTCGACGAGCTTGTCGATGTCGACTCGGATCTCGATGAGCCGAAAGGGCCGCCGATCGAGGGTCAATGGGCGATTACCGAGGGCCGCTCGCCCAGCAACGTCAGCTATGGCGGCGAGGTCGTCATCTCGCGGGGAGGACCGGTTCGCAAGGAGCGCTGGCTGATCAGTGACGGCCATCAGTTCGAGGGCATCGGGCTCGTCCAATACGAAAAATACTTCTCCTCGTGGTCGACCGGCGCCATCGGTTTCTACGTTTATCGCGTGGAGGGTGGCCGTCTCGTCGGGCGGACCGTCACCGGCGAGGTGTCGCTGGTCACCGCCACCGAGACCCTCCAGGGGCCGAAATCGCTGGAAGGAACGTTCCAGCTTGTGAAATCTTCGACGGGCGGCAAGGCCACGCTCTCGTTGCATCGCGACGGGCCGCGCTTCCTCGCCACGCGGACGACGCCGGAGGGCAGCTTCTTCGGCGTCGGCCTGCAGGATGGCGCGGACCTCGTCGTCATCGTGTCGACCATCGGCCAGAACGTCGGTGGTTACATCTATCGCGTGGACCCGACGAGCTTCGGAATGGTGGGAACCTGGACCGGCTCGGCGGAGCCTGGCGTCGGGCGCGAGGTGCTGGCGCGCCGCTGAGCGGGATCGCTCCAGCCTGCGAGGATCCGAGCGCTTCGGTCAGGGCGTGCATCGGGCGGTGCATCAGGCCGCGTGGATCGCGGGCGCGTTGACGCGGCTTTCGGCTGGCTCCTAGCTTCGCTGTCGATGTCTATCGCCGCGCGCATCGTCTCGCTCACGCCCGCCGTCTTTCATCTTCCGGAGCGCGTGAACGCCGTCTCGCGCACCTACGGCGCGTCGCCCATCGTGCCGCGCGGTCCGCGCTTCGCCCCGCTGGTGGAGCGCGTGCTGCGCGGCATCCAGACGGCGCTGGCGACCCCGCGCCACCAGCCGATCCTCCTCACCGGTAGCGGGTCGACCGCGATGGCCGCCGTGCTGGGTAGCTGCCTTCGGAAGGAGGAGCGCCTGCTGGTCGTTCGCAATGGCGCGTATGGCGATCGCATTCTGGAGTTCGCCCGTCGTCTCGGACAATCGGTGGTCGACATGGATCTGCCCTACGGCCAGCGCCCCGACGTGGACGCCATCGACGGCGTGCTGGCGCGTGGCGAGGCGACGGCAGTGGCCGTCGTGCACGGCGGTACGTCGACCTGCACGCTCAACCCGGTCGCCGAGATTGGCGAAGCGTGCCGCCGTCACGGCGCCAAGCTCCTCGTCGACGGGGTGAGCGCAATGTTCGTGGAAGCGATGGAGATCGACGCGTGGAACATCGCTGTGGTGATGGGCTCCTGCAACAAGGGCCTGCATTCGCACCCCAATCTCACGATGGCGCTCGTTCGCGACGATCTGCTCGAGGAGATGAAGTCGATCGCGCCGCGCGCCCCGAGCCTGGAGCTGCGCAAGATGTACGAGTCCCAGGCCAAGGGCGCGCACCCCTACACGATCGATCCGATGAGCGTGCTGCAGGTGGATGCGGCGCTCGCCGCGCTCGCCGAGGAGGGCGGCGTGGCCGGACGAAATGCAACCTACCTCCGTCGCGCCGAGGTGCTGCGGGCGGGGTACGAAAAGCTCGGGCTGCGCATCGCGCGCTGGGAGGGCCAGCCGCTCGCCTCGATCGGGACCGCCCTCCACATCCCGCCCGGCCGTACCTACGACGCCATGGCCGATCGGCTGGCAAGCGAGGTCGTCGAAGGGCACCTGTTCGAGATCTACGCCGCCCAGGGAAAGCTCTCGAGCGAGCTGTTCCGGATCTTCCACATGGGCCACTACCCGATCGAGGTCTACGACGTGTTCCTGCGCGCGCTCGCCCGCGTCCTGTAGCGCTCCCGCTTCAGCTAGCTAGGAGTGTGTCGGGGAAAGGGGCGTAGCGAGGCGGAGGAGGCCCCCCAGGTGCGCAGTGGCGCGGACCGGAAGCCGACGACCACGTACTTTCTGCACGTTGAGGAGGCTGGAGGGAGCACGCTGCGCAGATGGGGGTGCATC
>Ga0105046_10010041_pt1 | contig 14766 bp, 14 predicted proteins | sample MAT03_FD_78385 | JGI IMG/M metagenome (GOLD analysis project Ga0105046, IMG submission 78385) | Freshwater microbial communities from Lake Fryxell liftoff mats and glacier meltwater in Antarctica - MAT-03 (megahit assembly) | ecosystem: Environmental > Aquatic > Freshwater > Ice > Liftoff... | reverse complement strand
TCGAGGCAGTGGGCGAGGGCGCTTCGGCGGCCATTGCCTTGGTAATCTGCAGGAAGAGTTTCATTTCTTCCTATGACTGCGTTTCCAAAACGCTGCCTGTGCCTGTGCCTGTTCCTGGGGCGACGTCTGGCATTCAGAAGCTCAGCGTGAGTATGGCGTCGCATGCGCTTGCAGGCCCCGTGCGGTGGCTGGATCGTCCGGTGCGTATCACCCTGGCCAATGCCGGGGCTTCGTCGCTGAACGTTTATCGCGTGGCTGCTTACGGCACGGCTGTCGGCCAGGCTGGCCATGGCTCTGGGTCTGACCTGCTGGCCAACGGCAACTTTGCAGCAGGGGCCGATCGCTGGACGCACACCTCCGACGACCATCTGGCCTGGCACATCAAATCCTTGCCGCTTGCGCTGCTGTTTGAATGGGGCTTGATTGGCACCGTCGCCATGGTCTTTCTGATCGTTGGCGCATTGATGAATGCGCTCCGTCGCGTGCAGGCTGGCGACCTGGTAGCTGCCCCTTGGTTTGCGGCGCTGGCCGGCTTTGTTGCGGTGGGCGTGCTCGACACACTGGTGGACGCACCCCGCTTTCTGCTGCTGTTGCTGCTGCTCGCGGGGGTTGCCGCGGCGCCGCGTGAGGAGTCAGCAGGGTCGGCTGATTCGAAACACTAGAATATTCGGTTGCCTGGGCGTCTGCTGGACGCCGTTAGCGCCGCCCGCGCCGCCCGCGCTGCACCCTCATCCGATGGAAAGCCCAAACCGTGTTCATCTCCGAAGCATTCGCCCAGACCGCCCCCGCAGCCGCCACAGGTGGCGGTGGCATGGATTCCTTGATGAGCTTGGCGCCGTTGGCGCTGATGTTCGTCGTGCTGTACTTCATCATGATCCGTCCGCAGATGAAGAAGCAAAAAGAGCACAAGGCCATGCTCGAGGCCCTGGCCAAGGGTGACGAAGTGGTCATCGGCGGCGGGGTCCTAGGCCGCGTGGCCAAGCTCGGCGAGACCTTTGTGCACGTCGAAGTAGCGGGTGGCGTCGAACTGCAAGTTCAGCGCGGTGCGGTCCTTCAAGTGCTGCCCAAGGGCACCTTCAAGTAAGCGGCTGGCTTGGGCGCTCGACAGGTCGAGCCCGTCCATGCCTGTGCTTGTGCTTGTGCTTGCGCTTTTGCTTGCGCTGGTGGGGTCCGCTGAGGAACCACCCGCCGACCCCCTCGCTCTTGTGACCACAAGCCGCGTTCCGGTTGTCGGCCTTTTGCTTTTGGCGGCCCTGCACTGTGGCCGCGCGCCTTCCTAGGAATTCCGCATGAACCGCTACCCCCTGTGGAAGTATGTGATCCTCGGCATCACGCTGCTGATCGGTCTTCTGTACGCCCTGCCAAACCTGTACGGCGAAGCGCCTGCGGTGCAGATCTCGGGCGCCAAGTCGACCTCGAAGGTGGACTCGGCCATGGTCGAGCGGGCGCAGCAGGTGCTGACGGCGGCTTCGATCAAGCCTGTACGGGTGCAGTTCGAAAACGGCTCGGTGCGGGCGCGGTTTGCCAACACCGACGTGCAGATCAAGGCGCGTGATGCACTGGTGAAAGCGCTGAACCCCGACCCCGGCGACGAGCGGTACATCATTGCGCTGAATCTGGTGACGAACACGCCGCAGTGGATGGTCAGCCTGCGTGCCTTGCCGATGTACCTGGGGTTGGACTTGCGCGGGGGTGTGCACTTCCTGATGCAGGTGGACATGCGCGGTGCCTTGAAGCAGGCGGTGGACACGTATGCCAGCGACACCCGCACGGCGCTGCGTGAAAAGCGCCTGCGCTTTGCGGGCATCACCCGCGAGCCCAACGGACTGACCGTCACGGTGCCCGACGCCGCAGAGGCCGCCAAGGTGCGCGACCTGCTGATGGAGCGTCTGCCTTCGCTGCAGTGGGTGGCCGAACCGGCCGATGGCAACATCCGCATCGTGGGCCGTCTGTCGACCAAGGCCATCGCCGACATTCAGAGCCAGGCCGTCAAACAGAACATCGAAACCCTGCACAAGCGGGTGAACGAGCTGGGCGTGGCCGAGCCCGTCATTCAGCAGCAGGGCCTGGACCGTGTGGTGGTGCAACTGCCGGGCGTGCAAGACACGGCACGCGCCAAAAGCATCATCGGCCGCACGGCCACCCTGCAGTTCCGCCTGGTGGACCCCGACACCGCCACGGCATCGGAAGTGGTGCCGACCCGCGGCGGTGGCACGGTGGGGCTGAAGCGCGACGCCATCGCCACCGGCGAACAGCTCAAGCAGGCCAGCGCCACCATCGACAATGACCAGCGCCCCGCCGTCAGCGTGCGCCTGGACGACGTGGCCGGGCGCAGCATGCGCACCACCACCCGCGAGAACCTGGGCAAGCCCATGGCCATCGTGTTGTACGAGAAGGGCAAGGGCGAGGCGCTGTCGGTGGCCACCATCAACGGCGAGTTCGGCACCGACTTCCAGATCACCGGCAATTTCACGCCGCAGGAAACCGCCGACCTGGCGCTGTTGACACGCGCCGGCGCGCTGGCCGCACCGATGGAGATCGTCGAAGAACGCACCATCGGCCCCAGCTTGGGTGCCGAGAACATCAACAAGGGTTTCCTCAGCGTGGCAGGTGGATTTGCCGCCATTGCCGTGTTCATGTGCGCCTACTACATGCTGTTCGGCGTGTTCTCGTCGCTGGCCCTGGCCTTCAACCTGCTGTGCCTGATTGCCGTGCTGTCGATGCTGCAGGCCACGCTGACGCTGCCGGGCATTGCCGCCATCGCGCTGACGCTGGGCATGGCCATCGACGCCAACGTGCTGATCAACGAACGGGTTCGAGAAGAGCTGCGCGCGGGCGTTCCACCGCAGCAGGCCATTCACCTGGGCTATGAAAAGGCCTTTGCCACCATCCTGGATTCGAACATCACCACGCTGATTGCCGGCGTGGCGCTGCTCACTTTCGGCACCGGCCCGATACGTGGTTTTGCCGTCGTGCACTGCCTGGGCATCTTGACTTCGATGTTCTCGGCGGTGGTGTTCTCGCGGGGCCTGGTCAATTTCTGGTACGGACGGCAGAAGAAGTTGAAGTCGGTGTCGATCGGCCAGATCTGGCGGCCCGATGGCAGCAAAGCTGTTGTCGAACACAAAGAAGCCTGAGGCGAAGGAGAAGCAACATGGAATTCTTCCGCATCCGCAAGGACATCCCCTTCATGCGCCATGCGATGGCGCTGAACGCCGTCTCGTTCATCACCTTCGCCCTGGCTGTGTTTTTCCTGGCCACGCGCGGCCTGCACCTGTCCATCGAGTTCACCGGCGGCACGCTGGTGGAGGTGTCCTATTCCCAAGCGGCTGACATCAACAAGGCCCGCGCGACGGTGGAAAGCCTGGGCTTCGGTGAAGTGCAGGTGCAAACCTTCGGCACGTCGCGTGACGTGCTCATCCGCCTGCCGGTGCGGGCAGATGTGAAGCAGGCCGATGTCGCCGACCGCGTTTTCGACGCGCTGTGCAGGGCACAGCAAGGCACGCGGGCCACCAAGCAATACACCACCTCGCAAGGCGAGGAGGTGAGCCGTCCGAGTTGCACCGCTGCCGACGGCACAGAGCCGCTGCAGCTGAACCGTACCGAGGCGGTGGGTGCCAGTGTGGGTGCCGAACTTTACGAAAGCGGCGCGCTGGCGCTGCTGGTCACCGTGCTGGGCATCATGGCCTACTTGGCTTTTCGCTTCGAGTGGAAGTTCGCCGTGGCGGGCATCGTCGCCAACCTGCACGACGTGATCATCATCATGGGCTTCTTCGCCTTCTTCCAGTGGGAGTTTTCACTGGCGGTGCTGGCGGCCATCCTGGCGGTGCTGGGGTATTCGGTGAACGAATCGGTGGTCATCTTCGACCGCATCCGCGAAATCTTCCGGCGCTTTCGCAAGCTGACGCCGCCGCAGGTCATCGACCGCGCCATCACCAGCACCACCAGCCGCACCATCATCACGCACGGCAGCACCCTGATGATGGTGCTGAGCATGCTGATCTTCGGCGGCCCCACGCTGCACTACTTCGCCGTGGCGCTGACCATCGGCATCCTTTTCGGCATCTACTCTTCCATCTTCGTGGCCGCAGGTATTGCGATGTGGTTGGGCGTGAAGCGCGAGGACCTCATCAAAGCCACGGGCAATCCGGGTGACCCGAACGATCCCAACGACCCGAACGCCGGGGCGGTGGTGTAGAGTGCAACGACCATTTCCAACCTAGCTGCAGCACCCCCTTTCACATGGCCACCAGCACAGCGCCTGACGCCCTGGCTGGTCAAGCCCGCAGGCTCTATTCGGAAGAACTGGTCAAGGGTCTGACCGGTGTGGTCCAGGCCACGATGGACGCGGCGCGTACGTTGCTGGACAAGCCTTCCGAACACGCCGTCTTCCAGCGTCGGCGGGAAGTGATGCAGTCGCTGATGTCTGGCGCGCAGGCCTGGCACCGTGGCATCGTTGCGGGGCTGCGGGCGGCGCTGCTGAACGGCGGCTCGGCCACCCGACCCAGCGACCTGCCGCCGCCCAGCAGTTCGCGCGAGGTCTTGAGCCTGGTGCCTGACGACACGATCGAGCTCGAGATCGTCACCTCGCGCCTGGCCCTGGCCATCATGGACCGCGCCAGTTGGGAATTCGCAGACCTGCGCTCGCGCATCGCGCACCTCGACAGACGCGCGGAATTGGAACCGCAGGACATGGTGCGTGCCCATGTGCTGGCGCGCATCGTGTTCGATGCCTGGCGTTCTGCCGGTCTGAACCTCGAGGGTTGGCGCGAACTGCAGACCGTGTTGCACGAAGAGTTTGCGCTGCTGGTGGAAGAGGCCTACCACGAGGCCAACCGCTGGCTGATGGAGCGTGGCGTGCTGGCAGAGGTTGACTTGCGACCGTTCATCCGCCGCTCGCGCACCCATGTGCCGCCCTCGGCCAGCTGGCACTTTGAAGGCAATATGCCCGCAATGGCTGGCCGCAACGAAGACGCTGGATCGACGGGGTTGAATCCGCCGTCGAGCTACCCCACTGCCACGGTTCATTACGGCGCATCCGGCAGCGGCGGATTCTCGAATTGGCAGGGTGCGGGGTCTGGCGGTGGCTTGTCTGGCAATCGCGGCAGCGTGGGTGAGGAAACCCGGCTGATGACCCGCGCTGCGCCCCTGGCGCGCAGCCGCGACCACGCCGAAGCCGTGCTGGGTCGCTTGAACCGCCTGATCGGACGCAGCGTGCCCGAGTTCGGCGCGTCCACCCGCTCGCAGTCCCTGGCACCGGCACAAGTCATGTCGCCGGGCTTGTCACGCGCCATCGAATCGGCTCAACAAGGCATACGCCAGCGCTTGTCGTCGACCAGTCAGCGTGGTGAGTTGATGGTCACCGCGCCGGTGATGCTGGAAGAGCTTCATCAGCGCAAGCAGGCGCTGAAGAAGGCTGCGGCCTCTCCGGAAGAGCGCGCGACCATCGAGATCGTGGCACTGCTGTTTCAGAGCATCCTGACCGAAGACCGCATCCCCGCCACCGTTCGCGTGTGGTTTGCGCGCTTGCAGATGCCGGTGTTGCGGGTGGCGGTCACAGAACCGGATTTTTTCGCCACCATCGACCACCCTGCGCGTCGGCTGATTGATCGCATGGGCGCTTGCGTGATGGGTTTTGACAGCGCCGGCGGCGAGGTGGGCGGGCACTCCAACGAAACGCTTGAGAAAGAGATCAAGCGCATCGTGCAGGTCGTCGAGGCCTACCCGGACACCGGTCGCCGGGTCTTCCAGACGGTGCTGGGCGAATTCGAGAAGTTCCTCGAGCACTACTTCAGCACCGAGAACGAGGCCACCAAGCGCGGTGTGTCGCTGGCCCAGCAGGTCGAGCAGCGCGAGACGCTGGCCATCCAGTACACGATCGAGTTGCGCCGCATGCTCAACGAGGTGCCGGTGCAAGAAGGGGTGCGCCAGTTCCTGTTCCATGTCTGGGCCGATGTGCTCGCCACGACGGCGGTTCGCTTCGGCGGCCAGGGCACGCAGACCAAAGTCATGAAACGTGCGGCGGCCGACTTGATCTGGAGCGCCAGCGCCAAGGTCACCCGGGAAGAGCGCGCCGAAGTTATCCGCCGCCTGCCGCCCTTGCTGAAGAGCCTGCGCGAAGGCATGGCTTCGGCAGGTACAGACACGCCCAAGCAAGACGAGCACATCCAGCAGTTGAACAACTCGCTGGCCGCTGCTTTCACGGCCAAGGCTGCAGCCATTCCAGACGACCGACTCCGCGAGCTGATGGAGCGGCTGGAAACGTTGGAAGAACTGCTGCCCGACACGGCTGACGTCGAGATCGACGAGTCGATGGTGCTGGACTTGTCGGGCCACCAAAGTTCTGAGATGGAAGTGGTGCTGGACGGCGGGTCGATGCCGACCCCTGCCATGGTGGCCTGGGCGCGTGAGCTGCAGGTTGGCAGCTGGTACATGCTGGACCGCGGCGGCCACAGCGAGGCGGTTCAACTGGCTTGGCACGGCATGCGCAAACAGCTTTCACTGTTTGTCACGCCGCAAGGGCGTTGCGTGCTATTCCAGCAACACCGCCTGGCCTCTTATCTGCAAGCGGGTTTGCTGCTGCCGGCGCAAGACGAGGCGCTGACGGTGCGCGCCACGCGCAGTGCCCTGGCCAAGCTGGACGTCGACGCGTCGCGCCTTTTGAACTGAGCTTGAACTGAGCCTCCGCCTGCACGGGGGGGGGGTGCCGTACTGCAGGGAAGGCTTGGCCGTCTAGTGGATCAGCCTGTCGCCAGGGTCTACGAACAGCTCGTCGAGGACCAGCGCGTCAGGCTCTTCACCCAGGCTCCAGAAGACCATCAGCACGATGATCTTCAGGTCTTCCAGGTCCATGGTGCCGCCACCCACGGCCACCGCGCGGTCGATGACCATCTCGCGCATCGGCGCTGACAACACGCCAGCAGATTCCAAGAAGGTGATGAAGCCCACCGAGGCCCCGTCCAGCACCTCGCGCTCGGAGTCGGTGTAGATGCGCATGCTGCCCTGCACGGGGCTGCCGGTGACCGCATCGGCGCTGTGCGCCAAGCCATCCAGCCAACGCAGTGCGTCGTGGATTTCTTCGGGCTCGAAGCCTACGGCGGAGAGCTTGCGCGAGAGCTGTTTCGGCTCGGGGCAGGCATCAGGGCGCCAGTAGTTCTCGTAAAGGTAGACCAGAACTTCGAACATGAATTTACTATACCCGAGGGCTGGCGGAACCTCGGCAACGGGGAAGCAGTCTCCGTCAACCGCAACCGCAACCGCAACCGCAGCGTGCGCTGCGACAAGGCCTCAGCCCGCGAAGCGGCGCTGAAAGAGGCCACCTGGCAGCCGCGTGACCAGGCCACTCAGTTCCAGTTCCAGCAGTCTGGCGTTCAGCTCGGCCGTGGGCCAGCCGGTTCGCGCCAGCAGGGCGTCCAGGGTCACGGCGTCGGTGCCCATGGCGTCGAGCAGCGGATCGTCGCTGGGTAGTGGGGTGTGTGCGACCTGCGCGGCCTGACGCGGCGCGGCACCCTGCAGTTCTTCCAGGATGTCCAGGGCCGATTCCACCAGCTTGGCGCCTTGTTTGATCAGCGCGTGGCAGCCGCGTGCATGGGGCGCGTGGATGGAGCCGGGGATGGCGTACACCTCGCGCCCGGACTCGTTGGCCAGGCGGGCGGTGATCAGCGAGCCCGACCGTAGCGCAGCTTCCACCACCAGCGTGCCCAGCGACATGCCTGCGATGATGCGGTTGCGCTGGGGAAAGTGTTCGGGCAGCGCTGGCGTGCCGGGTGCGTACTCGCTGACCAGGGCACCGTGCGCTGCGATGCGTGCGGCCAGTTCGCGGTGGCGGGGCGGGTAGACCTGATCCAGTCCCGTGCCCACCACGGCCATCGTGCCGGCCGGCGAGGCCAGGCCACCTTCGTGTGCCGCGGCGTCGATGCCTTGAGCCAGCCCCGAAACGATGCAATAGCCGCTGTCACCCAGCGCCTTGGCAAAAGCGCGGGCGTTTTCGCAACCCTGCGGCGTGGCTTGCCGGCTGCCACGATGGCGATGCTGGCGTTCGACAGGTAGGTGGGGTCGCCGTTGACGTACAGCAGCAGCGGTGGATCGGCTGTTTGCAGCAGCGATGCAGGGAAGGCCGAGTCGCCCAGCACCAGCACGTGATGCTGCGAACTGGTGTGCCGCCAAGCTTGCGCGGCGGCACACCGTTCAGCGAAGCGGTGTGGTGGCTCGCGCAGCGCCAGCGCGACCTTTGCGCCAGCCACGCGGGCCCAGGTTTCTGGCGATGCGCCCAGCACCGCTTCCGGGCTGCCAAGTGCGTTCAGCAATTTGCGCGCTGCGCCCCGGCCCAGACCCGGCGTTTCCAGCAGCCGCAGCCAAGCTGCGAACTCGGCGTCGCCCATCGCGGCCACCATGTCGGCCATGGCGGCTCGCCCTCAGGGCTGCGAGAAACGGTCGCCGGAGCGAACCGGCTCTTGCGCGTTGAGAATCAGCGCGTAAGACACACGCTCGAAGGTGCGGAACACGAACAGCACGCCGTGCTTTTCGTCAGGCAGACGCATGATGACTTTCTTGGCCCCGGTCTTGTCGACCGCCTCGGCACCGGCCCGCCACAAGGCCAGCACGTGGCCACGTTCGACGCCCTCGCGCGTGCCGCGGTTGATGCTGACGACCTGGTTCTGGCCGGCGCGCAGGCCGTCGCCGTAAACCGCCACGATGCGGCCTTCCATCGCGCCCGAAGGCGGGTGGGGCACGTAGGAAACAAGTTCTTCCTGCGGCACGGGTGACAGGCGGTCGCCCACACCGGCTTCCAGGCGCGTGCTGGTGACGCGGAAGGTGTCTGGAACCACCGCGCCCGCGGCGTTGGGTGAGGTCGTGCCGCTGCTGACGTACTCGGCTGTGCCGACATAGCGGCCTTCATAGCCCAGCACTTCGCGGCTGATCGGGTCGACCAGCGGCTTCAGCTCACGGAACAGGCGGAAATCACGGGCACCGGCCAGATTGCCCCGCACATAAGCGGTTTCACCGCGCGACACCATCACACGGCCTTCTTGTGTGGCGACGATGCGCGGGGCGGTTTCCAATTGGTTGCCGTCGAAAACCGCCGCCTCGCTCAGGAAGGGACCGATGGCGTTCAGAGGGATCGCCGCAATGGCACCGTTGGGCAGCAGTTCGCTGCGCACACGGGGCGACAAGCGCACGGTGTTTGTCGGTTGCCCCGCGCTGGCCTGACCGACCCGCAGCGTTGCGCGGCCGTCCTTCTTCTCGAGTACCAGCACCTGCCCGGGGTAAATGAGATGCGGGTTGCGGATCTGGTCGAGGTTCATGCCCCACAGCTGTGGCCAGCGCCAGGCCGACTTCAGAAACATCGAGGAGATAGCCCACAAGGTGTCGCCGCGCTGCACGGTGTGCGAGTCTGGCGCGTTGGGTGCCAGGTCTTCCAGCGGCACCCCGGCCTGCGCGACACGCTGCGCGGCTTCGCGCATTTCAGGCGTGACCGGGAAAGGGCTGCTTTGTGACCAGGCCGAACTGCTGAGGGCCGTCAAGCTGGCGCAGATGGCTGCAAGGGGCAGGTGCCTCAGAACATGCGCAGACAGGGCCATCGGCTTGCAGCGTTGAACGCGGGAGGTCATGGCGCTAGTGTCTCCGGGCAGGGTGCTGGGCCTTGGCTGATGCCAAAATGCCGCGTTTCGGATCTTCGGTCGGACTGGCCTGCGGACAGCCCGCACATCGATGACGGGTCGTTCGAGGAAATCGCAAACTTCGTTCAAGGTCTTTCGAGATGCTTGAAAGTCGTGGCGGCAATGCTCATATGGTTTCATAGATTTTGCCTGTAAACCCTTGATGCCGCAACGAAACTGCCCCGACGGACGGCGCATGTACAGCCCGTTTCGGGCTTTGTGCGTTGCGCTTGTTCCACAGCTGTTGCGAGCCGTTTCCGATCCCTCGACGCCTTGATGCAAGCCGGTTTTCCAGCCCCCCTCCTTGCCCTTGCGCATTGTCCTTACCCCCGCACCTCGTCATCGCCATGGCCCAACTGCCCATCCTTCGTTACCCCGACCCCCGTCTGCACACCGTGGCACGCCCTGTTGGGGCGATCGATGCAAACATCCGCAAGTTGGTCGACGACATGATCCAGACCATGTACGCCGCCGAGGGCGTGGGCCTGGCGGCGACGCAAGTCGACGTGCATGTGCGGGTGATCGTCATGGACACCTCGGAACAACACGACCACCCGGTGGTCTTGATCAACCCTGAACTCGTGCTGCGCAGTGACGAGATGGTGTTGGCCGAAGAAGGTTGCCTGTCGGTGCCGCAGGTTTACGACAAGGTTGAGCGCCACGCCAGAGTCACCGTGCGCGCCTTGAACCGCGACGGCGAGCCTTTCGAGATGGAAGCCGAAGATCTGGCCTCTGTCTGCGTGCAGCACGAGATGGACCACCTGATGGGCAAGGTATTCGTGGAGTACTTGAGCCTGCTCAAGCGCACCCGCATCCGCACCAAGATGCTGAAGAAGACCCGCGACGATCAATGAGGGTTGCCTTTGCCGGCACGCCGGAGTTCGCGCGTGTGGCGCTGGCCGCGCTGTTGACGTCGCCGCATGCCGTGCCGCTGGTGCTGACCCAGCCCGACCGTCCGGCGGGCCGTGGCATGAAGCTGCAGTCTTCGGCTGTGAAACAACTGGCAGTGGCACATGGAGTGCCTGTGGTGCAGTCGCGCAGTTTGCGGCTGGACGGCAAGTTTCCGGATGAAGCTCACGCCGCGCAGGCTGCGCTGCAGGCCGCCGATCTGGACCTGCTGGTGGTGGCCGCTTACGGGCTGATCCTGCCGCAATGGGTGCTGGACACCCCGCGCCACGGTTGCCTGAATATCCACGGCTCGCTGCTGCCCAGGTGGCGCGGCGCGGCACCGATTCATCGCGCAATCGAGGCGGGCGACACCACCACGGGCATCACCATCATGCAGATGGATGCGGGCCTGGACACCGGCGCCATGCTGCTGTCGGAAACCTTGGAAATCCGGCCCGGGGACAGCACCGCCACGCTGCACGACCGCCTGGCTGAGCAAGGTGCCCGCTTGTTGATGCAGACCTTGGATCAGTTGCAAGCCGCTTGCCTGCAGCCCCGCACTCAGCCGCTCGAGGGCGTCAACTACGCGCACAAGATCGAGAAGGCCGAGGGGCCGCTCGATTGGTCACAGCCAGCCGCCGTGCTCGAGCGTCGCATCCGCGCCTTCGATCCGTTTCCGGGTTGCACGACAGAGTGGGCCGCTCAGACCGTGAAGGTGTGGAGGGCCGCCGTGGCAGCCGACAGCCCCGACCCAGCGGGTGCTGTGCCAGGGCAAGTGCTGCGCAGCGACGGGGGTGTCTTGCGGTTCGCGTGCGGCCAGGGTGCGCTGGACTTGCTGGAGTTGCAGGTGCCGGGCGGCAAGCGCGTGGCGGTGGCTGACTTCCTGTTGCGTCACCCCCAGGTCAAAGGCTGAGTCCACGCCCGGGTCGGCGAAGAGCGGGCCTTTGTCCGCGCTGTTCTGCGCATTGCGCGCCTCAAGCTGAAGCGTTGCACTGCCGATATGCGGGTATCTGCCGCCTCGTTCTATGCGCACTCCTACCCTTGCACTGTTTACCTGCATGACTCTGCTGCTCGTCGGCTGCGATCAGCTGGGCATCGAATCGACCACCGCCATCGCGGCACGCGCGGAAGCCGAAGGCAAGGCCATCGGCGGCGGCTGTCGTCATGCCGGGCGTTCGGTGGAAATTTGTTACGGCAACAACAAACGCGCCAACAAGGCTGCCGTGTTTGCGGGCTGGCGCGAAATGAACGACTACATGCGGGAAAACAAGATCGAGGATGTGCCGCCCCCGCCGGAGCCGCCCAAGTCCAAAGCCGGGCCCGATGGCGAAGAGTCTGCCGGCGCGGCCGACCCTGCAGCGGCCAAGACAGGCAGCAAGGTCAAGAAGACGGCGGCCTAAGACCACTGACGACGGCCTGCCCGCACTACGTCGCAGCCATCGGCAGGGCGTCGCGGCGCTCTTGTTGATGGGCCGACCCGCGGGCACAGTCCGGGCATGTCTTCAAACCGGATGCCCGCCATGCTCGCCATTCCCGCCATTCCCGCTACACGCCGCACTGCCTTTGGCCTGTTGCTGGCTCTGCCCCTGCTGTGCAGCCTGACCCTGGCGGTGCTGCCCAGTCCCGTTCATGCCGCCACATCCGGTTCAGGTCGATCGGCCAGCGAAACCCGAAACGTGGCCGAGTTCCAGGCCATCACGCTGAGCGGAGCGATGGACCTTGTGGTGCGCCAAGGCGCGCAGCAGCAGGTGCAGGTGCAAGCCGATGACAACCTGCTGCCGCTGCTGGAGACCCTGGTCGAAACCACCAAGCAGGGCAGCACCCTGGTTGTGCGCTGGAAGCGGGGGGAAGGTCTTCGTTACCGATCGAAGGTGCTGGTGACGGTGGTGGTGCCCAAGTTGACGGCCGTGGGCTCGTCCGGCAGCGGTGACATCCGGGTCGAGACATTCAACACGCCGGCTCTGCAGGTGTCGCTGTCCGGTGCGGGCGACGCCAAGCTGGACGGGCTGACCACCGACGATCTGGCGGTGCGCATTTCGGGCAGCGGCAATGTGGTGGGCAAGGGTGCGGCCACGAGGCTGGCGGTGAGCATCTCTGGCAGCGGCGACGTGGCGCTGGCCGACATGCGCAGCGATGACGTGGCCATCCGCATCGCCGGCAGCGGCAACGTGGCGGTGAACGCGCAGAAGACGCTGAGCGTCAACATCGCCGGCAGCGGCGATGTCAGCTACATGGGCAACGCCGCGTTGACCAGCAAGATCGCCGGCAGCGGAAGCGTCAAGAAGAAGTAGTTTTCGGGGCACCGCGGCGATTGACCTTCGGGCTCGTCGCCCAGGCCTTGCCGGGGCCGTCGTCATCACGCGACAAGTGCTGGCGACAATCGGGCGGTGAATTCCGCCCGAGCAGTTTCCCAGCCGATCTGGCGCCACCCCGAATTCGCCCGCGGTGCGCGCGAGATGGTCGGTGCCTCCATCGGCATAGCGGCCTGGGGGCTGATCACCGGCGTGGCCATGGGCAAGACCGGCCTGCCACTGCCACTGATGGTGCTGATGTCCTTGGTGGTGTTTGCGGGCAGCGCACAACTGGCGGTGCTGCCTTTGCTCACCAGCGGTGCGCCGGCCTGGGTGGTGTGGGCCACGGCCTTGTGCGTGAACATGCGCTTCATGATCTTCAGCGCGCAGTGGCGTCCGTACTTCATCGGCTACCCGCTGCGCCTGCGTCTGTTCCTGGCGCACTTCACGGCCGACCTGAATTACGTGATCTTCATGCGCCGCTTCCCCGACCCGAAGCCGGCGCCCGAGCAACTGCCCTATTTCTGGGGCGGCGTGGCTTGCAACTGGACGGCCTGGCAGGTGCCTTCGATGGTGGGTCTGTTCCTGTCGAACGCGGTGCCCGTGGAGTGGGGTTTCGGCTTCGCCGGCACCTTGGCGCTGATGGGCGTGGGCGCGTCCTTGCTGACCAGCCGCGCCACGGCAGTGGCCGGCGGCGTGGCCGCTTGTGCGGCGGTGGCGGCGTTTGCGCTGCCGTTCAAGCTGAACATCGTGGCGGCCATAGCAGCGGCAGTGGCCATGGGCCTGTTGATCGACCACAGCCGAAGCCGCAGCGGCAACCCACCGGCACTGGACGACAAGACATGAACGGCCTCGTCGGTGCCAACTGGACGCTGGTGGACTGGCTGCTGGGCATCGGCACGGTACTGGGTCTGGCCTTCATCACTGTTTTTACGCGCGGTTTCTTTTTCCTGACCCAACGCGAAGTGCCGATTCCGGAGTGGCTGCGTCAGGGTCTGCGTTACGCGCCGCTGGCGGCGATGGCCGCGGTGGTGGTGCCGGAGATCGTGATGAGCCAGGGCCACCTGATCGGCACCTGGAAAGACGCCCGCCTGTTTGCTGCGGCGGCAGGCGCGGCCTGGTTCTGGTGGCGGCGCGGCATTCTGGGCACCATCCTGGTGGGCATGGCGGTGTTCCTGCCATTGCGCTTGGGCCTGGCCTGGTGAGATGGTGCGCCCAAGCCCACTGACGCTCGCTACCCCCCCGAGGGGGCCGTCCCCAGATGGCCCGGCAGAGCCGGTTCCGTAGGGGGAAGCTTGGTCCAGTCACCTCAACATTTGTTTCAGAACGATCGACCCAGGAGACCCCATGAAGATTCTTCGATTCGCCGACCTGATTGCGCAGGGCCAGGTGGCCGGTAAGCGGGTGTTCATCCGCGCCGACCTGAACGTGCCGCAGGATGAGGCAGGCCACATCACCGAAGACACCCGCATCCGCGCCAGCGCGCCCTGCATCCGCATGGCCCTGGACGCTGGAGCGGCCGTCATGGTGACCAGCCATTTGGGCCGTCCCACTGAAGGCGCGTTCAAGCCCGAGGACACGCTGGCACCAGTGGCCGCGCGGTTGTCGGAATTGCTGGGCTGCCCGGTGCCGCTGGTGTCGAACTGGGTCGACGGTGTCAGCGTCGCACCCGGCCACGTGGTGCTGCTGGAGAACTGCCGCGTGAACGTCGGCGAGAAGAAGAACAACGAAGCGCTGTCACGCAAGATGGCCGCGCTGTGCGACATCTTCGTGCACGACGCCTTCGGAACCGCCCACCGCGCCGAGGCCAGCACCTACGGCATCGCGCTGTACGCGCGCATTGCGTGCGCCGGGCCGCTGCTGTCGGCCGAGATCGACGCCATCACCCAGGCCCTGGCCCACCCGAAGCGGCCGCTGGTGGCCATCGT
>Ga0105046_10010037_pt1 | contig 14770 bp, 9 predicted proteins | sample MAT03_FD_78385 | JGI IMG/M metagenome (GOLD analysis project Ga0105046, IMG submission 78385) | Freshwater microbial communities from Lake Fryxell liftoff mats and glacier meltwater in Antarctica - MAT-03 (megahit assembly) | ecosystem: Environmental > Aquatic > Freshwater > Ice > Liftoff... | reverse complement strand
TTGAGGTCTCTTCCCAACGAAGGGTCCATTGAATGGAAGACAGGTATCCGGTCCAAGTGGAATCAGAGATCACCCAAAGTTGGATCTGGTCGGTTTCCATGTGTACCACACCAATGTCAACACGGATCCCTTGGGCTTTTACCCCATCACCGAACATGGCGAAGGTGAAGAGCAAGGCACAGACGTGCTGTGGAATTTTTCGGAACTGCATATTTCAGAAGGGCTATTTGTCAAAGGTAAGACGAACGGATCCTAAAAAGGAAGCCTGTGCGGCATCCGGTAGGGCCATGTTCTGAACTTGGATCGGGTCCATAACGAATGCACGGACGAAAGGACCAGATCTATTCCACGACCCTTTCTACAAGATCCCCTGCACGATCTTATCCACCGTAACCCCTTCCGCTTCTGCCTTGTAGTTGCGGACCAACCGATGTCTTAGGATGGGTGTTGCCACGGCCTGTACATCTGCGATATCCGGGGAGAACCGCCCGTTTGCCAAGGCGTGTGCCTTCGCCCCCACCACCAGGAATTGCGAGGCCCGCGGGCCGGCACCCCAACTGACGTGTTCGTTGATGATGGCCGGGGCAGTTGGTAGACCTGGACGTGTACGTGTTGCCAACTTCACGGCATACTCCAGCACGTTATCAGCAACGGGTATACGTCGTACCAAGCCTTGATAGCGCATAATGTCCTCTGCTGAAAGCACAGGTTGTACGACCGGTTTGGAATCGCCAGTGGTGGCCTTTACGACGGACAGTTCTTCCTCGTAGGTGGGGTAATCCACCCAGATGTTGAACATGAAGCGGTCCAATTGTGCTTCGGGCAGAGGATATGTGCCTTCTTGCTCGATCGGGTTCTGGGTGGCCAGCACAAAGAAGGGTTCTTGCAACGGGTGGGTGGCACCTGCTGCGGTAACTGCCTTCTCCTGCATCGCTTCCAAAAGTGCGGCCTGCGTCTTCGGTGGGGTACGGTTGATCTCGTCGGCCAAGATGATGTTCGCGAAAATGGGTCCACGTACGAACCGGAACCTACGGTCCTGGTCCAAGATCTCCGAGCCAATGATGTCGCTTGGCATAAGGTCCGGGGTGAACTGGATCCTGTTGAAGCTTAGACCAAGTCCTTGCGCAACGGTGTTGACCAAAAGTGTCTTGGCCAATCCCGGCACACCCACCAACAGGCAATGCCCCCGACTGAAGATGCCAAGCAAGACCAGATCGACCACCTTTTCCTGACCAATGATCACCTTGCCGATCTCTGCCTTGAGCTTGCGGTAATGCTCACCGAATTGTTCTACTGCCTGTGTATCGCTCATCTCTCGTTGTCGTTGTCAATGGTCCATCCGTCCACCTTGGTCGGCGGTGGTCTTCAACCAATCGTGCTCGAATGTACAGGTGGCGTATTTGTCCACGACACGGACGTTGGTATTGGCTAGCCGGTCCCGCACCCATTTGTCCACCATTTCAGCACGCATCTTCCCTTCAGCGGCTTGCTGTACCATCCGATAATCATCTTTCAAGTTGGCACGATGCGGCGGTGAACGCAGGATGAGTTGGACGATACGGTAGGACTTGGTCGCATCGGGCATCACGATAAGTTGGGGATCGCTCAGCTCCTCTTCCTTCAACTTGTCCAATACGAAGAATGTCTGTTGTTCCAGATCACCCATGTCCCAGCGCGGCGAGTTGCTGTTGGGTTCGATCATCAGTCCATTTGCGCCTTTGCTATCCTCGTCATCCGAATACTTGGTGGCGAGGTCGGCGAATGTTGCCTTACCGTCGCGCACAAGTGCAGCAAGACTATCCAATAGTAGACGTGCTTCCTGCAGTTCGGACGATCCCACTTGCGGCCGCATGAGCACGTGGCGGGCATTGTAGTATTCACCGCGCCGTTCCACCATCTGCATGAAATGGTAACCGAATTGCGTCTTGAAGACCTGGCTCACTTCACCTTCTTTCAAGCTCATGGCCACGGCATCAAATTCGGGAACCATGGCACCCAGGGGGACCAGCCCCAATTCCCCACAATCCTTGGCCGAACCGGGGTCCTCTGAGTAGAGGGTGGCCACTGTACACATGTCCTTATCCCCACTGAGCACGCTCTCGCGGAATTCCTCGATCTTCCTGCGTACCCTGCGCTCTTCATCGACGCTGGGTTTCGGTATGCGCAGGATCTGGGCATATTCCACTTCCGCGTTGATCAACGGCACACTGTCTTCAGGTATACGTTGGTAGAACCGCTGTACTTCCCGGGGTGTTATGCGTATATCCGATGTGATCTTCTGTTGCATGTTCTGCACCATCAGTTGATCGCGTACTTGATCCCTGAAATCCGATTTGATCTCAGTAACCGATTTTCCATAGAACTTTTCCAGCTCGGCATCCCCCCCTAATTGCGCCGAGAAATATCGTATCCGGCGATCGAGTTCGGCCTTTATCTGTGTTTCGTCCACCTCAACGCTATCGATCCTTCCTTGTTCCACTAGCAATTTCTCATAGAGCAGGTCCTCGAATGCCCCGCACTCCACAGCCGGGTTGATAACAGCCCCGTTCTGGCGCTCTTGATCAATACGGGCGTTGAGGTCGGAATGAAGGATGGCTTGCCTACCCACCACTGCTATGATGCGATCAATGACGACACCGGCAGGCTGGGCCATGCTGGTGGACAACGCAAAAAGCACCGCCCCGACGCTACTGATAGACCTCCACATCATTGTTCTCTTGGGCTTGCTTATACACATTCACTCGCATGGTCTCGATCAACTTGAGCTTTCGTTGGTTCAATAAGATCGACCGTATGTCCTGACGCACCAATTCCAGCGGCGAAATGGAACTCTTGTCCCGGTGGTCCAATACCTCCACGAACCATGCCGCGCCGCCATCCTTGATCACGCGTTTTCCATTGCCTTCCAAGAGGGCGGAACTCTCACGCTCCCCCAGCGGAACTTCCGCCTCCAGTTCAGCCCAAGGGGCCCAGCCCAAACTACGATCCGTTATGGTCACACCGAGTTCAGCGAGCCATAGTTCCACCTCTCTCATTTTATCCGAGCTACCGTCCATGAACCGTTCACCCATTTTGCGCACGACCCGATCATCCGGTTCGTTCACCTTGAACCATCTCGCCCGCACGATATTGTCCTTCAACTCGAAATTCGCCTTGTGTTGATCGTAATAACCTTGGATCTCCGCATCCGAGAATGAGGTATCCAACTTTTGCTCCACCAAGGCCTGCTCGTAGTTGAATATCAACAAGGACCTCCTGTAGTCCTCCATCTGTTCATCCAGGTCCAAACGCCCTTCCGGGAGATTGCTCTCGGCCATGTGAAGGACCACATGTTGTTGGACCCAGTTGTTGATGTATCGTTGAGCAAGAGCAATGCTATCCTCTGCGGTCGCGTCCAAAGGTACGATCTGCCTTAGGTCGCTCCAGCGCAACTCATCTTCATAGGCCCGGGCCAAGACACGGTCCGCGGAGTCCTCCGGGGCTGCACAAGAAACCACAAACACAAGTGCCACACCGAACACGCCGATCGCCGCTGCCCGCTCGGTCCTTCGCCCCTTTGTCACTTTATGGAATAGAGCACGTCCTGTACAACGGAAACGGGATACTTGGCGCGTAGTTCTTGGATCCACGCCTTCTCCAGGCTGTCCTGATAAGCTGCGGTGATCAGCCCACGGGCTTCTTCCATGGTCTTGGGTTCCGGGGCCCTAACTCCTTTCACATCCACAAAGACCACGCGGTCGTCCACCTTCTTATCCGCACTGAGCCCTGGTTTTGCGAGCCCGCTCAAAAAAGGCTTCTGCTCCACCGTGAACAGTCCACTTTCTATCGTTACGGCCAAGGCATTTTCCTTGTTCACCAGATCAAGGATCTCCTGTGCCTTCTTCTTCTTGGCGATCAACCCACGTACCTGCTTGGCCACGGTTGCATCAGCACAGGTGTATATGGTCGCATCGAAGCGTGTGTCCCACATGAAATCATCCTTGTGGGCCGCGTAGTACGCTTCCAAACCAATGGTATCCCGAACTGCCTTTCCCCAAACTTTCTGGTCGGTGAGTTCGAAGAGGAGGATACCATCGCGGTATTCCTTCATCAGCAACCTGAAGTCGGCGTACTTCTCTTCCAAGTGCTCGTCCTCGAAGGCCATGACGCGCTCGTTGGCAAACTCATGTGCTTGGCCTTTCACGTGCTCCTGCAACGAAGTCACCTTCTCTCGCTTCTGGTTGGCCTCCATGTAATCCAACAGATCTTTCTGGGTGTATGTGTTCCCCTTGAAGCTGAACACGGGCTTGGACAGTTTCGCAGCCTTCTTGCGATCATACTTCCACCCTTCCATAATGGTACGAACCACGACCGTATCATCTTGGGTCTGGGTCATTTCCTCGTATTGGCGGCTCTTCACATTCAACAAACGGCCACCGCTCATGGCACCCAATAGTTCACGCTTATAGGTTGCCCCGTCCTTGATGAACGGCCCTTCGGCAACGTTGCGGCGGATCAACGTGTCGCTCACCGAAGTACCTTTCTTGAAGATGTTGGTATCCACCAAGGCCACCACTTTCTTCATGTTGTTCGGATACTCCATGAAGTTGTAATCCTTCTTCAACTTCTCCATGAACACCTTGCGCGTGATCTCGGCGCGACTGTCGCGGGAGATCTTGTTCTTCAATTCGGACTTGCTGGCCTCATAGGTTGCGGGTTCCTGCTTCTCCAGCAGCTTGATGATGTGCCAGCCATAACGCGACTTGATCGGTGCGCTGATATCATCCACCTTCTTCAGTGCGAAGGCGGCATCCTCGAACTCCTCGATCATCTTGCCTGTTCCGAACATGGGCAATTCACCACCCTTCGTGTTGGAACTCTCATCCTCACTGTACTTAAGAGCGGCCTCTGCGAAGGTCATCTTTCCCGTGCTGACCTGGTCGTGGATCTCCTTTGCCCTGTTCTCGGCGCTGGTCTGTTTCTCGGCGGGATCCTCCGGTGTACTGCGCAACATGATGTGCGCCGCCTTGACCTGCCCACGGGCCGGTCTGCGATCAACGACCTTGATGATGTGGTACCCGAACCGTGTCCGTACCGGCATGCTCACTTCACCCACCTTGGTGTCGTACGCAGCTGTTTCGAACGGATACACCATTTGCAGGGCGCTGAACCAGCCGAGATCGCCGCCGTTATTGGCCGCGCTGGGGTCCTCTGAACCGCCCTTCTCCTTCGCCAATGTGGCAAAATCCTCACCTTTCACGATCCGATCGCGCAACGCCATGATGCGCTTGTAGACCACAACCGTGTCTTCCGGTGATGCATCCGGAGCGACTTGAAGAAGGATATGGCTGGCACGCACTTCGGTGCCCATGCGGTCGAAGGCCTCTTGCATAAGTGCCTCATTGAGCTCACGATCGATCAAATAGGGACGTGCAAGTTGGGTGCGGTATCCTGCTAGTTCGGTCTTGAACTTGCCGATGGTGTCCATGCCCAAGGTCTCGGCTTCGCGTACTTTCAGTTTGTAGTTGATGAACAGATCGAGGTATTCATCCAACGCTTCTTTGGTCACGGATGCTTCCTTGTTGTTCTTCTTGTAGATGGCCTCGAATTCGCTACGCGGAACGACTTGGCCGTCAACCGTCATGATCGTGGGGTCCGCCTGCGCATTCCCTGCGCTTGACGAACAGATCAGCAATGCGGCACACAGCACGCCAAAAATTTTCATAGATCGTTGCATCGGGTGGTCAAATTGGTCCCAAACCTCTGGTGGTGCCGGGAACAAGGGTGGCAAATGTAACCGTTCAGCCCTTACGGACGAATGGCCCTTGTCGTTAATAAGATCGAACCACCAACCCGCTCAAATATGGCTGTAGTTGGGTGCTTCCCGCGTTACGTGGACATCATGCGGATGGCTTTCGCGAACACCAGCGAAGGTGATCCGGATGAACTTCGCTTTTCTCAAAGCCTCAATGTCCTTCGCACCACAATACCCCATGCCTGCACGAAGCCCACCGACCAATTGATGGACCACCTCACCCAAACGGCCCTTGTAGGGTACGCGCCCGCTGATCCCTTCGGGTACGAGCTTCTTCACGTCGTCCTCCATGTCCTGGAAGTATCGGTCCTTGCTGCCTTGTTGCATGGCCTCCAAGGAACCCATGCCCCGATAGGTCTTGAACCGACGCCCTTCAAAGATGATGGTCTCGCCAGGGCTTTCGTCGACCCCAGCGAACATGCTGCCGATCATCACTGTTCCCGCTCCGGCTGCAAGGGCCTTGACAATGTCCCCCGTGTAGCGCACCCCACCATCGGCGATCACCGGCACACCGGAACCTTCCAATGCGGTAGCACAATCGATCACCGCTGTGAGTTGCGGAACACCAACACCTGCGATGACCCGCGTGGTGCAAATGCTTCCCGGACCAATGCCCACCTTGATCGCATCCGCACCTGCTTCGACCAATGCAATTGCTGCTTCAGCGGTGGCCACATTGCCGACGATCACTTCCACGCCTCGCAGTTCCTGTTTCACCTTTCGCAACATGTCCAGAACACCTTTGCTGTGGCCGTGCGCCGTATCGATCACCAAGGCATCCACACCGGCATCGACCAAGGCATGTGCCCTCTCCAAGGTATCCGCCGTAACCCCGATGGCGGCCGCAACGCGCAAGCGGCCGAGCTTGTCCTTGCACGCGTTGGGGCGTTGCTTCAGTTTGATGATGTCCTTGTACGTGATCAAACCCACGAGCTTGCCGCTGGTATCGACGACAGGCAGTTTTTCGATCTTGTGCTCTTGTAGGATCCCTTCGGCCTGTGCCATGGTGGTATCCGGTTTGGCAGTGATGATCGACGTACTGGTCATGACCTCGGTCACCGGCCGGTCCATGCGCTTTTCAAAACGCAGATCACGATTGGTGACGATGCCGACCAAGTTGTCTTTCTTGTCCACCACAGGTATACCACCGATGTTATGTTCCGCCATGAGGCGAAGGGCATCTCCTACTTTGGCTCCCTGCTCCAACTTAACGGGGTCCAGGATAATGCCGCTCTCGGACCGTTTCACACGGCGCACCTCGGCTGCCTGTTCGGCGATCGATTGGTTCTTGTGTATGACACCGATGCCCCCTTGTTGGGCAATGGCTATGGCCAAGGTGGCATCGGTTACCGTGTCCATGGCGGCGGAGACCACGGGAATGTTCAACCGGATGTTGCGCGTGAATTGGGAACGGACATCCACCTGATGTGGCAGCACTTCGCTGTAACCGGGCACCAAGAGCACATCATCGTAGGTAAGCCCTTCGCCAACGAGCCTGTTGTTGGTGGCCGAACCGTTGGTGGCCGTGCTTTTTACCGCCTTCGGGGTGGGAGCAGCAATTGATCGTTCCATGCACAAAAGTACGTTGCGGGATGGGATGACCGGAAAATTGAAAGGGGGATCGCCGGTTTGGGAAAGTGGGAACCGTGAATGAACGGCAATACCATGGTTTCTCAGCAGAACCAAACGGCAATTCTTTCCTTTGCTATTTCAGAATAAACGGACCCAAATGATCCGCAGTACAGCGGACTGGAATGGACCTGCCTACCGATCAATCTGTTGCCGAGAGTACCGTTACTGTTCCACGCTTCTCGAAGAGCCTGCCTGCGCCGTTCTCGTAGCGGCAATAGTAGGCGTAAATGCCCATGGGGACGGGGCTTCCGCCGTATGTGCCATCCCAGCCTACTGCGGGTTCGGTGCTGGTCCAGAAGACCTGGCCCCAACGGTTGATGATGCTCAGTTCATAATCCGCGACATCGGCATAGGAGATCACGGGCTGAAAGATCGGGTTATACCCGCCCCGTACAATGGCACTTGGGATGTAGACCAAGTCCTCTTGAACGGCACAAGCGATGTTGCTTTCGGAGGTGGCATTGATCCCCGATGGGTTGCCGATCTCCAAGGCCCTGACCCGATAGCAGAAACGGCCCGTGCCTGATGTGAACGGGTTCACGTTATCGGCATACGCCCACGGATCCGGTGGTGCTATATGCACGAGCTCCAGATCGGACCCGTCCATTTGTCTGAAAATACCATAAGCCTGAATATTTCCTGCCCATTGCACATAGCCGTTCCATCGCAGGTTGTTGAACCCGGAAAGGTCCGCCACCGCTTGTAAGAGGATGCTTGCCCCAATGTTGCTGACCACCGAACCATTCCCACAGGCATCGATCACCGCAACGCGGTATTGGTATCCCGTGGTGGATGGATCCACGTCGGTGTCCACGAATTGGATCAAGGTGCCGAAGGGTACTCCGGCTGTCTGGACCACTTCAAAAGGAGCCCCGTTGGCCGATCGCTCCAATCGATAACCCTGAACGGAAGCAAAGGCATCAACACTGTCAATGATGGTGATCTCCGTGCTGCCTGTGACGGAAACAGAACGGATGTAATTGAAGGCGGGCAAACCCGGATAATCAGTGATCACGCAGGTCCGATTGGAAGATGATACGATCGCGCTCGCCCCACGGATCGCTTCAACACTATAACAGTAGGTACGGAAGGGGGTCACGGTGTGGTCGTATGTGAAGCTGCTACTATCCATCGTGGCGAGCAACTGCCATGGACCTTGGTCCTGCTGCACGAAAATGCGATAGCCCACAGGGGGCCAACCGATGTACCTGTTCCAACCGAGCGATACCCGAAGGGCGCAGGCATCGTAGGTATTATTGACCAGAATGGAACTGTGAAGGGGCCGCGTTGCACTGGTGTTGGGGCTTGGAGGCGTACCGGTCAAACAGGTGTCGAATGCCGCCACCGTAAATCCTTCGATCCGCGCAGCCGCATCACTTTCCGACCATTCGTACGAAGTTGTGTTCTGACCGTATACCGTGTCTATGACCACTGCACCGCCAGGTGCCTGGAATACAATGATGTACCCGTCGGTATCGCCTTGTGGACTTGGCTCCCACTGAATGGTTGCAAGTCCGGTGAGGGTATCCACTGTTACGACCGTGATCACCGGTGAAGTGGGCGGGGTCACATCGTTGAACAGGTCACCGTTGCGGTTGCTGAAGGAACTACAACCGGTGGCATCGTCCAGTTCGATGCGGAAATGCAGGGAATCCTCACACACTGAAACCACATGCTGGTAGGAGAACGTCGTGTTGGCGACCTCGGTCAATTCAGTCCAGATCCCTTGAGGGTATTCCAGCCACACGATGAAGGTGTCATTCGCGGTGGTCGCGGGCGACAAACTGTTCCAACTGAGGTCCGCGCTGCCCAGCGGCGCACTTTGGAATACTTGAAGGAATAGTGTGGCCACCGTATCGCTCGGCGCGGAGATCTCTGGTGAAGAACCTCCGGTGGTGGTGGTCATGTAATAGAAACGGGGCCCGGTATCGGCATTGGCCCCGGCATGCAGCTGGCTGGTCTGTGCGTAGACAGGCACATCGATCAACAGATTGTAAGGCCCCAAAGCCGCGGTGGATGTCCAGATCTGGTAGGAAGCAAATTCAGTCAACGGATCCGGCGGAATGGCCCATGTAAGGTTAACATCGCCATTGGCCGCTACGGATGCACAATGCAACGTGGGAGGGCCCACTGCAGCTGATGCTGAAAATGATGCACTCAGAAGAACGGTCCAAACCGCCAGTCCCAGAGCAAACTGCTTTGCGTAGCACCCGATCACATTCATCCTATCCACACGGTTAAGACGTTCAATACCCCTTGGATGTTGCCGACCCATGCTGGTTTCACACAAATTGTTTGCGCGAGGTGATCCGTTCGACCGCCTTCCCATACTCTTCCATGATCTCCTCCACGATCTTGGCGGCAGGTAAAATTCCATTGATCCGACCACTTACCTGGCCGATCTCCAGCTCCCCTTCTTCCAGATCTCCTTCAAACATACCCCGTTTGGCCCTTGCCCGGCCCAAGAGGGTTTTCAATTCTTCCGGGTTGGCACATCGTGCATAGGCTTCTTGTATCTCCTTGAAGAACTTGTTGTGCAACAAGCGCACCGGTGCCAACTCCTTCAGTGTCAACGTAGTACTACCTTCACCGGCCTCCACTACACGCTGTTTGAAGGCCGGATGCGCAGAGGATTCGTGCGAACAGACGAAACGGCTTCCGACCTGCACCCCTTCCGCACCAAGGGCCATGGCGGCCAACATGGACCGGCCATCGGAAATGCCGCCCGCTGCTATCACCGGGATATCCAGCGCATCGCTCACCATGGGGACCAGCACAAGTGTGGTGGTCTCCTCCCTGCCATTGTGCCCACCGGCCTCGAAGCCTTCGGCCACCACGGCATCGACCCCGGCAGCTTGTGCCCGTAGCGCGAATTTCACGCTGCTGACCACGTGTACAACGGTCCTGCCCTCCTCCTTGAGCATAGCGGTAAAGGTGCTTGGGTTACCTGCGGAGGTGAACACGATCGGCACGTTCTCTTCAATGATGGTTCGGATGTGCTTGTCCACATCGGGGTAGAGCATAGGCACATTTACGCCAAAAGGCTTGCTTGTTGCCTCCTTGCATTTGCGGATATGGTCGCGCAGGACATCCGGGTACATGGAACCGGAACCGATGATCCCAAGTCCCCCGGCATTGCTTACGGCGGAGGCCAATTCCCAACCGGAACACCAGATCATGCCCGCCTGCACCAGCGGAAAGCGGGTGCCGAACAAAGCGGGGATACGGGAAGGGACCGGCATGAATGGACGGGGTCAAAAGTACAGGAGGGAAGTTGGTGAAGAGTGGAGCAATGGCAACCGGCAATTGCAAATGCAAGGGCAGGTGGCAAGGGCAGGTGGCAGGTGGCAGGTGGCAGGGGCAGGGGCAGGTGGCAAGGGCAAGGGCAAGGGCAAGGGCAAAATTCAAGTCACAAGTCACAAGTCACAAGACTCAATTCACACTTTGAGCCGAGCTTGCACAAGTTCTTAGAATACAGGCAAGGGCGAAATCCTGCTCAGCGAGGAGCGTAGGTCAAAGGACACGATGACCGAGACACAAGGCTGGTGGATCCGGGGGCTATGCCTGGTTTTAATTCTGGAGCCCAAAGCCTTGGTCTTTGTAATGAGTGCTTTATGCAGTGGCAGAACCAATATAGATGAGGCATCGTAGAAGGTTGTTGATATTCTATTGGGTCCTTTTTGAGGATGCCAGCGGGATCTTTGTTATGTTTGCCCGATGGTACACGGCGTGCCAACCTATTGACATGAGCTTGAAAACATTACGCATTGCATTCCTACTTGGGGTGATCACCCTGTTCGGTAAGGATACCTCTGCCCAGTATGCCTGGGACTTCGGTGTTCACGTCGGAGCTGCAAATTACTTGGGTGAAATGGGGGGTACCGACCAGCCCCGCCGCGATTTCGTGTGGGACATGAAGTTGAGCCAAACCCGTTGGGCCTTCGGTGGTTTCGTACGTCGCAAGCTGAACCGCATGTTCTCCATCAATGTGGGTTTGCTGTACCTGAGGATCCAAGGTGCAGATGCGCTTTCGACCTACCGCCCGCGTGTTGGCCGTAACCTGAACTTCCAGAATGATATGTTCGAACTGTACGTCAGACCGGAGTTCACGATCTATCAGGACAATGACCTCGGTGGACAAGGTCGTTACCGAATGGACTTCCGCCTTTTCGGCTATGTCGGTATTGCCGCCTATTACAGCAATCCGAAAGGCCAACTCAACCGGCAGGGCGATTTCTACACTCTCCAGCCTTTGAATACCGAATTGGCGGATTATTCCCGTATCGGACTTGCCATTCCTGTAGGTCTGGGGTTCCACATTACCAAAGCACGCCGCCACCGTTTTGGTATGGACATGGGCTGGCGCACCACGTTCTCGGACTATCTGGATGATGTGAGCACCACCTACAAGGATCCTAGCTTGCTTCCTGAAGGAGTTGGAGGTTTGTCCTATCAGCTATACGACCAGCGCGACTTCCTTACCGACCCATCGCTTCCCCACACTGACAACTACGGTTACTATGACACCCCCGGTCCTTCACCCAAGAAGGAGAACGTTCGTGGGGACCCCACCCATAACGACAGCTATTTGACGCTGACCTTCACCTACAGCTACGTGCTGCGCGGCCAGTCGAACTTCTACCGCCAACGGTACAACTGGATGCGCGGTAACAAGCGTGTTGGCCGTAAGAGCCGCGCTAAGTTCTAAAGGAGGTATCTGAAATTTGAAAGGGCTGCCTTGAAAGAGGTGGCCCTTTTTCTTTGTGGGGCCTCACCCATCCCTCATGCCTTAGGCAGACAAGTGCGGCCTCACCCATCCCTCATGCCTTCGGCAGACAAGTGCGGGAGGCAGGCCCTGGCCCCTCTCCAAAGGAGAGGGGAAAATGCCTCTTCGCGGCGAGAACGGAGCTTTATCGCGTGGTGCAGTGCTGGGCGCGTGGGCTGGAAATGCGGCCTCACCCATCCCTCATGCCTTCGGCAGACAAGTGCGGGAGGCAGGCCCTGGCCCCTCTCCAGTGGAGAGGGGTGACTACTCCGGCGAGTGCGGAGCTTTTTCGCATGGTAAAGTGCCTTGCGCGTGGGATGATGAAATGCGGCCTCACCCCTGGCCCCTCTCCAAAGGAGAGGGGAAAATGCCTCTTCCCGGCGAGAACGGAGCTTTATCGCGTGGTGCAGTGCTGGGCGCGTGGGCTTATGAAGAGCGGCTCGAGCCTCACTCCCCCACCCCGTTCCTCTGGAGCCAATCTTCCAGGACCACCAGCGACCAGAGCCGGGCCCAATTGACACCGGGGTCCTTGGCCAGGAAACGTGTCCACAACTGATCGATAGCTCCGGGGCGGAATGCTTTGCGCTTACCTAACGCTTGCAAACGTTCTGCACAGAATGACCGAAGTTCCTCACGCATCCAGAGCTCCCAAGGCAGTGTGAAGCCCATTTTGGGGCGATCGGTGATCTCGTGCGGAAGAAGATCGCCCAAAGAATCGACCAAGAGCTTTTTGGGTTGATGTGGGTATTTCAGATCGTCGCTCACTGAGAGCACGTACTCTACCAAGTCGTGGTCCAGAAATGGGACGCGTACTTCCAACGCATGCGCCATGCTCATCTGGTCGGTGTCGCGTAGAAGGACATCTTGTAAGTAGGTGCCCAATTCGCCCACCGCAACTTGGCTGAGGAATGGTAGCGAATAGCCTTTCAGTGTGCGGATCTGGTGTTCCATTTCCACAGCCACGGCGTTGGCGGGAAGGGTTTGCCGCTGCAGCAAGCCGATCAATTCCCGGTCTGTGCGTACCAAGCGCGAAACGGGATACGTATCATCCACAGAGAAGGTGTCGAGCTTGAGGAGTTCGGCCAGTTTGCGCGTGACCACCGAGGGCTTCGCGGCAATGGCTGCTTGACCGATCAGTTTGCGCAAACCCAAGGGGAACTGGGTGATCCATCGCTTGTTCCATAACGCCATGGTGCGCTTGAAAACCGGATAACCTGCAAAGAGCTCATCGCCACCCAAGCCGCTCAACGCCATGCTTACTCCCGCTGCCTTGGTGACCTTGCTGACGACGTAGGTATTCGGGCCATCGCCACTTGGGTGGTCCATGGCGGCCAGGGCTGCGGGTAATTCGCGCAACATATCCGACGGTTGCAAGCGGATCACGGTATGCTTGGTGTTGAACTTCTTGGCGATGATCCGCGCGTAGCGTTCTTCGCTGAATTCTTCTTCCTCGAAGACAACCGAGAAAGTGTGTACCGGTTCGGTGGAGCTTTGTGCCATAAGCCCGACGATCGCGCTGGAATCGATCCCGCCGCTGAGGAATGCACCGAACGGCACATCGGCCACGAGACGTTTTTCCACGGCCTTGGTCAGTCGTTCCTTCACCTCCTTGTGGACCACTTCCAAGGGTGCATCCTCCGGGTATTTCCGTGAAGCTTCAATGGGATCGTACCAACGTTGTTCCGTGATCTCTTGATCGGTGATGTAGAGGTAGTGACCAGCGCGCAACATGGACACATTCTTTACCATGGTGCGTGGTGCATGTACGGTCTGGTAGCGCAGGTAGTCCACCAAGCCGTCGGTATCCAATTCGCGGGGCACCAATTCCGAGGCGAGCATGGCCCTGATCTCGCTTGCGAATACCACGTGTTGATCGTTGCGGTACACGTAAAGGGGCTTGATCCCCATACGATCGCGTGCCAAGAAAAGCTCTTCGTTCCGCGTATCCCAAACGGCGAAAGCGAACATGCCTTCCAAGCGGTGTAGACAACCAGGTCCCCATTGGGCAAAGGCATTCAAGAGCACCTCCGTATCGCTGTTGGTCCGGAAGGCTTCTTCACCCAGAAGCCCGATCAGCTCGGCACGCAAGGCGCGGTAGTTGTAGATCTCGCCGTTGAATGCGATCACGAACCGGCCGTCGCTGGAATGGAAGGGTTGGTCCGAAGCTGATGAGAGATCGATGATGCTGAGCCGACGATGCCCTAGTACCACGTTCGATCCACGCCATACACCGGAAGCATTGGGACCGCGGTGGGCCAAGGCATCATTCATACGACCCACGGACTGCTCTACCGTGGGAAACCCTTCGATCCCGAAAATGCCGGTGATCCCGCACATTATACCTACGCGATGACACTGGCCAGGATCCGCTCCAGGCCCGTGCGCAAAGGCAGCAGTTCGCGACCGAGCAATTTGCGCATGCGGGTCACATCAGGCATACGACGGGTCATGTCACCTTCTTCCAAGGCCGGTAGGTGGACGATCTTGGAGGTGCTGCCAGTAACTTCAATAATAAGCTCGGCGAGTTCCTTGATCGTGAACTCCTTGTCGGATCCGACATTCACCACATCATTCATCAC
>Ga0105046_10010036_pt1 | contig 14770 bp, 13 predicted proteins | sample MAT03_FD_78385 | JGI IMG/M metagenome (GOLD analysis project Ga0105046, IMG submission 78385) | Freshwater microbial communities from Lake Fryxell liftoff mats and glacier meltwater in Antarctica - MAT-03 (megahit assembly) | ecosystem: Environmental > Aquatic > Freshwater > Ice > Liftoff... | reverse complement strand
TGCCGCCCTGCTGCAAGCCATCGAGACTGTCCTGCAACAAGCCCCGTTGCGCCACTGGCAAACCCCCGGCGGCTACACCATGTCGGTGGCCATGAGCAACTGCGGCCCGTTGGGCTGGGTGTCTGACCCCAGCGGCTATCGCTACGCCGCGTTGGACCCGGTCACCCACCAGCCCTGGCCTGCCATGCCTGCTTGCCTGCTGGACCTGGCCCAGCGCGCTGCGGCACAGGCCGGCTACCCGCTCTTTGCGCCTGACGCCTGCCTGATCAACCAATACGTGCCCGGCGCCAAACTCTCGCTGCACCAGGACAAGGACGAGCAAGACCTGAGCGCCCCCATCGTCTCGCTGTCACTGGGACTGCCTGCTGTGTTTCTGTTTGGCACCCCTAGCCGCAAAGAGCGCCCCCTGCGATTCAGGCTGGTGCATGGCGACGTGGTGGTGTGGGGCGGCTTGTCAAGGCTGGCCTACCACGGTGTCACCGCACTGGCAGATGGCGGCCATGCGCTGCTGGGGCGGAGACGGCTGAACCTGACGTTTCGGTGTGTGCGGTAGATTTTTTGTGGCATGCAGCGCAACGATGCAATCAGCGTCAAGTGGACAAGGCCCTCTCGGTCGCCAAGGCCAAAGCCAGCTGCACTGCAGCTTCGGCCGCATCAGACCTAAAATCCAGCCCGTGCGGCTTATCTCACACGTGGCACCCGCCACGGAGGACTGTCATGTCAGATTTATCGAAACCCGGTGAGCCGGCGTTGGACTCAACCTCGACTTCTACCGCGACCCCAACCGGCCCGTGGCTCGCACTCAAAAAGACTGCCAGCCGACTGCAGGACTGGTTCGTGATCCAGTCGGTAACCGTCAAACTGACCGTCCTGCTCATCGCCTTGCTGATCCCGGCCACCGCCATTTACTCGGTCACGCTTTTGCAGAAGCAGTCAGCCCTCGCCGAGCAGGTCAAGGCCATGGCCGTGGTTGTGGCAGGCAAGGCGGGCGAGGGAATGTGGACGTTCAACGATCATTTGCCCGTGGTGTTGGGCACCGGCTCGATGCTGAATTTTTTGGAAACGAGCGCGGTAGAGCGCATCACGGTGGTCTATGAGCCACTGTTGTGGAACCTGTCGGAGCGCATAGTCCTTATTGAGTCACAGGGTAAACAGCACGCGTACTATCCGGGCGATATGGAGACCAGCATCTTCACTGACAAGGCCGTCACCGCCCAATGGGGTGGCAAGCTGAACTTTGTTCCGCGGGCCGAGCTCTCGCCCGCCAGCCTGGCGGTGTTCGAGCGACTGGACCAGCGTTTTGCCAACGCCCGCCCTCAATCCGAAAAGGCGGGCTGGAAAGCCGGCCTGAGCGGTGGCTTGTCGGCGCTGCTGACGCTTGGCGTGTTGTCTTTTTTGTATCTTCAGCTCAAGAGCCAGCACAAGTCGCTCAAGTTCCTTGAGCCATCTCAGGTGCAAGGCTCCATCGACGACCTGGTGGGCATGGACGACATCAAGGCCGAGGTAGCGCAAATCAAGGACCAATACCTGCGCAGCGCCGAGTATGCGGAGTACGGCATCAACAAGCCATTCAATGTGATGTTCAGCGGCCCGGCGGGCACCGGCAAGACCAAGCTGGCGAGTTACCTGGCCAAGGAATTGCGCCTGCCCATCTTGTTCCACTCCGCGGCCAACCTGGAAACGGGCTACGTGGCCGGCGGCGCGAACACGCTCAGCCGCATCGTGGCCATGGCCCAGCGGCGCAAGCGCTGCATCGTCTTTCTGGACGAGGCGCAGGACCTGTTCATGAAGCGCGGCGGCCGGCGCAAGTTTGACGATGACACGGCCAACACGCTGCTGTCCGTACTTGATGGGGTGCGCAGCAAGAACGACGCCGAGATCATCTGGATCGTAGCCAGCAACTTCAACAGCGAAACCATGCAAATGGACGAAGCCATGCTGCGGCGCTTCCAGATGAAGGTGGACTTTCGCATGCCCAACGGGGAAGAGCGCCTGACCATCATCGGCCACTACCTGCGCCAGCGCTTCAATAAAGTGCTGCCCCACCTCGACCTGCACCATGTGGTCGATGTGACCGAGGGATGCAGCCCGGCCGATCTGGAAACCATCGTCAACCAGGCCGGCATCACCGCGGTGCAGGCAGGCAGCATGATCGATGCCGAAACCCTGATGCAGGCCGCCGAGCGCGTACTGGTGGGTAACGTCAACCTTCACACCACTCAGGAGCGAGAGCGCGATCGCCGCATCATCGCCGTGCACGAATGGGGCCATTTCCTGGTCGATCTGGAGCACGAACGCCAGTTGCCCAACAGCGATTGGGCGCAGATTCTGGCCGACATGAAGACCATCAAGATTTCACTCAAGGCCAACCCGCGCACCAACGCACTGGGCTTTGTGTTTCACAAACAGGGCGCTAACCTGCTCAAGACCAAGAGCGACATGGAGCACGATGTGCGCGTGCTGCTGGGCGGCATGGCCAACGAGGAACTGTTTTTTGGCGAAGAAGGCACCACCAACGGCGCCCACAACGACATCACCCGCGTGACGCAGCTGCTGTATCACGCGGTAGGCGAGATGGGCATGTACCGCAAGACCCGCCTGAACTTTGGCGCGCTCAACAAAGACCGCCAAGGCGTTGGCCGCGAGCTGGACGCGGAGACCCGCTCCATCATGGAAGCCCAAAGCGAGCGGCTTTACCTTGAGACCAAGGCCGTGCTGGCCCGGCTCAAGCCGCTGACCGAGCATCTGGTGGGCAAGCTGCTGGAAACCAGCGAAATGAGCCTGAGTGAGGCGCTGGCCGAGATTCGCAACTTTGAGTCGCAGCAAGCTGGATTTGCTTGACTGCCACGTATTGCTGGGCCAGACTGATACCAGCATCAAAAGTTGCGATCAACGACTTTCGACGTTGCTTTGCCACAAGTTCTGGCAGCGCTCAAGGCCGAGGGTTTTGGCCCTATCGGATTCTTGGCGCTTGTAATCCCCCTCTTGCACACCGGGCCTTGCAGGCCGAGCCCGACATTGGCCTTTTGTTGCCGTGCAATGTGATCGTGCGGCAAGACGCCAATGGGCAGGTGACGGTCGGTTTTCTCGACCCGCAGCTGATGGTCGGTTTGACCGGCAACCCGCGATTCGGGAAGTTGCCGACGATGCCGCCGCCAGGCTGCACCGCGTTTGCGATTCACTGGCCGCGTCCACTAAGCCATAAGACCCCCTCAAAGATTCTGCCCGCGAATACTGGCCCCCACCTACCCCAAGGTAGTCGCCGTCGAGCTTCCAGTCGGTGTGCCAGCCTGCGCTCGCCAGTGGTCATGCGCAACACACAAGCGCCAAGCGCCGGTATCAAAACTGCGATTGGGGTCATTCCGCCCAAAAAATCGGGTGTGACACATGATTGATGCGACTTTTTGTAACAATTTGCCAGAAGTGTGTGCGCCTCACTGCACAGACACGAACCTCCTGCACATGACCCTCCCAAACCTGTTCTACTGAGTCGCAAGCATAAAGCCATGAACCTCTGAGCCCGGAATTTCCCATGCCACTCGCCCGCCCCGATCAAATCAAACGCTACTGGAATTTGACTTCGGTCATCTGGGTGCTGCTGGTTGCGGCCATGTTTGCCACGGCCGTGTTGACGCAGCGCAGCCTGTCGCGCCTGGCCGACGCTCAAGATGTCAAAGCCCATTCCCAGGTCGTGAACAAGGCTCTGAATGAGCTGATGAACCAGATACTGGATGCAGAAACCGGTCAACGAGGGTTTTTGCTGAGTGGTCGCGCACCTTATCTGCAGCCTTATTACACGGCGTTGACCCAAATGCGGGTGACTCGCGCGGCGCTTGGCGTGGCACTCAGCAAGGACCCCTCTGCAGTTGCACCGCTTGATGTGCTGGACAAGGCCATCGCCACCAAGTTGCACGACCTTGACCGGGTGGTGCGACTTAAAAGTGAAGGACGATCAGACGAAGCGGTGGAGTTGATTCTGACCGACACCGGCAACCAGACCATGAATGCGGTGCGAGCGGCGTGGCTCGCGCTGGGCACCGACCAGGCCCGCCGAACCAGCCTGCTGGAAGTCCAGATTGAAGAAGAAATCAGAACTTACTATCTGATTCTGGGGGTGTGCATTTTGGTGAACTTGTTGCTGTTTGTCGGCTTGGTCCAGCGCTTTCGCAAGGCCGCTATTCTGAAGGATCTCGCCCAGCTTGAAATGGACCAGCGCAATGTCGAGTTGTCGCGTCTGCTGGCCGCTGCTGCCGCCCGCAACGAACAGGTGCATGGCTTGTCCGAATTGAGCCGGTTTTTGCAGTCGTGTGTGGACCTGAACGAAGCGGCGGGTTTGCTCAAGCAGCACCTGCCCCCCTTGATGGGGGCGGCAAGTGGTGCGCTGTACCTGGCGTCGCCCTTGCAAGACTTGATGCAGCAGGCATTCACTTGGGGCGACAAATCATTTGTTGAAATTTTTGAACCTCAAGAATGCTGGGCCGCGCGGCTGAGGCAGCCATTTCGCCAGCCCTTTGAGACCGGCTCAGCCTCATGTGGGCATTTGCAGTCCGATTACGCCAGTGCGCACAACACCAACAACATCCAGTGCCTGCCAGTCCTGGCTTATGGCGAATTGTTGGGCGTGGTGGTGCTGGAGGCAGATGCGGCCAGCGACGCGCAAGATGCCCTTGAAATCGAGGGCAGCAGGCGTTTTGCACTGGAGCAGGTCGGCTTCTCGATTGGCAACCTGAAGCTGCGCGAATCACTGCGCCAGGCCGCCATACGCGATGTGTTGACAGGCCTTTACAACCGGCGTTTCTTCGATGAGGCATCACAGCGCGAACTCCTGCGCGCCGTGCGCATGCAGACCAAGGGTGTCCATGCGGGTTTGGCCGTGATGATGATTGACATTGACCACTTCAAGCGTTTCAACGACACGCATGGGCATGAGGTGGGTGACCAGGTGCTGCGCGAGGTGGCCCAGGTGCTGCAAAGCCAGACGCGCGGCAGCGACGTGGCGGCGCGTTACGGCGGCGAGGAATTCACCATCGTGCTGGCAGACATCACGGATTTGCTGGCGCTTCAACGGGCGGAACTGGTGCGGCAAAAAGTGGAGCAGCTGGTGCTGCATGCGGCGGGCACAGAGGTCGACAACATCACGATCTCCATTGGTCTGGCCCATTTTCCGGCACACGGCATCACGGTGGATGCCTTGCTGCTGGCCGCTGACAAGGCGCTTTACCAGGCCAAGAGTGCCGGCCGTAACCGGGTGGTGGTGGCGACCTGAGGTCACCCGTCGCATCACCTTGTATCCCTTTTCCCACGGCTGAGGTGTGATTTCCAAGCGAAAGATATACTTCGCCCGCAGCATTTTTCGCACCCAATTTTTATTTTCCCCAGGAGTTTTTTGATGAAAATTTTTTCAAGCACGTTGACCGGGCTCGTTGGCGCTTTGGGTTTGGCGCTGGTGACGGCCTGCTCGGCAGACACCGGCATGAAAACGGTGGAGTCCCTGAACCAGAACAAGGCCACACTGTCGGGCCAGACCGTCAGCGTCCAGGGCAAGGTCGTCAAGGTCAACAACGGCATCATGGGCCGCAACTTTGTGCACGTGCAAGACGGCACCGGCGACGCCAGCAACAACAACCTGATTGTCACCAGCAAACAAACCGCCGCTGTGGGCGACCAGGTCAGCGTGTCGGGTGTGGTGGCAGTGAACCGCGATTTCGGCAGCGGCTACTCCTACCCGCTGCTGCTGGAAGAAGCCACCATTGCCCCGAAGAAGTAAGCACAACGCATGCAGCTATCTTTAATATAGCTGCATGCCCACATCTGGAAAGGGCTAGAGGCTGAAATACCTTATTTTTTGCCGCTGTTGTTGGTGAAAAACAGCGACATACCCACTGCAATCAAGATCAACGGCCACCAGGTTTTGAGCAATTCCGCCAAGCTGATGCTGACCAGGCCAAGGTTGCTCAGCAAAAAAAAAGTGCCGACCGACACCAGCACAATGGCTGCAACATTTCCTTTCATGGTGACCGCTCTCCAGCTTGTAAATTAGCGCTGATTGTCGCCATATTTGGCAGCCCCAAGGCGGGCCCGTTGGCCAGGCGACCACGGACTTGATTTTCACCTGGGCCCCGGGGTGATATTCTTTGGGCAGTTGTTGGAGTCTTTCGTATGAAGCGAATTTGGACGTTGCTTGCCTGTCTTTTGGGTTGGGTCAGTTTGGTCGGGTGTGATCGCGCGCCTGAGCCCCCCGCTGCCTCAGCGCCTAAAACTGCCATCACATTCCTGCACTATTTCACCGGCTCGTTGAGTGGCGGACTCGATGACATGGCGCGCGTGTTCAACCGCCAGAACCCGCAATTTGAGATCAAGGCGGTGTCGCTGGACCACGAGGCCTTCAAAACCAGCATTCAGTACACGCTGAAAGCAGGCCAGCCGCCGGATTTGTATGCCTCTTGGGCCGAGGCTCGCACCGAATCGCTGGTGGCAGATCTGGAGCCACTGGACGACGTCTGGCAGCAGGCAAAGCTGGATCAGCAGTTTGCACCCAGCCTGGTGCGCGCCGCCAGTGACTACCAAGGCCACAAGTATTTGTTGCCCCTGACACAGCATTACGTGGCTTTTTTCTACAACAAGAAGGTGTTGGATGCGCACCACCTGAAGCCACCCGCCACCTGGGTCGAGTTTCTGGCCGTGTGTGCCACGTTAAAGGCCAAAGGCGTGGTGCCAATTGCCTTGGGTGCCAGGGATAAATGGCCGGCGCAATTCTGGTTTGACCTGCTGCTGTTGCACACCGCGCCACTTGAATTCCGTGAAGCCTTGATGGCCGGCAAGGCCAGTTATGCGGACCCGAAGGTGAGGGCGGTGTTTGCCCAGTGGGCCACACTGATCGAGCGCGGGTTTTTTAATGCCGACCCCAATGCGCTTGCATGGGACAGCGGCGCCAATGAAATGGTCTATAAAGGCACGGCGGCCATGACCCTGATGGGCACCTGGAACATTGGTTATTTTGGCAACGACGCGCACAAATGGGTGGCCGGGCAAGACTATGATTTTTTCGCTTTCCCGCGCATGACACCCGATTTGCCCAGCGTGGCGCTGGGGCCGATCGACGGTCTGGTGGTGCCCAAAAAAGCCCTGAACCGCGATGGTGCCAAACGCGCACTGGCTTACCTGGCGGGTGTGGAGGCGCAGCAAGCCATCAGCCGCGGGTCTGGCGCCCTGTCACCCAACACCCAAGTGCCGCGTGCGTTTTACAGCGAGATTCAGCAACGCGTGCTGACCGCCATTGAGCAAAGCCCGCACTTCGCCTTCAATTACGACCTGGCCACGCCCCCGGTGGTGGCTGAGCTGGGTCTGGCGGCTTTCTCTGAATTTCTGGCCTTTCCCAAGGCGTATCCCCAGATCCTTGACAAACTCAGCCGTGAGGCTGCGGCACGGTTTCAAGCCTTGGGCGCCACACCTTAAGTTGTGAGATACCTTCGCCAAGCCAAATTAGGTAAAAAAATCGGGCTCAGCTTTGGTGTGCTGATTGCCTTGATCATCCTCAACGCCGCCGTGGTCGGGTTGGCGGCCTGGTCGATTGCGCAACAGATCGGGCATCGGCAGAAGGTGGCGCAGGTGTTCACCGAGGTGGACCGGGTCCGGCTCATGGTGAGCAGCTTTGTCAACACCCATTCGCGCGACTCGGCCCAGCAGGTGTTTGTGCAACTGGCTTCGGCCCGCCAACATGTTGATGCCGCCAATCTGGCGCTGGATGTCGAGCAACTCAAGGGCATGCCTTCACTGCTGGACGACTTCAGGCTGCATTTCCAGAAATACGTGGTCGAGTCCGACCAGAAAGCCGCGCTTGAAAGCCGCGCCTTTATGCTGGGCCAGCGTCTGGCAGCACAACTGCATGAGGCCCACGCCAACCGTTATGCCGGTGTCCACCAACCCGCCCTAGACTCGCTGCAGTTCCAGATGATGGCCTTTCAGTGGGGAGGGCAAGGCAGGCAACCGACTGCGCTGCAAACTTCCCTGGACCAGATGGCAAACATCAGGCGAACCCTGGACGGCTTACAAGTTGACAGCCAGACCGCCAGCCCGGGCCTGAGGAAATAAAAGAAAAAGTAGTTTTCGAGCTTTTCCCCTCGATTTCTTTTTCTTGACAGGCAGCCACCGCAGATCGCCATTGCAGGAATATCGTGTCACGTCACACCTCATTTCTGGAACCCATCAGTTGTCATGCAACCGTCACCCAAAATGCGTCGGAAAAGTTGCATACTGGACATCCCAACATTCTTGTCAGGAGACTTTCATGAGCACACAGGAAATTGCCCAAGCCTTTACCGCGCTTTGTGCTGAGGGCAAATTTGAAGAGGCCGGTCACGCCTACTGGTCAAACGAAATCGTATCGATAGAGGCTATGGACGGCCCGATGGCACTGGTGACAGGCCGCGAAGCCGTCGATGCTAAAGGCGCGTGGTGGTATGCCAACCATGAGGTGCACGGTGTCAAAGTCGAAGGCCCTTACGTCAACGGTAATCAGTTCACTGTGCGATTCACCATGGATGTGACACCCAAAGACGGTCAGCGCATGACCTTTGATGAGCACGGCCTCTACACGGTGCAGGATGGAAAGATTGTGGAAGAGCGGTTCTTTTATGGCTCGATGTAGTCCGTAAGGGACTGCCATCAGTCCTGAGTAATTAGGGTCAGATTCCAATTAATCGGCGTCTGCCCCCAACTCAGACCAGCCGCCAAAAGCAACGCCAGCGCCACTTCCGGTTAATTTATAAGAAACAAGGCTGTAGCCCTCGTTTAAAACATCAACATCAGCATCACGAAGTCAGGTTTCAGGTCTGTATACCGTTGGGGCGCTACCATTGCCGCCATGAAAAAACCCCCTTTTGCTGCGTACGCCGCCTGCCCCTGTGACAGCGGTCAAACCTATGGCGACTGCTGCGGCCGGTGGCACGCGGGCATGACCCAAGGTGTGTACGCCCCAACGCCCGAGGCGCTGATGCGCTCACGTTACAGCGCCTATGTGCTGGGCTTGATTGACTACCTGCTGGCTACTTGGCACCCGTCCACCTCGCCGGGTGAGCTGGAACTGTCACCGGTGAAATGGCTCGGACTGGAAGTGCGCCACGCCCAGGCCACGGGTGACGCGGGTGTGGTGGAGTTTGTGGCACGCTTGCGCGAAAACGGCAAAGGTGCGCGCCTGAACGAGGTTAGCCGCTTTGTGCGGGAAGAGGGGCGCTGGTTGTACATTGATGGACAACAGCCGGGTGATCCGTGACAATTAAAACAACTTATGTTTTAATAGTTACATCTCATGTCAATCAGGAGTGCCCCCATGTCAGCTGTCCTTGAACCACTAGCCACCGTCTCGCCAGACCGTGGCGCGTTGGCCAAAATGGTCATGGCCTTGCTGGACCACTGGGCCTTGCCCACCGAGGACCAGGCCGCGCTGCTGGGTATTGCCGCCAGCAACCGCGCCGCACTGACGCGTTACCGCAAGGGCGAACCCATCGGCACCAGCCGTGACCAGTTTGAACGCGTCGGCCATCTGCTGGGCATTCACAAGAACCTGCGTTTGCTGTTTCCGCAAAACCGCGACCTGGCCTACCGCTGGATGTCCACCCGCAACAAGGCCTTTGACAACCTGACGCCGGTGCAGGTGGTCAAAGATTGGGGTTTTGCCGGCCTGCTGATGGTGCGCGCTTATCTGGACCGCGCACGTGGTGTTTGACAGCGCATTTATTGATGGATCAGTTGTTCTCACACCTCACGCTGGCGGACGTGCACCGCAACGTCATTCGCAACATCGTGTCCATCGGGTCATCACAAGACCTGTTTGATGACTTGACCAGCATCCCCGCCGAATGGGCACTGGCGCAGCAAGTGGAAGACGAGATCAAACCGCCGCTGTACCAGTCCAGAACGCCCGTCATTCACCGGCCGTTTGAAGATGCCGCCTGGGACAACGCCATTAACTGGCCCTTCAAGAACTGGCAGGCCAGCCGCTTTTCTGACGGATCATTTGGTGTCTGGTACGGCTGCGACACCGCTGAGACCTCGGTGTTTGAGACCGCCTACCATTGGTTCAACGGGCTCCTGCTTGACGCCGGTTTTGAAAAAGAAAAGGTGGTGGGTGAGCGCAAGCTGTATGTGGTGGCTTGTGACGCGGCGCTGGTGAACCTTCGGCCATTGGCTGCCAAACACCCCGGCTTGATGCACAAGACCGACTACAGCACCACGCAAGCGGTGGGTGCCAGGCTGCACCGCGAGGGGCATCCCGGGCTGGTCACGGCTTCGGTGCGCCACGCGCCGGGCACAAACTATGCGGTTCTGAACCCCGCCGTGTTGTCCAACCCGCGCCACCACTGCCAATTGACTTATCGGCTTGATGGCCAGCACATCACCATTGAGAAGCAGCCCGGCGTGGTGTGGATGGACATTGTGACGGCGGCGCTTTAGCTCATGGCGCCGATGCAGCTGCACAATCAGCCAGTGCCACGTCAGACTTAAATATGTTGCATAATTACTATTATTTTTATAGCGGTAAACGCATGTATTGTATGGGCTATAAGCCAAAATGACTGATAACTCTTATTCTGCTCCCTGCATCGTCCTGACCACGCTGAATGCCCGCTACATCCATGCCTCATTGGGTTTGCGTTACCTGCTGGCGAATCTGGACCGGCATGGCGGTGCGGGCCTGCGCGCGCAAGCCCTGCTGCGTGAATACACCATCAACCGCGCACCCGCCGAGGTGGTGGCTGACTTGCTGGACACGCTGGGCCCGGCATCGCCGGACACTCACCAAATCGTCGGTTTTGGTGTGTACATCTGGAACGTGACGCCAACCACCGAGGTGGTGCGTTTGCTCAAAGTCGCGCGGCCAGACGTCAAGGTGGTGCTGGGCGGGCCGGAAGTCAGCCATGAGACTGATCAGCAAGCCATCGCCGCGCTGGCCGACCATGTGATCACCGGTTGGGGTGATGTGAGTTTTGCCAAACTGTGCCGCGCCTTGCTGGACGGCCCCCAACCTCTGATGAAAATTATTGTCGGAGAACAACCGCCGCTGCAAGACATTGCCCTGCCCTATGCCGAGTACAGCGATGCCGACCTGGCGCACCGCCTGCTGTATGTGGAAGCGTCGCGCGGCTGCCCGTTCAAGTGTGAGTTTTGCCTGAGTTCACTCGACAAAACCGCCTGGAGTTTTGGGCTGGAGCGGGTGCTGGCCGCGCTGGAGGGCTTGTACCAGCGCGGTGCCCGCAATTTCAAGTTTGTCGACCGCACCTTCAATCTGAAAATTGACAACTCGGTGCGTATCCTGCAATTTTTTCTGGACCTCATTGCGAGTGACGCACGGCCATCCTTACCGACTGCGGCCACAGACGGGCGCGACGCTGACGTTTCTTGCAGCCATGCGCCGTTGCAGGGTTCGCAAGCAAGCCTTTTTCTGCATTTTGAAGTCATCCCCGACCATTTGCCGGAGCGCCTGCGCGCCATGCTGGCGCAGTTTCCGCCCGGTGTGCTGCAACTGGAGGTGGGTGTACAGAGTTTCAACGAGGCGGTGCAACAGACCATCTCGCGCCGCCAGGACAACCCGGCCACCGAGGCCAATCTGCGTTGGCTGCTGGCCCACACCCATGCCCACCTGCATGCAGACCTGATCTTTGGCCTGCCGGGTGAGACGCTGCAAAGTTTTGCCGATGGTTTTGATCGCCTGCTGGCAATTGGCCCGCATGAGATTCAACTGGGCATTTTGAAGCGCCTGCGTGGCTCTCCGATTGCGCGGCACACCGTGACGCACGGCATGGTTTATGACACGCAGCCGCCCTACACCGTGCAACACACCGGCGTGGTGGATGCCCCCACCTTGCAGCGCTTCAGCCGTTTTGCGCGTTATTGGGATGTGCTAGCCAACTCCGGGCGTTTTGTGCAAACGCTGGCGCTGCTGTTGAAGCCAGTGCCAGACTGTGCTGCTTTGTCCTTTGGCGACACAGCTGGAGCGGCTGCGCGGGTGCTGTCGCCGTTCTGGCGCTTCATGGCCTTGTCAGACTGGTTGTGGCAGCGCCACGGTGCCACCCACAAACTCACCCCTGAGTTGCTGGTGGACGCCTTGTTTGACTACCTGAGCCAATGCCTGCCAAAGGATGCAGTGCGTCAGGCTTTGCTGAGTGATTACATCGCCAGCGGTGCCCGGTCCAACCCGGCAGCCTTACAAGGTTTGCTGCCCAGACAATCTCCGTCAGAAACCAAAGCCAGGCGCACGCTGGCCACCAGGCAGGAGCGGCGCCGCTCAATCAGCTTTGCCGCTCAACGAGACCCAGCCCACCAGAGAGACAAGGGAACCGCCCACAAATTCTCACCAAATGGCACCACCTCGCGTCCGCCATAGAGCACAATGCCACGCTGAAAAATCGCCGCCTCGGTCTCCTGCAAATGACGCAGCCCCTTGAAGTCCTTGCCATCTACCGTGGCGCTGGCTTTGACCTCAATGCCGGTGATCTGGCCCAGCCGGTTTTCCAGAACGAAATCGACCTCGATATTGGTTTGCGTGCGGTAATGCCAGAGTGACAAACGCGCCTCGGAAAATGCCAAATGCTTGAGCAACTCGGCCAGCACAAAGGTTTCCACCACCCCACCCGGTAAGCCCGGTTTGGCCGAAAGACTCTCCAGGGTGGTGCCCATCAAATAATTCAGCAGGCCACTGTCCGGCAAGAATACCTTGGGCGCCTTCACCAGTCGCTTGCCTGCATTGCGCTCCCATGACGGCACACGCACCACCAAAAACAACATTTCCAGCAGTGCAAAGTAACGTTTGAGCGTGCTTTGGGCGATGGCAGCTGTGCGTGACAACTCGGCAAAATTGAGCAGCGTGCCACTGCGTGTGGCCAACAGGGCCAACAAATTCGGGATTTCAGTCAACTGCTCAATGTTGGCCAACTCGCGCACGTCGCGCTGCAGGACAGCCTGAATGTAATTGTCAAACCATGCTGCTCGCCGACGCGCACTGGTGCGGATGACCGCATCCGGAAATCCGCCCGCCAACAGGCGCTCCAGCAAAGCGTCGCGCTCACAGGGCGGTACCAACAGCGCAGACCAATCGCCTGCAAACAAGGCATCGACCCGGTTCAGACGCGCGCTGTCCACCATTTCCGCACTGGACAAAGGCCACAGTGACAGCACTTCCATGCGTCCAGCCAGCGAGTCAGCGATGCCAGGCAACAGCAGCACATTGGCCGAGCCTGTCAATAGAAAACGACCCGGTTGGCGCTGCCGGTCCACCGCCGCCTTGATGGCCAGAAAAAGCTCGGGCACACGCTGCACCTCGTCCAGCGTGACGGCACCCTGCAAGCCATTGATGAACCCGGCCGGGTCAGATTTGGCGGCATTGAGCACCACCGCATCGTCCAAAGTCAGGTACTGCCGTGGCGTGCTAGTGGATGTGGATTGCATCTGTGCCAACGTACTTTTGCCGCTTTGGCGGGCACCATTGATCATGACCACCGGCGTATCGGAGAGCGCATCGGTCAGTAACGGGGCAATGTGTCTGGGGTGCATAGACCGCATTCTAGTGGTTGAATATCAACCACTCAATGGTTGATATTCAACTAATAAACATCAAGCCGATGTCTTTTCAGGTCATCCTCAAGCCGCGCTTGCCAACACCCTCTGCACCATCACCGGGCTTGACTCGCAGCGGGCATCACCGATCTGAATCAAGGTTTGCAAGGTCTGTCTTGCATGTTCGGCAGACGCTGCGTCCGCCGCGTGCACCACGGCCAGCGGTTCACCCGCTTGCACCTGCTGGCCAAGCTGCGCAAACTGGCTGAAACCAACACGTGCATCAATCGTGTCGCTGGCTTTGCGCCGACCGCCGCCAAGCGCCACCAAAGCCAGGCCGATGTCACGTGTGGCCATGCCGGTGACCCAACCGCTGCGCGGGGCGTCTACTGCCAACTGCACCGGCGCGGAACCTAAATAGTGGCTGGGGCGGTCGACAAAATCCGCCGGGCCGCCCAGTGCGGACACCATACGCGAAAAGTGCTCAATCCCTTGTCCACTTTGCAAAGCATGTTCCACTTTTTGTAGCGCCTGTGCGTCATTGGTAGCCAGACCACCCATCACCAGCAGCTCCGCGCTCAAACGCTGGGTGACTTCCTTTAGCCGTGTGTCTGTGTTTTTGCCTTGCAAAAAGTCAAGCGCTTCCAGCACCTCCAGGGTATTGCCGCAGCTGCTGCCCAGCACCTGGTTCATGTCGGTCAGCCAGGCGCGGGTGGGCAGGCCTGCGCCGTTGGCCACTTGCACCAGGGACTGGGCCAGGGTGGTGGCCATGTCCAGGGAATCGGCAAAGGCACCGTTGCCCACCTTCACGTCCATCACCAGACCTTGTAGGCCAGCGGCGAGTTTTTTGGACAGGATGCTGGCGGTGATCAGCGGCACGGATTCCACCGTGGCGGTCACGTCGCGAATGGCGTACAGCCTGCGGTCGGCCGGGGCCAGTTCAGCCGTCTGGCCGATGATGGCGCAGCCGGCGGCTTGCAAGGCACGGTGCAAGGTGGCCACATCGGGCGTGGCTTGGTAACCGGGAATACAAGCGAGCTTGTCAAGCGTGCCGCCGGTGTGGCCCAGGCCGCGGCCCGAAATCATGGGCACCACGCCACCACAAGCCGCCACGATCGGGGCCAGCATCAGGCTGACCTTGTCGCCCACACCACCGGTGGAATGTTTGTCCAGCACGGGGCCGTTCAGCTTGGCACTTGACCAGTCCATGACCAGGCCC
>Ga0105046_10010035_pt1 | contig 14771 bp, 11 predicted proteins | sample MAT03_FD_78385 | JGI IMG/M metagenome (GOLD analysis project Ga0105046, IMG submission 78385) | Freshwater microbial communities from Lake Fryxell liftoff mats and glacier meltwater in Antarctica - MAT-03 (megahit assembly) | ecosystem: Environmental > Aquatic > Freshwater > Ice > Liftoff... | reverse complement strand
GCACGAGCACGAGCACGAGCACGAGCACGAGCACGATGATGACCGAGAATCAGGCTCCTTGATGGAGACGAACCAACCGGGCGCGAAGCGGATACCCGACGTATATTCCCGCCCGCATGATCGACCAGACCCGCGATGCAGTTCTCCTGTCGTGCCACGGAACCGTCGCCGACCTCGCCGACGTCCCGGCGTTCCTCGCGAACATCCGCCGCGGTCGGCCCGCGCCGCCCGAGATGGTCAAAGAGATCCAGCATCGGCTCGAAGCCATCGGCGGCTCACCGCTCATGCGACATACGCAAGACCAGGCGGACGGCCTGGCAGCGCGGCTCGGCATCCCCTGCGTGATCGCGGGTCGTCTGTGGGGCCCGTACCCCGACGCGGTGCTTGGGATGCTCGCCAATGGAGGCCGCGCGCGCGTGCTGTCGCTGCCGCTCGCCCCGCAGAGCGTGCATGTCTACAACCAAGCTGTCCGCGCGGCGGCAGCGTCGATCGAGCCGGCGCTCACCATCGTGGATGCGCCGACCTGGGGCAATCAGCCGGCGCTCATCGACGCGTTCGCCGACACCGTTCGGCAGGGGTTGGTCCGCGCGGCGGCGCTCCATGCCGGGCCACCGAGTCAGACGGCGATCGTCCTGTCGGCCCACAGCCTACCGATGCGGATCCTCGCCTCCGGCGACCCCTACGAAAAGCAGTTCCGAGCCATGGCCGATCTCGTCGCGGCGCGCTTCGAAGCCAGCGGGCATCCGGTCACCATCGCATTCCAGAGCCAGGGCATGACCGACGATGCGTGGCTCGGCCCGGACCTGCCCACGACGTTCCGCAGCCTCCGTGAGGCCGGTGCGCGCGCGGTCGTCGTGGCGCCGATCGGCTTTCTCGCCGAGCACGTCGAGACGCTCTACGACCTCGACGTCGACGCACCCAAGATCGCAGCCGCGGCAGGTGTCGCCTACGCGCGAGCTCCGGCCCCGTGCGCCCACCCCCGCCTCATCGATGCGCTCGAAGCGGTGGCGCGCCAGGCCTTGAGCTAGGGACACAACATGATCAGCCGCGTCCGTAGCGCTCGAAGTGCCCTGGTCCTCGCGCTCGTCCTGGTCGCGGCTTTCCACGCGCCCGGCGCCGAGGCGCAGACCCGCGAGAAGAAGCCCGCTGGTGCAGCGGCCGCACCGTCCACCCCGCCCGCTGCTTCGCCCACGACGTCGGGCGCCGACTCGCTGGGCCCGGCCCGGGACCACTTCCGGGCCGGACGCTACCAGGAGGCGGAGCGTGCCGCGGCCGACGTCGCGAAGAGCGACGTCTCCCAGAAGGCTGCCGCTGCCGTGGTGCGCGCCCGCGCGCTGGAGGCCACCGGCGGGATCGAAAAGGCGATCGAGATCCTTCGCGAGGTGGAGGCCGAGCCCACCGCGCGCGCCGCTCGCGCCCTGCTCGGCGAATACCTGATCGGGGTGGGCAAGCGCCGCGAGGCGCGCGCGCCGCTCATGACGCTGGTGCAGGACTACAACGACGATGCGATCACCGCGACCGATGCCGAAGGCCTGACCTTGGTCGGCCGCGCCGCTCACCTGCTGCGTAGCCCGCGCGACGCCAACGACGCCTACAACGCAGCCGAGAAGGCGGGTGGCAACAAGCGCATCGACACGCTCCTCGATCGCGCCGAGCTGTTCCTCGACAAGTACGACCCTGGTCACGCCGCCGAGGTCGTCGCCGAGGCCGCCAAGATCGCGCCCGAAGACCCGGCCGTCCGCCTCGCCATCGCGCGGGTGAAGCTCGAGTCCGCGATGGATTTCGACGCCGCCGAGAGCGAGATCAAAAAAGTCCTCGAGGTGAACCCCAAGCACGCCGAGGCGCACTTCGTCCGCGCCGGGTTGGCCTTGCGCGATCTCGACATCGAGGCCGCCGACAAGGCTCTCGCCGAGGGGCTCGCGGTGAACCCGCGCAACCTCGAGCTGCTCAGCATGCGCGCCGCGGCGCGCTTCCTCGCCGACGACGACAAGGGCTTCGACGAGGTCCGCAAGAAGGTCCTCGAGCTCAACCCAGAGTTCACGCGCTTCTTCCAGATTGTCAGCGAGTACGCCGAGTGGGAGCACCGCTACGACGACATCATCGCGTTCATGCGCGAGGCGACGGTGCTCGATCCGCGCGATGAAAAGGCGTGGGCCCAGCTCGGCTTGAACCTCATCCGCTCAGGCGACGACAAGGGCGGTATGGAGGCGCTCAAGAAGGCTTGGGAGCTCGATAAGTTCAACGTCCGCGTCTACAACACGATGAACCTGTTCGAGCGGGACATCGCCACGCAGTACGTGACGACCGGTGGGCAGACCTTCTTCATCCGGTACCACAAGGAGGAAAAGGCGGTCCTCGAGCGCCTCGTCCCCAAGATGCTGGAGGAGGCGTGGGCCGACATGGCAAAGCGCTATGCGTTCACACCGACCACGCCGATCTCGATCGAGCTCTACGGTGATCCCGAGCACTTCAGCGTGCGCACCAGCGGCCTGCCCAACGTCGGCATTCAGGGCGTCTGTTTCGGCAAGTCGCTGGCGATGCTCAGCCCGCGCGCCGCCGGCTTCAATTGGGGCAACGTGTTGTGGCACGAGCTTGCCCATGTGTTCGCGATCCAGAAGTCGAAGAGCCACGTGCCGCGCTGGTTCACCGAGGGCCTCAGCGAGTACGAGACCATCGTCCGTCGCCCCGAGTGGCGCCGGGAGGAAGACCCGGCGCTCTACGCCGCGCTCCGGTCCAATCGGCTGCCCGCGATCGAGCGCTTCAACCGCGCCTTCACGCACGTCGACACGATCGAAGAGGTGACGACCGCCTACTACGCGGCAAGCCAGCTGGTCGTGTTCCTGGTCGAGCGTCACGGCTTCCCCAAGGTCTCGTCGATGCTCGCGTTATGGGGCGAGGGCAAGCGTACGCCGGAGGTCATCAAGCAGGCGCTCGGCACGACGCCGGCCGAGGTCGACCGTGCGTTCCGCGGGTGGCTGGAGAAGCGTCTGTCGGGCTACGCCAAGCAATACGTCCCCGACCTGCACGCGCCGCCGCTCCCCGAGGCGAAGGAGGCGGCGTCTGCCGCTCCGAGCGACGCGCACAAGCAGGTGGAGCTTGCCGTCGCGCTGCTGCGCGAGCGCGACGACAAAGGCGCCGCCGCCGCCATCGATGCGGCGCTGAAGCTCGATCCCAAGGAACCCGACGCCAAGTACCTCAAGCTGCGCCTGGCGATGGGCGCCGAGGAGCCCAAGGTCGCCTCCGCCCTGGTGGCCGAGCTCGTTGCCGACGGGCACGACGGCTACGCGGTGCGCATGCGAGCCGCAGATCTGGCGGAAGACAAGAAGGACGCAGCGGGCATGCGCCGCGGGCTGGAAGCGGCCCACCGCCTCGATCCGTCGCAGGCCGAGCCGCTCCAAGCTCTCTACGACATGGCGCGCAAACGCGGTGATGCAGCGTCCCAGATGAACGTGCTCGGTCCTCTCGCGCGCGTCGATCAGCACGATCGTCGCGTCTGGGATCAGCTGCTCGAAGGGTTGGTGGCGCGCTACGAATGGTCCGAAGCGCTCCCCGTCGCCGAAGGCATCGCCTTCGTCGATCCTCACAACAGCGAGGTCCATCGCCTGCGCGCTCGGGCCTTCGCGCGCGCCGGCCTGCACTTGTCGGCGATCGAGGCCTACAACACGGCGCTCGTCGCTGGCGCCAAGCCGGTGCGCGCGCGAGAGATCTACGCCGAGCTCGAGAAGGGTTACGAAAAGGTCGGCAAGCCCGATCTCGCCGCCAAGGCCAAGGAGTTCGGCTCGAAGGTCCGCGTCCCGCCGCCGGATCGTGGCGAGGCGCGGCCCGGGGCCGACGAGGAGTAGCGCCGCTCAGCCGTCCGCAAGATCGACCGGTCGGAGAAGCTCGATCCTGCGTGATAGCGTGAGGCCAGTGACCGAGCACGTGGTCAAGAAGCACTTCAACACGGCCGGTCCTTGCAATCCGGCGTGGCACTACATGGTGCCGCCGCTGCCGCGCGTGCCGGAGGCGCACGGGCTCGCGATGGACGGCGGCTACTTCGTGCTGCACGCGCCGCGGCAAACGGGCAAGACGACGTTTCTGCGCGCGTTCGCCAAGCAGCTCACGGGCGAGAGCGTCGTCACGGCGCTCTACGCGAGCTGCGAGACGGCGAGTGCTGCGGGCGATGATCACGTCGCCGCCCAGGACGCGATCGTCTCGCGACTCGTTGCGCAGGCCGAGCAGCAGCTCCCAGTGTCGCTTCGACCGCCGCCCTTCGAGGTGACGAGCGTCGAGACGCGGTTCATCGACTTTCTGCGTCATTGGTCGGAGCACTCACCGCGCAACCTCGTGCTCCTCCTCGACGAGATCGACGCGCTGGTCGGGCAGAGCCTGATCTCGGTCTTGAGGCAGCTGCGAGATGGCTTCGCGGATCGTCCGGCGCGCGCCCCGTGGTCGGTGATGCTGTGCGGCTTGCGCGACGTGCGGGACTACAAGATGGCGAGCGGTGGCGATGCGTCGCGGCTGGGGAGCTCGAGCCCGTTCAACGTGAAAGTGAAGTCGCTGCGCCTCGACAACTTCCATGATTCCGACGTGCGCGATCTCCTCGCGCAGCACACCGCGGAGACGGGGCAGGCCTTCGATGCGGACGCGACCGCGCGCCTGGTCGAGCTCGCGGGCGGCCAGCCATGGCTCGTCAACGCGCTCGCTCGAGAGGTGCTCGACGAGATGAAGGTCGTGGACACCATCCACCGTGCGCACCTCGACGAGGCGAAGGAGCGGCTCGTGCTCGCGCGCGCGACGCACCTCGACTCGCTCGTCAGCAAGCTCGCCGAGCCGCGCGTCAGGCACGTGATCGAGCCGATCCTCGCGGGCGAGACGACGAGCATCGATTCGGTGTTCAACGACGATGTCGCGTATGTCGTCGATCTCGGTCTTGTCAAGGCCGAGCCGCTTCGCATGGCCAACCCGATCTACAGTGAGGTCGTCGCGCGCGTCCTCGCGCAGCCGGTGCAGCAGAACGTGCTCGCCGATCCGCGCACCTTTGTAGTGCGCTGGGTTTCGGCGAAACCAGGTGCCTTCATATCTCGGAGGACCTGATCTGCGTTCCCACCGCCGCTTGGGCGGCGGTCGTCGCGATGGAAAAGCTGTCGTCGGTAAGATCGTGGCGGGCGTCCACCAGGCCGTGGGACGATGTCGACCAGCCCGATGTCCCTCTGCACTTGCATGCCCCGCTTTTTCGCTTCCGGCCTGACGTTGGCCGCGACGCTGCTCGGCTGCGCATCGAGCAGCACGATCGACGATCCATCGTCGACGAGCGCGGGGCCCTCCGAATCCGGACCGAGCGGTGGCGGAGATGGCGGCTCTGGCAAATCGTCCAGCGCTGGCGACGGTGATGACGGTGGCGGTGGTGATGGAAGCGGTGCGTCGGGATCACCGAGCTCCGGCGACCCCACCTCGTCGTCCGGCGCCGGCGGTGCGCCGTCGTCATCTGCGTTCTCGTCTTCGAGCGGCGCCGTCTGCGAGAATCCGGAGACCGACTGTCCACCCACCGGCTCGGCGTGTCGAGTCGCCGTGTGCGAGGGCTCCGCGTGCGCGACGGCGAACGCCGCGACCAGCACGATCTGCAATGACGCTGGCGGCACGATCTGCGACGGCGCAGGCACTTGCGTCGCGTGCAACGTCCACCAGGACTGCGCAGGCTTTCCTCAGAACGTATGCGCCGATCACGAGTGCGTGCCAGCGACGTGTACAGACGGGATGTTGAACGGCAGCGAGATCCTCGCTGACTGCGGTGGTGGCACCTGCTCCGGCTGCGCCGACGGAACGAGCTGCGCGCAGCCCGTCGACTGCGAAAGCGCGACGTGTGTGGGCAACGCGTGCGTCGCGTGCGGTGGTGCCGCGCAGCCGTGCTGCCCGGGCGAGGCGTGCGATGCCGCGCCCTACACGTGCGCCGCGAACACCTCGACGATGTGGGGCGGCACCGGTAGCGAGTGCAACTGCGGCGTGCTGCGTGCTGGGCAGCGCCTCGACATCGGCGACGACCGCTGGTCGTGCGACGGGCGCTTCCAGCTCGTCATGCAGGGCGACAACAACCTCGTCCTTTACTACGTCGGCTTCGGAGCGCTCTGGTCGTCGGACACGTCGGGCACCGGCGCGACGCATGCCATCTTCGAAGATGGCGGCAGCTTCTCCGTCTACGACGACCTCGGCCAGCTCTGGTTCTCGTCGTTCACGTCGGGCATCTCCGGCGGGTACCTCGTGGTGCAAGACGACGGCAACGTCGTCGTCTACGACGGCGGCGGGATGCCTTGGTGGTCGTCGGACACCTGCTGCTACCAATCGTGAGGGAGCCAGGCGTTCGATCCCGCACGACTCGTGGGCAGCTCTTGGGACGCGGAGCAGAGCGGGGTGTATTCAGGCGTTCTGCCAGGCTTGCGACCGGGTTTCCGGCCGAGGGGCTTTGCGCCGTCTCGGCGAGATTCGGAAGCTTCGAAGCTTCGTGAAACCAGCCCCGCGGCGCCACGTAGACGTGCCCGCCCATCGGGGCAGGCGGGGAGTGGACCGAATGAACAGCATGGAAACTCTGGTCATCATGATCTCGTGTGGTCTGGCGCTCTTTGCCTGTGGTGACGACTCCGCCGCCGACGGCGCGGGGGGCAGCAGCGGCACGGGGGGCGGCGCCACGACCTCGACATCGTCCTCCACTTCGGGCGCAGGCGGCGATGCGCAGACTCCGCCACAAGGGGCCGCTAACGTGGAGGCGTGGGTCGCCGACGGCGCCTACCTGGACTGGGCCTGCGAGGCAGAGGTCCACGCCTCGCGGTCACCCTCCCCGCACGGGTTCAACCGCGTCTGCTCGAACGACGCGATCGCCGCTGCGGCGGGCGCCACTGGCGACTGGCCGCAGGGTGCAGCCGCGGTCAAGGAGCTCTACGACGCGATCGACGCGACGGAGCCGTCGGGCATCGCCGTCTACATCAAGACCAGCGACGACAGCGCAGAGGGCGCGGGCTGGTACTGGTACGACCGTGTCGGGGATTCCGTCGTGGCCGATGGCCTCGGCGACGCCGGGCCTGCGAGGTCGATCTGCGTGGGCTGCCACGTTGGCGCGGGCGTCGACGCGCAGCGCACGCCGACGCCCGGAGCGCGCGACTTCGTCTTCACACCCGTCCCCTGAGCGGTCAGGGGCGAACAGGGATTTCCGCGCGAGCTGGTCGATGTCGAGCTGACCTTGGTCGAGTCTGCGGGCTCTCAATGAGCCCACTCGGTCGAAGTTTCTTTTCCCGCGCCACCGTCAGATCAGGGCTGCGATGCCCGCTCGCTACGCGTGGATTTGAGCGCGGTCGATCGGGCAGCCGACTCGCTCGCCGAATCGCAAGACCCACTCGACCAGGGTGGGGTGCCCGGCCGGGGCATCACGCAGCGGGGTACGGTTGGGCGTTGCGCCAGCGTGGACGATGAGCGGCCAGATCGCACAATCGACCGTGCAAGGCTCATCTCCGCACAGAAACGGGTTGTCGCCGAGCAAGTCGACGATCCGCACGATGGCGTCGAGGGCCGCGGCGTAGCCCCGCTCGGGGTCGGCCATCCGCGTGGTCCTGGAGCGGCGGCGTTGCCCGAAGTCGACATACATCGCGGCAAGCGGCGCCAGGAAGCCGGGCACGAAATGGGTGACCAGCGCCGTGGTCAAGGGGCGCTCCAACCTGGCCCCCTCTGGGGTCATGAAGCGATCGTAAAGACACGCGTCGTAGAGGATCTCCTCGGCCAAGATTGCGACCTCCTTGCCCCGGGCGTGGCGCACCGGGTCGATGCCGGCGTCGATTCCAGCCTCTGCGTCGATCCGGGCGATGATGTCTCCAGACTCGGCCTGGAGCTCACCGTCTGGCCAGCGCACGAAGGGGACCAGCTTCGTCGGGGACTTGCGCGCGTCTCCCACGGCCTCCTCGTAGGGCGTCCGGGTGAGCTTGAGGTACACCTCGACCTTCGCGCACGGCGGGCTCTCGCTGATGGGCAGGCCCATGGCTGCAGGCAGTGTGAACAGGACCAGACGCGGGCTTGTGGTTGCGACCGCTCTCGACTCTCGTGGCTCGCCCATGGACCTCTACTCCCGTGTCGATGCTGGTGCGCGTCGGCCAGGCGAACGCGGCTGCGAAGAACGACCTGCAGACTCTATTGAATGCGCAGCAGGATCGGGCAGCTCGGGACGAGTAGCGCCGCTCCGGAGCGGCTCTCAGCCCTCGTCGTCGGGCTCTGCCTTGTCGGCGCCGCGCATGCCGAGGGCCCGGCATTTCTTGTAGAGGTGACTGCGCTCGAGTCCAAGGGCGCGCGCCGTGGCGGCCATCTGCGTCCCGTGGTGGGCGAGCGCCTGCTCGATGATCGCGCGTTCCGCCTCCTCCGCAAGGACGCGAAAGGGCACACCAGGGCGGTAGAGAGCGCCTTGCGGCACCGAAGCGCCGCCCAGGCACGTGCGCACGTCGGCTTCGTCGATCGTCAGATCCGGCGTCAAGATCACCAGCCGCTCGACCACGTTGCGTAGCTCGCGGACGTTGCCCGGCCAGGCGTGCGCGGTGAGGGCGGCCATGGCTGCCTCGTTCACGCGCATCCCTGCGCGATCGTTCACCTCGGTCGCGATGGCGAGGAAGTGCAGCACGAGCTGAGACACGTCCTCCCGTCGTGCGCGCAGCGGCGGCACGGCCAGCGGCAACACGTTGAGCCGATCGAAGAGATCGGCGCGGAAGCGGTCCTCTCGGCTCATCGTCTCCAGATCGCGGTTGGTCGCGGCCACCACCCGGACGTCGACCTTCAAGGTCTCGTTGCCGCCGACTCGCTCGATCTCCTTCTCCTGCAGGACACGCAGCAGCTTGGCCTGCATCGCCAGCGGCATGTCGCCGATCTCGTCGAGGAAAAGCGTCCCGCCGCCAGCGCGCTCGAACTTCCCGCGGCGCTGCTTGGTCGCGCCCGTGAAGGCTCCGGCCTCGTGACCGAACAGCTCGCTCTCGAAGAGCTCGGTCGGGATGGCAGCGCAGTTCATCTTCTCGAGCGGTCCCTTGGCGCGCTTCGATGCGAGGTGGATGGCGCGCGCCACGAGCTCCTTGCCAGTGCCGCGTTCGCCCGACACCAGGACGGTCGCTGCGGAGCGCGCGGCCCGCTCGATCTGCTCGCGCAAGGACACCATCGCCCGGCTCTCGCCGACGAGGTCGCCGAGCCCGGCCTGGTTGCGCAGCGTCTTGGCTTCCGCTTCGGCGCGCACGAGGCGCAGCGCGTTCTCGATGACGAGGAGGAGCCGATCGGTCGACAGGGGCTTTTCGAGGAAGTCGAAGGCGCCCAGGCGCGTCGCGCGCACCGCAGCGTCGACGGTGGCGTGGCCGCTCATCATCACGATCGGGAAGTCAGCGCCGCTCTTTCGCAATCGCTGGAGCAGACCGACGCCGTCGCCGTCCGGAAGCGCCACGTCGAAGAGGCCGATGTCGTAGCTCTGCTTGGCGAGCTTCTCTTCCGCGACTTTCACGCCGCCCGCCACGTCCACGGTGTAGCCCTCCAGGCTCAGGGCCTTCTGGAGGGTGGTGAGAATTGCTCGTTCGTCGTCTACGACGATGACGTGGCCTCGGGGCATGGTTTTGACCTCTATCACCCTCTCGGAGTCGAGGATTCGTACGAGCCACCAGGACGGGCGAGGTGCGCCGGTCCGTGTCCGTGTTGCAAAGTCCCGCACTTGTTCATTATTGCATCGGGGTGTGAGACCCCGCGGTGAGGCGGCAGCGGACGTCTGTGGCGGGTTCGCTTGTGGTAACTTCCTGACGCATGCCCGCGGATGGACAACCTACGGCTGAAGGGCAGCTGGAACAGACCCCCTTCGCGCACCTCGTGGTGTACGCGATGGAGCGGAAGCTGAACGGCACCCTCCAGCTGGAAGAGACGTCTTCTTCCGGGGAGCCGCGCATTCACCGGCTGACCTTCACGCGGGGCGCCCCCGCCAAGATCAAGCCGGCCGACGATTTCGCGCGCCTGGGCCGCCTGCTCACTGAAGAGGGGCTGATCGAGGACAACATCCTCGAAGGCGCGCTGTCGATGCACGGCCTCCTCGGCGACGTGCTGGTCATGGCCGGGCATGTCGAGCCCGACGCGCTCGAGCGCGTCCTCGAGCGGCAGTTCCGCCTGCGATTCGTGCGGCTGTTCACGCTCGATCCCAGCGTGAAGTACCGGTACTTCGAGGGCGTCGACGAGCTCGCCGACTGGGGTGCCGAGCGCTCCCGCATCGATCCCTATGAGCTGCTATGGAGCGGCCTCGAGCGGCACGCCGACAAGGCTTCCTCGATGGAGCCTTCGCTCTCTGCGCTCACCGAGGATCAGCCGCTCATCATCCACCCCAAGGCGCCCCTCGACCGACTCGCCCTCGAGGGGCAGGTCGCCGACATCGTGGACCTGTTGCTGCTCGAGCCCACGCCCTTTCAGGAGCTGTGCCAGCTGGACGTCGCGCCGGTGGAGCTGGTGCGCCGCGTGGTCTACGCGATGCTGCTGCTGCGCTGCTTCGATCTCGGACGCGGCGCGTTGCCGGTTGGCATCGCCCCGCGCGTCCCCACGACGCTCGCCCGGGTTCAGGTGAAGCAGGCGGTGCAACGACTGGTGGCTGCCGCGCCCGACGAGGTCGGCGACGGCGAGCATCGAACGCGGCCTCGCGTGCGGCGCAAGACCGACCCCCGCTCGGACCCGCACCCGGATGCCGAGCCGCCGAGCACCGATGAGCCGATCTCTTCGAACGCACCTGCAACTCCGCACGACGCCGCGCCACCGTCGAGCGGCGAGGTGGAGACGCCGCCGCGCGAGCCGCTGTCCAGCTCCGCGCCCGACACGACGAAGTCCCCGAGCACCGGGGACCTCCCCCAAGCCGAAGGGCCCCCCAAGCCTGCACCGGCGCCGCAGCCGCGCAAGCCTGCCCTGACGCCGCCGCCCAAGCCGATGCGGATTCCCATGCGCAAGCCGGCGCTGCAAGACGCGGACAAGACGCTCGGCTCGGAGACGGGGGCGGACGCAGAGCGCTCGCCCGTCCCGGCGGCTGCCAAGAAAGTGGAGCCGAAGAAGGCGGCGCCCGAACCCGAGTCCGACTCGGCCGTGCGCGCCGTCCAGAGCGCGATTCCAGGCACGCCGACGCCCGAGCTGATGTCGCTCGCGCGCGCGCGCATCGAGCAGAAAGACGCCGCGGTCGCGGTCGTCCTCGCCGAAGCCGCGCTGGAGCGGGAGCCCAACCTGGTCGACGCCCGACTGCTCGCCGCCTACGCGCGAACGCTCGTGCCGCACGCCGACCTCAAGGCGCTCTCCCTCGACATCGACGACATCGTTCGCGCCAACGAGGCGTTCGCCGAGGCCCGCTACTACCGCGGGTGTCTCCGCAAACGCCTCGGTGATGACGCTGGCGCACGGCGCGAGTTCGACAAGGCGTACGAGCTCGATCCGCTTCACGAAGGTGCCCGCACCGAGGTGAAGGGAGAAGCGGCGGCGGTTGAAGCTCCGGCCAAGCGCAGCGGCCTGCTCGGGCGCCTGTTCGGTCGCTGACGGCTCGCCGTCACGGCAAGCGGTGCGTCTCCACCTGCCTTCGGGCGCCATCGCCGATCTCGACGTGGGCCGCGCCCGCGCGGCGGCGAGAACGGCAAAGGGTCGCGGCATCGCGCGCGACGTCGAGGTGCTCTCGGCGGCCCGGGTCCTCCGCGCAGAGCGCGACGGGATCCCGCTCGATCTACCGAGCCTCACCCTCTGCGACCTCCATCTGCTCCGGGTCGCGCTCGCCCGGCGCGGCGCCATCGACGAGCCGGAGATCGTGATCCCTTGTCACAACTGCGAAGCGACCCTGCGCATCGCGCCGTCCATGGGGGTCGAGCTCGGACCGTTCGTGGACGACGAGCTCGACGATCCCGAGCTGGACGCGCCGTTCCCTTTCGATCGCGATCAGCCGATCCCCGCGGTGCGCGTGGGCAGAACGCGCGCTCGCACGATCCGACTGGCAAAACGCACCGTCGGTGAGGCCCGCGCATTGTGGTCTCGCGACCCGGCCCTGCCGCTCGCGGTCGTTCCGTCGATCATCACGGCGATGGGCATCGTAGCGCTGGGCGAGGAGCGGCGTGCGTCGGTGATGTCCCGGGCTCTCGCCCGAGCCAGCGATGATGCGTGGGACGAGATCTGCGCCATCTGGGAGGAGGCCAACGGACACGCGCGCCTGTTCGCCACCGCCCGCTGCGATGCGTGCGGAGCGAACAACGCGGTGGCCGCGCCCGCGGTTCGCGAGCTTGGCACCACAGGTGGTTCGTTCTCCGCGCGTCGTCGTGGTGCAGGTGCCGGCACCTGGGATGGCGACGCGTTCGAGCAGATGGTGCGACGCCACGCCGACGTCGCCTACCGCGCGATGAAGCTGCGCAACATCGATCTCGTCGTCGATGAAGGCGTACCGATGGTCGACGACGGCGGCGAGCCCCTGCTCGGATGCTACACGCCTCCGCACGTCGATCCGGATCTCGGCATCGAGCGACCACCCGAGGTGCGCCTCTTCGCGAGATCGTTTCGCGCCGAGCTGCTCGAAGATCCCGCGTTCGATCTCGACGGCGAAGTACGCGAGACCATCGAGCACGAGCTCGAGCACCACCTGAGCTTCCTCGCCGGTGACGACCCGATGGACGACGAAGAGCGCGAGGCGATCGTCCTCGAGCAACGACGGCAAGTGGGTCGACGCGAATCGACAAGGCGCGGCTTCCGCGCGATCGGAGCCGATCTCGTGGGCTTCGTGCGGCTCGGCTGGCCGCTCCTGCTCATCGGCGCGCTCGCCGCATGGCTCGCTCACTGCGCGCGCTGAGCGGTCGACTCGTTCGAGCCCCCGGGGGCGTTCGGCCTTCGCGCTCGGTACGCGTCGTTCGCGTCGTCCACAAACTGGGGCCGAGGGGAGCCCGCGTGGCATGCTCGACGCGCGAAAATGAGTGAGCCCCGCGACAGATCGGAGCCGCGCCGCGCGAAGAGCCGGCGCGCCGCGCCCGACGTGGTCGACAAGCGAAGAGCTGCGCGGCGCTTCAACGCGTTGCTCGAGGGGCGCGTGGCGGGGGGGCTCGACGGCCGAACCGAGAAGCGGCGTGCGCGCCTGCTCGCCGAGCTCGAGTCGGGCGTGTCGCGCGCCACGAAGCGGCCCCTCAAGCCGATCGAGGTGCTGCTCCGCGTCCAGGCGCTGCTGGAGATCGGCGAGTCGACAGCGAGCATCCGTCGCGCCTGCCGGCCGGCGCGTGCAGTCGCGCCGACCAGCGAGATCCTCGACGGTCTGCGCTCGCTTCACGAGGCCTACGGCTTCCCTCCCGAGGTCTACCCGTTCGTCGGAGTCGACGAGGCGCTGCTGCGCGCTGCCGGGATCACGCCGGCGATCTCCGAGCGGCCCGGCGTGCGAGCAGCGTCCCCGCGCGAAGCGCCGACACGGCTCCGTCGCGGCGGCGCGGCCTGATCGTCCGCTTGCGGCTTCGCAGGCGATCGAGCCGTGCGGAGGGCACGGAGGCCGCAGCTTGACCGAGCCCGAGCCCGAACGTACACAGCCCGCATGCGTCGTGCGCTGATCGTCGCTGCTGCCGCGAGTCTCCTCGGCGCGCTGGCGTTCGCGTCGGCGCCCCGCGCCTTCGCCGACCTCGTCGATCTGCCTCCTCCCAAGCTCGACAAGGCGCCGGCAGCACCTCCCGCTGTGCCCGTGCCGCCTGCGGCTGCGGCAACCACGGCGACCCCTGCCGCGCCGGTGACTTCATCCGACAACGAGAACATCGTCGTCGCCCGCGTCGGCAGCGCGACGATCTCCGCGGCCGATCTCGATCGTCGCCTCGCGAAGGTGCCGCCGTTCCAGCTCAAGGAGCTCGGCGACACGCCGGAGGCGATTCGTCGCGCGTTCCTGGACAAGGTGCTGGTGACGGAGCTTCTGGTTGCACGCGAGGCCGAGGCGCTCAAGCTGACCGACCGTCCGGAGCTCGGCGATCGCGTGCGCGGCGTGCACCGCGCCGCCCTGGTCGCCGACGTGAGGCGCGAGGTCGGTCAGTCGGCGGTGACCGAAGAGGACGTCAAGGCGTACTACAGCGCGAACCTCGACAAGTTCGTGGCCCCCAAGAAGGTCGCGATCTTCCGGATCCTCGTCTCCACGGAGGCCGATGCCAAGGCGCTCATCGCCGAGCTCGGCACAACGCCCGACCCGAAGAAGTTCGCCCAAGCGGCGCGCGACAAGTCGCTCGATAAGGAGAGCGCGATGCGCGGCGGAAACCTCGGCTTCGTCCAGCCCAACGGCGAGACGGGGCAGCGCGGCCAAAAGGTCGACGTCGCGCTCCTCAAGGCCACCGAGACGATCTCGGACGGCGAGCTTTCGCCCGAGCCAGTCAAGGAGGGAAAGGGCTTCGCCGTGGTGTGGAAGCGTCAGACGATGCGTTCGGTGACGCGCCCGATCGAGGGGGAACGTTCCGGCATCCGCCAGCTGCTCGCCCAGGAGCGCATGCAAGGCGCGATGACCAAGCTGCTGGAGAGTCTTCGCGGCGGCGTCGAGCAGCACGTCGAGATCGTCGATGTCCTCACCATCGACGCACAGGGCGACATGCAGCGCGCGATGCGTCCCGGGACGTTGCCGCGCTCGAAGCGCAACGCCCGCCCCCAGCCCGATTCCACTCCCTCCGGTCCGCGCTAGGAGGGCGCTGGGAAACGTCGCGAGCGACCCGATAGCAAGGCGCCGGGGGGGACCGGCCGGAAGCGTACTTCCTGTACGCTGAGGACCGGTGGGCCCCCGGCAACGCAGCTAGCGG